>WNGQ01000050.1_pt1 | contig 100589 bp, 88 predicted proteins | sample 5407661 | NCBI WGS metagenome assembly WNGQ01 (sample SAMN13153382, study PRJNA577476) | soil metagenome | isolation source: 60 cm soil or saprolite under Garry oak tree replicate 2 | place: USA:California | collected 2016-06-15 | reverse complement strand
GGCTTATTCAGTCTTGGCGAAGACATTCTTTGCTATCATAATTGTAAATGCAAACTGCATCCTGGTGAGCAGGCTGTCAGAGACAACTCAACGCGTTCTGTCCCCTTTGTGGGGAACCCGGATACTGAGGCAATTCCACCGGGATGCAGTTTGCATCTACAACAATCAAGAACCAGCGAAACTCGCGACCGGACGAGCGATATACCGCGACTACTTGCTGATCTTCAGCTGTTGCGCGATGAAGGCGAGCGCGGTCTCGGCCACTTCACGCCATCCGTGGTCGATGACCAGTGAATGCCCGCGGCCGGGTAGTTCGCGGATCTCAGTGATGGCTGGATTCTTCTCCTGTTGCTTGTAGGAGGCATGGGCAATCGCCCACGGCACGGTGTTGTCGTGCTCGCCGGAGATGATCAGCAGCGGTCCACGCTCGGGGTTCTTCGTGTCGACCCGGGCTTCCGTCCACGGGTTGAGATTGGCGCTGGCTGCCTGGAAGAGCGGCACACCGGAGCCGGGCACCGAGTACGTCTCGTACAGCTCGTGAGCTTCGCTCTCGTCTACGGCGTTGGCGAAGGCGAAACGGAACTGCTCGTAAGTCAGCGGGACGGCGCGCGTGTAGTTGAGGGGGTTGCCCAGCACCGCAGCCGACGACTTCAGCGCTGAGAGAGGCAGAGGCAGCACTCCGCGGAACGGAGCGGGATCAATGGCGACCGTCACGGCGGCTACGCCCTCCCCAGCCACCATTTGCGCGATGAGGCCGCCGAAGGAATGGCCGATGACGGCGGGCTTCCTCTTGAGCTGATGGATGGCGTCGACATAGTGTTACGTCACCTGCTTGATGCGCTTGTGGGCAAAGACCTCCGGGTCACCCTTGGCCTCCTCGACGGTGTCCGGGTCATCTGGCCAGCCCGGCGCGAGGGTCGTGTAGCCCTGCTCCTCGAAGAGCCCACGCCAGCGGTCCCAACTGCTGGCGAGGAGCCAGAGGCCGTGGACGAACACGACCGGCTGCTTCCCCTGCGTGTTGGCGCGGTCGATCTCTTGCTGTTCATGGATCGTGAGAACTGTCATTTGGTACTCCTTTGGGTGTGTTGGTTGGGTCAATCGGTGAGATTGTCCCGTTCAATTCTTCCGCGTGAACTCCAGATCACCAGCGTCGCTCCATCTTGAGATAGGCGTGCACCTGCCCCGCCATCATTCCAACGGGGATGCCCTCCTATCGCACCCTGGTCGTTCGGGTCTGCATTCCTTTTCTTCATGTCCAGCCCGAACATGCCTCTGGACGAAGTTGGGTATCAGAAACGGACCTCCGGCGCGAGTGGTCTAACTAAACTGTACAATAGCAGAGGCCCCCCTGTCAATACACGATCTGGCCTCTGCGTTGCCCAAATCACCCACGCAATCACCCCGGTGGATGATGCCGGTTCACCCTGTTACGCTTTACACTGTCACCAGTTGTTGGTAATTATTCACAAAGTTTTGACATTAATGCCCTGAACATTGGTAGAAATAGATTTTTGCACGACGATCCTTTCAACGACCTGAAAATAATTACCAATGAATTACAGTTTTTTTGTGAAAGAAATATGCTTTGTATCACACAATGAGAAAGGATGATAACGATATGAGCGATACGCTCAAAAGCACATCTTTGTATGACGAGACCACGCCAGTGCTGATTGTTGGAGGTGGCCTGGTAGGCCTCTCAACCTCCCTCTTCCTCTCCTGGCATGGCATTCACTCGCTGCTGGTCGAGCGCCATCCCAGCACCGCGATCCATCCGCGTGCCATCGGCATGACCCCGCGCACGATGGAGCTGTTCCGTTCTGTCGGGGTCGTGGAGGAGATTCGAAAGGTCGAATCTCCTTTCCCTGAGGAAAGCAACGTCCTGCTGGTGGAGAGCTTGATGGGCCAGGTGTTTGACAATTTACAGGACGAGGCAGAGCTGGGCGACCTCTTTATCGGCCCTGTGCCAGGCAGTGCCATTGCTCAGGATGTTCTGGAGCCGGTGTTGCGCGCGCGGGCCGAGCGGCTCGGAGGGGATCTGCGCTTCGGGACCGAACTGGTGGCATTTGAGCAGGATGAAGAGGGCATCACCGCCACGATCCGCGAACGGGAAAGCGGGGGCACGCGCACGGTTCGCGCCCAGTTTCTGGTGGCGGCTGACGGCAGCCACAGCGGGATTCGTCAAGAGCTCGGCATCGGCAAGCATGGAGCAGCGAGCCTGTTTCATTGCATCAGTATGATCTTCGAGGCTGACCTGATGGAGCTGTTCCGCAAGCGACACGCGGTCATGTGTTTCCTCAGCAACGACACCATCGCGAGTGGAGCGCTTGTCCCCTACCCAGGCTCTTCGGCGCGACCAGATCTCTTCCGGCTGGATGTGGGTTATGACCCGGAGGAAGAGACGCTCGCCGACTATCCCGAGTCACGCTGCCTCCAGCTTATCCGGGCAGCCGTGGGAATCCCTGATCTGCCGGTGCAGCTCAAAACCGTGCTGGCCTACGAAGCGGTCGCGCTCGTGGCTGATCGCTTCGAGGTCGGCCGGGTCTTCCTGGTTGGGGATGCTGCGCGCACCCAGCCACCCAGCGGCGGCCTGGGAGGCAATACCGGTATCGCCGAAGCGTACAATCTGACCTGGAAGCTGGCCGCTGTCCTGCGTGGCGAGGCGGGAGAGGCGCTGCTCGCTACCTACGACGCTGAGCGACGCCCGCTGGCGGACTACACTGCCGAGCAAACGGCGTTGCTTTCCGAGCAGCGCCAGACCGAGGGCTCAGCCGGGATCACGGTGGATCTCGTCGCTGTCAATGCGGGCTATCGCTACAGCGCGGGAGCCATCGTGCAGGAAGCAGGTGATGAGCATCTCCCCCTGGCCCAGCGCCCGGATCAGTGGAAGGGGCAGCCGGGGACCCATGCTCCGTATCTCGTGCTCGAACGAGAGGGCAAGCCGATCTCGACGCTGGACCTGTTCGGCTCCCACTTCGTCTTGCTCGTTGGCCCGGCTGGACAGCACTGGAAGGCCGCTGCCCGCAGGACAAAAGAAGCCCTCCATCTCCCTCTGGACAGCTATCAGATCGGTGGTGAGGCAGGAGATCTCATCGATGCCGCGAACACGTTCTGTGACGCGTATGGAATCACCGCTACCGGGGCGGTGATCGTTCGCCCCGACGGATTCATCGGGTGGCGGAGCAAAACCACAAAGGAAGGCGCTGAGCAGGAACTGACGCGGGCGCTCTCAGCGCTCACCTTTCGCACATCCCCCGGCAAGTTGGGGGAGCAGCCATCACAGCATTGAGTACGAGAACGAGAAAGGAAAAGAAACATGGCTATATTCGAATACACGGACACCTTTGACTCTCCGGCCGCAGCCGTCTTTGCGCGCCTCACCGACCTGGAGGCGCGGCCCACCTGGCTAGCAGGCATTTTTGAGGTACGTGTCACCCCTCCCGGACCAGCTCGCCTGGGAACCAGCTACTTCGAGGCCGGCAAGTTCTCAGGTTACAAGAGCGAGAAGACGATGCTCGTGACGGAATTTGAGCAGGACCGCCTGCTGACCCTGGCCACCGAGGCTCCCAACCCGTTCCGCGAGAGCTACCGCATCGAGCCGCTCTCCGAAGGGTCCTGCCGCGTGCATTTCACTGTTGAGATTAGCGCTCCCAAAGTGGCTGAGTTCTTCATGCGGCAACAGATGAAGAAAGCGCAGCCGCAGAATGCCGAGCGTCTCAAGTCCGTTCTTGCGAGCCGGACCTGAAAGAGCGAGTTGGCTTCTCACGCCGATCACGTTAGCCAAATGCAAAGTGATCATCAGGATTTAGTATAATAGGTGAGGTGTTCTCACAACTGAAACCAAAGGAGAATTTGTTAATGACAGCCAATACGAACAATCCAACAGGAAAATATGCTTCTGTAAACGGAATCAACCTTTACTATGAGATTCATGGAACTGGCAAGCCTTTGATCATGCTTCACGGTGGCTTTGGAACCTTTGATATGTTCACTGCTCTTTCTCCTGCGCTTGCTCTCGACCATCAGGTCATTGGTGTCGATCTTTATGGACACGGGCGCACAGCCATCACTGATCGCCCCATCCGTTTTGAACAAATGGCTGACGATATCGCTGGCCTCATCCACCATCTCGGACTCGAAAAAGCCGACCTCCTCGGCTACTCTCTTGGTGGCACTGTGGCTCTGCAGACCGCCATTCGCTATCCAGAACGTGTCAACAAACTCGTGGTTATCTCCACGCCCTTCAAACGTACTGGCTGGCATCCCGAAATTCAAACAGGCATGATATCCATCGCCCCTGAGTTCTTTCTTGGTACTCCCATACATGATGCCTATATAAGTGTTGCGCCAAAGCCAGAAGATTTTCCTGGATTTGTCGCCAAAATGAAGGAAGCCATGAGTCAGGACTATGATTGGACAGAGCTTGTTTCCGCTCTGAGAACCCCCACTCTGATTATCGCTGGCGATTCTGATGCTCTTCCTCCTTCGCATGCTGTAGAGTTTTTCAACCTCCTTGGTGGTGGCTTGAAGGATGCTGGCTGGAATGGTGAACACCTCATCTCATCACAACTCGCCATCTTGCCTGGTGCCACCCATTACAACATTTTTTTCCGAGCTGATCTCCTACTACCAGTTCTTTCTCCCTTCCTTGACAGAAAGCAAGCGATGCGCTGATAGCAGCGACCCGTAACGCTACGATTTTGCGCTCCCATTTGCTCGATCCAATCATGACGCTCAGCATTGCCTTGGGCGAGTTGCTCGTGCTCCTGCTGTGAGAGCGAAACGGGAAGTTGCCTTGGGACGTTCATCTCTTCCTGCTCACCTGGCTCATGGGAGACTGCTTCCTCTTGAGTCACCACCTGCTCCGTCTCCTCGGTTGGTTGCTCAGCTTCTTCAGCAAACAAGGTGGAGAGATGCGCCTCGACCGCAAACCGTGGCGTGAGTGAGTCGAGCAAGGCATTGGCCTTGACCTTGGTGGCATTGACGTAGAGTTCTTTTCCCCAGACCAACCCTGCCTGCTGGCACTGCTCCACGATCTTCTCAAAGAAACGGCGGAAGACCTCGACCCCCTAGCGCTCACGGATCCGGGTCAGACTGGAATGGTCGGGAGGCGGCTCGCCCAAGTCATAGCCCAAGTACCACAACACGCTGAGCCGATCCGCTGCATGGCGCATGAGTTGTCGCTCCGAGCGAATGCCCTCAAAGAACAGCACGAGTTGCAGTTTGAAGAACACGATGGGACCAATGAAGGAGCGACCACCGTGTGCATAGGTCTGCTGTACAAACTCCCGGACAAATGAGAGATCCAGGGTGCGCTCCAGGTGCCGATAGAAGTGATCCTGTGGTACTAACGCTTCTCAAGAAACAGGGATCAACGGGGCAAAATGGCGCTCTTTGGTTCCCATCATGGCATTCTGCTCTCTCCCTCATCGATTCGTGGGAGTAGTCGTGTGTTCCGCTCCCTAGAGGGTTGAGGTTTGCGGAGCCAGAGCGAAACATGGGTTGGCTGCATGGTCTCCTGAACCACCACCAGTAACTGTTCGCTCAGTTGGCTCAAGTCCACCTCATGGCGTAACGCTCGACGAAAGGCCTCCAGCGTTTTGGCAGCATCATACTTGCTACGATAGAAGCGCCGATCGATGATCCGCTGGAGACGATGACGCAAGGGCTGAAACAAAGCCGCTATCGCGAGCGTGGAGGCGACGAGAGCAATCTCAGAGGTGGATGTTTGGCTGATGAGTCCACGTACAAGCGTTTGCAGGGCGATGACGAGGCTAACGTAGACCAGAGCCAGCGAGAGCGTCAGGGTTCCGTACACCAACGTGTGGTTGATAATCAGATCGATGTCCCACAAACGGTAGCGCAGGATTGCCAGCCCAATGGAGAGCGGGATGGGCAGGAACAGCATGGTTCCCAATACGTCTACGGTGAGCTCATACAACAACCCTACTGCATCGGGTCGCGCAAGCCCGGGAAAGATCGCCTCAACTAGCACGACGAGGAGGAGTAGCGACAAGGATGAACTGAAGCCGAAGACCATCCACTTGATCTGTTGACGCTGCACTGGATCAGCAACACGCAGGTAGCGATAGAGCTGCGCAGAAAGTGTCGTAGCGAGAGCTGCTAGAAATACGGGGATATTGAAAACCTCTGGCAGAGGCAACACCAGTGCTGAGAGCAGAAAGGCTGCGCTCAGACTGAGCGTGAGCCAGCGCATCCTACGTGGCACAAACTGCCCATCGGGAAACAGGAAAAAGAAGGCAAGGAGGCAGAGCCAGGAGAACTGTTCCAAGGCCCTCAGCAGCCAGGACCACGCAGGATACTTGACGACCAACCAATCTGAGGGAAGGGTCCAGATAGCTCCAAAGGTGCAGAGAAAAAAGATGACAAACAGCGCCATTCGTTCGTTCGATTTGCGCCAGTAGATGAGTGCAGCAACTGTAAAGAAACACAATCCATTCACAAGATCCAGGGTGATCCGGTACATGCGGTAGAATCCAACTGGGAGATGGAGTTGCGCCTGAGCCGCACGCAGCGTGTCTGCTGTCCAGGCAGCAGGCAGGCCAAAAGGGGAAAGATCGCTGAACTGATCAGCGCGGAAAAAGAGCCCAACGACAAAGAGCCCACTTGCCAACAGAGCAGCTACCAGACATGCCGTCCGAGCAAGGACGAGCCCGCGGCCATGTAAGTGCATACCGGTGAGGCGAGGTGACTTCGCACGTACTGGTGGTGGTGTCCGCGTTTGCCCAAGGCTCATACACTCCTCCTGTTGCAATTCCAGGTCAGCTTCTGAAAGACAACACTAAACAAGACGGCGAGGAAGGAAGCTTTTCCCTCAATCGCATTTTACCATATGCTTACGAACTGTTTAGCGTGTGCGACCTGCGGGAAATTTGCCCTGCAATGGAAGCAGAGTGGATCAAAACCCGATGGCAAGGAGTTTTTCAACAAGCTGGTTTTTTGGGCGACTTGAAGAGGGTCAAATTTTACTAGTTGGCTTTGTATCGTTTGGCTATTTCATATGCTTGTCGAGCCTCTTCGTGCCGTTCCAGAGCTTCCAAGACATCACCCTTAGTATCGTAAATGTTTCAGGAACAGCGGCGGAGAGCGAGGAAGATCTGTCCATTATTCCTTGATGAAGGAAAGAATAGACAGATCAGTGTGTTGCTGGTCCTCTCGTCCATCATTACGGGTGGCGGGAGGACCAGCATATTCTTTAGTACTCTGGCATGCCAGCTGGAGCGGCAGGCTTCTCCTTCTCTGGAATATCTGTAATCAGCGCCTCAGTAGTCAGGATCATTGAAGCAATGCTGGCCGCATTCTGTAAGGCTGAGCGCGCCACCTTCGCGGGATCAATGATACCGGCGGCAACCATATCTTTATAGGTGTCAGTAAGCACGTCGTAGCCATAGTGATCGTTCTGGTGTTCTTTCTGCGCCCGGCGTATACCGTCAACGATCACCGATCCGTCCTTACCGCCATTGATGGCGAGTTGACGAGTTGGTTCATCAAGCGCCCGGCGCAAAATGAGTACACCCGTTCTCTCGTCACCTTCAAGGTTCAAGTTATCCAGCGACTGCGTCGCGTTTAAAAGGGCAACGCCACCGCCAGGAACCAGGCCCTCTTCTACTGCGGCTCGTGTAGCGGAGAGGGCATCTTCAATGCGTGTCTTTCTGTACTTGAGTTCGACCTCGGTGCTGGCTCCCACCTTGATCAAGGCCACGCCGCCGGTCAACTTCGCCAGTCGCTCCTGGAGCTTCTCACGATCGTAGTCGCTGGTCGTTTCCTCAATCTGTGCCTTGATTTGACGAATGCGCGCTTGAATTGCCTCCTGGCTTCCTTTGCCTTCAACGATGGTCGTTTGATCCTTGTTAGCCACAACACGACGGGCATTACCCAGGTCACTGAGTGTCGCATTGTCGAGGCGGCGACCGGTCTCTTCGCTAATGACCTGCCCACCGGTCAGGATAGCGATATCTTGCAGCATCTCCTTGCGGCGATCGCCAAAGCCAGGAGCTTTGACGGCGAGCACATTCAGGATCCCACGCAGTTTGTTCACCACTAGCGTTGCCAACGCTTCGCCATCGACGTCCTCAGCGATAATCACAATATCGCGGCTCCCCTGCTGGGTCAACTGCTCAAGGACGGGCAAGATATCAGCAACGGCACTGATCTTCCTATCTGTGATCAGAATATATGGATTATCAATCGCGGCTTCCATTCTCTCTGGATTTGTGACGAAGTAGGCCGAGATGTAGCCTCTGTCGAACTGCATTCCTTTACTATTCTTATGGATCGAAAATATATTTTCTGTAGAGAAGATACTTTGTCACGTATTTGCAGGAAAATTCGTGTTCTTTGATAGCAAATGCGTCGATAGCGCTATCCCTCTGCGTTATAAATAGTGAGAGGTGCAATATCTACCGTGAAGGACGTAGCGCATGAAACTTCCCTCTTATATCCAGATCGAACCCGTCGGGCAGTGTAACTTGCGCTGCCAGATGTGCTCGATTCAGTTTCGTCAGGATGGTCCTCCCTATGGGCCCCTTGCTTTCATGGCATTCGAGCAATTTACGCGCATCATCGACCAGTTTCCAAACGTCAAGGAACTGCACTTACAGGGGCTGGGCGAACCGATGATGCACCCTCGCTTTTTTGATATGGTTGCTTACGCCGTCGGGAGGAATATCACCGTCACTACCAACTCGAATCTGACGCTCTTGAACGAAAGGCGCGCCGAGCGTTGGGTGACCAGCGGCCTTGATTGCCTCCACGTTTCTATTGATGGTGCGAAGCCCGAGACCTACGAGCGCATCCGCGTACGAGCGCGATTTGAACGCGTGGTAGGCAACCTTGAGCGGCTTATCTCTATCAAAGAGCGGTTGGGCAGTAAACTTCCACGACTCGTTCTTGTGGTTGTGGTCATGCGGCAAAACTTGCATGAACTTGCCGACCTCGTGCGTCTGGCACATCGCTGGTCGGTGGAGAGAATATTTGTCCAGCACCTCTGTCACGACTTCGGTGAGGCGAGCTTGCCGGTACACTACCGTTCAATGAGGGAGTTTGTGCAAGCTCAGACGCTGCTCGAGGAAGATCCTCTGCGCGTCGAGCATCACTTTGCGGAGGCGCGCAGGATTGCCGGAGAGTTAGGTGTGGACCTGCGCCTGCCCTCTATCAGGTTGCGTTTACATCCTCACGGCACTCCCGGTCCGACTCGCTGCCATTGGCCCTGGCAGGGGACCTATATCAGCTACCAGGGATACGCCATGCCCTGCTGCATGGTCTCGACTCCCGACCGCATCAACTTCGGCAATATCGCGGAACAAGGCGTTGAGGCGACCTGGAATGGCGCGCCCTATCAGGCGTTTCGCGATCAGTTCGCATCGGATGAGCCGCCGGATATCTGCCGTTCCTGCTCAATATATACAGGGACCTTCTAAGCTCCTGCTGGAGATGCATACATGTCTATGAATGTTCGTAGCCAGAAAGATACTCCCCCACAAAGCGGAGCCTATGTGACAGATGTTCGCTCTCTTCACCTGGACGCACCCACTTTTCGCATGCTCTTAGAACTCCAGGGACCGTCACTTGGCCTATGGCGCGCCGCTGAGATTGCGGTCCTGCGGGAGCAGGTGTATGAACAACCTGTGCTTGACCTGGGCTGCGGTGATGGCCTGGTGACCTCATTTGTACTGTCAAGGGTAGAGGTAGGATTGGATCCTGACAAGAAAGTGCTTGCACAGGCGGCAGAGAGAGGTATCTACGAGCGTTTCGAGGCTATACCCGCCGAGGAATTACCGTTGCCAGATGAGAGCATGGCTACGGTTGTGAGCAATTCTGTACTTGAGCACCTGCTGCAGGTAGACACTGTGCTGGAGCAAGTGGCGCGAGTACTGCGTCCAGGTGGACGATTACTATTCACGGTACCTACCGAGGCTTTTAGTACATGGCTGTTCCTTCCATCGCGGCGCTACGCTGCCTGGCGCAATCGTCAACTGGCTCATCGTAATCTGTGGTCGGTGGAGCGCTGGGTATATCACTTGCGGCGCGTTGGTCTGGAAGTAGAAATGGTTCGCCCCTATTTAAGGCGCGAATTGGTCTATGCCTGGGACGCCCTGGAGCTCTTGCAGCAGATATGGATTTGCCGCAGGCGACTGGTCAGCATTATCTGGCGCCACCTGACGCCCTCGGCGCTCGATTGGCTTGCGCTTCGCGCATCCCGGCTGGATCTCTCATCCTCCACTGTCGGTGGAGGTCGTCTAATCGTGGCACGCAAGCGTTGAGTAGTGCTCATATATGTATAATTGGAGGTGATTTTTTGACGGCTGTTGACGTTCTTCTGCCCACCTATAATCGACTCTCGTCGCTGATTATGACGCTATCGGGAGTGGCGGCGCAGACAGTGCGAGATCTACGCGTAATCGTTGCCGACCAGAGCCGGGAACCGGCTGAGCTCTCTCAGGTAGTTCAGACCTTGCGACGGGTGATTACAGCCAGGGGAGGGTCCGTTGCCTGGCATTACCGCGAGCCTATTCACGGCATCGCTGAGCAGCGCGACTTTTTGCTGAAGCAGGCGACCGCTCCAGCGGTGCTCTACCTTGACGACGATGTCTTCATGGAACCCTGGGTCATCGAGTATTTGGTGGACACGCTGAACGCCGAGCACTGTAGTTTCGTGGGAGCCTTTCCTGCTGGCCTGTCGCACGTGGACGATGTGCGGCCTCAGCAGCAAAGAATCGAGTACTGGGATGGGCCTGTTTTACCAGAAGTGATTGAACCTGGCTCGCCCCAATGGGAGCGCTGGCAATTACACCGCGCCGCGAACCTCTACCATGTGAGCCTGTCGCTGCCGTCCGGGGCTCCTCCACGAAGGTATAAGGTTGCATGGATTGCCTCGTGTATTCTGTATGACCGGGTAAAGCTGCTGGAAGTGGGTGGCTTTTCGTTCTGGTCGCGCCTGCCGCGCTATCATTCAGGTGAAGAGGTGCTGGTTCAGAATCTCCTCATGCGGCGCTGGGGAGGCTGTGCTATTGTGCCTTCGGGAACCTACTACTCGCAGGTGCCAACTACGGTGTTGAACGACGCCGGGACGGTTGATGGCCACGCCCTCGATCTTCTTCCCGAGATGGTTGAGCGATTTGCTTTTCCTGCCGAGAGGACGCTATGAGCAATGCCTTCACGCCAGGACTCTTAGCTCGCTTACCCGAGTCTCCTCGTAAGGTGGTGGTGTTGCGCGCATCACGTATCGGCGATTTTCTCTGTACAATTCCCGCGTTGCGTGCGCTGCGTGCGGCTTTGCCGGAGGCAGAAATCACCATGATTACGCTGCCGCTGTTGCGGGACCAGGTTGAAAGGTCTCCTTACCTGGACCACTACGTCGCGTTTCCAGGTTTTCCTGGGATAGCTGAGCAATTCTTCGACGCGCATCGCGTGGTGCAATTTTTCCAGGAGATGCAGGCAGAGCGGTTTGACCTGGCGCTGCAGATGCAAGGTTCTGGCGTCTACTCCAATCCATTCATACTTTTGTTGGGGGCGAAGGTGACGGTGGGCTTTGTACGCGAGGGCGATGCAGCGGGGAGGCTCGATGCTGCGCTGCCACTGCCACAAAGAGGACACGAAATCCAGCGCATGCTGGCATTGACCACGTTTCTTGGCATACCTGTACCTGGAGAAACAATGGAGTTTCCGCTGTGGCTGGAAGATCATGAACAGGCTGACGCGCTACTGGCAAATGCCTGTCGACCGCTGGTTGGGCTGCATATGTCGGCAAGGGATGCGACGCGGAGGTGGTCCCTCGCCCGCTTTGCAGCGGTAGGAAGGGAGTTGTTGCTGCGAAAGGGTGGAACGGTTGTGCTGCTGGGCGAGGCGGGGGAGTGGCCGGAGGTTGATGGAGTGGCGCGGGAAATAGGGAAGGCGTGTCTGAATCTGGCAGGAAAAACCTCGCTGCCGGTGTTAGGTGGAGTAATTGCGCGGCTCTCAGTGCTGCTGACAAATGATAGCGGTCCTGCGCACATCGCCTATGCTCTGGGTACGCCGACGGCCACTATCTTCGGTGGGGGGAATCCAGAGGCAAATGGCCCGCCGGTGAATGCGCAATATCGAGTGCTGGCCTACGAGGTCCCGTGCCGGCCCTGTGGCCTTGCGACCTGCCCGATAGGGTACAGGTGCCTGGAAGGCGTAACGGTGCAGCAGGCCGTGGAGGCGGCCACAGCAGTCATGCGCTAGCATTTTTCAAAAACAGAAAATAAAAATCGCATCAGTCTATTATCTCTTTTGCCTGCTTCGCTTCCTCGTCTATCTTCTGCATACGTATACGTCGAATACGCGCCTGCTCTATAATCGCGTTCTCTTCATCGTCAGCAGGCACAAGCGGGGGCACAGGCGTTGGTTTACGGTTGGCACCCAGCGCTACATAGATCACGTAGCTGCTGGCAATGTGCCGTACTTCTCCGGTTATCACGTCTTCAGCCATAACCTCAACTCCAACCTCCATGCTCGTTCGTCCGACATAGCGCATTTCACAGTGGACAGACACAACATCGCCAATAAAGGCAGGGGCCAGAAAATCAAACCTCTCCACCCTGGCCGTGACCACAGTAGGGTTCTGGCTATGTTTGATTGCCACAATGGCCGCAGCCTCATCAACCATACGCATAATAACGCCACCATGCACATTACCGTGTGAATTTGCATCTATCAATTCCATAAGCCTTCTGGTGATACTCCGTGAGAAGGCAATACTCCGTCCCTGCGTTACATCTACTTTAGGATGAGTTTGATATCTCTTTACCATTCTCTCAAATGGGTTCATAATGCTGCTCCTCACGCCAACAAGCTATTCGCTGCACAACTTTCCTCCATTATGCCACCTTCAACAAGGTTCTTTGAATGGGAAGCGCTTCTCATTGACCGCGCCAATCTGGTTTGCGCTTCTCCAAATAGGCCTGCACTCCCTCAGCGAAATCGGAACTACCGTAGATACGGGCTAACACATCGTCGTAATCGATAGCCTTTTCAGCTGCGTTCAAACGTGCCTGCGCCTCCTTAACGCTCCAGATCGTGAGAGGAGCAAGAGAGCTAATCTGTTGAGCAACGCCGGTTACATGCGTAATGAGCTTCTCTTCATCGGTAATAGCTGTAAGAAAACCACATTGCACAGCGTCGGTTGCTGTAAGCAAGCGTCCTGTAAATAGCATTTCCTTCGTACGCATTGAACCAAACGAGTCTACCAGGTGCTTGTAATTTTTGAGGGTAATACAATTGCCCAGCGTTCGAGCTATCGGTACACCAAAGCGCGAAGTGGGAGTTGCGTAACGGAGATCGCATGCAGACGCGAGGACGAGGCCCGCGCCGACAGCATATCCATGAATCGCTGCAATCGTCGGCTTAGAGATAGTGTAGAGGCGCTCAACAATCGCTTCCATCTTGTGTTCGTAAGCAATACCATCCTCGCCTGAGAAGCCCTGAAATTGCTGGATATCGGTGCCCGCTGCAAATGCCTTGCCCTCTCCATGAATGATGATGGCGCGAGTCGTATCACCATCGGCGAGACTTACGAGGTGTGCTTCCAACTGCTGATACATCGTCCATGTCATTGCATTGAGAGCGGCAGGGCGAGATAACGTGATCATGGCGATAGGTCCATTTTGTTCGAGCAGCACTGCACCTTCCTCGTGGTGGTGAGCAACGTTTTCGGTTGACATTGAAGCACACCTCCTTTTATAGTTTTACCTGACATGAATGTAGCTCTTTAAGAGTATACAATACAGGATAATAAGAATCATGCGACAGTCCAAACGTCGGCGTATTCACGAGGAAAGAGAGCAAGTCAATGCCTGCCGCACTCGAAGGAATCCGTGTTTTAGATCTGACTCAAATCATGGCAGGTCCATTTTGTACTATGTTGCTGGCGGACCTGGGAGCCGAGGTTATCAAAATCGAAAATCCGCGAGGCGGAGATGATTCGCGGCGCATGGCTCCTCCTTACTATAACGGAGAATCGGCCGCATTCATCGCCATGAATCGCAACAAGTATGGGATCGCCGTTGATATTCGTACGCCAGCTGGAAAACAGGTACTGTGGCGTCTCATTGAAACAGCAGATGTCCTGGTGGAGAATCTCCGTCCGGGAACAATAGCGCGCCTGGGCTTCGGGTTTGACGAGGTGCATGCCAGGTATCCTGCGCTGGTGTATTGCTCTATCTCTGGTTTTGGACAGACAGGACCATATCGAGAGCGCGGTGGTTTCGACCTGGTGGCGCAAGCTATGAGTGGCGTGCTATCAGTGACCGGCTCACCTGAGGAGCCTGCCAAAATAGGCGTACCTATGAGTGACCTCAATGCAGGGCTGTATGCAAGCCATGCAATCCTGGCGGCGTTGCTCTCGCGCATTCGTACAAGCGAAGGGCAATTCATCGATACCTCGCTCTTCGAGGCAGCGCTGGCATATACCCTCTGGGAATCGAACGAGTATTGGGCCACTGGAACTGCACCTCAACGCCTGGGAACCGCGCACCGTTTAGCGGCTCCCTACCAGGTATTCGCGACGGCAAGTGGCTGGATTGCTATTGGAGCGGCCAATCAGCGCAACTGGGAACATCTTGCCCGCACGCTGGATCGTTCTGACCTGCTGCAAAATCCAAAATTTGCTACCAACGCTGACCGTATGGCAAATCTAGCAGAACTCGTGGAGACCCTCACAGCGACCCTGAAGACGCGCACCACGGAAGAATGGTTGCAGGTGTTAGATGAGGCTGGTGTTCCATGCGGGCCAGTGTTGACGCTTGATGAAGTCTACCAGCATCCACAGGTAAAAGCCCGTGCTATGGATAGCGAGGTCCAGCATCCTATCGCTGGTCGTATCCATGCGATTGGCTTTCCTGTGAAATATTCCAGTACGCCCGGGCAAATGTACCGCCCGGCTCCCGTATTAGGGCAGCATACGAATGCGATGCTGGAGTCGCTTGGCTATAGTCCTGAACAACGTCGTCAACTTGAAAATGATGGGGTTGTTTTTGACGCACATCTGGAGAAGTGACAACTCCCCATGGCTAAAGCCAAGGGCCCTCTTGCCGCAGGAAGGTAGAGGGGCGCTGCTTCCTCGCCTATTTTGCTAGCGGCTGGGAGCATAGTTCCTCTCAACTTCATTTCTTGCGGCTTCATGCGGATTTTCTTCTACGGCTTTTGTTGCTCACTCATCCTCTGTACGGCGCTTTGCATCTGCTGAGTCGCTTTCTGAAAATTCTCGAGCCCCTGCCGTGTGAGTGCTTCAGTTGCATCAAGCGTCTGCTGATAGTAGGTGAGCGGAGTGCGCAAGAAGTCAATATAGCTTTCCACCGACTGGTTTGCTAGCGTTTGGAGCGCTTCCTGCTGTTTCTTGACCTGCCGCCCCAATTCCTGCATCAGCGTTTGCATGCTCTCAGCCTGAGCCGCGAGTATCTCCGTCCCGTCTTTAAAGAAACGCTGGGCATATTGCACATTGCGCTCCTGGGCATCAACGAGGCTCTCTGCCGCCTCCTGGTTTGCCTTGAGGACCTCCATCCCATCTTTGAAGAAACGCTCGGCAAGCTTTCTGTTGCGCTCCTGGGCGGTAGTGAGTTTCTCGGCAGCCGTCTGGTTTGCCTTAAGAACCTCTACCCCATCTGAAAAGAAGCGCTCGGCAAGACTCCTGTTGCGCTCCTGAGCGGCAACGAAGCTTTCCGTAACAGCCTGGTTTGCCGCTTGAAAGGATTTGATCAGCGTCCATATAGATTCATGTACCGTATTCTCTGCCATGACCTTGCTCTTTCTCATAGATTTGCAATAGAACGAGTAGTGCCTTGCGGTCCTCCCGTCCTCGATTCAACGGCTATAGCTACATGCCAATCACAAGTTTACCTTGCTTTAGCGAACGGGGTCAACCTCAAACCTGGCGAGGATCAAACGTGAGAAGCATCGAGTGTCAGACAGGGAATAGGTTGAAGCAATCACATGTTAAAGTAAATGAGGATCTATTATTGGCAGGTGGTAAGGGTATAGAACACGACAGATCATATTCCCCATGCGTGATGCACGGTCGAAAGGAAGACGACTATGTTAAAACTCCCGACCCAGAATACTGGAAAATGGACGTTTCACTTGCAGTTCGCACAAACCTTGCAGTTTCACATCACTTCTGAAGAAGGGGTGAACGGACAGGTTATTATCGACGGCCACGATATCAGCGCCCTCCTAGACTACCTTTATGACAACCGAGATCTGATCTATGACGCAACGCATGATGAGGAGACGCGGTTAACGGAGGCAGGGGAAGCGCATGGTGGCAAGGCTGTTGAGCGAGGGGGGAGGCGCATCCTCTACATCGATGATGGGATACAGCGCAGCGGAACTATTCTATAGGCCTGAAGCGGGCAAGCCAGCCGCCAGGCAAAGTGGCACTTTATCAGTTCCTTTTTACAAATCCGTGTGCCAGGTAGCCAGTACAGGTTACCTGGCACACGGATTTGTATGCTTGCGTTTGCATTTGGAATGACCCGCGCACTATAATATTTTGTGCAATTATTTATCGTCTGCTAGGGGAGCTCGGGGCAGCCGGGCTGAGAGCACCACCGTAGTGTGTGGCGGACCCTCAACCTGATCTGGATAATGCCAGCGAAGGGAAAGCGTCGATTGTCGCTCAAGTGCAATAACTCTCGATGCATCATCTATCCTCGCTCGCTTCCATGCTTGAACTCCCTGTGCTTATGCATATAGGAGGTCGCTTATGCCACATGAAGCTATTCCAACCGCATCGGATACTGGGATGCAGGAGAGGCAGAGACTGAGCGAACGCCTGCGTGAGAGCGTATTATCGCTCTGGCAACGCCAGCTGGTACATCCCTTTGTGATTGCACTGGGGAACGGCTCCCTACCCCGTGCCAACTTTGAGTTCTACATTCGCCAGGATGCGCTTTTCCTTGACGAGCTGACTAAAACCTTCGCCTTTGCTGCTACCAAGACCTCTGATCATGACGAGATGGAGCAGTTTGGCAAGTTCCTGTTGAACACCCTGGTAGTCGAGGCTGAATTGCATCGCCGCTATGGCGAGCGCTTTGGACTCACACCCAGTGAGATGACCGCCACGCGCATGGCTCCGACGAACTATGCATATACACGTCACTTGCTGTCCATCGCCGCCACAGGAACGCTTCCCGAGTTACTCACTGCCATTCTCCCCTGTGCCTGGATCTATGCTGAGGTTGGTCGCCATCTTGTTGGGAAAGCTCCCCCTGCATCTGACCATCCCTATGTAGACTGGCTGGGTACCTATGCCTCACCAGATTTTGACGCTGTAGGCACCTGGATACGTGAGCGGCTAGATGCACGCGCTGCCTCCCTCGGTCCTGAAGAGGAAGCACGCCTGTACGAGATTTTCTTGATCAGCACGCGCTACGAGTGGCTCTTCTGGGAAATGGCCTGGCGCCTGGAGCAATGGCCATCATGATGAAAACGAGTGGGAATATGTCACAGGATAAAACCAGCATCCCCCGAGCATTGACGATTGCGGGTTCCGACTCAGGCGGTGGCGCTGGCATTCAAGCCGACCTGAAAACCTTCGCAGCCCTGGAGGTCTATGGGCTCTCAGCTCTGACTGCAATCACAGCGCAGAATACCCTGGGGGTGCGTGCTGCCCAGGAACTTCCGCCAGAGCTGGTCGAGGCACAGATTGATGCTGTACTTGAAGACATTGGGGCTGATGCCGCCAAGACAGGAATGCTCTCCAGTTCTGCCATCATCGAAGTAGTTGCCCGCTGCGTCTCTAGATGGAACTTGCGCCTCGTGGTGGACCCGGTGATGGTAGCCAAAGGAGGTGATCCGCTGCTTCAGCCCGAAGCGATCACGACACTTTCTACTGTGCTCTTGCCGCTGGCCGAGGTGATCACGCCTAATCTGTACGAGGCTGAAGTGCTGACCGGACAACGCATTGAGACGCTGGATGATATGCGCGCGGCGGCACAAGCCATTCACGCGTTGGGGCCCCGTCATGTTGTGGTGAAGGGAGGCCATCGCACCGCTGATCCTGTGGATGTGTACTTCGATGGGGAACGCTTTGTTGAGCTGCGCGCAGGGCGTATCTCGACGCCACACACCCATGGTACCGGCTGCACCTTCTCTGCTGCTATTGCGGCTTTCATGGCACGTGGTTTGCCTGTAGACGCGGCCGTGAGCAGTGCCAAGAACTATATTACTGAAGCCATCCGCCATGCTCCTGGCTTAGGGGGCGGGCATGGCCCCGTCGGACATTTTTGGCAATGGCAGCCTGGCAACAGGGCAACAGAGCAGCAGGCATGATGTGAGCTTTGACCGTTGCAGTTGGTTTGATCAAGGCCGTCCAGGTATTGACATGGTATTTAGCTATTATAAAAGGGAGAGAATAACGTCAAGGACCTCCGCCTAAAGGCAGGAGGCTTGTAACTGACTGTTGCCAGCCGCTACCATAGGCCGCTTGACTTCGGCCCTTGAAATGTTTATGGCCGCATTGTAGTCGGCATTCAAGCAGAAACCGCACTGCTTACACAAAAAGGAGGCTTGGGATTGGCGATTTGCCTTTTCGCAATGTTCACACTGGCTACACGTCCGACTCGTGTTCCTTGGGTCAATAAACTTGACAGGAACACCAGCCCATGCCGCTTTGTAGGTGATAAACATGCGGAGCTGATAGAAGGCCCAGGATTGCCGTTCATAGCGGTTCTCTCGACGTACCATTTTCGTGCGCTCTCGAATGCCAGTCAGGTCTTCAAGCGCAAGTGCCTTGCGAGTATGAACGGCTTTGTGTACCAGGGTCTTTGCTATTCGATGATTGGTATCTTTTTGAAAGCGGTGCTCACGTCCACTCATCTTCTTAAGACGGCGTTTCGCAGAACGTGTCCCCACCTTTTGCAAGATTTGACGCCGTTTGTGATAGCGCATCCGGACTTCGTGAACGTTGGCCCCTGTGAAGGTTTCACCCTCACTATCGGTAGCAAGATTGACGATACCCAGGTCAACGCCGAGTGTTTCATCAGTCCTGGATTGTTCAGGTGCTTCTTTGTGCTGAGTCACATTCAGGGAGTACGTGCCACGTCTCCATATGAGATCAGCGCCCCCGATCTTCCAGGTCTGGTCAATCAGCATATCATGCTGACGCTTGCCCAAGATCAGGCGACAAATCACCCGTCCCTGAACGGTATTGAGGGAAACACGATCAAGACTCAGAAGGCGATAGGTACGAGCATCATAGCGGATAGAGCCTCGTGGCCCGAATTGCGGGCAGGTTTCACTTTTCTTGCTCTTGGTGGCTTTGATAGCCTCAATAGCCTTCGCACGAGCACACACAGCGAGTTGAGCGCCCAAGTCGAAATGAGTACGAGTCTCACCATAGACACGATGGTGAGCCGTGTTCGTGTTGGTGATATGCTCATGCCAGCAAATAGAAGCAATCCACGAAGCCGCTTCGTTAAAACGCTGTTGCGTCTCTCGCAAAGCGGCTTCATGTTCACCTATATCCAGTTTGATACTGATAGTTCTTATGAGCATATTATTCATAAGAAAAGTATAGCAGTACCGAGAACAAAAGTCAAGAAAGGAGATGCGGCAGGATACCCACGGCTGAAGCCAGTGGGTATCCTGCCGCAACGTTTCATGAGCAATAGCGAGAAGAGCCAGACTTTATCATCATTACTTGGTCGTGTTCGCGAGCGTCGGCCGCTCATCCATCATATAACGAACATGGTTGTAATGAACGACACGGCGAATATTACCCTTGCCATTGGCGCCTCACCGGTAATGGCGCACGCGCTCGAAGAGGTAGAGGAGATGGTCAAACTGGCCAGCGTGCTGCTACTTAACATTGGCACGCTGACGCCAGAGCAGATCGAGGCGATGCTACGTGCGGGGAAGCGTGCCAACGAACTTGGTATACCTATTGTACTGGACCCGGTGGGCGCGGGAGCCACCACTCTGCGCACCCAAAGCGCCCTGCGTCTACTGCGTGAACTACGCATCTCCGTTATCCGTGGGAATGCATCCGAAGTTGGCACGCTGGTAGGAGTGGCTGCGGAGACCAGGGGGGTTGATTCTTTCTCGCTATCCGAAGATCGCGAGGTTGTGGCCAGCCGTGCAGCGCATGAGTTTGGTTGCACTGTAGCCATTACTGGCGCACGCGACGTCATCGTCGAGGGCGAACATCTGGCGCGTGTAGATAATGGGCACCCGCTGCTAGCCAATATCACTGGCAGCGGCTGTATGGCTACTACCCTGGTGGCAGTGTTCCTGGCAGTCGAGCAGGATGCCTGGCTGGCGACCACCGCTGGCCTGGTGGCGCTGGGACTGGCGGGTGAAATGGCCGCTCCAAAAGCGGGTGGACCCGGCACCTTTCGCTCTCACCTGCTAGACGCTGTTGCTGCGTTGGATGAGGAAACCATTGCTCGCGGCCAGAAAGTGAGTATGGCGTGATGCCTGCGATTTTTGGGCCTTCGCATCCCGGGGAACTTGCATCACGCCTGGCGCTACATGTTTTAACTGATCGTGAATGGTCGCGAGGGCGCGACATGCTCACTGTGGCCGCGGCGGCGCTTGATGGCGGGGCAACCGTAATCCAGTTACGTGACAAGATAGCCAGCACACGCGTGCTCATCGAGGAAGGGCTGGCGTTACGTGCGTTAACCAGAGAGCGAGGCGCTCTGCTGATCGTGAACGACCGTATAGACGTGGCACTGGCAGTGGAGGCCGACGGCGCTCATGTTGGCCAGGATGATATGCCTGCCGGGTTGGCGAGACAACTGCTGGGGCCAGACCGCATCCTGGGTGTTTCGGCGGCCAATATGGAAGAAGCCGAGGAGGCCGTTGCGGGCGGCGCGGACTACCTGGGCGTTGGTCCCATTTTCCCTTCGCTCGGCAAGGCTGATGCTGGACCAGCTACAGGTGGAGAACTGTTGACCGAGTTAGCGAGACGCTACACTACGCCACTCGTCGCTATCGGAGGTATCACTGCTGAGAATGCGACGGAGGTTGTGCGGGCTGGGGCTTGTGGTGTAGCGGTAATTACTGCTGTTGTCTATGCTGAGGATATTACTGCTGCCTCGCGCCAATTGCGTCTAGCTGTTGATACAGCTCGCACGTGAGGAGGAAGGAGCATGATATGCCCACTATTGCAGAGCTTGGCGAATTTGGGCTGATCGCACGTATTACGGCCGGCCTCCCTCGATATGCCGATGTCATTGTAGGGGTTGGTGACGATGCGGCCGTTCTCGACATAGGCTGCGACGAGCTATTAGTGGCGACATGTGATGCGCAGGTTGAAGATACCCACTTTCGGCTGCGCAACACCAATCCGCACGATATAGGGCGGCGAGCGCTAGCAGTGAATCTGAGCGATATCGCAGCAATGGGAGCCAGACCGCGTTTCGCCCTGATTTCCCTGTTGATGCCGCCTGCATTAGATGTAGCTGTCCTTGACGGCATCTATGAGGGATTGCGAGAAGAGGCTGCTCAATTTGACGTGGCGCTCGTTGGCGGCAACATTGCGCGTAATGCAGAGCGGCTGATTATTGATATTACGCTGCTAGGAACAGGCGCGCGGAACAGGTTGCTGCTGCGTAACAGCGCTAAACCGGGAGATGCCGTTATGGTGACTGGAAGCCTGGGATCGGCAGCTGCGGGATTGCTTGTATTGGAGGATGAGCAACTCGCAGCGAAGATACCTTCAGAGAACCTGGTTGGAGTGCTGGCGGCACTACGCACACCCATCCCACGAGTTGCGGCAGGCCAATGGCTCGCTCAGCATGATGTTACTACAGGTATGGATGTGAGCGATGGGCTTGCCGCAGATTTATCGCATATATGCGAAGCTAGCGGCGTCGGTGTGCACGTTGAAGCAGAGTCACTCCCCATCCAGCCAGAGGTAGTTACAGTCGCGACTCTCGCCGGGCGGGAGCCGCAAGACCTGGCGCTGTTTGGAGGAGAAGACTACGAATTAGTCTTCACAGTACCTGCGGATCGTGCTGATGTTCTCGCTCATGAGCTATCTATCACAACTGGCGTCAATGCGACTGTTATCGGCACAATTTGTGAAGGCTCTGCTATAACCCTTTTCCGCCAGGGAAAGCCCTCTCCATTACGCTCTACTGGCTGGGACCATCTACGTTCCAATTCCACCTGACAACCGCAAGCAGACTGATCAACGATCCTCTAGAGCTTGCACTCGCAAACGAATATCCCAAGCTGCCAGTAGACATTTGGAGAGAAGACTTCCCGTAAGCGGGCTTGAGAGGGGTCTTGCCTGTCATCCTGAGCGCAGCGAAGGATCTCTTCGGCAGGCTCGCCAGACCCGCAGACTGCGCTCAGGGTGACAGGCATGGTCTCCAAATGTCTAAGCTGCCAGTACAACCTTTGCAAGTATGTGCATTGTCAGTCAGGTAATTCGCACCTTGAAGTTGAGGCTTCCAGCAGATCCTTAAGCGTCACCAGGTCATACTCAATCTGTCGGCGAACCGCGCTTGTAATCACTGACGCCTTCAACTCCATAACCTCTTCTGTGAGATGGATCACCGCCCTTTGTGAGATGGCGGTTCCACCATCTTCGGCTGGTTCGAACTGATAGCAAAAGAGAAAGGGTGCAATCCCAGAGGTGCTTTTGATGGTCAAGTAACGACCGGGCTCGTACTCAACAATTTCGAAAGTAATATCCAGCCACTTTCCTAAAAACCGGACGGTACCGCGTATCGTCGCTCCCACCTCTATTGCTCCTGGCGAGATTTTCCTGGCCGCGATCATAACACTTGACCAATCGACAAGGTTCTCAAAGTCACTCACATAAGCAAAGATGTCCTCGGCAGGCAGGTTGATGAAGACATTCTGCTTGACATTCATCGTAATCACTAGGATTCCTAACTCCTCTCACATCAAAGGTCAACTAAAGCTAGCGACAGCGTGTAACGGCTTTCTCCAATCCCTCCTGAAAGGAGTATGCAAGGGTTGGGGTCGTTTCCGGCCTCAGACAAATAAACGGGCCGGTAATACTAACTTCTCACATATGCATAGGCGTCATACATGCAACATGAGCGCACGGGATCATCCCCAACACCCCCTGGAGAAGGTCTCAGCTTCACGTTGTCTACAGTCACTGTTCCAAAGAGTTCCCTCAGAAGAGAAGACATTCTTTCTTCTACAGCAATCTCCATATTCTCCCATGTGCGTGGAAGCAGTACAAAATGCTGGCAAGTACATTGGGCATATATTTGGATAGAACAATGTTGCAGACCCATACGGGGTTTAGGAGAGAATTTTATAGCCACATCATCCACCGTTCCCTCGCTAAAAAGATTGAGCAGGACATTGCTTACCATATCTTCTACCATGAGTTCGGCATTCTCCACCTCGTCAGGTGAGACTTCAAAAAACTTGTCATAACACTGCACGTGAACCTCAAGATTGCACATAGCTGATCTCTTTCCTCCTCAGATATTGATTTGCCGTTATGACTTAAGTATACTGATAAGGGCTCTACTTTCTATAGCTTACGGCAACCCAAAGTCCATTCAAAGTCTACTAAACAATTAGCAGCATATACAACTCTTTGGAGGGAGCGAACGTGAGAAGCGGAATACGCACAAATGTAGGGGCATTTAGCGACAGAGTACAAGAGCATCTACGTACGGGTGGCTATTCTCAGAAGGAACTGGCAGATGACCTTGGCCTGCACCCGAAAGTACTTAGCCGCAAATTACATGGCAGCGGGAACTCTCATCTAACCCACCTGGAAATACAGCACATCATCACGACGCTGGCACAGTGGCATGCGATCACCACCCGCGAGGAAGCACTCGACTTGCTTGAACTGGCACAGCTGGGACCCACTATCTTTAGCGACGACAAATGGCAGAGTCCTCCTCTCAGTACCCTGACGACGGGACGCGATCATCCCAATCTCGCCAGCGATCCCGGCCTTTCTACACCCCCTCTCCAGCACAACCTGCGCGCCCAGACCACGCGGCTTATCGGTCGAGAATGGGCGGTTGAGCAACTTCTACACCTGTTCGGACGCGGCGAAGTGCGTCTTGTCACGCTCGTTGGGTCGGGCGGCAGTGGCAAAACACGTCTTGCCATAGATGTAGCGAGTGAGCTGGTCGGTATGTTTGAGCAGGGGGTGTGGTTTGTAGATCTGACCGGGGTGAGAGATCCTGCCCAGCTGCCCATGAGTATCATGCAAGTTCTGAATATTCAGTCCATCCCCGGTTTGCCCCCACTCCAAAGCCTGATCACTTTTCTGAAAAACAGACAACTACTGCTGGTGCTGGATAATTTTGAACAGGTTTTAGAAGCGTCGCCTATCCTGGATGAGATGCTCGCGGGAGTTCCAGGACTCAAAGTGCTGGTAACCAGCCGGGTGGGGTTGCAACTATATGGTGAACGCGAATTCAACGTACCGCCTCTGGACGTTCCTGATATCAGCGTTGCATTAAGTAGGACAGAGCTTATGCACTATGGAGCGATACAGTTATTTGTTGAACGCGCACAGGCGGTCCTCCCTCACTTTACTTTAACCGACGAAAATGCAGGGGTCATCGCACAGATCTGTGCCAGGCTTGATGGCTTACCACTGGCGCTGGAACTGGCAGCTGTATGGATCAGGGTGCTGCCACCGGCTTTGCTCTTAGAACGGCTCTCGCAAGCGCGACTTCCTGTGTTGATCAAAGGGGCCAGGAATCTGCCGGGCAGGCAGCAAACATTGCGCAATACCATTACATGGAGTTACGACTTGCTCTCTTCAGCCGAGCAAAGGTGGTTCGGCCGTCTGGGGATATTTACTGGAGGCTGGTCGCTCGAGGCTGCAGAGGCGATGATGCAAAGTATAGCAGCAGACCAGGAGGAGACGGTTATTTTCAACTCCCCACTGGAAATGTTAGAACAGTTGTTAAACAAAAATTTGTTAGTACGGTTGCCAGACACAGAGAGGCAGCCACATTTTACGATGCTAGAAACACTACGCGAATACGCACAGGAACGCTTGATCGCTCAGGGAGAGTTTGAACGGCTACGGGACTGGCATGCCTGCTATTACCTCAGGGAAGCTGAAGCAGCCGAGTTAGGCATGAGAGGCCCACAACAACTCGAATGGCGAGCGCGGCTGACAACGGACCGCGATAATATCCGCGCGGCCATGGAGTGGCTGCTGCAAAGAGCCAGAGATGGCATGAGGATAGGCCTCTGCTCCTTCTCAGGCCAAGGGTCTTCCGAAGGGAGTAAAGGAGTTGCTGGAAGCAGGATATTATCTTCGCGAGGTGTGCCGGGTGATGGATTGCTGGCGACTGAGCTGTGCCTGCGTTTGGCCTCGGCCTTCAGACCATACTGGGAGTGGCAGGGCCATCTCCCTGAAGCGCGTAACTGGTTAGGAGCGGCTCTGGAGGTGCCATGTGAGCATGGAGGCGGGGAAACGGTGCTTGCTGCACGTGCCAAAGCATTGAGCGAAACCTCTCGCCTGGCTTCTTTGGAAAATGACCAGTCCCGGGCGGTAACATTGGCTGAAGAGAGTATCGCGCTCTGGCAGCAACTGGATGACCCGGTCGGGGCGGCAGGCGCGCTGCTTCACCGTGTCTGGGCTGCTTATGCAATGAGCGAGTATGAAATCGGTAAGCGCCTGTGCCTGGAGGGTCTGCGACACATCTCTACAACGGACGATACCTGGTTACGTGCTCAATTGCTCTTTTACCTGGGTACGGCGGAAGGGTTCACAGGCGATTATCAGCAGATGCGGTCCTATTATACGCAGAGCAGGGAATTATTTGAGCAGGTAGGAGACAAAAGTGCCGTTGCCGACGTGTTGAAAGATCAGGGTGCCATGTTACTTCTGGAAGGCAAGTATATGGAGTCCATTGACTTACTACTCAAGAGTGTTCAGTTGTGCTATAAACTGGACCACAAACAATACATTACGACAAACATATGTTGGTTAAGCACAGCGTTCGGAATAAGAGGGGAGCCGGACCCAGCTCAGGCGAGCATCCTTTCGGCGCAATTGAGGGGCGCTGGGGAAGGCTTGATGAATACTATTGGTTTGACTACCTGGACAGAGACCCACCCATTCGTTCAGTTGGTACACCAGTATATTCGTTCCCAGGTGGACGAACAGAGCTGGGAGGCAGCGTTGGCAGCGGGAAGGGCCCTCACTGTAGAGCAGGCGATTGACCTGGCCTGTAGACAGCAAGAAAGTTTACGTTGAATAAAGAAGATAAGGGTGGCGGCAGGAGCATCACTGCCGCCACCCTCCTTCGTACCCTTTGGCTTTTGAAACGCCCCACAGCAGTGTCCTTCTCAAAGTTCCGCGTTCTTGAATTTGTGCCACAGTCGCTCGGCAGTGCACTGTCCATCACGCTCCAGAGCGTAGCGCGCGACATAAAAGCACCGGAGGTAAGAGATGAATACTTCGTGGCCGAGACGACCCGTCATCTACGAGATCAATACGTGGGTCTGGCTCAATGATTTACGCCAGCAATACGACCGTGCCATCACGCTGGGCAATGTTCCTACGGAACAGTGGGATGCGATCGTCTCGCTCAGTGTGGACGCCGTGTGGCTGATGGGTGTATGGGAGCGAAGCCCGCAGAGCATTCGCATTGCGAACGGAAACGCGGGCCTGCAAGCTGATTTCCGCCGAGCCCTGCCGGACTATACACCTGCCGATAATGTCGGTTCAGCTTACTGCGTGCGCAACTATGCCGTGGATGAGCATCTTGGGGGACCTGAGGGTCTCGCAGTTGCACGACAGATGCTCGCGCAGCGCGGCCTGCGCCTGGTGCTGGATTTTGTGCCCAACCATGTAGCAACGGATCACCCGTGGCTTTTCGAGCATCCCGAATACTTTGTGCAAGGGACGCACGAGGACCTGACGCGAGCGCCCGGCGCATTTTTTGAGGCGGGCGGAACGGTGATTGCCAACGGGCGTGACCCGTACTTTTCACCGTGGCAGGATGTCGCGCAGCTCAACGCCTTCAGTTCGGGCTTGCGCCAGGCGGCCGGCGAGACATTGGATATGGTCGCCGAGCAATGCGACGGGATGCGTTGCGATATGGCGATGCTGCTACTCAACAACATCTTTGAGCGCACGTGGGGCGCGCGTGTGGGCATGCACCCGCCAGAAGAGTACTGGAGCGAGGTGATCTCCGCTGTGCGGCTCCGGCATCCCACCGTGCTTTTGGTGGCAGAAGCCTACTGGGACCTGGAATGGGATCTACAGCAGCTCGGCTTCGACTACTGTTACGACAAGCGGTTCTACGACCGGCTCGAACACAACAATGCGGAAAGCGTTCGACAGCACCTTACTGCTAAGCTCGATTATCAGGACAAGCTGGTGCGTTTCATCGAGAACCATGACGAGCCGCGCGCGGCGGCAACGTTCTCGCCGGAAAAAGAACGCGCAGCCGCGGTGACGATGATGACGCTGCCTGGAGCGAAGCTCTTGTACGAGGGTCAATGCGAAGGGCGGCGGGTCAGGCCGCCTGTTTTCCTGGCACGTCGTCCGGTCGAACCGATTGATGAGGACCTACGGGCGTTCTACGAGAAACTGCTGGCAGCGGTCAAGGATTCGGGACTGCGTGGGAGTGAATGGCAATTGTGCGAGCGTACAGGTTGGCCTGACAACAGTAGCTACTTGAACCTGGTGGCATGGTGCTGGAGTCAGGATGAGGTGCGTTACGTAGTTATCGTGAACCTCTCGGAGTACCCATCGCAAGCGCGTGTGCAACTGCCCTGGAACGACCTGGCAGGAAGTGCTTGGCAGCTGAAGGACGTGCTCAGCGGCGCTCTATTCGAACGTGATGGCAGCGAGTTGCAATTGCAAGGTCTCTATGTGGATGTTCCCGCGTGGAGATTTCACTTCCTGTGCTTCCAATAGAGAGGAGGCCCATCAATGGACCTCCTCGGGATTGTACTGGGAACTGACTCCCGTGAATGTATCTCCCCCACATAGGGGAATGAAGAATCAGAACGGGCCAATCCTTTCAGCAAACAAGGTAGTGCTCAGGCAGAAAGGAAGGCCTTCAAATTATCACTATTAATGTTAGTAGGCTCACGTATCAAGTTGCGCGCCGCACGCAGGGCACCACCTGGCATCTGGCAGCGTAGTTGTAGAACATTCTGGACAGATACGAGGTCGTTCCATCACTCTTTCCCCGCAATAGACGCAAAACTCTGCGCCCAATTGCAATGGCTGATGACATTTGTGACAGTTTCCCTCGGTTTGCGGAATCATGCCAAGATCGGCTTCTAGCTCGGCTAACTTGCGTTGGCGTCTTAACGGTTCTAACTTCTTATAGCAACAGTACGTCTGATACGCTTGCGTTAAGTAGATACCGAGAACGACTACATTCAGCGCGACAAAAAGGCATCCGGCAATAAGCCTTTGCTTGCCAGTCATAGACCTCCATTTCAGGAATCCATTCATGGTAAGAAACCCACGCCAGTCAAATCTCATAATGGTAGCAATTACCAGCAGGTAGACCGTGAAGCCCATGATGGCTAACGGACCACTTGCCCCAACGAGGCTACTCTGAAAGACATAGACACCAGAGATCAGAAGCGTCGAGACTGCAGAAGCAATAGCGAGTATTGCAAGCGGTTTCCCGGAGTAGAGGTGACGCTGAGATAGTGTCTGTGACTGCTGCTGAAATCGTAATGTGTTCATTTTTTCACACTCACTTTCACCGACTAGCGGAAAGTGTTACTGGCAATAATGTAATGTTTATGTGAAATGTTACACCAACAATAGCTAAATCCTTACCACCCTCTACCATTATTGACGTAATTCAAACCTCATCCTCAAATTTTGTGAAGTATCCGTGTTGATGCTTTGTCGTTGCTGAGGCTTTTAAAACTCGCGCAAATATCGTATGATTGTATGTAAGAGCAGGATGTAAGAGAAAAACGGAAAGAGGATTGCATGAAACGCTTCTCAAAGCTCTTGTCCATCGGGGGGATCTGTCTTATCCTTCATCTGGCGATCGCGACTCAAGCTCATGCCGACACGTCCCTCTTGCACCAAACGTCCTCGTACAGTGTGCTTGGCGCTCCAACAGTGAGTGTCCCGCTCATCAACCGGGTGTTAGCATTCTATCACTCACCAGCCGCTGGCAAGGGGCAAGCCCTTTTCGACGATGGCGTGAAGTATGGCGTTGATCCGGTCTTCGCACTTGCCTTTTTCATGCATGAAAGCTCATTTGGCACGACCGGCGTGGCGCAGTTCACCCTTTCGCTGGGCAATTTGCGCTGCATCTCGGCATATTCCTGCTATAATGGCTTTTCGTCGTTTCCAACGTGGGAGGCAGGTTTCGATGCGTGGTACTCGCTCATCCGTGTTGTCTACGTCGATACGTGGCACCTCTCGACTGTTGAGCAGATTATCCCGACCTATGCTCCGGCTAGCGACCATAACGACGTTGCTGGCTATATCAGTGCCTTGGAGAGTGCCGTGGATACCTGGAGAGCCGGGCAAATCGCGGAGTTTGGCTCGGTGCATCAAGTACCCACTATCTCTTCGACTCCACCGGTCATAACGCCTACTGCTGTAGGGCCTACTGCTAATACGACCAGAACTCCCTATCCTGCTGATCAATACAGCATTCTGGGCAAACCTAGCGTTGATGGAGCGTTCATCAATCAGATCCTCACCCAATATCACTCTCCTGCCGCGGGCAAGGGGCAATTGTTTTTCGCGGAGGGTGTGAAGTACGGCATTGACCCGATCTACGCGCTGGCCTTTTTCATGCTCGATAGCATCTTCGGCACCGAAGGGTTGTCGCTGGCCACCCACTCCCTGGGCCCGCTGCCCACACCGACAACGGTGACGTGTCACTGCCAGGACTTCCACGGCTATCGGCGCTACGCCACCTGGGATGCGAGTATTTCCGACTGGTTCCAGTACATACATGATGACTATGTCAAGCAAATGGGTCTGACCACCGTCAGCCAGGTCGTCTCCATCTATTTGAAAACGAACGATACCTCCGCCATTCGTTTCACCATCAAGCGGATAGAACGTCGTGTCGATCTCTGGCGCAATGCACGAGCTCAGACTCCATCGAAGTAATTCGCTGCTGTGGTGGCTATTTCAGATATCCGTTCCAAAAGCAGGCAGGAAACAGTGATATGTGAAGCCTTCTCACTGCCTGACTGGTATGTAATGGGGAAGTAATATGTATAAAGGAGATAAAGATGCTAGCGCTAGTGAATACTCCGACGAAGCAAACCGCTGTTGAACTGCGCGATGTCGCTGAGCCGGAAGCAGCTGCCGATGAGGTGATTGTAGCCATTCAGGCCTTTTCGTTGAACCGTGGAGAACTGTACTTGCTAAAGAGCCGTCCGGAAGGGTGGCGTCCTGGACAGGATATTGCGGGCATCGTGGTACAAACCGCAGCAGACGGGAGCGGACCCGGAGAGGGAACGCGGATCGTAGGGCTTGTTGACAGCGCTGGTTGGGCCCAGCGGGTTGCTGTCTCTACCAAACGCCTGGCTGTTCTTCCAGATACAGTCAGCTTTGCAGCCGCCGCAACGTTACCTGTTGCTGGACGCACGGCCCTGCGCATGGTGCGCCTTGGGGGGTCGCTGCTGGGTCGCCGGGTTCTCATTACTGGAGCAGCTGGTGGAGTGGGTCGCTTCGCGGTTCAACTCGCCGCACTGGCTGGGGCAGAGGTGACAGGGATCGTCGGTCGGCCTGAGCGGGCTGCTGGGTTGCGCGAACTAGGAGCAGCCGCAGTAATTACTGATATCCAGGAGGCCGATGGCCTGTTTGATCTCATTTTAGAGTCGGTCGGTGGCTCTTCGCTGGCGGCTGCAGTCCGGCTGGTTGCCCCCGAAGGCACCATTGTCGTGTTTGGGAATACGTCTGGAGAGGATACCACAATCAATTTTCAGTCTTTTGTTGGACACCAGGGCGCTCGTCTGACCCCATTCTTCTCGTATCTCTCGGGATCACCCGCCTCATTCGGTATCGACCTGGCATCGCTTGTGTCTCTTATCGAGGAGGGCAAGTTAAAACCACACATTGGATTAGAGGAAAGCTGGCACAAACTTGGTCAAACCCTCGCTGCGCTGCGTGACCGGCGAGTCAATGGGAAAGCAGTGTTTCATACCGCTTGAGTACGTACCCATGAGCTCGTCCTGCTTTGCAAATCCATGTAGGAGGGATAAAACAGAGATCAATGTGTTGCAGATTTTGAAAGTGTAAATCGAGCTGCGCCGGATTCTCGACGTTGCTTCGGAGCCGTTCAACATCTGTCCTCGTCAAAGGGAAAGCCGATTTTCTTGCTCCAGCGTGTCTCTCAGTATTCACGATCGTGCTCCCTTGTCGCTGGAGACGGAAGCTTGCTGAGGAATCAAGTCGTAGTGCTGCGGATCGAAGTGGCGCGTCCTGCGCCGGAACTCGAAGGTAAACCCGGGCCAGAGAGTCGTATTGTGACCTCTGGCATCGAGGTACCAACTGGAACACCCCGAAGTCCAGACGGTGCCCTGCATCCGCTGCTGCATCTCCGTCTTGAATGCCTCTTGAGTCTCGGGTCGCACCTCCACAGCCCGCAGGTTCCGCCGGTCCATCGTGCGCAGACAGTCCAGGATGTATGTGATCTGAGCTTCGATCATGTAGATCATCGAATTGTGACCCAGGCCAGTGTTTGGGCCGATCAGCAAAAACAGGTTGGGAAACCCCGAGACGGTTGCCCCGAGATAGGCGTGGGGGCCTGAGCGCCAGCTGTCAGCGAGTGACTGGCCGCCGCGCCCATAAACATACTGGGGGAGCTGCGGGTCGGTCACGTGAAAGCCGGTCCCGCAAATGATCGTGTCGATCTCGTGCTCTTTGCCATCCTCGGTCACGACGCTGTTCGCCCGCACCTCGCGAATCCGCTCGGTGATGACCTCGACATTGGACTGGGCAAGCGCCGGATAGAAGTCATCGGACAGCAGAACGCGCTTGCAGCCCATTGTATACTCAGGCGTGAGCTTTGCCCGGAGTACAGGGTCCGGCACCTGCTGCTCCAGGTGCCGCCGAGCGAGGCGCATGCCGCCCTCAATCATGCTGGGTCGGTAGACAAACCCAAGCACTATTATCTCCTGCCGCCAGTAGATCCTGGTGCGCACGAAGCGCTGGGTGATGGGTAGGATGCGAAACATCGCGCGCTGCCAGCTGGGGATCGGATGATCTTGACGGGGTAAAATCCAGGGCGGCGTACGCTGGAACAGGGAGAGGTGGCCGACGTGCGGCTGGATCTGCGGGACAAACTGGATGACCGACGCCCCTGTCCCAATCACGGCCACGCGCTTCCCCGTGAGGTCGTAGTCGTGATTCCACCGTGCTGAGTGGAACAGGACACCCTCGAAGTGCTCAATGCCTGGGACCGAAGGAAGCGACGGTTCGCTGAGCGGTCCGTTGCCGAGGATGAGGATATCAGCCGTAATCTGACCCTGCGTAGTGGTAATGTGCCAGCATTGATCGTCTTCGTGCCATGAAGCCTCCAGCAATTCACTGTTCCACCGGATGTGAGGAAGGATGCCAAAACGCTTCGCGCAGCTGCGTAAATAATCCCGGATCTCGTGCCAGGGAGAGTATGCGCGGCTCCAATGCGGATTGAGCGCGAAGGAGAAGGAGTACAGGTGCGAGGGGATGTCGCAGGCACAGCCCGGGTAGGTGTTGTCGCGCCATGTTCCCCCGATGTCGGCCACCCGCTCGATTACCACAAAGTCTTCCTCGCCTCGTTGCTTGAGTCTAATCGCCATGCCCAGCCCAGAGAACCCCGTTCCCAAAATGGCCACACGAACATGGCGGGCACGCGCTTCGTCTTCAGATGCGTCAGATGAACCACCTGGAAGGGTCGTGCGCTGCTGGTTGTCAGAAAGCGTCCTGCCGCCGCCGCTGCTCGCAAAAGCCCGGAACATGATTGCTTCCTCCAATAAATGATTGCCGGATATGCCTTTATAAAGAGTATATCATAGCTCATCTATCATTGGCTTCCCGCCTCTCATGGCACAATCACGGTGCGAACATCTCCGCGGAAGTGTTCGAGATTATCCAGTACCTGGTTGATCGCACCGGCATCCAATGGCACAGTACGCGTGACGGCTTCTGAAAGGTCGAGCTTTCCACGCCGGGTCAGTTCGAGCAGAAGTGGCAACTCGTGAAGCAGATGGTCGCTCGTGCCAATGACTTCGGCTTCCCTGGCAACCAGTTCCCGGTAGGTATTGATCTCAAACGGCTTGTCGCTGATACCCGCCACGACCGCGCGGCCCATGACCGCCAACGATTGCACGGCTTGCATCATCGTCTGTGGAAGTCCGATCATCTCGAGCGCAACGTCCACCCCTTTGCCTTTGGTGAGCCTGCGTATCTCGGCGACCGCATCGTTCGACCTGCCATTCACCGGAATCGCTCTGTATTTTTCAGCCAGTCCTAGCTTGTCTGCGTTGATATCTACAGCGTAGACATCGAGCGCGCCAAAGGCATACGCAAGCTGAACTGCCGATATGCCTAGTCCGCCCACGCCAAAGATGGCAACGGTCTCGCCACTCTTGAGTCTCGACTTGCGCAATGCGTGGAAGGCGGTGGACGACGAACACATCAGGATCGCGCCGTGCTCAAAGGGGATTTCGCCGGGTAGGTGCAGGGCATTACGTTCCGGCACGGCGACGTATTCGGCATAGCCGCCGTCGGCATAACGCCCCACCATAGAGCCCCGCCCGCAGAATTGTTCGTTGCCGGCACTGCAATAGAAGCAGTTGCCGCAGCTCAAGACGTAATGCACGCAGACGCGGTCGCCCACCTTGACAGATGTTACCTGCTTGCCCACCTGTTCAACCACACCCGCGACCTCGTGCCCCAGCGTCCTGGGCAATGGTCGCACAGGCGATTTTCCCGCTCGATAGTGGACGTCGGTGTGACAAATGCCCGCAGCCCGAACGCGCACCAGCACATCGTCATCACCGATCGTGGGCACTGGGATTTCTTGCATCTGTAGGGGACGATGAACCTCGACCAGGCGTACGGCTTTCATGCAGCTGTTCTCCTTCGCTGTCTTCTGCGTCGTCTTAGTTCTGCTCAACCACGGTTTGTGATTGCTCGCCCCATTGCATAGAAAGGACGCCCCGGATGAAGCAGTTTACCACCATTGAAAAACTTGACACCGGCATTCTTTACACCCTTGAGCTTGCATCAAGTGTGAGCGTGCTACTTTTAGCATTTGGCCTTATCGTGTCTAGGGCAAATGTACTCACCAAAGGCGCGATCCTGACTGACAACCTCATTATGCAACGCATATGGGCAGTGACGCAATGCGTGGGTATTGACAATACCCCCACAAAAGTCCCACAGAGATCGTAAAGATAGAAGTTTTTGCATGGGTCTATGATACACTGATTTCGTAAGCGGCAAACAATCCGCTTTGCAGAAAGTGATGACTGCCTCGCTCTTCATTGAAATCAAACGTGGATTGCTAATGTAAGCTTAACGCCTGTTTGTTTTATTCTCAGCCAATAAACAGCGCGGAACCGTCTGTGTCCATCAACAGGCCCGTTCCTTGTAGATAGAGGAGGTCAAACGTGGATTACTCCCCTCCACCAGAAGATAGTTCTATGCTTGGTACTCAATTCCGGAACATACCACTCACTCTCTCGCAAGATATCACCTCCCTGGACACCCAACCTCAGAGGATACCCCTACCGCAAAAACCGCGCCGAGTATCTCGTAATACACGCAGGCACCTTGCCATCCTCCTCCTCCTGCTCAGTATGAGCCTCCTCATCATCGTGAGCACAACTCTTCTCGTACCTGTGCTCAAAACTCGGAGTGTGGTACCGAACCCAACTCTGACTCCGCGAGCAGTAGCAACTTCCACACCGACACCGATTTTTGATCCTGATCAGGGAGCGGTGTTACCCACACATCGCGTCGTTGCATTTTATGCAGTACCCTTTGCGGAGCCTACCGGCCCTGGCTATGAACCCACTGATACCATGCTTGCAGCACTGAGGCAGCAGGGAGCCGCCTATGAGCAACTTGACCCTAAGCATCCAGTGCAACTGGGAATTGATCTCGTCGTCAGTGTCCCAGACGGTTTTCCTGGCCCACAGAACAGCTATAGCCATCATGTTGATGCTGGAACTATCCAGTCCTACATAGATTTCTGTAGCAAGAACGATCTTCTTCTGTTTCTTGACCTCAACTTTGGGCTGTCCCCTATCATGGATGAAGTTAAATTCTTTTTACCATATTTAAAGAAGTATGCTTTCGTGCATATGGCAATTGATCCTGAATGGATGTTCCCTCGTCGTAATGGTATTCCTGGGGTAAATTTAAGCAATGTACGCGCATCGGATTTGAACCCTATCATTGAGTCAATCGCTGAAATCCCCATGCAGTTTCATGTCCCTCGAAAGATTTTGATTATTCACCAGTACCGTCCCGATGGTGATGGCTTAAAAGACCCCTCTGATCCTGGGCAGGCAGAGATTGCAGATAAACGTAACCTGCTCTTTGATCCGCGTGTTGATGTGGTCATTCATGTTGATAGCGTTGGTGGCTATCCTGGCGATATTCAGGATAAAAAGCTTCAATACAGTGAGTGGGTTCAACAGGACATGGAAAAGTACAGCAACTTTCTCTATGGCGGCTTTAAGTTGTTTTACCAGCATGAAGCCAAAATACGGTTGATGACGCCAAAGGAAGTCCTCTCGCTCGACCCACCGCCAATGGTGGTGACGTATGGAAATTAGTACGACAGTGACATTTGCGTATACAGGCGATACAATGGCATCACTATTCCATAGCTGCGATATAAGTGAAGAACTCGCGGGCAAACGCATCCACTTTGCCAAAAGATGTGTTAAGTAGCTTCAACAGCTGATTCTCCCCCTTCGATGAAGGCCTTCACTGTCGATAGGTAGAGTTCCCGCTCTTCAACATGAGCCATATGAGAACTCTGCTCGAAGAGTATCCACTCTGAACCGGCAATGCCCTTGTGCAAGACTTCATTGATCAGCGGGGTTGACTCGTCATAGCTCCCCGATGTGATCAATGTCGGGACGTGGATCTCAGAAAGGCGATCGGTGCGATCCCAATCTTTGATGGTACCAATGACATGAAATTCGCTGGGGCCATTCATCGTGTAGTAAACTTGTCCTACTTGATCCATCGCTTGCTGGACGTGCTCTGGTATTGGTTTGATGCGGATGACGTGACGCTCGTAAAAGACCATCATGGCTTGTAGGTATTCGGGATCGTCGGTTGTACCCGCTTGCTCATGACGTACCAGGGTTGCCTGCACGTCTGGCGGCAATGCTTCACGCAGGCGGTTCGCCTCGACAATCCACAGAGGTATACTCGGAGTGCTGCTGGCGAGTATGAGGCTTACGAGGCCTTCTGGCTGGGTCAAGGCATACTCAAGAGCAAATAGACCTCCAAAGGACTGGCCCCACAGGTGCACTTTCTCAAGACCCAGTGCACGGCGGACGACGCCTATTTCTTCAACGGAGCGCTCTATGGTCCAGAGAGAGGGATCATTGGGCTGGTCGGAGCGCCCGCATCCGAGTTGGTCGTAGAAGACGACACGGCGGGTCTCGGAGGCCAATGCCGCCATGTCTATGATGTAGTCGTGGGGAATGCCGGGTCCACCATGCAGGGTTAATAGAGGGGTGTTCTCGTGATCGGCGCCCCCGCCGACGATACGATACCAGACACGGTATTCGCCTACAGGGATAAAGCCTTCTTGCTCGCGCATGCTTCTTCTGGCTCCTTTTGAGATTGGGGTACTATGCTCCATGCTGGCTGAAAGCCTCATGGTTAGCAATTACAACCCAAGCATACCATAAAACTGTGGTTAAATCCTATCTTGTGCAAAGCGTATTTCTTATATTAATATGTATTGAAGGCGTATTTAACAGCTTTTCCCCCGATACCTTTGTGGATCTTCTCATGCGAGAGAAATCTTGTAGAGTGTCAGTCAGTAAGCGTTTATATGGTTACGACAAACAAAGGAGTGTGAAATGTCCATTGAAGAAGTGACCCCTCCAGCAGAGCAGCTCACGACACTGCGATCGAATGCGATTGGTCTCCCCGGTGTCCTGTTCCAGTCAGTCACAACGATGGCCCCTGCTGGAGCCGTGGCGTTCAGCCTGGGGGCCGCCATTCCCTTTACAGGCGGCGCATTGCCCCTGGCAGTAGTTTTTGCACTGGTCGTCTGTGTCCTGGTCGCATTAAATATTGGATCGATGGCAAGGTATCTACCTTCTGCCGGCGGCTACTTTACCTACGTAACCCATGGACTAGGCCCTCAGGTGGGCTGGTTGACGGGATGGTTATTTACGTTCACCTACGTCCTTTTTATCCCTCTTACGCTGCTTGTGCTGGGGCCGGTAACGGACTCATTTCTGAGTAGCACCTTTCACCTCTCACTCGGGCCGAACGGGTGGATCGTCTATGCCCTGATATTTGCCGCGATCACGTTCGCCTTGACCTTCTTCGGCATCAAGATTTCGGCGGATGTAGGCGTCGCCCTGGGCTTGATCGAGATCTGCATCTTTGGTTTGCTCGCGGTCTTTTTAATCGTTGCCGCCGGCAACGGAAATACGGCCGCTACCTTCAATCCAGCCTCCAGCCTGCTGTCTGGTCAGGGTGGGTGGCAAGGGGTCCTCTTTGGGACGCTCTTCGCGTTCTTAGCTTTTAGCGGCTTCGAGTCTTCCGCGATCCTGGGAGAGGAGTCACACAACCCTCGACGCATCGTACCCCGGGCAATCTTGCTCGCGACAATCTGCATCGGGGTCTTCTACGTATTCTGTAGCTATGCGGGGGTCGTTGGCTGGGGTTTCAACAAGATCTCAACCTACCCCAGCGACCCGAACCCCTGGGGAACGATGGCGGCACGGGTGTGGGGGCCCTTCGCGTTCCTCGCAATTTTAGCCATCCTGAATAGCGCGCTGGGCAATGCAAATGCTGGGGTCAATGCTGGTGCCCGGATGCTCTTTGCTATGGGCCGTATCAAAGCCCTGCCGGGTGTGCTGGGGCAGACGAATCGCTTCCGGGCCCCTGGCCCGGCCATTATCCTGGCACTGATCCTGGGTATCATCATCATGCTCTGGACCGGCTTGGTTTATGGCCCGACGCTCGCCTTTGCGTTCGTTGGAGCGATCCTCACCGTCCCGATCATCCTGATCTACATGGCGACCTGTTTGGCGGTCCCTTTCTTCTACTGGCGCGAGCACCGCGGTGAGTTTAACGTGTGGCGACATGTGATCCTGCCAGCCATACCATTTGTCCTGCTTGGCGTTGTCATCTACTTCCAGTTCGTGCCCCTACCTGCTGCCCCGCTCAACCTGGTTGGCCCAATCGATGCCGCTTGGCTCGTGCTGGGGATCATCATTGTCGTGTTCCTCAGCGCTCGCGCTCCCCAGGTTCTGCACCAGGGCACCAGGCTCTTTGCCGAAGAGCCCGACGTCAAAGAGCCGGCGTAAGCAGCGTTTCTACAAATATGATGTACGGGCCCGATCCCGCGGAATCAAGAGCTGTTCGGGCCCTCGAGAGGAGAGAAGCACTTGGCTATTCCCGTTGAGAATGAGTCGGGCGCGTTGCAGCAAGCCGTCCGGCACCCACTCGACCCGCTTACAGCGGGAGAAGTTGAAAAGACGACCCGCGTTCTGAGCGCATCCGGGCGTATCAGCCCTCGAGTGCGCATCATGGCCTATAGCCTGCTGGAGCCCGCCAAAGACGTTGTGCTGGCCTTTCAGTCAGGTCAGCCGGTGCCGCGTGAAGTGTTCGTGGTCATGCGCGACCACGACCGGCAGCTGACTATCGAAGCAGTGATCTCCTTGACTGAGGAGACCATCCGCTCTTGGCGTGAGCGCCAGGATGTGCAGCCCGCCCTCACCTATCCCGAAGTGTTCGCCGCCCAGCAGGCAGTTCTCGACGATACTGCTTTCCAGGAAGCGATGGCCAAACGCGGCATCACTGACCTCTCTTCCGTGATGATCTACCCCTTTACTGCTGGGTACCTGGGTCCGGAGGACGAAGCCTCGCGCGGACGATTCATTCGCATGGAGGTTGCCCTGGCTGAAGGACCCGAGGATAACTACTACGCCCATCCGGTAGAGGGGGTGATCGCCACCATAGAACTGGATACCATGGTAGTGCGGATCGAGGATCATGGCGTTGTACCCGTACCTGCTTCTTCAGGAAACTACACTCGGGATGGCATTCGGGCAGCTAAGAATGTTCCCTCGTTTCCAGGTGGCACCCGTACTGATGTGAAACCCATTTCGATTACGCAGCCGGAAGGGACCAGTTTCCAGGTCGATGGTCACGAGGTTCGCTGGCAGAAGTGGCGCTTCCACGTAGGCTTCACACCGCGCGAGGGGTTGGTGCTGCACCTGGTGGAGTATTTCGACAAGGGGCGTTACCGGCCGCTGATTTACCGGGCGGCGCTCTCAGAAATGTACGTACCCTATGCAGATCCCACCCCATCGCACAACTTCAAGAACGTTTTTGACGCGGGCGAAGTTGGCATCGGCGTGCTTGCCAACAGCCTGGAGCTCGGCTGCGACTGCTTGGGTGAGATCCACTATTTCGATGCGACGGTCAACGATGCCGAGGGGCAGCCGGCCGTCCTGACGAATGCCATTTGCATGCACGAGGAGGACTACGGCCTTCTCTGGAAGCACCTTGAGTATAACATCGATGGATCGACGAGAGCCGAGGTGCGCCGGTCACGCCGATTGGTGATTTCCTCGATCTCGACGGTAGGCAACTACGAATATGGTTTCTACTGGTACCTGTACCAGGACGGCACGCTCCAGTTCGAGGTCAAACTAACGGGCATCATTGCCCCGGCAGCGATTGCGCCGGGAGAGCAGCCAGTTTCAGGGACGCTCGTCGCTCCCGGACTCTACGGACCTAATCACCAGCACTACTTCAATGTACGGCTCGATATGATGGTGGATGGCCCGCAAAATTCGGTGGTCGAGGTCAATTGCGAACCTCTCCCGTGGGGCGAGGGCAACCCGCGTGGGAACGCCTGGGTTGCGCGTGAAACGCTACTGGCTACAGAAAGCGAAGCCCAACGCGCCATCGAGCCTCGAACGTCGCGGTATTGGAAAATCGTCAACCCGTCATCGCTCAATTCCCTGGCCAAACCCGTTGCCTACAAGCTCATGCCGGAAAAAAACGCGTTTCCCCTCTTCGCCGAAGGATCGCCACAATGGCAGAGGGGTGGCTTCACGCGTTCTCATCTCTGGGTCACGGCCTACGATCCGGCGGAGCGCTACGCGGCTGGAGACTACCCGAACCAGCAGCAGGGGGGTGACGGGTTGCCTGCCTACGTCCAGAAGAATCGGTCTCTAGTAGAGACGGACCTGGTCGTCTGGTACACCTTCGGCGCCAACCACGTTGTGCGTCCCGAAGATTGGCCTGTCATGCCGGTGGAAACGGTCGGGTTTCATCTGAAGCCCGCGGGTTTTTTCGACGGCAACCCCGCGTTGGACGTACCACCGCCCATGGAGCACTGTCGCCATTCTTAGGTTACTAATAGTTGATATTGACAATACCATCCTCTGCACTCCTATAATTAGGACGTGGTTATTGTTTGCTGAAGTAGCACAGCACGATGACTATCCCCTGGCCAGTTGTAGCGTCACAGTATATAAGCCATGTGCAAGTATCTTCAGGAAGGGAAAATCATGAGCGTAGCCAAGAAGCCACTTTCGGCAGACAAAGGAGATTTTTACCATATTAACGCTATCTTGAGTGAGGAAGACCAGGACCTGCTGTATCGGGTACGTGCATTCATGTTGGACGAGGTCGCACCGATTATCAACCATTATTGGATCCGCGAGGAATTTCCGCATCAGATCATCCCAGGACTGGCGGCACTCAACATTGCCGGTCTTTCATACCATGGATATGGTTGTCCTGGTAAGAGCACGCTGCTCGATGGTATGGTAGCGCGGGAAATGGCGCGTGTGGACAGTTCGATCGCTACTTTCATGGGCGTGCACAGCGGATTAGCGATGGGTTCTATTTACCTGTGCGGTTCCGAAGAGCAGAAACAACAGTGGCTGCCCTCCATGAGGCGTTTTGAAAAAATCGGCGCGTTCGGCCTGACCGAGCCAGAGGTGGGGTCTGGGGCCTCTGGCGGCTTAATGACCACCGCTCGCCGTGAAGGCGATACGTGGGTACTTAACGGTCAGAAGAAGTGGATTGGTAACGCGACCTTCAGTGATGTGACCGTCATCTGGGCACGGAACGTGGAGGATAACCAGGTGAAAGGCTTCCTGGTCGAGAAAGACACCCCAGGCTTTCGACCTGAGAAAATGAAGGACAAGATCGCCTTGCGCGTGGTGCAGAATGCGCTTATCACCCTGGAAGATTGTCACGTGCCGGAAGTCAATCGGTTACAGCGCGCGAACTCATTTAAGGACACCGCGGCGGTGCTGCGCATGACGCGGGCAGGCGTAGCCTGGGAAGCGGTTGGATGCGCCCGAGGAGCATATGAGCTGGCGCTCAAGTACGCGCAGGAACGTCAGCAGTTTGGGCGCCCTATTGGCCGCTTCCAGTTAGTGCAGGACTTACTGGTGCGGATGTTGGGCAACATCACCGCCTCCGAATGCATGGTCATGCGCCTGTCGCAAATGCAGGATGCCGGTATCATGAGTGACGAACACGCCTCGCTAGCGAAAGCCTTCTGCACCGTTAGAATGCGTGAGACGGTGGGCTATGCCCGCGAACTGCTGGCTGGCAACGGTATCTTGCTCGATCACCATGTCGGTCGCTTCGTGGCCGATGCTGAAGCAATTTACTCCTACGAAGGTACGCGCGAAATGAATTCGCTTATTGTTGGCCGCGCTATCACAGGCTTCAGCGCTTTCGTATAGTCATTGTGGACGGGTTCGTGAACATGAAGCATATGAACGCGAAAGCGAAATGACGACTCAAAGGAGATAACACATGTTGAATCTGGCTGTTCTCCTTGAAGACAGTGCGCGTGAGGTGCCTGGACGTACCGCCATCATCTTCGAGGGGACTACGTTGTCATATGCAGAGGTCAATGCGGCAGCTAATCAGATCGCGAATGGCCTTGCCCAGGCAGGAATCCAAAAAGGCGACAAGGTTGCTCTGAGTTGCCCAAATGTCCCGTACTTTCCAATTGTGTATAACGGCATCCTTAAAGCAGGGGGCGTGGTGATGCCACTCAATATCCTGCTCAAACCGCGTGAAATTGCCTATCACCTGCATGACGGAGATGCGAAAGCCTATTTTTGCTTTGAAGGCATGCCCGATCTGCCGATGGGAGAGCATGGTTTCACCGCCTTCCAGGAAGTAGACAGTTGTGAGCATTTCTTCCTGATGACGGCTAATACGACCAATTCCACCGCTGCGTCCCCTATCGAAGGGGCGAAGACCCTGGGCATGCTGATGCAGGACCAGCCGACCACATTTGAAACAGTTGCAACGAGCCCTGATGATACAGCCATTATCCTCTACACCAGTGGTACAACGGGTCAATCCAAGGGAGCCGAACTGAGTCATAGCAACATGCTGTTGAATGCCCGTCTCTCCGATACGATGTATCCGAGAGCGGACGACGATGTGCATCTGGTCACCCTGCCCCTGTTCCACTCCTTTGGACAGACGGTCCAGCTGAACTCGGGTTTGTACAATCGGGCCACCCTCGTGATGCTACCACGCTTTACCCCAGATACAGCCTTACGCCTGATGGATCAGGAGAACGTCACCTTTTTTGCGGGCGTGCCCACCATGTACTGGGCTATGCTCAACTATCCGGGAGCAAACAACTATGATCTGGAGAAAATCGCCCGTAATCTGCGTATATGTATTTCGGGTGGTTCGGCTATGCCTGTAGAGGTGATGAGGGCATTTGAAGAAAAATTCAAGGTCAAAATCCTGGAAGGCTATGGCCTATCGGAAACGAGTCCCGTTGCGACCTTCAATCGCCTGGACCGCCTAAACAAACCTGGCTCGATTGGCTTGCCCGTTTGGGGCGTCTCAGTACGTATTGTGGATGGGAATGACAATGATGTGGGGACCAACGAGGTGGGTGAAATCGTCATTCGCGGTCACAATGTGATGAAGGGCTATTACAGGCGACCCGAGGCGACCGCTCAGGCGTTCAGAAACGGCTGGTTTCATACGGGCGATGTTGGCCGCCGGGACGAAGAAGGCTACATCTACATTGTTGATCGCGTGAAAGATATGATTATTCGTGGTGGCTTCAACGTCTATCCTCGTGAAATCGAAGAAGTCTTGATGACGCACCCGGCTGTGAGCCTGGCAGCGGTCGTAGGTGTGCCGCACCCACGCCATGGTGAAGAAGTCAAAGCCTATATCATTCTCAAGGAAGGAGCCGAACTGACGGAAGTCGATTTAGTCACCTGGTCGAAAGAGAATATGGCCGACTATAAGTACCCGCGCCACATAGAATTCCGCACTGCTTTGCCTATGACGGCAACAGGCAAGATTTTGAAGCAAGAACTTCGCTAGTTTCGTGGCGCAATGAATGTCCGCTCCTACAATCATCTTGTAGGGGCGGACATTATGCCATTTAACAACATCATCCGGCCACAGTAGGGGCCGATTGATCGGCCCTCGCTGGCTCCTCCGCTCTCCGAATGATGTTGTGAAAACTCATCCCTGCGCCCAGGAACTTTTGTTACCTTTGCAGGTTCTCGAAGATACCTGCAGCTCCCATGCCGCCGCCAATGCACATGGTCACCATGCCGTAGTGAGCCTTTCGCCGCTTCATCTCATGCATGATCTGGACGGTGAGCTTGGTGCCCGTAGCCCCCATTGGGTGACCAAGTGCGATGGCTCCGCCGTTGACATTGACCTTCTCAGGATCTAAGCCCAACTCGCGGATGATGGCGAGCGATTGGGAGGCAAACGCCTCGTTTAGCTCGATGAGGTCGATGTCATCCAACGTAAGGCCAGTCAATTTGAGCACCTTTGGGATGGCGAAGATTGGCCCGATTCCCATAACTTCGGGACGTACACCGGCAACAGCAAAGCCAACAAACCGCAGTAAGGGCGTCAGCCCACGTTCTTCGGCATGCTTGCGCTCCATCACCACCACAGCAGCAGCTCCGTCACTGCGCTGGGAGGAATTGCCGGCTGTCACCGTTCCTCCTGATTTGAAGACCGGGCGCAACTTTGCCAGGCCTTGCTCAGTGGTATCGCGCCGCGGACCTTCGTCTCTCCTGAAGACGGTCTTGTGCTGCTGGACCTCACTTTCCCCGTTGACCTCTTCAATATCCACATCAAGCGGGACGATCTCCTCGTCGAAGAGGCCAGAATCTGCGGCCTTCGCTGCACGCTGGTTGCTGCGCAGGGCAAAAGCGTCCTGGTCTTCTCGGGATACCTTGTACTCCTTTGCGACCTCTTCGGCAGTCAGGCCCATCGGCATGTAGTAAGCGGCGTAGGTGCGCACCAACCCGGGATTCGGTGAGAAGTTGGGGGATTGGATGGTCATCGACATGGACTCGGTCCCTCCAGCCACAATAGTGGTGGCAAAGCCGGTCATAATGCGCTCTGATGCGCTGGCAATAGTCTGCAAACCCGAGGAGCAGAACCGGTTGACAGTTTGAGCCGGTACGCTCACGGGAAGACCTGCCCGGGCAGCTGCGAGCCGTGCCACGTTGTTTCCCTGTGCCCCCTCAGGGATAGCACACCCGATCATAACGTCCTCCACCTCAGTTGGGTCCAGTTCTGGAGCACGTCGCAAGGCCTCTTTGATGGCTGCTCCGACCATGTCGTCAGGATAAGTCGTCCTGAGTGTCCCGCGAGGGGCCCTTCCTACAGCGGTCCTGGCACCGGAGACGATCACTGCTTCTTTCATCGCTATTTCCCTTCTAGTTTCTGAGCGGTTTGCCTGTCGTGAGCATCGCCTGAATCCTCTCCATGGTCTTCTGATTGTGTAAGAGTGAGAGGAAGGCCTCCTGCTCCAGGGTGAGCATGTACACCTCGCTGACCCATTGGGGGGCGGAAAGTTCTCCCCCACAGAGAACACGGGCAAGCTGCCTGACAACAACTCCATCATACTCGGTCGCATAGCCAGCCCATTGTAATTGCTGCACGCCGATCTCAAGGGCCGCTAACAGTGGTTTTCCGCCGGCATAGATATCCTTCCTTCCTTCAGGCGGGCGGTAGTTTTCAGCAATATCCAGCACCTGGCGTTTGGCTACTGCCAGCAGGTGGTCAGGATTCATCACGATGATATTCTCTTCAGTGAGGAATCCGAGTGTGCGAGCCTCCAACGCGCTGCCCGAAACTTTGGCCTGCGCTATCGTCTCAAAAGCTTTCTCGGCAAAGGGCAAGGGTGGCGCATTGGGGGAGAGAGCTATTGGCCTGGAGATGATCCGCCGGGCTATCTCTTTGGTTCCACCTCCGGCCGGAATAAGCCCGACTCCAGTCTCAACCAGTCCCATGTAGGTTTCAGCAGCGGCAACGACCTGGTCGGAGTGCAAGGCAATTTCTGCTCCGCCGCCGAGTGTTTGTCCGTGAGGAGCAGTTACGACCGGTTTGTTGCTGAAGCGGAATCCCATGACGAGGTTCTGGAATTCCTGCAACATCTGGCGAAGTTGGTCCCATTGTCCCTGCTGGGCTGCCGTGGCCACATCGACCAGGTTCGCGCCAACACAGAAGTTTCGCGTCTCGTTACCGATCACCAGGCCGACCCATCTGTCACCCTCTAACTCACTCAGTGCCCGTTTGCCCATCTCGACCACATTTGAATTGATGGCACTGGCCCTGGAGTGGATCTCGAAGCAGAGCACTCCATCACCCAGGTCCAGTAAACTCGCTGAGTCATTGCGAGCGATTTCTTTGCCTGCCTTGCGGAGCAAAGCGAGTGAGATCCGCTCTGGATCGGTCCGGCCAGGCTCATAGGTGCCTGTAGTAGGATTATAGACTAACTCCTGCCCGTTTTCCTTTTTATAGAACGACGTGTTTCCTTTGCTCAGCATCTCATGTACCCAGGACGGCAGGACCATCCCAAGCTGCTCCATCTGCTTGACAGTTTCAGGTACTCCCAACATGTCCCATGTGCGGAAAGGCCCGGCTTCGTGTCCAAACCCCCATTCCATAGCATGGTCAATATCCAGAAGGGAGTGCGCAATTTCAGCAGCGCGCCAGGCCGCGTACATCAGGCTGTGCATGAGCGTGTCCCGGATGTAGCGTGCATCGCGGTCTTCGTCAGCTTTGGGAACGAGGAAGCGCAGCCGAGCACCCAGGTCTCCCTGCTTTTGCGCTGTTTGGACAATGGGAGGTTTGGGATTTTGCGCAGGCCGGTATTCAAACGTTTCCAGATCGAGCACGTCAAAAACCGTTTTGCCAGCACGCTGCACGCGCTTGTAGAACCCGCTCCCGGTCTTATTGCCAAGAAGATTGGCTTTCACCATGCGCAGGAGTACCTCGTGCGGAAGCAGTTCCTCGCGGAACTGATCTTCTGGGATCAGCTCATAGAGGTTCTGCGCGACCCCAACCATGATATCCAGGCCAACCTGGTCAGCGAGGCGGAAGGTGGCCGTATTGGGTCGACCGATCAAAGGGCCGGTGATGGCGTCAATCTCTTCGATGCCATACCCATTATTGAGTGCATAATTCATGGCCTGCATGCCGCTGTAGCTTCCGACCCTGTTTCCAATGAAATTGGGCGTGTCTTTCGCAATCACCACACCCTTGCCCAGCCCGCGCTCTCCAAAAGTGCGCATGTATTCCACTACCTTGGGATCGGTATCCGTGGTAGGGATGATCTCAAGGAGCTTGGGATAGCGCGGCGGGTTAAAAAAGTGAGTTCCCAGGAAACGGCGTTTGAAAGACTCAGAACGTCCTTCGACTATCTTCGCGATCGGAATCCCTGAGGTGTTGGTGGAAATAATGGCTTTCTCTTTAGCAACCCGTTCGATACGTGCCATCAACTCCTGCTTGGGCTCCAGTCTTTCGATGATAGCTTCCATGATCCAGTCAGCCTCTTTCAGGCGCTCAAAGTCATCTTCGAAGTTTCCAAGCCGGATGTTCTCAGCGAGGCTCTGCTCCATGAGAGCAGGAGGTTTGGCTTTCAGCATCCGCTCAAAGCCGGCCTTGACGATAGAATTTCTTTCCTTGCCCTGGGCTCCAGGTGGCACGATATCCAAAAGGTCAACTTTCAAGCCAGCGTTTGCTGCATGGGCGGCAATGGCCGCGCCCATCGTTCCAGCCCCCAGCACAGCAACCCGCTGAATGGGATAGGGCATGATGCAACCTCCAAAATCTTCGTTCCATTTGGTGGAAAATGCTTTACGTAATACGTTTTCGATTGAAAAAATAGTGACGCTTCTACCCTGTAGTGTAGCATATTAAGGAAGTTCATAGTGTAATCAATACTGGGAAAAGATTCCATCAAGATTTTTTGTGCCGTAACCTGCTATACTATACTCTAAAGAAATGACAGAGGAATTGAGATGCTAAGCCAGTAAGAGGAGCCATCATGACGGAATCACGCTTTGACATTGGAATGAAGGTTCGCAAGGAGGTGCTTGGAAGCGAGCACGTCGAGCGAACGCTGGCTCGCACCACCGCGTTCGACGCCGACTTTCAACGCTTCATCACCGAGACGGCCTGGGGCTCTCTCTGGGCTCGACCGGACCTGGACCGGAGGACAAGAAGTCTGGTCACGATTGCCATTCTGGCGGCGCTTGGCCGCGAAGAACTTGCTCTACATTTGCACGCCAGCCGCAATACCGGCGTCGATCCGCACGACATCGCGGAGGTCCTCCTCCACGTGGCCGTGTACGCAGGCGTTCCAGCGGCCAATGCTGCGTTCTCTATGGCAAAGAAAGAGTTCGATCAGCCAGCAGGTGGCTCAGAAGAGGCCAGCTCATCCGCGACAAGTCAGGAGGAGGATGTATGAAGAACACCACCATCGGCGAAATCATCCGAGGCGATCGGGAGGTCTTCCCGCCCTACCTGTATGAGGCTTATCAATCCACGCGGCGCCGTGCTCCGTTGCTTCCGCTCATCGATGTGCCACTGACCCTCTCGGAGCTGACGGGGCCGGGACCCGCCACCAGTGCTGTCACACCGGAAGACGCGGACCTGACGCGCAATGCGGGGACCGGCGGCGAGGCGATCGGCCAGCGCATCATTGTGACTGGCCGCGTGCTCGACGACCGTGGCGAACCGCTGCCGAACACCCTCCTGGAGATCTGGCAGGCCAATGCCTCCGGCCGCTACCTCCACAAACGTGATCAATGGCCGGGACCGCTCGATCCGCACTTTCTGGGCATGGGCCGCTGTTTGACAAATGGAGACGGTGTCTACCGGTTCCTGACGATTCGCCCGGGTGCATATCCCTGGAAGAACCACCTGAACGCCTGGCGTCCGGCCCACATCCATTTCTCGGTGTTTGGCCCGTTCATGCTGTCGCGCCTGGTGACGCAGATGTATTTCCCCGACGACCCCCTTCACTCGCTCGATCCCATCATGCAATCCTTGCCGACGGAGCAGGCGCGTACACATCTGATTGCTGTTTACGACCATGACCTGACCGAGCCGGAGTGGGCGCTCGGCTATCGCTGGGACATTGTTGTGCGTGGACCGCACGCAACACCATTCGAGACATTGGAGTCAGGACAGTCAGGAGAGGCAAGATCATGAGTACATTTCCCCTTACCGGTTCACAGACGGTGGGTCCATTCTTCTCACCTGCTCTCTTACGCGAGGGTGCGCGCCGCAACGTGCTGACCCGGCCTGAGACTGCGGGCGAGCGCATTCGCATCGAGGGGCGCGTCCTTGATGGCGATGGAGTACCAGTACCTGATGCAATGGTCGAGATATGGCAGGCGAATGCGCACGGCCGCTACAACCATCCCGCAGATCAGGGGCCAGCAGAGCTGGACTCGTCCTTCCTGGGGTTTGGCCGCTCAGGCACGGAAGAGGACGGAAGCTACTGGTTCGAGACGGTCAGGCCAGGACCTGTGCCATTCGATGCAGAGCGGCAGCGACTACAGGCTCCGCATATCTGTGTCACCATGTTTGCTCGCGGTTTGCTCAATCACCTCGTGACGCGCCTGTACTTCGAAGACGAGCCTACCAACGCTGGAGATCCGGTACTGCAACGTGTCCCCGATCATCGGCGGGCGACGCTGCTGGCCAGGCGTGAGCCCGGTAGCTCGAGGGTCGTTTACCGCTTTGATATCGTCCTGCAAGGCGCGGGCGAGACCGCGTTTTTCAACCTGTGATGGAGCAAGGCCGTATGTCGGAGCAGATTGACCTCTTGTTCAGCACGCCGCTGATGTCCGCCGCTTTCTCCCCTGAGGCACATGTGCAGGGTATGCTGGCGTTTGAGGCTGCCCTCACCCGTGCAGAGTCGCGCGCCGGTATCATCCCGCAGGAAGCTGCAGCCATCATCGAGGCCCATTGCAGGGTGGAACTGTTTGATGTCGCGGCCTTGTATCGTGAAGCTGCGATGGCTGGCACACCCGCGATTCCCCTCGTACGTATGCTGACGGCACAGGTCGAGGGTGACGCGCAGAAGTTCGTCCACTGGGGAGCCACAAGTCAGGATGCGATTGATACCGCCATGATGCTTCAGATGCGGGATGGACTTGACCTCCTCGTTGACGGTCTGCATGAGGTGTGCGAGGCGTGCGCGACTCTCGCCGGGCAACACAGACACACATTGATGTCCGGGCGAACTCTTCTCCAGCAAGCGTTGCCGATCACCTTCGGGCTCAAGGCGGCGCGGTGGCTGGCCTTTGCGGTGCGCCAGGTACACGCGCTGCGAGAGCGCCGGGAGCGAACGCTGGCCGTTCAACTGGGGGGCGCCGCCGGGACGCTTGCCTCCCTGGGTGACATGGGTCTCCAGGTGGTAGAACTCCTTTCGGAAGAACTGGGGCTGCCGGCCCCCGATCTACCCTGGCACACCGAGCGCGACCGCGTCGCCGAGATCGCCGCGACACTCGGCGTAGTGGCCGGTGCGATGGCAAAGATCGCTGATGACGTGGCGCTCCTCTCACAAACCGAGGTTGACGAGGTGTCGGAGGGTGCCGCGCCAGGAAAGGGAGGGTCATCCGCCATGCCACAGAAGCACAATCCGGTCGACGCGACCGGAGCAATTGCGTCGGCGCGCCTGGCGGTCGGGGTGGTACCGGTGATCCTATCTGCGATGGCACAGGAGCACGAACGCGCCGTCGGGGGATGGCAGGCGGAATGGGCTGCCATCCCCGGCCTTTTCCGCTTCACTGCGAGTGCAGTCGAGCGGGTTCGGGGCATGATTGGTGGCCTTCAGATTGAACCCGCACATATGAGAGCGAACCTCGCTCTGACCGGCGGGTTGATCATGGCTGAGTCATTGACGATGGCACTCGCCCCACACGTGGGAAGGCCCGAAGCTCATCGTATCGTCCAGGCGGCCTGCGATGATGCTATCAGGTCAGGCATGGACCTCCGCCAGGCGGCCCTGGCGGATGCACAGGTGCGCGCCCACCTCTCCCCGGAAGAGATCGACCGTGCCCTCGACCCTGGCGGATATTTAGGCAGTACGGACACATTCATCGACCGTGCCCTCGCATCCTACCGCGAGGTCGAGTCGTCGCGAGGTGGAGTCTGAAAGTTTAAGTCTCCACTGCTTTTTATGCACGAGCTGACACGGCGATACAACGGAAACAAGTGAAACAAGTGAAACAAATGAAACAAATGAAACAAAACTCATGGGAAATGCACTAGAAACAAACGACTTGTGAGGAGGTTCTTAATGGACATGCGCACACGCGTTGGAATCATTGGGGCTGGACCGGCTGGTTTAATGCTGTCACTCCTCTTATCCATGGAAGGGATTGATTCTCTCGTTCTCGAAAGCCGGAGCAGAGAAGAGATTGAATCGACGATTCGCGCTGGCGTTCTTGAGCAGGGCACGGTCGACCTGATGACGGACATAGGGCTTGATGAACGTATGCAGCAGGAAGGAGCTGTTCATCATGGCATCGAGCTCCGCTTTGATGGAGAGGCTCATCGCATAAACTTATATGAACTGACCAACGGGCGCGCCATCACGATTTACCCTCAGCATGAAGTCATTAAGGACTTTGTCGCAGCGCGCCTCAAGCAGGGTGGAGACATTCTTTTCAACGTCACGGACGTCCAGTTGTCTGATGTAGCTTCTTCTCAGCCGCACATCCACTTTGTCTATGAGCAAGAGCAGATGGAGCTGCAGTGCGATTTCATCGCGGGATGCGATGGCTTTCATGGCGTTTCTCGGTCGTCTATTCCAGCGGAGAAACAAAATGTTTTTACACGATCATATCCCTTTGGCTGGCTCGGCATCTTGATGCAGGCTCCTCCCTCGACCCATGAATTGATTTATACCTATCACGAACGCGGCTTCGCCCTGGTCAGCACTCGCTCGCCGGAGTTGCAACGCATGTATATTCAGTGCGATCCGCAAGATGAGATTGCCAACTGGTCAGATACGATGATACTGGAAGAGCTGCAGGCACGCTTAGCGACCACAGACAATTGGAAGTTGCTCGTGGGGCCAATCATCCAGAAAAGCATCCTGGCCATGCGCAGCTTCGTTATCGAACCGATGCAGTATGGCAGGTTGTTTCTCGCAGGTGATGCTGCCCATATCGTTCCACCAACCGGGGCGAAAGGTCTGAATCTAGCAATAGCTGATGTCCGTCATCTCGCGCGCGCAATCACGCTGTTCTACCAACAGAACCAGACGCATCTGTTAGAGGCATACTCAACGACGTGTTTGAGGCGCGTCTGGCGAACAGAGCATTTTTCCTGGTGGATGACTTCCATGCTGCATCGCTTCCCTGATGACGACACGTTCCAACAGCGCATGCAGCGCGCTCAGCTTGACTATACGGTCAGTTCACGCGCAGCAGCCACCAGTCTTGCAGAAAATTACGCCGGCTTGCCATTTCATTGGTAGTCATCAATCACTTTCAACCAGACCTTGACAGGTACACTGTACCGGTTTACGCTTGATTACATAAGAGGGAGAGAGATGAGAAGGAGTTCTCGAAAGAAGTCCAGGTCTAGAAAAGGAGAGGCATGACTGCTATGTCTACTTCCATGTCAACCGATCATCCCCATTTGCAACCGGAGCTGTTCCGTCCAGCGCTTCAGTATCCTTCCCATCCCTATGCTGAGATGCTGACGCGCACGGCTGAGCGTTACCCCGAGCAAGAGGCTATTCTCTTCAAGGACCTTAACCTGACGTACCGGGAGCTGGATGCGCTGGCGAACGCCTTTGCCAATGCCTTGCTCGACCTCGGAATAGGTAAGGGACAAAGGGTATGCCTGTTTATGGCAAACCGACCAGAATATCTGATCAGCTGGTTCGCCATCACGCGCATTGGTGCCGTTGCCAGTCCAATGAACCCCTCGTATAGGGAGCGCGAAGTGGCCTATCAGCTAAGCAATAGCGAAGCAGTAGCACTTGTGGTTCAGCAGGAGTTATTGCCGCTGGTGCAGTCGGTACGCGCTGAAACTCCGGCGTTGGAACATGTAGTGGTGGTCGGTTCCAACCCACACGCTCCCCAGACCTTCCCGCCGTCCTTCAGCTATCTGGTGCGCACCTATCCACCAACGCCTCGAGGCCTCGAGGCGGGATGGGAAGACCTGATCGCGCTCCCCTACAGCAGTGGCACGACGGGGCTGCCCAAGGGTGTCATGCTCAGCCATAAGAACCTTGTGTGTAACGCCTACCAGTCGGTTGCTACTGCCCGCATTACGTTTCAGGACCGCCTGCTAGTCTTCATTCCGCTCTACCACATCTACGGCGTTATGTTGATGGGGCTGGCCGCCATGACCGGCGCTACCATTGTGCTGATGGAGCGATTCGATGCCGACAAGTGTTTGCAACTGATTCAAGAGCAGCGCATCACTATCCTGTACTCCGTCCCGCAGGTGCTGGCCGTGCTCAATGATTGGCCGCGGTTACACGATTACGACCTGCACACGGTTCGTTTTACCCAGTGTGGCGCGGCCCCGGTCCCGCCCGCGCTGGCGCGCCGCTTCGAGCAACTAACCCATATCCCGGTGATGACCTCCTATGGACTGACCGAAGCCTCGCCGGGAACGCACTCCAACCCGGTCTACGATCCGCAGCTCATGAAAGTCGAGACGATTGGCTTACCCATTCACGATACCAGGCAGAAAATCGTCGATATTGAGACCGGCCAGATTGAACTGGGCGTGGGCGGGGAGGGCGAACTGATCGTCCAGGGCCCACAGGTCATGCAGGGCTACTGGAAGGCACCAGAAGCGACCGCCGAAGCGCTGCGGGATGGGTGGCTCTATACAGGAGACATTGGCTGGCGCGACGAAGAAGGTTATGTGACAATCACCGACCGTAAAAAGGAGTTGATCAAGTATAAAGGATTCAGTGTAGCCCCTGCCCAATTAGAAGCGCTGTTGCTCGAGCATGTTGCCGTTGCCGATGTAGCGATCATTGCCAAGCCGAATGAGGAAGCAGGCGAGGTACCAAAAGCTTTTGTGGTTCTCAGGTCGGGCTACGAGAACCTGTCCGAGGATGAACTGTTGGTGTGGGTCAATGGACAGATTGCTGGCTACAAGCAGGTGCGGGAAATCGAATTCATCAATGCCATTCCTAGAAACCCCTCTGGAAAAATCTTGCGCCGCGTACTCAAGGAGCAAGAATGGCGAAAGATGGGTTTGTAAGCGCTTCCGGTCGTCAGGCATGTGGTAGGTACTGAAATTGCCTTGATGTCGTTTGCTTGCATATCGTCAAATATAAAGATAAAGGAGCCAACTTACAATGACCACAACAGACAGCAGCATTGACCCCACCATCTTTAAAGCCTACGACGTTCGCGGGGTCTACCGAGTAGACCTGACCGAAGACGCCGTCTATCGCATTGGGCGTGCCGCTGCTATATACCTGAATGTCCCGGTGATTGCAGTGTGCCGCGACATGCGTATCTCCTCCCCCCAGTTGACCGCAGCCGCCATCCAGGGCATTACCGACCAGGGCGTCAACGTGGTCGATTGCGGTCTAACCACCACCGACGAACTATACTTCATTGTGGGTTATTACAATTTCCCGGCAGGCATCATGATTACAGCCTCGCACAATCCCAAAGAATACAACGGCATGAAGTTTTGCCGTGCCCAGGCCTATCCGATCAGCCTGGATACCGGCCTTGCCGACATCCGCGATCTGGCGATTCGAGGAGATTTTCCCGAGCCCGAGCGCAAGGGTTCGGTCACGCATCTCGATGCAACCGATGATTACATCAAGCACGCCCTTTCCTACATCGACGTCAGCAAGATTCGCCCGCTCAAGGTAGTGGTCGATGCCAGTAATGGCATGGCCGGGATGGTGATGCCGCGTGTCTTTCAATACCTGCCCGCGCATCTCGTCCCGCTCTACTTTGAACTGGATGGCACCTTTCCCAACCACTCGCCCAGTCCCATCGAGCCGGAGAACCTGGTGGCGCTGCAAAAGAAAGTATTGGAGGTCGGAGCCGATTTCGGTGCGGCTTTCGATGGCGATGCCGACCGCATGTTTCCCGTCGATGAGCATGGCCAAATCGTGGATGGATCTATGGTCATGCTACTCGTGTCAAACAGCATCCTGCGCAAGTATCCAGGCTCAACTATCCTGTACAACCTGATCCTCTCCAAGAGCGTGCCAGCGCTGATTGAAAGGGACGGGGGCAAGGCCATCCGGACGCGCGTAGGCCATTCCTATATCAAAGCAGAGATGCGCAAGGACAATGCCATCTTCGGCGGCGAACATTCCGGGCATTTCTACTTCCGCGACAACTGGTTCGCCGATTCGGGCTTGATCGCCTTCCTGCTCATCCTGGAACTAGTCTCGGTGGAAAACAAGCCACTCTCAGAACTGATCAAGCCGCTGGATACGGGGATACGCAGTGGGGAGATCAACACCCGTGTCAACGATGTCCAGGGCAAGCTGAAAGCCATTGAGGAGCATTTCGGTAAAGAGGCACGCTCGGTCGATCACCTCGATGGTGTCACGATTGACTATGGTGACTGGTGGTTCAATGTACGCCCCTCCAACACGGAGCCCCTGCTGCGCCTGAACGTCGAGGCAAAGACACGCCCCCTGATGGAACAAAAGCGTGATGAGTTGACAGAGTTCATTCGTAGCTAACTCGTAACTGTTTAAGGAGGAAGCGCAGGGGAGCTAACGTCACCCCGCCGGGATAGAAATTATGACTATACCGCAGCAAGAAAATCCGCCGGAACAAGTATCGACGGGCGAACAGGATACATCATCCATATTTAGCGACTTCGATCTGTACCTGTTTGGCCAGGGTAAACATCGTCGTATCTATGAAAAAATGGGAGCGCACCCCTGCATCGTGGACGGTGTGGCGGGCGTCAATTTCGCACTCTGGGCACCCAATGCGCGGACAGTCTCAGTCATCGGCGATTTCAACGGCTGGCAGCATGGTGCGCATCCGATGCATCTACGTCATATCGACCTGGGCGTCTGGGAGCGCTTTATCCCAGGCATACAGGTCGGAGCGCTCTACAAGTATGCCGTCTATTCGCGTTACAACAACTACGTTGCTGAAAAATCTGATCCTTACGGCTTTGCCGCTGAACTGCGTCCGAAGACGGCCAGTATCGTCGCCGATATCCACCAGCACCAGTGGCAAGATGAGGCATGGATGCAGGAGCGCACTCAGCGTCAACAGTTATCTTCACCCATCTCAATCTACGAAGTGCACCTGGGGTCATGGCGACGTGTCATAGAAGAATCTGGCGAAAATCGCATCATGACTTATCGCGAACTGGCGCACGCGCTGGCTCCATATGTCAAAGAACTGGGTTTTACGCATATCGAACTATTGCCAATTACCGAATATCCCTATGACGGCTCTTGGGGCTACCAGGTCACGGGCTACTTTGCGCCTACGAGTCGCTATGGCTCGCCGGAAGACTTCCAGTACTTCGTAGATTTTCTCCATCAGCAAGGCATCGGCGTCTTGCTCGATTGGGTGCCCGCGCACTTTCCCAAAGACGAGTATGCCCTGGGCTACTTTGATGGCACCCACCTCTATGAATATGCCGATCCCCGCAAAGGCGAGCATAAAGAGTGGGGCACCTACGTCTTTGATTATGGACGTCCCGAGGTACGCAATTTCCTGATCGCCAGTGCTCTGTTCTGGCTGCGCGAATATCATATCGAGGGCCTGCGCGTCGATGCCGTCGCCTCCATGCTCTACCTCGACTATTCGCGCAAAGCGGGGGAGTGGGTGCCCAACCGCTATGGCGGCAGAGAGCACCTGGAAGCGATCGACTTTTTGCGTCAATTTAACGAAGCGGTCTACGCTGAACAGCCGGGCACGCTCACCATTGCCGAGGAATCGACGGCCTGGCCAATGGTGACCCGTCCCACTTATACAGGCGGCCTGGGCTTCAGCATGAAGTGGAATATGGGTTGGATGCATGACATACTGGATTATATGAGCCTGGACCCGGTCTACCGGCGCTATCATCATAATAATATTACCTTTTCGCTGATGTATGCCTACAACGAAAACTTTGTGCTCCCGCTCTCGCACGATGAGGTAGTGCACGGCAAGGGCTCCCTGCTCAGCAAGATGTCTGGGGATGTCTGGCAAAAGTTCGCCAACTTGCGCGCTTTATACGGCTTTATGTGGGGCCATCCTGGCAAAAAGCTGCTCTTCATGGGGGGCGAATTTGGGCAATGGCGGGAGTGGAATTTCGCGCAGAGCCTGGACTGGCACTTACTCCAGCCGCCCAGCGATGCCCGTCACGCTCGTTTGCGCGATTATCTAAGCGACCTGAACCAGCTTTATCAGGAAGAACCTGCGTTGAGCCTGCTGGATTATGACCCGGCAGGGTTCTCCTGGATTGATGTGCATGACTCGGATAATAGCGTTGCGTCCTTTATGTGCAAGAGCAAGAAAAAGCACGAGACACTCGTGTTTGTGTGCAATTTCACCCCGGTGCCGCGCTACGGCTACCGGGTGGGCGTACCATACGCGGGGGAGTACTATGAAGTCATCAATAGCGATGCCACGCGCTATGGCGGGAGCGGTATAGAGAACAAGCAACACATGCCGAGTGCACCCATCTACTGGCAAAACTGTCCGCATTCACTCCTTTTAACCTTACCTCCGCTTGCAACTGTCATCCTGAAGCTGCGGACTATGACAGAATCGGACATGGATACCTATCTTTCTACTTAAGTAACTCTACAGAAGCGGCGCAGGGGACGCTAGTCTTGAAAGACAGGAGACGCACGGACATGGATACAAAGAACCTGGTGGCAATTGACGTACATACCCATGCTGAGGTATCGAGCCGGGTACCCGATGATCCGCTATGGCAAGCGATGCAAGAGGCATCGGCGCGCTACTTCAAGGATGAGGGCTCACGACCAACCATTCCTGAGATCGCGGCCTACTATCGTGAGCGAAAGATGGCTTGCGTCATTTTCCCTGTAGACATGGAATCTTCCACAGGCTTGGTTCGGGTTCCGAACGAGGAAGTGGCCGAAGCCGCGGCTGAGAACCCTGACGTGTTGATTCCTTTCGCCAGCATCGATCCTGCAAAAGGGAGAATGGGAGCGCGCGAAGCGCGCCGTCTCATCGAACAGTTCGGAGTGCGAGGCTTCAAATTTCATCCCTCTATGCAGGCATTTTATCCGAATGACCGCAGCGCCTATGTCCTCTACGAGGTGATCGCAGAGGCCCATCTACCGGCTGTGTTCCATACCGGGCATTCTGGCATTGGGACCGGAATGCGCGGTGGAGGTGGCGTGCGGCTCAAGTACTCGAATCCCATCTACCTGGATGACGTCGCGGTCGATTTTCCCGATATGCCGATTATCATGGCCCACCCCTCTTTTCCCTGGCAAGACGAGGCGCTCTCGGTATGCCTCCACAAGCCGCAGGTCTACATCGACCTCTCCGGCTGGTCGCCCAGGTACTTCCCGCCGCAGCTGATACAGTACGCGAATACGCTCCTGAAGCACAAGGTCTTGTTTGGCAGCGACTATCCTTTGATTGCGCCTGATCGCTGGCTAACGGATTTTGAGCAGATTGCGATTCGGCCAGAGGTGCGACCCCTGATTCTCAAGGAGAACGCCATCAAGCTCCTCGGTCTCGATGCCTCAGGCCAAGCATAAATGGACTCTGTGGAGCCGAGCGCATTTATGGTGAATTATTGAAACCCAGATAAGGCTGTGAACGGCAATGCTGGTTATATGACTCACCGAGGAGAGGCTCATCACTTCTCCTCGGTTATCCCCTGGTGAACTCCGTCAGTGCGACGCGTATGGCATCAGGGGATCCACACACCACCTGGGCTCGCCATAGGCCCGAGTGCTGCGGAACATGCCGTCCTGTTCACGCGGGCGCCTTTGTCGGCCCCGTTCGCACCCCCCGCGGGAGCGGTTCGCGCCCTGGAGGCTGGCGGGGCCGCGGTCCCGTCTTTATGGGTGGGATGGGCCGGGTGATCGCCTCATCCACAGCCAGGAGTACCTCCCCGCCATGATGGTACACCTTCAGCGGCGAGCCGTCGAGCAAGCGGTACGTCGCTTCTGTCGCTGTCACCTCGACACGCAGGCGGCGGCCACGGAACTTGAGGTGGAAGGCGAGCCGTCCCAGCGCCTCTGGCAGCCGTGGCGAGAAGCGGAGCGCGCTGTGGTGCAAGCGCATACCACCGAACCCTGCCACCACCGCCATCCAGGCTCCCGCCAGTGAGGCGATGTGGAGTCCGTCCCGCACGTTGTGCTGCAGGTCGTGCAGGTCTATGAGCGCAGCTTCGCCCAGGTAGTCGTAGGAGAGTTGGAGCTGGCCCACCTCGGCTGCGATGACGGCCTGTGTGTTTGCTGACAGTGAGGAGTCGCGCACGGTAAGCGGCTCGTAGTACGCGAAGTTGCGCGCCTTCAATTCTTGAGTGAACGCGTCGCCGCGCAGGTGCATCGCGAGGACGAGGTCGGCCTGCTTGACGACCTGCTTGCGATAGAGGTCAAAGTACGTGAAGTGCAGGAGCAGGGGGTACTCATCCGGCGAGGTGTGGGCGAAGTCCCACACCTCGTGTTCGGTAAAGGTCTCGTCCTGTGGGGTCACTCCCAGGCGTTCGTCGTAGGGGATGAACATCTTCTCGGCTGCCTCGCGCCAGCTGGCTGCCTCGTCGGCCTCCACACCAAGTGCGCGTGCCTTCTCGGGATAGAGCTTCACCCCCTGTGCCGCCCAGCGCAGGTTGCGCTGGGCCATGAGGTTAGTGTAGACGTTGTTGTCAGCGAGGGCGCTGTACTCGTCTGGCCCAGTGACTCCGTCGATGCGGAATTTGTCGGTGGCGGCGTCGAGGAACCCGAGTGAATACCACAGCCGCGCCGTCTCGACGAGCAACTCGAGGCCCACATCCTCCTCGAACGCGCTGTCGCCGGTCGCCGCGATATAGCTGGCCACAGCATATGCGATGTCCGCGTTGATATGGAATGCGGCAGTGCCGGCGGGCCAGTATCCCGAAGATTCTGCACCCCGGATGGTCCGCCATGGGAAGGCGGCACCGCGTAGCCTGAGCTGGCTCGCACGCTCCTTTGCTTGAGGGAGAATCATGTGGCGCCAGCGCAGTGCGTCGGCGGCGGCACGTGGGAGGGTTAACATGAGCACCGGTAGGACGAAGGTCTCCATGTCCCAGAAGGTGTGACCGTCGTAGCCCGGGCCCGTCAGCCCTTTCGCCGGGATTGGGCGGCCCTCCGCACGGGCTCCCGCCTGCAGGACGTGGAAGAGCGCGAAGCGCACCGCCTGCTGGATCTCCAGATCACCCTCCAGCTCGACGTCTCCACTCGCCCAGAAGTCGTCCAGGTAGGCCCGCTGCTCGGCGAGCAAGCCATCCCAGCCGGTCAACCGCGCGGCAGAAAGCGCAGCCATAATCTGGTCTTGGATCGCAGGCCGCGAACGCAGGCTCGACCAGCCGTAGGCGATGAGTTTGACGATGCGCAGCTTTTCACCCGGCTTCAGCCGCGTGGTGACGGACACACGGGCGATATCGGGGGAACTTACAGACTCGACGACCATCTCGGGTGGCCCCTCGATGCGGTGGTCCATCGCCACCCCGATGCGCAGGCCGCTGATCCGCGTGTGATGGATCAGGAGCCCGAGAGTGCCCTGTGCCTGGTGCACTTCGCTCTCGAGCGCGGACGCGAGCGCGGCGCCCACCCGGGGGTCCTTGCCCTGGTCCGGCAGGTCCTCGTTGGCGACCAACTCCGACTGCATAACGACCCGCACTGGAGCGTCAATGGGCTCGACCTCGTAGCTGATCGCCACGATGGCCCGCTGGGTGAACGACACCATGCGCACGGACGATACCTGGATCGTGCGCCCCGCAGGGGAGGTCCAGCGGACGCTGCGGCGCAACACACCGTTGCGGAGGTCGAGCTCCCGCTCGTGATTGTGGAGCTCGCCGTAGCGAACGTCAAAGGGTTCGTCGTCAACGAGGAGGCGGATGAGTTTGCAGTTAGTAACATTGATGGCGGTCTGCCCGGACTCGGGGTAGGCATATCCTCCCTCTGCATAAGGCAGGGGGCGCAGTTCGTAGAAGGAGTTCAGGTAGGTGCCAGGGAGGCCGTGCGGCTCTCCCTCATCGAGGTTGGCCCGCAGTCCGATGTGTCCGTTGGAGAGGGCGAAAATGGACTCGGTCTGCGCCAGGGTGTCGAGGTGGAATTCCCTCTCGCGGACGCTCCACTCCTCGACCGGGAAGGCAGGATGTTCGATCATCGTCGACCTCCCAGTTCGGTTATGCCGGGGACGACGATGTTAGCGGCCTGACGTTGCAGCGCCTCGACTAGGCCGATGCAGAAAAGTGCCGTGATATGCGGCAAATGACAGGTGCGCGGTTCGGGCATGAGTTCCTCCTTGGTGAGCGTTTGAGACGCAGTTCCAACACTCTGACTATACCATATTTTTGTGTGGAGGACCATCAAGCCGCATGAAAAGGCTATCTGAACAGTACCATTTTAGTCATCTTACCTTCTTCACTGCCTCCTCGTTGCCTCGCGCCAGAGCAGTGAAAACGCCGAGTGCGGCGAAAATGGCACAGGCGAGCAGGGCGGCGTGGAAGCTATTCACAAACGTATGTTGCAGTCCACTGATGCTCGTTGGGGGAAGGCTGTGTGCTTGCGGTGATGACAGGAGCGTACCCGCTGTAGCGCCTCCCAGAGCCGCAAAGACCGTACCTGTAAGAGCCACACTCATGCTTTGCCCAACGACACGCCCTGTAGCCAGCAACCCGGACGCTTCCCCTTGAGCATTACGTGGGGCCGCCCCCATCATTGTACGTGTATTTGGCGACATGAAAAGACCCTGACCAATGCCGATAACGGCGAGACGCCAGATGATATCCCAGGTAGAACTTTGCGTATTGATCTGACTCACCAGGAATAATCCGAGGCATGCTATGGCTAGCCCTACAGGAGCCAGCCAGCGCGACCCCAAGCGATCTGCAAGCGAGCCGCTCAAGGGTGCAACGATGGCAAGCATCAGTGGGATTGGAGTCATCAACAAGCCGGTCTGGATGGTAGAGAAACCGCGCAATTCCTCGAAGTAGAATGGCAACAGAAAACCCGGTGCAAATAACGCCATCATACACAGAATGAAGCTTATATTTGCGAACGCGAAGACCCGGTTCGATACTAATTTCAGATTTAAGATGGGATGCTCAATATGAGCTTCGACATACACCCCTACACTCAGCATCACTATACTGATCCCGAGAGCCGCGAGCGTGCCAGCAGAAAGCCATCCCCACTCCTGACCAAAAGAGAGGCCCAGCGTTAGCGCGGCTAGCCCGATAGCTAGCAATGCCGCTCCAAGCGGATCGAAACGCTCATGCTGCCCTCGCTGCGGGCGTTGCTCTCTATAAAAGTAAAACGCTGCGAGGAGGACGAGCAGGCAGATTGGCACATTGACATAAAAGATCCAGCGCCATGTCAGATACTGCGTAATGACCCCTCCGATAGTAGGTCCGGCAGCCACACCAAGCGATACCACCACAGCGTTTAAGCCCAGTGCTAATCCTCGCTCATTGCTGGGAAATGTACTGGTAATCATCGCAATATTGACGGCAAAGATGAGCGCGCCCCCGATACCCTGGAAAAGGCGTGCAAGGATGAGGAACAGCAAAGAAGGGGCGAGGCCTGAAAGCGCAGATCCGAGGATAAAAACGACGAGCCCCGTCAAAAAAATCGGCTTCCGACCGATCATATCGGCAAGACGTCCAAAAGTGAGGAGAACCGAGGCTATCACAACGAGGTACCCTATAATGATCCACTCGGTGGCTCCACTTACCCCCACGTGGAAATTGTGTGCAATACTCGGTAGGCCGATATTGACAATCGAGCCATCCAGCGTGGTCATAAAGGTCGCCGCACTTGCCAGGGCAAGTACAATCCACTTGTTCATCTGGCCCTGGAGTTCGCCAGTATGGACGGAAAGGGGATTGGCTGTGCGATGAACTGCGCGAACAGGAACTGTAATAGCGCGTGCTGCTCCATTCACACTGGCTGTTTCAAATTTCCCATACGTGTAATTCCTTTGCTCTTGCTCTTTATTCATTCTATCCTCTTTAATGGTTCCATTATCTAATGTTTTGTTCTTTATCAATTCCAAATTTATATGTTTCAGTTCCTTCAAGACCTATCCCTTGTCTATAGTATATTGCCCCTGAACTTGCATGTCCAATATATAATTACTAAGAGATTAATAGATACAACCTATGAGGGGAGTGATGAAAGGATGGAACTGCGCCATTTACGGTACTTTGTCACTGTTGCGGAGGAACTGCACTTTGGAAGGGCGGCAACGCGGCTTTCCATCGTGCAACCATCTCTGAGCCAGCAGATTCGACAACTCGAGGACGAGTTGGGCTTTCCCCTCTTCTATCGAACGAAGCGCTCCGTGGAGCTGACAGATGCAGGAAAGGTGTTTCTGATAGAGGCACAGCATGTGCTCGCTCAGGTCCGGGAGGCGAAACGTACAGCTCAACGGGCATACCGTGGAGAGGTGGGGCGGCTGGTGGTCGGCTACATTAGTTCGAGTACCTACGACCTGCTTCCCATGATGCTGCGCGTTTATCGCGAGCGTTTTCCTGATGTCGAGGTCGCCTTAAGAGAACTGACGACTCAAGAACAGTTACGAGCATTGGAAAGGGAATACATTCAGATTGGGCTTCTACGCCTGCCTATTAGCGCTCCAATGGTGAATGTCGAGGTAGTTCGCCGGGAACCAATCGTGTGTGTGCTCCCAGAGAAGCATCCACTCGCGATGAGTGAACGGATCGCTGTGTCTCTGTTGGCAGAAGAGCCGTTTGTGCTCCAATCGAGCCAACGAGGAGGGGGCTACTATACTCAGTTGATGAAGCTGTGCCTCGCCTCTGGATTCAGTCCCAATGTGATCCAGGAAGTAACAGAGATGCACACGATCGTCAGCCTGGTCGCTGCTGGGATGGGAGTCTCCCTGGTCCCTTTATCGGCCCGAAACATTCGCAGTCAAGGGGTAGCGTATCGCGAGCTGGAGGGAACGGCTACACTGACTGAGATGGCAGTAGCGTGGCCACGCGCTTCACGCTCAGCGATTGTGCAAAACTTTCTGATGGTGGCAAGGGAAACCGCCACAAACTCGACTTGATGAGTTGTACTGGCTACGCTGAAACGGAGGTCACGCTTGCATGAGAAGAAGCGCAGACAATGCGCCAACCAACGTTGAAGCAGGGTGACCTTGACGAACACTTACGATTACCATATAACTAAGAAAGAGCTTTGAAATGGTAAGCAAGAAGGAGTCAAACATGACGGAACCGTCCATTCCAGCCGAGACCCGCATCGGACACGTCCACCTCAAGGTCGCCGACCTGGACCGAGCTATCGGCTTCTATCGCGACTACCTGGGCTTCGACCTGCTCTTCAACTTCGAGAGCGCAGCCTTCCTCTCCGCCGGCGGCTACCACCACCACATCGGCCTCAACACCTGGGAGAGCAAGGACGGGCCGTCCCCCGCCCCGGGCACGACGGGCCTGTACCACTTTGCTATCAACTATCCCACGCGCAAAGACCTTGCTACCGCGCTCAAACGCCTGCTCGATCATGGCTGGTCAATCGACGGGGCCTCCGATCATGGTACCCACGAGGCCATCTACCTGCACGATCCGGATTTCAATGGGATCGAGTTGGCCTGGGACCGGCACCCCAGCCAGTGGCCGCGCAGGGAGGGGTCGGTTGTGTTCAGCCGGCAGCCGCTCGACTTCGCGAGTCTGCTAGCCGAACTCGAGGAGCCGGACCGGGCGGGATACCTGGCGGTTTTGTCGGCATACAAGTAGGGAAGGAAAGCAACATCCTCACCTCTGTCGTCCACCTCCATCCCATCGACGACCTCTATCACCACAACGGATTCTGTTGCAAAACATGTCTCCAGGCCTGTCTTGTTGATACAACCGCCAACCTCATGAGGATGTTGCGCGTCCATTGCCATCGGAAGATAGCTGCTCGCCTTGATGCTCATGTGTATGGGGGTGTTCGTGTCCCCGTGCTAGCGGCATTTTCTTTCTATGATCGATGATGATATGCGTAATCTCATCGAGTCTTTCCGGGGACCACGCAGCAAGGTGATCCCAGGCGCTCGTTTGCCAGTCATCGACCGTCCTGCTAGCTATAATCCAGGGTGGCAGGTTCAGTAGTAGGTGATCTGCCAGAGCATTGATAAACGGCTCGTACATCCGTCGTATCTCGGAGAGGCGCTGTTCGGCATCCGCTCCAAGCTGCAGCCGGAGCCCCACCTCAGAGAGAGCAGCGCGCATCTGCGCAAAATCAGCCGGTGAAAGACGATTTCGCTTGGGATTCAATGGAGGTATCCCGTAGACCTGGGCCAGGTCTACGGCTGCATGACGCGCTATCGCGAAGGTGAAGCGGACAGTTGGTGCTGTAATTCCCTCAAAGCCCACAATGAATAATGAGCTTGTATCCAGGATAGTGGTAAGTGCCGCCAGCCAGGATTGGCGTTCGTGCTGCGAGCGGTAGTAGGTCAGGACGGGATAGGAGAGGTGGCTCTCCAGCAACTCCGCGCACCATCGTTCCCATTCACACAGATAGCGGACCAGTTCCTCGACCTGCTGGTTCCGGTAATGCCTGCGCAACAATTCTGTAGCGCTTGGTGGGGAACCGGCACGCGCATCGAGGAGAGAGATTTCGACCTCTCTGCGCGAAAAAGCCTGGTAGATAATCGGGACGTAGCCAATAATGAGAGCGAGAAACAGAAAGCCTATGCCGGCCTCTGCCACAGCAAGGAATCGTCCCAGCCAGAACAAAGGTATGACATCGCCGAAGCCGAGGGTGACGAAAGTCGTCCCGCTCATATAGAGATAGGTCCCAAATGTCGCATGCTTCTCGGGTGCCTGCAGGGCTGAAGTAAGCCCCCACTGGAGCAGTGCGAAGGCGAGGACGAGGACTGCCGCCCAGAATACCAGCAAGAGAAGGAGTGAAAGCGGGCCAAAGTAACTCAGATAGAGGTCGCGCCGGTTCCCCGAGCGCATCTTCCGTGCGACTGACGACCACAGGACCCACGTCGTCATATAGAATAAACGCGACAGTCTGAAGCGGCGTGTAACCCTGCGTGGCAGGACGACCGTCTCGAAGCCGTCTTGCAGGATGGTAAAGATGAAAAGAACGCTGACGATGATGGTAAGAATGTTCATGGATGCTTTCTCCCTCTACGCCCTCGATACACAAAGAGGTCTGGTGTAATTTAACCTTCGCGCGGCAGGCTCCATACCGAATAACACAAGCTCACCTCAAATCATTCCTAAAATATCGGCTATGTCTCAACTATCAAATGTGGCACACTGTTAAAAGTCAATAGTTTCGTGCTCAAAAGGGAATGGCGTACCAGGGGTAGACAAGCATGCCGTTTGGAAAGGACGCAGTGAAGATGAAGGATGTATCACGAGAAGTGGACGTTAAGGATTTTATCGCAAAAGAAGTTCCCGTATTTCTTCTTAAACTTCGGATTCATACTCCTTCAACAAATCGAGCAGCCACTGCTCGTCATGAATGGGTACCCCGGCTTTCTGAGCTTTGGCTAGCTTGGAGCCGGCGTCCTCTCCAACGATCAGGTGGTTGAGCGACTTGCTGACGCCCGAAGCGATCTTCCCGCCCAGTTTGACGATCGCCTCTTCGGCCGCAGGGCGCGTCATTGTATTCAGACGCCCGGTAAGCAGGAAGCTCTGCCCCGACAATGGCCCTGTCGTTTCCTCCTGCTGCTCAGCCTGCATATTTACGCCAGCCTGACGCAGGCGCTCAATCAACGCGCGATTCTTCTCTACCTGCAGCCAGTTGTAGACGCTTTGTCCAATGATGGGGCCTATGCCAGGAACCCCAACAATTTCTGCCTCGCCAGCAACCAGCAGATTGTCGATGTTGCCAAAAGCACTGGCAATGATTTGTGCAGTCTTTTCGCCCATGTAACGGATATTGAGCCCGATGAGCAGGCGCCAGAAGTTGCGGTGTTTGCTGGCCTCGATGGCAGCTATCATCTTATCTGCACTCCTGTCCTTCACGCCCTCCAAAGTCAGCAATTGCTCGCGGGTCAGGGTATAGAAGTCTGCAACGCTCTTGACAAATCCTGTGCTGACCAGTTGTTCACACATCTTCTCACCAATAGTGTCGATATCCATCGCACCACGCGAGACAAAGTGAATGATGCTTTCGAGATTGCGCGCCGGGCATTCCTCGTTTGGACAATAGGCCATGGCCTGGTCTGGAATGCGTAAGATAGGGGTATCGCACAGCGGGCAGCGTTCAGGCAGGTGGTAAACCTCCTCTTGACCGGTGCGGCGTTCTTCCACAGGCTTGACTACCTGCGGAATAACCTCACCTGCGCGCTGTACGAGCACCCAATCACCAATGCGCAGGTCTTTGCGCTGGACGTCTCCTTCGTTATGCAGCGCTGCGCGCGATACCGTTACCCCGCGAATGTTGACGGGCTCAAGCGCTGCCCAGGGATTGACTGAACCCGTGCGTCCGATGTTGACGCGAATATCGAGGAGTTTTGTAGCGACCTGAGTCGGGGGGTATTTAAAGGCTATGGACCAGCGTGGATCTCGGGCGACTGTCCCTAACTCCTGTTGCTGGGCCAGGTCATTGATTTTAATAACCACTCCATCAATCTCGTAAGGAAGATTGAAGCGCTCCTTCTCCCACTTCTGGCAATAATCCATTACCTCGTCGAGGGACTTTGCCAGTTGAATATATGGGTTGACAGGAAATCCCCAATCACGTATCAACTGCAAGGCTTGCGACTGCGAATAGAAATCCATCCCTTGCATATAGCCAATCTGATACCCAAAGAAATCGAGATGGCGGGTGGCTGTAATGCGAGCATCCTTTTGACGCAGGGAGCCGGCCGCGGCATTGCGCGGATTGGCGAAGAGCTTATCATCTTTCATCTGCTCATTCAACTGCTCAAAACTTTTGGTGGACATGTAAATTTCGCCGCGTACCTCGACTTTCTCGGGTATCTGTTCTCCGCGCAGCTTTTGTGGGATTGTGCGTAAGGTTCGTATATTCGGCGTCCAGTCTTCACCGATCAGGCCATCGCCGCGTGTGGCTCCAACGCTCAATCTGCCCTGCTCATATGTCAGTGCCATGGCCAGCCCGTCGATCTTCAGTTCGCAGACGTATTCAAAGGTGGCGTTAGGTAAAATGTTGAGCGCGCGTTTGTGCCAGGCTTGCAATTCTGCTTCGTTGCGTGCATTGGCCAGGCTTAGCATTGGAACGGGATGCCGGTGTTGTGCTACGTCCTGTACAGGGCCAGCCCCAACGCGTTGGGTCGGAGAATCGGGCGTTTGCAGTTCGGGGTGTTCTTCCTCGAGACGTAGCAGCTCTATCATCAACTGGTCATACTCTGCATCGGTAAGAGTTGGGTTGTCTTTGACATAATATTGGTAGTTCGCTTCCTCGATGCTGTGGCGCAGTGAAGCGACGTGGGCTTCAAGCTCTTCAGCCTCGCTGTGGCCAGTATCCTCGAGGGAGGGAGATGCACTATCGTCTGGTTGTGAATAATTTTTGGGCGTTGTTTGTTGTTCGTCCATTAACAAGGGCTCCTAAAAATGTTATAGACGCTGGTCTATTGTATATTCCTTTTGTCATCACTGGAGTGGAAATATATGAAGATGGTTTCAAACAAGGTGAGCAAATGATGCTACTGCTTTAAAATGGTTGGTAGTGAAAGACGGTCGGGTTGGCCTCGAATAAGCCGTTGATATGGCTTCGCCACTGTGGAAAGAGTGGACCGCCCCTGAAATCTTTGGTATGGGCTTCAAGCGATGTCCAAATGTTGATAAGTATATACTGCCCGGGTTTCTCGATGCAGCGTTCAACTTGTGAAGAGATACATTCTGGATGCTGGCGAATGACATCCAGTCCGTGTACAATAGCATGCCCCAACTCGTCCTCTTTGCCTGCAAGTGCCGTAAAAATGGCGATTTCGGTTACCATGAAAGACGTTCCTCCATTTTTACTTTATAGTACCACGTGCGGCGGGACAAGTACATGCAGGTTCTTCATCTAAACAGCCTGGGAATCGCCCCAATCCTGCTGAAACGTTTGTTGAAGTGTTTGCAGGACACCTTGATCAGAAATGATGATGCCCAGCTCGCGATTCTGATCAAGGGATTGTGCGGAAATATTCTGTGAGCCAACGAAGGCTTTCTGCCCATCTATCACCATGATTTTTGCATGCATGTACAGTCGTGGATCTTCTCTTACCTGGATGCCTCCCTGTTTAATGGTATTGATACCGTTTCCTAGATCTACACCTCTCCTGAACAATCCGCGAACCGCGCTTATCCACACAGCCGTAAGAGGAGCGGGGTGGCGTAGGAAGAGCGAAGCGTCGCAGATTTTTTCCATCCATTGATGTAGACCTTTCCTGCCTCACGCAGGCGGGTGATCTGGATTTGCGGCGGAAACAGCAGCACCGCGCCCGTCGGCATATAGCGGACGGGCTTGACCGACCTCTCATCGGTCACGGAGTACGCTTTGGCTTTGCCAGTCGCTTGTATGTGGCTCAGGAACGCCATGCCGAGCCGCGCGATGTTGATGGCCGCGCAGTAGTCTCGGTCGCCATTGAAAGAACAGTGGGTGCAGACCAGCCAACGTCCCCACTTCACGGGCTTGCTTCGGTGCTGCATGCGAGGGGAGCGGTACGTCTGGGCAGGCTTCCCACAGCGGGGGCAGGTATGCGACGTGCCTTGTGGACGCTCGGAGCGGAATCGCAGACCTAAGAGATGGCTTTTGTATCGCAGGATGTGCCAGATCTCTGCACGGATCGTCGTGTTGTTGCGCCAATTGCGCCACTTGCCGCGCGCGCCTTTGCCTCGTCCGGTGGATTTGAGCGTTTTGAGGGATTCGCCGCAGATGAGGGAACATCCCCAGACGGCGGCGAAGAGCAGCAGCACATTCGCCGCCAGGTGGGCCAATTCGCGGTTGCGCGCCTCATACAGCCGCCAGCACCGGCTGATCTCTCGCTCGTAGACGGCGCGTTTGGGATCGTCCTCGGCCAGCTTCTGGCGGGCGGCTTTGAGTTCGTCAATCTGGCGACGTGTGCGCGCTTGATGCCCATCGATGCCTCCCGTATCAAGAAACAGTGGACGGGAGAGTTGCAGCGGGTGCTCCGGCTCGGTCGCGTTCGTCCCCAGCACCACGGCGCTGATCAAGCCTTTCACCCCCCAATCGAAGCCCAGCACCCGTTCGACAGACCTCCACTCGGCCAGAGGCGTTTTCGGCACCTGCACAATGAGATCGAGGACAGCGATGTGACTCCCATCAGCCTTGAGCAGCTCACGCAAGGTGGGAGCCAGAGAAACGCCTTCCTTCAGGCGAGTGATGACACACGCTGGGAGCATGAGGTGCACCTGCTCTTTGCACCACTGCCACCTGCCTTGTTCATCGGGGAAGCGGAAGCGCAGAGAGGCGGTTCCGGCAGCCACATCGAAGGAGAGACGGTAGGTCTGCCCTTTTGAGGAACCATCGTCGCCAGCGTAGGTCAGCATCCCCACCGTGAGCAAGGGAGCGGGCTGCATCTGCTCGTAGGAGAGGGGAAACGCTCCCTGTTCGAGAAAGTAGTTGCAGGCTTGCTCAACCACATTTTGCATCGAGACGAATGCGGTGTCATCATCCTCAAGCGTCTGTTGCAGTGTCTCGATCGCCTCTTTGATCGTCTTGCGGTTCTTCCGGGCCGGGCCTTTCTCCGTCTTGGGGCAAATGAAGCCATCAGCAAGAATGGGCCGGATCAGTTCAAACACCTGCTTGCGCTTGGCTTGTGCGCGTAAGATGCGACCGGCGGTTTCACTTTCACAGCGAAATTGCCGATCACCATGAGGGTCCGGGGAGGGTGTCATGGTCACCACCTGTTTCCAGGCAGGACCATCCCGCCCTCCCAGAAACTCATCAAGCCGCGGCCACAAGGCCACGAGTAGTGCGTTCACGACAGCACGGCTCGCGTCCAGCAGGCGGAGCGCATCCGCTTGCGCCTCGTCTGGAAGCCTCATATCATAGCTGAGGGGCTGCTGATCACGGCCTGTATGCATGTTCGCTCCTATGAAGAACATTTGTCCTTATTGCCGAAAGTATAACATAGTTCAGGGTTTTGGGCAACTATCATGTACCCTGACCGTTGCTATCGGCAGAAGAGCCACGGGGAGCGGGGAGGATCACCTGTACCTGGACGCCGTGTTGTACCGCCGTGGATAGAGCCTGTTCGACAGCCGAGTCGTTCATTTCTTCTCCCTCGACGAGCAGGGTGCGGTGTGCGCTATTGATGAGCGTGTTGAAAGCATTGCGCGCGTTGATAGGACTGACGACGAGGTTGGGATCATTGAACTGGGCTGTTGCGCGATCCCAGGTCTGCCTGGAAAATGGAAACGACTGCCTGTACGTCTGGTGGGTCGGAATCTACGATATCATATTCACGATTGCTGAACCCGCTGTTGCCGCTGTAACTACCGAGGGCAGCGCGAGAAAAATTCGAAGTCATGATGTAGGCGGTAGAGTTATCGATGATCATGCCCTTCTCATGGGTGAGCGTGAAAGCTGGATTGCTCTCCTGTACTTTGGCTCCCGCGGCTCTCAACTGATCCATGGCACGCGCTGGTGAACCACCGCCAAAGGGATGTGGTTCTAGCATGACACGCACATCTATCCCTCTGTTGGCCGCTTCTTCCAGGGCGCGAATCACGTTGCGGTCAGATAATATGTACATTTCTAACCAGACAGACTTCTGCGCGCCGTTGATGACATCGGTAACAGGATGTTCACCGGCATCTGGCTCGACGAAAACATGGACACCCTGGACTCCAGGACCAGTTGTGCAGTTGCCCTGGCATGATGAATTGCTCGATTGTGGGAGGTTGATGGAGCACCCTGCCAGCAGGATAGAGAGCGTGGCAATGATGAGATACTTGCAGGAAGGAAAGCGTCTGTTGTGTTGAAAAGATGTAGGGCGCATAGTAGCTATTCCTCGATAAAATCGTATACAAATGTTGATTGATAGAATGAGGGTACGAGGGCAATTAGCAGTTTACATGAAGGATGAAGTCTGCTATACTGGCGGCACGAACGGACATTTGTTCTACAAGGAGCGTCGGATGCGTAGAAACGACCAGAGGCAACCCCTCAGTTATGACCTCCGTTTGCCCGACGAGGCGCAGGTGGATGCCTTGCGTTTGTTGGATGCCAGTCGTGCGGTGGTCAATCTGGCTTTGGAACAACTCTGGCCTTGCCTCGACGACTTCATGACCGAGCATGGGGGACCGGCCTGGAAGCAGGTGGGGGAACTCATTGGCTCCCCACAGCCCCACGGCGACCGGCAATGGCGCTGCGAAAGCGAGACCGCAGGGCGCATCCTGCGCGCCCAAGCTGAACGCAAGCGGCTCTTTCACCTGGTCCTGCCCATTCTCTCCGAAGGCTTCATCCGCCCCAAGCGTGATCAGCGCCCAGCAGGCAAGAACCGCCGGAGTATCAAAGAGGCTATTACGACGTTGCAGCAGAGCCTGCACGACGACGAAGGCAGCTTTGTCGCATTGCAAAATGTGATCGAGCAGGCGTGCAACTATTACATTGAGCATGACGACTTTCCCCCCACCTACGAAGCCATGCAGGCCATCCCCTTGCTCACAGTCGGCATGCTGACCTATGCCGGCGACGATGGAGGCGCCAAAGGACAAGCCTATCGCCTGGCCGTAGATGCGGAAGCCGGGACGGTCGCATTGCGCTTCCGCTACCCCGATGAGAACGGGACGTGGCAGTGGCGTATGGCTCCTGTGGTGATCAGCTTGCCGGAGATCGTGCGGCGCCACCTCAAGGAAGGCGAGCGGCTGGCGCCGACCTTGCGCGAACATCGCGGTCCTGATGGAAGCCGGATTGCCGTGCTCGACTTCTGTGTGGAGTTGCCCAAAGCGACTGTGCCTGCGTGGGGACAGATGCAGCGGGTGCTCGGAGTAGATTGGGGTGTGCACACGCTGCTCACAGCCGTCGCCGTCGATAGCCAGAGCCAGCAAGTCGGCAGGCCCTTCTTTCTGGAGACCGGCGGCTTTGATGGCCAGCAGGCGCGCACGCGACGGCAGATTGACGAACTGAAGGCGAAGGTCGCTCGCTCTGAATACGAGCGCGATGCCTTGCCTCCGGATCACTCGAAGCGCGCCTGGTATAGCGAGCAGCTCAGCGTCTTGCGGCGGGAAATCGACCGCTGTTGGCGCAAATACGAGGCGCGCAACCGCAGCCTGGCGCATCTGGCCGCCAATGTGCTGCTCCTGCTGTGTACGCTGCACGGTTGCTCCTTGTTGTGCATGGAATCGCTCAAGACGCTCAAATCGACCGGGCGAGGGCGAGGAGTGCGAGGCCGCTGGCGCAATTACAGGAACAATGCGACGATCAGAGGGGAGATCTGGCGCATCCTCCGCTACAAGTGTCACCTCATTGGCCTCCGTTTTCGCTCCGAGCGCCCTCGTGGCACCTCCCATACCTGTCCCCGCTGCGGGACACCTGCTCAGACGTACCGCTCCCCAACTGAGCGCGAGGAGGCGATCAGGTGGGGACGCTGGCTCTGCTGTGCCAACCCTGGCTGTGGCTATCAGGCCGACCGCGATTATGCGGCAGCTGCTAACATTGCCCGCTTAGGCGTCACGTTCCTGACCTGCATGCAACGAACGAACAAGGCGCATGCCTTCTCCATGACTGATCCCTCGGTCAAGCCTGTGTCATACACTGGTGCAGGCGCGGTGCTGCTGTTGCCACCGACGGGTTTACACACCCGCCCGATGCCCTCGGGAAAAGTCTACTACCCTGGCTGGACTCGCACAGCTTTCTTGCAGTCGTCGCTCTCGAAAGAGACCTTCCTTCGACTGTGCGGATAGCTGCCGCTTGTTCATGTGCGGAGTAACTTTTAGCAACGGTAGAATAGCACATGTGTACAAAAAAGGCACGCAACCCATCGAATGGGCTACGTGCCTTTCTAAACCCTGTTACCAGTTGAACAGATTACGGGTGCAAGAACACGTACAATGGTGCCAACACCAGGGTAATCGTGCTGAGCAGCTTAATGAGGACGTGCAGTGATGGACCAGCGGTATCCTTGAAGGGGTCCCCGACGGTATCGCCAACCACGCTAGCCTTATGCGGTTCACTCTTCTTACCCAGGACAGTACCCTTAGGATCAAGGGGATCAACCATCTCACCTTCTTCGTTAACGCGCAGGTAGCCAGCTTCAACGTATTTCTTCGCATTGTCCCACGCGCCACCACTATTGTTCAGGAAAAGGGCGAGGACGATACCGCCCATGGTACCGACCATCAGCGTACCAGCCTCAGCCTGGGGCCCAAGGATGACACCGACGGCAATTGGCGTCAATACGGCAACAATACCAGGGAGGATCATAGCGCGCAGGGCGCCACGGGTACTGATATCTACGCAACGGGCATAGTCGGGTTCTACGCGCTCTGCGGGATCCTCCGCCATAATCTTAGGATTCTCTCTGAACTGGCGGCGAACCTCTTCGATCATACGTTTGGCAGCGGCGCCAACGGCGCGAATTGCCAGAGCGCTGAAGAAGAAGATAAGCGTAATGCCAATCAGCGCCGCGATGAAGACGGCGATATTGGATAGGTCAACAACGTAGACCGCAGGGTTATGTTTGAAGGAGTAGAGCACATCAAGGTAAGCGCTGAAGAGCAGGAAGGCTGCCAGTGCAGCAGAGCCGATACCGTAGCCCTTTGTCAGCGCCTTGGTGGTGTTACCTACACCGTCCAGTGCATCAGTGATGTCGCGCACAGACTCAGCCTGTCCACTCATCTCGGTGATACCACCGGCATTGTCGGTAATGGGACCGAAAGTATCCATGGCGAGAATATACGCGGTACTCATGAGCATACCCATGGTGGCGACAGCAGTACCAAAGATACCACCAGGGTTGATGATCTGCGGAATGCTCGTAGAGTGAATGCTTACCTGGCTACCCAGGAAGAACGAGAGGAACAAGGCGACGCTGATTGCCAATACCGGCAGAGCAACGCATTCGAAGCCGACAGCGACACCGGTGATGATGGTTGTAGCGGGGCCAGTCAAGGTTGCCGCGGCAATTTCACGTACCGGACGCCATGTACCAGCGGTATAGTACTGCGTGATGTATACGAAAGCGACGCTCAGGAGAATACCTACGGTACCTGCCAGGCCGAACCAGACCCAGGGTGGTATGCCGTTGGTCGACGTGATGTTAGTCCCATTCAGCAAGAGAAAGCTGACAATGAACACGCCGATAATCGAAAGACCGCAGGTTATGAAGTAGCCGATATTGAGTTGATGCATGGCGATTACGCCTGGATCTTTCCCGGCGGCTTTATCTGGCTCGGTGACGACCGAGGGACGAACCCAGAGTAGACCTAGCATGGAAGCAATCAAGCCGAAAGCGCGTACTACGAGTGGGAAGAGAATCCAGCCTATGTTATTGGTGGCCACGTAAAGCGCAACGCCGAGGATCATTGCCCCGATGTTTTCAGCGGCGGTAGACTCGAAGAGGTCAGCACCACGACCTGCGCAGTCGCCGACATTGTCGCCGACGAGGTCGGCGATGACGGCGGGGTTGCGCGGATCATCTTCAGGGATGCCGGCTTCAACTTTACCCACCAGGTCAGCGCCCACATCAGCGGCCTTGGTATAGATACCACCGCCAAGCTGCGCGAAGAGGGCCACAAAGCTAGCACCGAAGCCGAAGCCTACGATGAGGGAAGGCGCTACTGCCGGGTTTGTCAAGCCGCCAAAGGCCAAGAAGACGCCCGTGACGCCCAAGAGAGAGAGAGAAACCACCAGGAAACCTGAGACCGCTCCACCACGCAGGGAGATCATCAAGGCCTCACCAAGGCTGCGCGTAGCGGCACTGGCCGTACGGCTGTTCGATTTTACCGCGACGTACATGCCGATAAAGCCTGCAGCACCTGAGCAGAGCGCACCGATCAAGAAGGCGATAGCTGTATGCCAGGCAAGACTGAACTTGGCTGCCTGGTCTCCCTGACCGAGCAGATACAATACTAAGGCAACGACGACTGCGGCAACAATAGCGAAAGCTGCAATTGTTCGATACTGTCGATTGAGGAAGGCCATTGCACCCTTAAAAATAGCATCAGCTACTTTCTGCATGGCTGGCGTGCCAGTATCTTTGCGCAGGACAAAGTTCGCCAGGTAGGCCGCGAATAACACCGCGAGGATCCCTATAACGATAGGAACCACGATATAAAGTCTATTGTCCACGATAGAAAACGCCCTCCTTAGGCACGAAATAATATAAGCGTGTCAGCGTTGACCGCCAATTACATGAGTAACTTGAGAAATCTAAGTAGAGACAAAAGGTACATTATTCTCTAGAGACAAAAAGTACGTTATCCTCTGATGAGTATTCGAGTCGAAATCTAGTTTAACATAGTGTTTGTCCTCTGACAAGTATTATACGTAACAAAACGCGCTCCCAACAGGGAAAAATGACGTGTAAGATACCCTGATTTGTGGAACAGGTGTTACATATTTTTTACAAGAGCCCCGGCCTGAAAGCCCCTGACTTCCAGTCATGGGGATAAAAGGCGCGTTCCACTTTTAGGGCAGAGGAGGGACCGTTTCCGGTTTCTCTTGCTTCAAGCGGAATATATCCGTGAGATGAACAAGACGTTTCAGTACCGACTCTATCCGACAAAAAAACAACAAACTATGCTGAACGAGTGGCTTGCCCTTTGCTGCGAGACCTATAACGCCGCGCTGCAAGAACGCCGAGATGCCTATCGCTTGGCGGGCATCTCGATTGGCTACTCGCAGCAGTGTGCTGAACTGACCGACTGCAAAGAGGTTCGCCCGGAGCTGACCGAGGTGAACTCGCAAGTCCTGCAAGATGCAGTCAAGCGGGTGGACCTGGCTTTCGCCGCCTTTTTCCGCAGATGTGAAGCAGGCGAGAAACCAGGCTATCCGCGGTATCGCTCTCGCTTTCGCTATGATTCGCTGACCTTCAAGCAGTACGGGAATAGCTTTTCCTTCTCCGAAGATGGCAAGTTGGTGCTCTCCAAGATTGGCCATGTGAAGATGGTCATGCATCGGCCCCTCCAGGGAACACCGAAAACAGCTATTGTGAAACGGACGCCGACGGGCAAGTGGTTTGTCTCGATCTGTTGCGTTGACGTCGAGCCAGATTCATGGCCCGAGTCTGATGAACAAGTCGGTATTGATGTCGGCCTCAAGACCTTTGCATACCTCTCCGATGGCTCCCAGATTGAGAATCCCCGCTTTTTCCGCGAAGAAGAAAAAGCACTTGCCAAGGCGCAACGCAAATTCTCCAAAGCAAAGAGCAAAACGCCAGAAAAGAGGAAGCGGCGCAAGGTGGTGGCGCGCATCCATGAGCGTATCACCAACCGCAGGCAGAACTTCATCGGACAGCACGTTGCCCTTCTGGTCAAACGGTTCGGGCTCATCGCTGTAGAGGCCCTGGTGGTGCGCAGCATGGTACGCAATCCCAAACTGGCGAAATCGATAGTGGATGCGGCGTGGTCGACGTTTTTCACCCAACTTGTCTTGAAAGCGGAAGAAGCTGCAAGACAGGTGGTGAAAGTCAACCCGGCCTACACGTCGCAAACCTGCTCGGCTTGTGGAACCATCCAGGACATGCCCCTGTCCGTGAGAGTATATGAATGCGGCACATGTTCGCTCATTCTGGATAGAGACCACAATGCCAGCAGGAATATTTTGCAACAAGCCGTGGGACGACACGGCCGAGTCACTCCAGAAGCCCACGGCTTGGAGCCGTGGGAGTCGTCACAATGCTCCAGTTCTACCGGTCATCGTGGCTTGAATACGTGACAGTAGCGGCACCAACTGTTTCTTGCGCGAGACGAGACCCTCTACGATGACTGAATGCCCATCTGGCTCCAGAGGAACGCCTAATACTTCGGCCACTGCCTGTTCGCCACCCCAGATCAAGAGATGGCATTGCATATTGATGATATCAACCAGCATGAAGAGCAATGAGGCATAACCTCGTTCCTGGGCAATGCGCTGCATGGCTTTGAGTAACTCAGGAATCCTTTGCTCGATCGTCGCAGGACTGGCAGTCTCAATCGTCCCAATGGCAAACTTTGTGTCACCGACCGTGAACTCTTTGAAGTCCGCTGTAATCAGAGATTCGGCTGGACGCGCACTCAAATCGGCGGCGGCAGCGGCAAAAATCTCCTGGCCGTACTGTTCAATATCTTCTCCCGCGATGTTTGCCAGTTCGCCCGCGACGCGTTCATCTTTGGTTGTGCTGGTGGGGGAGCGCAGGATGAGCGTATCGATGAGCAGTCCGGCCAGTAACAATCCTGCTACCTCGCGAGGTATGGCAACCCCGGCCTCATGGTAAAGGCCGGTGATGATTGTGCCGGTGCAGCCGACCGGGTCAGCACGAAACATAATGGGCCTGTTTGTGTGAACATCGGCGATGCGATGATGGTCAATAATACCGAGCAATTCGGCCTCATCGATACCGTCCACGGCCTGTGACTGCTCGTTATGGTCAACCAGTACGACCCTTTTGGGCCGGGCATTGAGAATATCGGTGCGCGAAAGATACCCTACAAGGATGCCTTCAGCATCGACCACGGGCATAGAGCGCCTGCGGGCCAGCGCGCGTTGTACCTCGCTCATCGGATCTTCTGGCCGGCAGGAGTCGAACTCGCGGTTCATGATATCCTGTGTGCTGATGCTTAGATTAATGAGGCGTACCGCAGTAAATGTGTGATGGGCCGTGCTGATGATCATGACTCCCTGCTGTTTAGCCGCCGCGAGCGTCCGTGCCGAGACCAGCAAATCACCGGTGATGACGAGGGCCGCGGCACCGCTCTCGATTGCTTTGAGCTGGGCATCCTCGCGGTCACCCAGAACGACAAGGCAGCCTGGTTCGATATAGTCCGCCATCGTTTCCGCTTGCATCGCGCCAACGAGGACGCGATTCCCCAGCAAGCGGCGTCCCTCCACCAGGACTCGCCCCCTGAGGGCACGCACCAGGTTATCTCGTTTCAGTGGTATGCGGTTGACGGAGCGTGGATCAAGGTCATTAAAAAAGAGTTTGGCGAAATCTTCGGTAGCAAGAATACCATGGACTTTGTTTTCTGCGTCAACGACAGGCATCGACCGGCGGTTATGTTCTTGCAGCAATTGCCCTGCTTCTAATAGAGGCTGATCCAGGTAGGCACAGATCACGCCACGGCGCATGACATCGCGTACCTGGAGATGGACATCATCGATAGCCTCAGGCGGATCGATCTGGTAACGTTCGAGCACGAAACGCACCTCTGGTTTAAGTTCCCCGTTACGTGCAGGGATGGCTTCTTCTTCACCCTGTAATTGTAGTAGGCGAGCGTACGCGTACGCGGAGGCCACGGAGTCCAGGTCCGAGTTCTTATGTCCAATCACATAGATCGGTTGTGCCATAATTCCTCCATTTTTGAGTGTTCTCCGTACTGCCCTCGACGATCTGGCCGCACGAGGCGTCGAGTAGATCAAAGCTCACCTCTTCGCCAGATTGGACTGTTGCAACAGGTGGAATGCTGTGATCCCATGCCAGGTGCCACTGATGGCGGTGTATATGGATAGTACGTCCTGTCAAAGGTGTGTTCGTCATTGTTTACAAATCGCTCCTCTCACTGCTGTTCTCGCTTGTAAAGCACTTGATAGAATACAAGATAGCACATCCTACGATATGGGGCCAGTGTTCCTCTTGTGAATTGCTCGTGGTACAAAAAATGACCGGAGTGTGTTTCGTTTCTTTTGGAAAGAGAGGTGATAGACTAAGAAAGAAGTTTCCAAGAGGCAGGAAAGAACCTTGTCAAAAAAGAAGGAAGTTCTACATCCTAATTTCAGTACCCTCAAGCGGGTCGTGAAAGGACATGGCTCCTGCTGCCCCCAGAGGGCAAGGAGACACACCAAACCCGAAAAGGTCAAGTGCAAATGCACTAAGGAGGAGAACTATGCAGATGACGGCTTTGCGCCAAAGATTGCTCACTCAACTGGGACACTTTCCTAAACGAGTTCCACCTACCCCAACAATTGGCTCAATGATGGATGAAGGGGAATATACCCGAACACTGGTCACGTATGTGGTAGAGGAAGGGGAACACGTATCAGCCTGGCTGCTCACGCCTCAAGCAGTGGCGCCACCGGGTGGCTGGCCCGCGCTCCTGGCAATTCACCAGCATGCGGGTCAATATGACCTGGGGAAATCTGAGCCAGCTGGGCTGGCTGGTAACCCGATGTTCGCCTATGGACAGGAGTTATGTCGTCGAGGCTATGTCGTGCTGTGTCCTGACCTGCTGTGTTTTGAGGAACGGCGGTCTGCAAAAGAGCTTCCACAGGTGCGCAAAGCATTGGATGATGCTGGATATGAACGTTTTGAATTTACCAAGCGCCTTCTTAGCGGCTCCTGCTTACAAACGAAGTACTTACACGATCTTACATGTGCAGTGGACTTCCTCACCTCCCTGCCAGATGTCAATCGGGTGCGCCTGGGGGTGATCGGTCACTCGTTAGGCGGACAGGAAGCTCTCTGGCTGGCGTGGTATGATGCGCGCATCACCGCAGCTGTCTCTTCATGCGGCTTCGGTTTACTACGCACCATTGTGCGCGATGGCATTAACCATAACTTTGCAGCGTATGTACCAGGAATGTTAGACATCTGTGATATGGACGCGCTGGTGATGGCATTGGCTCCGCGTGCCTTTTTGCTGACGGCAGGAGAAACTGATCCTATCTTCCCCATCGATGGGGTGCGTTCCTTGATGGTGAAAGCACAGCACGTCTATAACCAGAAGGGAATGCCAGAACGGTTCCAGGCCATCCTTTTCCCTTCGGGGCATAGCTTCCCAGATGAAGTGAAAGGGGAAGCCTATGCCTTTCTCGATCAGTGGCTCAAGTGAGAGAGGGCGTCTCGCTCCTTAACAGGCATCACGCTTCAGAGATGACCTGCTCCTCGCCGGGAGCTGACTTCATCTCTGTACCAGGAAATAAATCAGCCTTGCGTCATTTCGGCTCCTGGGGAATTTCTGCAAGGCTGTACTAGCTTGTTATCCGTTTACGACTTCACCACCGTTGAGATGGAGAATTTGTCCTGACATGTATGACGAGTCATGCGAGGCCAGGAACACGTAGGCAGGCGCAAGCTCATCGGGTTGACCGGGACGCTGCATAGGCACCTGCTTGCCAAACTGCTCAACCTGTTCTTTGGGCATGGTCTGTACAATCAAGGGCGTCCAGATGGGCCCAGGAGCTACCCCGTTAACGCGAATGCCTTTTTGAATAAGGGATTGTGATAATGAGCGTGTGAAGGCGACAATAGCCCCTTTAGTTGATGAGTAGTCAAGCAATTGAGGCGCACCTTTGTATGCCGTAACCGAAGTAGTGTTGATGATTGTGTCTCCGTTGGAAAGGTGCTTGAGGGCTGCTTTGGTCATGAAGAATATCGAAAAGATGTTGGTTCGAAAGGTACGCTCTAGCTGCTCTGCACTGATTTCTTCAATGCTTTGCTTTGGGTGCTGCTCTGCGGCGTTGTTCACCAGGACATTGAGCTTGCCAAGTTCCTGTACCGCCTGATTGACAATCTGTTGGCAGAAGGTTTCGTCACCAACATCACCCGCAATAGCCAGGCACTTGCGCCCTTGCTGTTCGACCTCTTGCTTCACCTTTTGGGCATCTTCATGTGCATCATGATAGACGAGAGCGATATCTGCCCCTTCCTTGGCAAAAGCGACAGCGACGGCATGGCCGATGCCACTGTCACCACCCGTAATCAGCGCCACTTTGCCCTGCAACTTGCCACTTGCACGATAGTTAGATGCCTGTGCATGCGGTTGCGAAGGCATGTCTGACTCACGTGTAACTGGTTGCTGAAACTGTGATCGTTGCGAGGGCCGGGATTCACTTTGCGTCATTTACTTCTCCTTGCATCCTCATAGTTATCTCAAAGTGAAACGCCAGTAGCCTCCTTTTTTCATTCATGAGTAGGCTACCATGCGAAGCTTCATAAGTTACACGTCTTTAGCTAAAAAAGGTGTACAACCTACAAAGAAGATGCTGGAAAAGCTATTGCTCTGGCCAATCCACCTGTATCGCTGGTGGATGGAGTAATGTTTGCATCACTACACAATATTGTTCTGCCTTCTCGCGCAATCCTTGTAGCTGTTCGGCCGTTGCCTCGGGGGCATCGATCTCAAAGCGAAGACGGATATGCTCAAAACCAACGGGCACGTCCTTTGATAGGCCCAGCGTTCCTCGAAGATCCAGGTCTCCCTCAACTTTGACCTCGATGCGCTCTGTTGGTATGCCCATGTTGGTAGCGACCATTTGGCAGGTAATCTGCGCGCAGGCGGCCAGTGCACCAAGTAGGAGGTCACCGGAACAGGCGGCGGTACCTGCTCCCCCGACTCCAGTGTGGGCTTCGGATTGGTAGATTGCGCGCCCGATATCGATCGAACACGCCAGTGGTGTTGCGGTCTGGCTCCCTGCTGCTCTAAGTGTTATTTGAGAACTACGTGGCTCATTGCGGTACTTCTCTTTAAACGGCTTTTGGATTGATCGAAGGTCCATTGTGTGTTTCCTCTCTGATGGGAAAAGGTTTGTTCACATTATTCTAACAGACTTTTAGGCTCCTTTGCTCCTTCTTCTGAATACCAGGGCTACAATGAATGCTATTACAATGGCTAATGCCAGGGCGATCAGGAGAAATACTATGGTGGGATTCGATTCGGCAAGTGGAGGAGTCGGGATACCCTGACCGGGGGGGATGTCATTGGGCGTGGGAAGGATGACTGCCGGGTTGGAAGGGGGTATGCCGTTAGCCTTAAATCCCGCGTAGGGATTGTTGTAGACCGTTGTTTTTGGCACGATTGTGAGCACTTTGCTGACCTGGCGCGATCCTATGGCTGAATGGACGGTCAAAGTCAGTGTATAGGTGCCAGCATTGTTGTATGTGTGATTGACTGTGGCACCGGTGGCTGTAGCGCCATCTCCGAAGTCCCAGGCGTAGTTCAAAGTGTTACTGGCGTTTGTGGGATCAAAGGATGCGCTGCCGTCCAGCGAGATGAGCTGACCGACAACCGTCTGTCCGATATCGCTGATCGCTGCAATGGGTTTGCTGTCCGCGGCAGCCTGACCGAGGATAGCGGATTGGTTGAGCATCCAGGTTGTCAGCATACCGGGTAGCGCCAGGGCTAAGACGAGCGCCCTGGCTTCTTTCGAGCTACCACTGGCAAAGGTGTTCATGAGCTGAATTGTATCCTCTTTCTGGTCAAATGGATAGGACCAGGGAGGAGGGTTGGTGTCGTAGTAGGTTGAGTTGCCTGCAAAGGTAGCGCAGGGCAGACCTGCCAGTGTAAAGGGTATCTGGTCGCTTCCCCCTAACGTGTCATCTTCCAGGTGTAGATTGTTAAGCTGGCTGGGGATGAAGACGGGTTGAGTAACATCCTGGTTGTTATCGCTATGGTAGGTGAGTGTTTGATATCCCAGGGCCTGAAACTGTGCAAATACCGGAGTGACGGCCTGCTGCATCAAGGCGCGAAAAGTGGTGATACTGGTCCGCTGCTGCTGTGTAAGCTTATCCTGGTTTGGGTACAATTGACTCTTGTTCAGTGGTGACATATCGACGTAAAAGGGCAGCAGGGGATTCGCCATTTTGCCAAGATAGCGCAGCGGGTAAGCGATGCCGCTCTGCTCTTCATTAAACATGGCAACGATGTTCTTAGTATCACCATTGACGGTGCTGTTCAGGTAGTGAAACGAGCCGTAGAGCCCCTGCTCCTCGGCATCGAAGATGACGAAACGTAGTGTGCGGGCAGGATAGGTATGGTGGCTGCGCCAATACATGCCCATAGCCCTGGCGACGCCAAGTTCGATAGCGCACCCACTGCCATCGTCATTTGCTGACTGGGTGGAGATAGCTTCTCCGTCATAGTGGCACCCTATGACAACCACCTGTTCGGGATGTGTTACGCCTGGGACGGTAACTTCTACGTTGAAGGCGGGAACAGTGGCAGGACGTTCCTGCCAACCGGCTACATTGAATGCATCGCGCCGCATCTGCGCTCCAAAGCCTGCAACATCCCTCATGAGTTCTTGAGACCAGTAGTTGGCAAATTCATCGTGGCCATTCGCATTGACCGGTAAATTGTCATCATATCCCGCCTCGCGGTGTTGGAAGTTGGTAACCATATAAAAGAGCTGGCTATAGATGTAGTTGGGATCAACGGTTGGGAAATCTGCCAGGGTGTGGTTGTGGATAGTTGATTTGGGACTACTGGCACTGGCGGTGGTTGGCGAAACGAAGGTAAGTAGTGAACTGATGGCGAGGAAGAAAAGGCAGCAGGCGCAGGATATTCGATGTAGCATGGTCTCTCCAGTTCAATCTAGACGCGGTACAGCTCAAGTATAAAATAGAGAAATGTATTTGTCTATCATAGTATATGCGGGTAGCGGCGTTGCATTCACAGAATGGGACTTCAGGCGGGAAAGCTGCGATACATTTTCGATGAATTCTCTCCGATTTTGCGACAGAATTTTTGGGGAAGTGTTTATTCATGATGTCGAAGAAGAGTGACTATGCTGGTGGGCGAAGTATCAGGCGGCCGCAAGGGCCGGCCGAACATATATTCAGGGCGGCCACAAGGACCGCCCCTACATATATACAAAATCGAACTATGATTACGACGACGGAATTTAATTACTTAAACGATCGTGTTCAATGAGCCACCGGACGAAATTGAGGCGGCGGTTCTCTGCAACCATTTCGCGGTACTCAACTTCATCATTAACATGAATTTTCATATAGACAAGCCTGGAGGCCTCATTTGCAGAAAATCCTAATGACAGCAAATGGTCAAAATCCGCGTTATCAGTTGCATACAGACGTTCTGTCATAAGTTATTGCTCCCTTTTTAATTGACGGGCCGGACTACGCTTGAGCATCGTTATGAAAATCGAAGCTCTATATGCTATATATACGGTTGGTAGGGTGTACAAGATACAACTTCTTTTTAGACGAAAGTATTCCGGTGGTCAGGACGGTCTCTTTACAAAAATATAGACGCTTACAGAGGTATAAATTGGTATAGGTTTTACAGAAAATATTATTGGTTGCGTCTATGGATATAGTTTGGATTGCTGTGAAAAAAATGTTACACTTGTAACGTCGGGAAGATGTAAGAAGATATGCAATGAAATGAATTAGCTCAGAGAGGGGTGCGTCAGGAGATGAAAATGCAGCCACAACAGTTGACAGAGACGGCGGTATCGACTCTTCGCGGCCTTTCCCAGGAAGAGGCGGCGGCGCGACGTGCGCAGGGCCTTGGCAATACGATGCCGGTCAAGTCCAGCCGTTCTTATGCACAGATTGTGCGTGAGAATGTCTTCAACCCCATCAATGATCTTCTGTATGTGCTCGGAATCGCCCTGGTCGCGCTAGGTAGAGTGAGCGATGCCCTGGTATCGGTTGGGGTTGTGTTGTTGAACGTGGCAGTAAGCGTGATTCAGGAAGTGCGGGCGAAGCGTGTACTGGACCAGATTGCGCTGCTTACCAGGCCAAGAACAACTGTTATACGGACGGGTCAGGAGCAATCAGTTGATCCTGGTGACATCGTCAAGGGGGATGTGCTCCTGGTGCGTCCTGGCGACCAGATTGTGGTGGATGGGCCTGTGCTTTCCACAGAGCGAGTTGACGTTGACGAGTCGCTGCTGACCGGTGAGTCCGATCTGATAGAAAAGCGGCCAGGAGATCAGCTCTATTCAGGCAGTTTTTGTGTGAACGGGAGCGCATTTTACCAGGCTGAAAAGGTCGGAGCGCAGAGTGTGGCATACGGGCTTGCCGCGGGAGCACGCGCGTTTCGCCGCGTCTACACGCCACTACAGCGTGAAATCAACCTGGTCATCCGGGTCATTTTACTGGTTGCGGTCTTTTTAGAGTTTTTAATGGTATTAAGCGCCTTGACCAATACCATTACGTTTGTTGAGTTTGTACAGCGATCCGTTGTGATTGTCGGTATTGTGCCCATCGGACTGATCCTGGCGATTGCCGTCGCCTATACGCTTGGGGCGGTACGCATCGTCAGGAAGGGTGCGCTGGTACAACAAGCGAATGCGATCGAGTCATTGAGCAATGTGGATATGCTGTGCATGGATAAAACGGGGACATTAACCACAAATGACCTGGAACTCATTGCTGTGTATCCGCTGCAGGGGAAAGATGAGGCTGAACTCCGGCGCCTGCTTGGTGACTTTGTTGCCAGTGGCAGCGTTGGCAATGTCACAAGTAAGGCGATTGAGGCCTCGTGTCCGGGACAACAGCGTCGCGTCAAAGAGGAGATACCGTTCTCTTCAGCGCATAAATGGAGCGGGTTGGCCATCGATGATGAGGCGATGCGCGGTAGTTATATACTCGGCGCTGTAGAGATGTTGCAGCCAGCGCTATCCGCAGAGGAGATCGAACAGTTACAGCCGCAGGTGGAGGAAGAGTCCGAAAAGGGATTACGGGTCCTGTTGTTTGCTTATAGTCCTGAGCTTGTGGCGCTACGCGACGACGATGATCGGCCGAAGCTGCCCGATGGGCTCGTGGCGCTGGGGCTGGTAATTTTACGCGATCAGCTGCGGCCGGAAGCGCGAAAGACATTACAACAATTTACTGAGGCTGGCATACACTTCAAGGTCATTTCAGGTGATAGTTCACAGACCGTCGCCGCGCTGGCGAAGCAGGTAGGATTGAGTGACTCTGCAGGCGTCATCTCCGGCCTTGAGCTGGCGAAGATGGGACCGGCCGAGTTCGCACAGGTAGCCGAGGAGACAACGATTTTTGGACGCATTACGCCGCAGCAAAAGGAACAACTGTTGCAGGCGTTGCGGGATCGGGGTCATTATGTTGCAATGATTGGGGACGGGGTCAATGATGTGCTCTCACTCAAGAAGGCCAACCTGGGCATTGCAATGCAAAGCGGCAGCCAGGCGACGCGTAACGTGGCTGATATTGTGTTATTGAAAGATTCATTCGCCTCGCTACCACCCGCTTTTCGCGAGGGGCAACGCATACGCAATGGCATGCAGGACATCTTAATGCTATTCTTAACGCGTGTGCTTGCGTTTGCGATACTGATTATCGAAATTCTCGTGATTGGTGAATTTCCCTTCGTTCCCACGCAAGTATCGATCCTCACATTTCTAGCCGTCGGCGCTCCAGCGCTTGTGCTGGCGGCATGGGCTTATCCTGGGATTATGGAAGAAAAAAGGAAGCAGCAGGCATTGTGGGAGTTTGTGCTACCGGCGTCGTTGATGATAAGCGTGATGGGGCTCTTCGTCTACATTGGAGAATATCTGGCTACAGTGTATGAGGGGATCCCTATACCACTGCGCCAGACCATAAAATACGGAATTCATTCAGGAGGTCTTAACACAAGTGAAATTGTCGCACGAATGTCGGCTCAAACGGCGCTGACGACATTTACAGTGCTCTGTGGGATCCTCCTGATTGTCTTCGTTGAGCCACCATCGAAATTCTGGGTTGGGAGTCATGCACTGCGCAAAGATAAGCGTATCGTCATTCTGGCACTGGTCATGTTTATTGCTTATGTATTGTTGTTACTTATTCCGCCGCTGCGTAATTTATTTGCTCTTGCCCTGCTAGGCTTTAGTGACTACCTGTTTATTGTACTGCTCGTGGTGCTGTGGATTTTTGCCGTACGCTGGGCATGGCGTGCACATCTCCTGGAGAGATTCTTAAGTTGAAATGCGTAGAGACGCAGGCGTAAACAAGGAATCAATGACTTTTCATGTTTGTGCCGACTTGCAGCAGCCTCAGGGCGCGTTCAGTGCTGTCGCTGGTCAACTGCGCGGCGTGTTCCATTGCATAGGACAGGGTCATTGGTCCCGAGGGCAGAACGGCGACAGCATCCACGCCAAGCGAATAGACAATCTGGTAGCCATCTCCAAGGCTGCCAGCGAGCGCCACAACGGGCAGCCCATGGCGCTTTGCCAGGCCCGCGACGGCTCCTACGCTTTTGCCGTACGCCGTTTGCGAGTCCAACTGTCCCTCCGCAGTGATCACCAGGTCGGCCGCGTGCAGGTGTTTTTCAAGCTGTACCGCTTCCAGCACAATCTGCGCGCCGGGCCGCAACGTGGCATGGAGGAAAGTCAGCAAACCTGCTCCCAGCCCCCCAGCAGCACCCGATCCAGGAATATCACGCACAGACTTCCCAAGGTCGCGCTCGATGGTTTGAGCGTAATGAGCGAGCGCCGCGTCCAATTGAACGACCATCTCAGGGGTTGCACCTTTTTGAGGGCCATAGACAGCCGATGCGCCCGTAGGACCACAGAGTGGATTGGTGACATCACAGGCAACCTGAACGGTGCATTGCTGGAGGCGCGGGTCCATTGTGTCCAGGGAAATGCGCGAGAGCGTCGCAAGGGCCGCACCGCCGCGCTTGATAGCTTTGCCATCCTTCGTCAGGAGCGCTGCCCCCAGAGCCTGCGCCATACCAGCACCGCCGTCATTGGTCGCGCTGCCGCCGATACCGATGATGAAATGGCGGCACCTGGCATCCAGGGCTGCCAGGATGAGCTCACCCACGCCGAAGGTGGTTGTGATACGAGGGTCGCGCCGATCGGGGGGAACGAGAGGAAGCCCGGCACAGGCTGCCATTTCAATGGCGGCTGTGCGCCCATCGCCCAGCAGCCCAAAGAACGCCGTGACGGGAGTGCTCAGCGGACCGGTAACAGTCTGCTGTACGATCTTGCCGCCCGTGGCATCGACCAGCGCCTGTACCGTGCCCTCGCCCCCATCGGCGACGGGCACGATGGCGATTTCGGCTTCTGGAAAGACTGAGCTGGCGCCTGTTGCGATGGCCTGCCCTGCCTCGGCTGCGGTGAGACTTCCTTTGAGAGATTGGGGGGCTATGACGATGCGCATATTCTTAGTTCCTCTCTGGAGGTATATAGGATTCTGCTTTGTTCTTGCATTATATCAGACGGATGGCGGGGTAGGGCGTATGAAAGAGTTACAGGCGTGTGATTGTAAGTTAGGTGGCGGGCCGATAAATCGGCGGTGGGCGCGGTAAACCGGCCCCTACGGCCGATTGATGAGGATTTGGCTACCTACAAACAATTCATTCACTCGCAAGGGTACGTAGAATTGCGCAAAATGGTTATCTGCACTATACTAGGCAAGGCGATAGTGTAATGAAATTGTGCATATTGCGGAGCCTTTAATGTTGAACGGCCTGGTTTTCTCGTGGCATTTGAACCTGATAACGCTGATTGTCCTGGCAATACTGTGTCTGCTCTATACGTTGAGTATCCTTTTTGCGGGAAGAGGGGGATCGCATCCGCCTATTAATATGTGGCGGGTGTTAGCTTTTGTTGCCGCAATCCTGCTGAGTGGCTTAGTCTTACTTACTCCTTTTGACACGGTAGCAAGGACGCAGCTCTTTGCCGCGCATATGGTGCAGGCTGTTGTGCTTACCACGCTCTGCGCTCCACTGCTGCTGGCGTCGTGTCACGATTGGCTCTTGCAGCCTGTTCTTGAACACCCCGTTTTTCGACATGTTCTGCGAGCGCTTACACGTCCCCTGGTCGCCTCTATTATTTTCAACCTCACTTTTTTAGCTTGGCATGCACCTGCTATATTTGATGCCGCTCAGAGAAATGAGGTACTGTATCAGCTTGAAATGCTCAGCTTCCTGTTCACTGCCCTGCTCAACTGGTGGCCTCTCATTGGCCCATCGCGCGAATTGCGCCGTTTAAGCTACCCTCAACAGATGCTCTACGCCTTCCTGGATGGCCAGCCAGTGGACATCTACGCCTTTTTGCTGGTATTCACGGGGACTGTGTTTTACAAGCAGTATGTTCTCCCCCTGTGGTTCACGCAGGCCGGTTTGTCGGCGGTGGCGGACCAGACGATAGCCGGTTCCTTCCTGCTGATCCCTGGGCTGGTTGATCTCGTGGTGATGTCCCCGCTCTTCTTCCGCTGGCTTGGCCAGCTTGAGCAGCAGGCGCAACTGGCCGACCAGAAACGACAGGAGGAGGCAGAGGCGGAAGAGGCAGAAAATGCCAGGAGGGAGGCTGAAGAGGCGGAGGAGGTGGGGGGGATGGAAAAGTCGGAAATGGAAGCTTGAGGAAGTAAAAAGCTATTCATTCCACGTGCAATTTTTTTGTAATGCCTGGTGCAGGCGATGCTCGTAAACTGAGCGGGGGATTTCGGTTACCCCTAGCGATTGCAGGTGTGGGGTGAGAAATTGTGTATCGTGTAGTAGATATCCCCGGGCCTTTAGATGATGCACAAGGGAGACGAGGCAGACTTTTGAAGCATCGGTGGCGTGGGAAAACATGCTTTCGCCCATAAAGGCTGCTCGCAGCGCGATGCCGTATAATCCGCCGACGAGTATGTCGTCTTTCCAGGCTTCTACGCTGTGGGCCAGTCCAGCGTAGTGCAGTTGTGTATATGTTGCGATGAAGGATTTGTTGATCCAGGTCTGCTCTCTTGCGCTGCAGAGGCGCATCACTGTCTCAAATGCTGTGTCCGTGCGTATTTGGTAGATGCCTTTGCGTATGGTGGCACCCAGTGAACGGGAGATGTGCAGGTTGTCGTGTTCCAGGATGGCACGAGGGTCGGGCGCGTACCAGTGTATGGTGCCGTGATGGTCGGCCATGGGAAAGATGCCCTGTGCGTAGGCGTTGATGACCATGATCGGATCTAGCTGCTGGAGCCTTTTTCTGGGCATGGGTTGAGAGTCCTTACGATGAAAAATACGGTCTTTTTCTTGTACGGCGCAGGCGAAGCTCCCTACGGCTGATTGGTGTCATCTGGTGAGTAGTTCATATCCTGGCTCTCCTTCGATGCCCACAATTTGCTCAAAGAATATCATCTCATCTAAGCCTTCGTACCCAGGCTCAATAAGACACACCCAACATGCTCTAGTATACACATCTTTTATTATCCCATGCCATAGGCGTTGTGGATTTGTGGGGCGATCTGAGGGGCGCAAACGATACGCAATAACTACTCCTGCCTGGATTTGTGCTGTACCCATATGTTGTGTCCCTTATGTCTTAGTTATGGAGAAAAGTCGTACGAATATTTTCACGTGTCAAATATACCACGAAAAATAGAGGACTTCAAGAGTCACGTGATGTTATTCTATAATTGCCTAAAAATTAAGAGGGCTTACGTATGGTGCGCTTACGGGTAAAGGAGTTGGCTGAGGAGCGAGGTATTAGTTTATCCAGGCTGTCGCGTATTGCTGATGTCAGTTACAAGACGGTCCAGGCGATGTTCAGGCATCCTGAGCAGGGGTTTAACACGAAGACGCTGGAGCGTATCGCCAATGCTTTACATGTGGAGATGGGTGATTTGTTTGAGAATGTCCCTGATGAATAGCGTATTTCTTGTAGTCGCGTAAAAATAATGCTACCAAATAGACGGAAGGAGGTTTCAGGTGAGCAGGGTCAAGACCGCCTTTTGCGCTGGTTGCAGGCCTTGACGAGGTATGGTATACTGCGTTTTGTTAGTAGTGTTTTGCGCTTGTTTCGGTGATTTTTGTGGTTGGGTTGAATGGCGTGAACGCGCTTCACAGGCCGATGTGGCGGAATGGTATACGCGCTTGTCTCAAAAACAAGTCCCGCAAGGGTTGAGGGTTCGAATCTCTCCATCGGCACCTACCACGTGTTACGCAACGTCTAAAGTGGCTTATAGAGCGGCTTTAGACGTTTTATATTCGTCGTAACATTGCCGTATGTAGCAACGGTGTAGCAACGGATAAAGTTACTCCGACTGTTCGCTGTCTTTGTCTTCTTGCTCCCTAAATGCGTTACCCAACATGCCCATTGCATCTTGTTGCATTGTGGGAAGCACATGAGAATACACATTCATGGTCACAGCTATGCTACTATGTCCCAATATCTCTTGGACAATCTTCGGATGAATGCCCATACCTAGCAGGAGAGTTGCAGCACTATGACGCAGATCATGAAAACGTACATCAGGTAACTTTGCCTCACTCAAAAGCCGTTTGAACGGTAGGCGCACGTCTCTATCCGGGTTAAGCGGCGTGCCAATTGAGGTGCAAAACACAAGATCACGATCTATCCAACGGTCACCCGCTTTCTTTCTTGCCTCTCGTTGACGCTCCTGGTGCTGTTGAAGTGCTTCAAAGGCCAGAGGGACTATAATAATGCTGCGGCGACTCTTCTTTGCCTTTGTTGCCGCCTCTACCTGTCCTTTTTTTGCTTCACTTTTTAGCTTCGTAGGAACACGCGACATAATACGGCGTATCTGTAGGATACTTTTCTCGAAATCAATGTCTTGCCATTTGAGGCCCAGGAGTTCACCGCGCCTCATTCCAGTTGCCAGGGCCAGTGTAAGCAACGCCTCTATACGATGCCCTTTAGCGATACGCAGCAATTGTTTCACCTGCTTCAACGTCAAAGGGGTTCCCTCAACGTCTTCAACGCGAGGTGGATCAACAAGATCACACACATTCTCAACAATCAGTCTGGACTTTCTAGCCTTGTCTAAGGCTTTGTGCAGGACGTTATGAAACGTGTTCACAGTTCTAGGGGAAAGTCCCTCCTCTAGTTTCTTTGCATAAAAGGACTCTACATGGTGTGTTGTCAGTTTCTGTAGTTGATGACGGCCAAGTATAGGACTAATATGCAAGCGTACGACCTCTTCATAACGCTCATAGGTGCGAGGACGTACATCGTACTTTTGCGTGGTTTCTAGCCAATCCCTTAAAAATTGCGCTACAGTTACTTTTGTGGTCGTCGCAGGAAGCATACCTTTTTGTTGCTCATACAAAGCAACTTTCATTTTTTCTTGTACTTCCTTTTGCGTCTTGCCGTAAAACACCTTACGCTTCCCGCTTTCAAGCGTAATGCTGCCTACCCATTTGTTATCTGATGCACGATGATAGATAGAGCCTTCACCGTTGCCGCGCTTGCCTTTTTTACTCACGGCTTATCTCGCTTTCTTGTGTTGGCTAACACAAAACCCGCCTTCCTCTTTGGTTTCTCATAAGGTAATGCGGGTTTTGCGGTTGCAGGTCTATGCTACGTCTTGTTGCGTCCGTCGATCTACCCATTGTTGCAGTGCTGTATAAGAGAACCGTACAGCTTTACCAATATGGATAACGGGTAGCCCTTCAGTTGCAATCAATTCGTAGATTTTTGAGCGCCCCAAGCACAACACTTGGGATGCTTGAGTAATGTTGAGCAACAATTGTTGTGGCACCTGTGCTTCTTTCGCGTTCATACTCATGATGTTTGCTCCTTATGCACCTCACATAACTTCCGTCAAAAACTCATCAATTCGCTCGACATTGAATGCAAAAGCCGGAGGAAGCCCGGTCTCGCGAAACGCTTCATGAGACACAATGACATCACCCTCATCGGAAACCTCATACACCACCCCGTAGCCAATGCCTTGCGGGATGGTAAACAAGACGGGCTTGCCCATCCACTTGTGCCGCGCTTGTACGATCTTTGCTGCCCGCGCAGCCATTTGACGCCGTTGCTGTTTGATCTTAGATTGCCTCACAGTCCACCTCTTTTCATTCATGGCTTGCCATGCAATTTATCTACACGTTGTCGTTGTCGCTGATAGGACCAGATGCTCACCACCCGACGGGAGTACAGACGCTTGCCCGTACGTAACTGCTCGATCGACTCTGCTAACGCCATTTGCCGTTGCGCTCGATAGTCGTTGATGTCCCGACTGAATGGCTCACACTCATACAACACCCAGGAGGATGGCTGGGCCAACGATTGCTCATCTTGTGGTGGCTGACTCATCCCATCCCCATCCAATGGCACATCAGGAACCGCTGCCTGGTCTATCGCCATGTCTTGCACATCCCCGAGTTGGGAAAACAGACGCAGCCGCAGCTCAGCCGTGGAAACCGGAAAGAAATGCCGCGTGTAGCGGATGCGACGCGCTCGACTCATCACTTGGACCGTTTGCATCGTGCATTCTTCCCTCACCTTGCCCTGCTCATCCAGGCGTTGCACCACCATTTCGCGCAACTCTTCCCGCATCCCCCGTTTCTCAGAGGTCACCTCTTTGGTCAGGTACTTGGTCACATAGCCAACCGCGTGCATTTTCTTCACATTTTCCACATGGACGATATACGAGCGGCCTTTGGTGGCTGAACGCAGCGCTTCACTGACCACCGGTTTGGGCAGGTAATCCACCCCCTTGACCAACAAGTGCCAGTGAAAACCCACGTGTTCAAAATCACGATGCTCTTCCAGGACGGCAAAGCACTCAATCGGATAGGCAGGACGCGCCCCCACGCGATAGGGCCCATAGCCTTTGGAGCCACGCCGAACATATTGCAGCACCGTCGTATACACCCGGGCCGCTTCTTGCAGAGACCAACCCACTTTGGTGAGCGTGACAAACAACGTTGGTTGCGCCGCTTTGACCAATTGTCGCCATTGATCCACTTTGCGCGGCCCGCAGTACAAGCACTCCCACCTGTCACAGCGTGCGCGTACCACATCCCCAGTGTCCCGGTTAATGTAGCGATGCCGCAGCGCCCAGGGATCAGGACAGAACAGCAAGGTCTCCAGCCGATGTTTGACGACCAATGCCATGTGTTCCTCAACCGAGGGCAACAAGAAAGGATCACCGGCGCTACTTCCCATCTCTTCGCTATCCACTCATTCACTTCCTTTTTGTAAGCTACTTATTTCTGTCGTAGTACTTGTGTGACTTATCCTTTATAGGGTCAAGTCAAAGGCCCTGACGGTTAGGCCGCGTCGGGTGGGGCCCCTTCCCCACCTGCGCGTCCTAACCACTCCCCGAGCACCAACACCATCCCCCGCCCCGCCACCTTCATGCGGAACGAGGACAGCCAGGGGCGACCGTTGAAGCCAGGGCGAGAGGGGCCAGAGATCAGGCCTCCCCCTGCGGGCCTCCCACCCCGTTGTCGCCCAGCGTGGTGTCTCTCCCAGGGACGTGAGAGAGCGGCTCTCACGCCCTGCATAAGCAAATGGCTTGCCATTAGGCCCCCACCTCTTGCTGATCACCCTCACCACCGGCTCCCAACGTCTTGCGAAGCCGCCCACGAGCCCGATAGCCGACCCCTTCGATGGCCTTCTCGGTCGTCCCCATGCGCTGGGCCAGGTCCAGACAAGAGAGCACCTGCCCTTCCAATCCGTAGCGCATGCTCACGACTTCCCGCTCGCGTGGGGCCAAGGCCGCTACCGCCTCTCGCACTCGTTGCTGCAAGGGCGTCAGCGGCTCTTCATCCCTTCCCACCCAGGAGGCAAACACACTCACCCGCTCATGGATGTCTTCCGCATCGTCTTCATTGAACGGATTCTCAAGACTGTCGAGAGCGTGTCTCTGCTCGTACATGGCAAGCACCTCAACCAGCTCCTGCTCCCCCATCCCGATCGAAGCGGCCACCTCAGGCAGAGCAGGGTCCTCTCCCCGCACGGACGCTACCCGCTGGTGTGCCTGTCGCACCTGGTTGAGCAGGTGTCCCACGGCTTCGGGGATGACGATCATGCCATCGCGTTCCAGAAACGCTTGCCACAACGCTTGACGGATGCAGACGCTGGCATAGCCAAGAAAGCCAGTGCCGCTGCCGCTAATGGGATAGTGATCAATGGCATAGAGCAAGCCCAGGTTGCCCTCTTGAATGAGATCGAGCAGTTCCAGACTCTGGAACCGGGAAGCAAATCGGCGAGCCAGGTGAATCACCAAGAGCTGCAAGGCGATGACAATCTGGTCTCGTGCCTGTTTGGCCTCAGTGAGCACCTGCTGATCTGGACACCCCTTGGAGTGTTCCTCTCGGCCTCGCAGAACCCCCTGCACCAGAGAGGCAATCTCTTCTTTGGGCACAAAAGGCGTCCAGCGAACCCAGCGCGAATACTGGTCGTACGCCATCAACGACATGTCCTTCTCAACCTGATCCTGCTTCTTCTTTTTTGACATCGAGCCTTCCTCCTTCTTCTGTTCGGTTTGACACGCCAGGCTCGATGCCATATCATGACCCCGAGAACCTGGCGACACGACCCTCAAATGGCTTGCCAATAGGTCTCACCCGCTGGCTAGTGTGTGCCATCACGCTAGCTAGCACCCTTTATGGCTTGCCATTGAAGAAAATCACCCTTAGAACCGTGGCATGACCTGTGCCCAGGGCGAATACAGGTACAGGTAGAGCAACACCAGAACGATTAGAAACACCAACCAAATCAGACGTGCATTTCTCATCGGCTTCACCTCCTCTTGACAATAAAAAGGCGACTCACTACGAACCGTCTTACGCTAACAAGAACTCACTCCAAATGAAACATCTTCACCACCAAAGCTCACTGCTCCCAGCTCCACGAATGTGCAGCCGTCAATCCGATGATTGAGATGAAAGCTTCTCACACGCAGCATGATCCACATCTTGATACCCTTCCTTTCCTGTAGCTCACCTGTGCGTGTGGACGGCCATCTGACCGGTTGCTACTGCAAGCGCCTATCACTGCCTGCCGACATGTGACGCATTGCTCCTTGTTCATGCGCTGGATGCAGGGTCTACAACGTCTCTATCCGTCTCTGTCCTGTCCCTTGTTGGCCCTGATGTCTCTGAAGGTTTCTGGCACAAGGTGAGCGGGAGGAACCCGCAAGATCAGTGGTGTCACCTCTGGGCACATCCCTAACGCATTCAGTAGCGGCTCTATTCGATTGTTCAGGTACACAGCTAACCAGCGTTAGCTAGCTAGTCTGATGTCTGGAGAAGCAGATGAAATAACGTACTTATGTGTTGAATGAAGAAGGACGGGGTTCCACAAGAGTTCATCGACGTGCTCTAAGTGCTCGACATCAGCACAAGCTGAACAGACCCAATCAAAACTGTGGGAAGCTTTAGCCCCTCGATTGACCACAGGGGTCAACACTCCATCTTCTTGACACCAATCACATCGACCGTTTTGCATGACTCAGTCCTCCGTTTAGTTGTCTGCCTTACGGCAACAATCGTGTTGTTTCTTCTCTGACAATTTTACGTCTAAACTGGCCTTACAACCCGTCTTCTATCCTTCTTCTACCCGTCAGTTGTGACGGGTTTTTACCCGTCAGTTCTGAAGGGTAAACAAAATTAGGTATATATTACCCGTGATTACCTCACGACACCTCAAGCCGCAGATCGGGCCAACTTGAGTCGATTACATATTGCCCGCTTACTTCGAGACAAAAAGCTCGAGGGTTTCCAAATGGGAAGAGAATGGTTTGTCTACGTTGACTCATTGGAAAGGTATCTCGCAAACCCGCGGAAAACTGGTCCGAAAGGCCCAAGAAAGACAAAGTCAACTGATTGAAGTATGGAGGTATGGAAGCATGCGCAACATGTTGCTGCGAGCTGAGAGGCTACGTCATGGGTGGACACAACAGCAGCTTGCAGATTTTGCTGGAATATCGCTTTCAACTGTAGAGCGGGCTGAAAAAGGTGAGTTTATTCGGGTCGATTGCATTCAGAGACTTTGTGAATGCCTCTCGAAAACATCGGAAGAGTTAGGCTTGCTCAAGATAGATGAGAAAACATTAGAAAGCGATGCCAGCATGAAACGACGATCCGCATTTGTAACAAGCGAAGAGAGAGATGGATGCTTTTCCTTTGGCAAACTGAAAACAACATGGATCACTCTTGATGGAGATGGGAGAGGGATGTACCTGCCACAGCATATCCGCTCCCATTACATTCCTTTTGCAGAGGACCTTCCTGAGGAGTTACAAGCCAGAAGAAATCACATTCAGCAAGAGCAAGAGCAAAAAAGAGAACAAGGTTTACCATCTTTTTGGAATGGTGAGATCTACGCACTTGATCGTTTCGTGATTGGACGTGAGCCAACTCATGAGGACATGACACTGGATTTATGGTTTCGCCCATCAGATTATTACACGTTTCTTGCGACGAATATGAGTCTAAAAGAACCAGAATTACGGAAAAAGTATCTTTCTGATGTGGATTGGTATGGGACTATCCCATACTTCTCCCATTCCTTTGGTGTTTCTCTCGCAGTAGTTACCTCCGATGGATACACCCTTTTTACCCAAAGAGGAAAAAACGTAGGAAGCCGCCCAAAAGTGTATGATACCAGTGTCATTGAAGGGTTAAGCAGGCCTCTTGATCGTGGCACTACCGGAGAAGCGCCAGATGTCTATCGCTGTGCTTGTCGTGGACTCGCTGAAGAGTTGGGACTCTATGAATCTGTTGATTTTTCTGTTGCTGATATTACCTTTTTGAGCTTTGGCGTAGATACACGATATGCTCTTCGTGGATTAACTGCCATGGTTAAAATTAAGAGGAGTATAGAAAAACTATTGCTTCTTTGGGAGAATGGGGTAAGAGATAAATTTGAAAATCAGAAGCTTTTTCCTGTTCCTTTCACCCCAAAAGGCGTTGTTTCCTTTGCGTATTCTCATCAGCCTTTCGCTCCTGGGCCAACACTCTATCATGCCTTAGTTCACGAATTTGGGCGTTCGATGGTCGAAGAAGCAATCGATCAGCTTTCCCTCTCTTTTGCTGATCAGGAGGGGGAAGAAAAAGGCGCGTGAAGACGGATGAAACACGCGAAGAAGACATGTGTTGGTGGAGGTGTGCTGGCATGGAGCAACGCCGCTGAACTTGTACCAGAACCAGCTTTCACGGCCAGCACAAGTAAATTTCACCTTGTGGTTCAAATATATGTGGTCTGCGTAAGTAGTCGCTATGTCAGATAAATAGCTTGCCATTGACGACGTACCGAAAACAAGGATTCGAACCTACGGCCTCCGGATTATGAGCCCGACGAGCTAACCACTGCTTTAGCCCGTGTCAATGGTATCTACACAACAATCGATATGGCATCCAACCATGAGCCACATTTGTTAATTGTGGCATATTCGTTATCCACATACTTGCTCTTCAAAGATTTGTTGTAATATCCATTAAAATCCTGATATATTTTCCGTCTTATAATCAAGGAAGGTTGTTTAGCTTCGTAAGGGGTCTATCTGATGTCTGCTTCGACACAAGGCTGCCCTTCGTCTGGATCGGATAAACCATCCGTTGATACTGATCTTGTCATACGAGCCAAAGCTGGCGATGCCGATGCCTTTGAAGGGCTCTATGCGCAACTTTACAACCCGATCTGCATATTCCTGATACATATGATAGGAAACGAAGAAGTTGGATGTGAACTCACGCAGGAAACTTTCCTGAGAGCATGGCAGGCGTTGCCGAAACTTCGTGACGTAACATCATTTGTCAGTTGGCTCTACCAAATTGCGAAGAATGCAGCATACGACTATCTACGCCGTAATAGACACATTCGTTTGGAAGGCTTTTATGAAGAGCTAGAGAACATCGAGAGAGTGAGTGTTGCTGGACCAGAGGAAGAGATCGAAGCAAAAGAACGTCTCATGGAGGCACTTGGACACATCCGATGGAAATCTCGAGCATGTCTACTTTTGTATCATAAAGAAAACTATTCAATCCCTCAGATAGCCAGACTAGTTGGAATTCAGGAAAGCAGCGTGAAGACGTATATCAGTAACGGGATAAAGGCGCTTCAGGATTTCTTAAAAGACGATGATACTCCTGCGAAAGGAGGACGAGGTCAATGAAGGAGCAATCTCCTTGTGATGAGTGGGCAGAAATGCTTGTCCTGAAACAGGAAGACCTTACAGCTTCAGACCATGCTGCATTAGAAGCACATCTGGAACATTGCTCAGCTTGTCAAGTAGCACAGAAGAATTATAATCGGCTGATTATTCGAATTCATGAGTTACCCCTGTCTGCAACAAAGACTTTGCTTGACCTCAGGGATCAATCACTTCTTAAGGGAGATACTGAAGAAGTTAAGAAGCAGGAAAGCTTAGTATCTTCTCGTTTACCCTTGCAGTCCAAACGAGTAGCTTCCAACGTTGTTGACGTCTTTGAGCGCATGCTAGCATCGGGTCTCTCACCTTCTATCCACGAACAAGTCGGTGAAACAAGTGAAGAATCTCTTCAGCCTCTCAAGGAGAAACAGCCACCTATCCAATGCTCGAGAAAGCGCTTCCTACGCCCTGTCTTTCTTGGCTTACTTGCGTTGTTGATCATTGGGAGTTTCTGGGGATTTACTGTTATCGAGAAAAATAACCTAGCTATTCTGACAGCAGGCCGCTCAACCAATACCTCTCAGCACTCCACTCTTACTCCAATTTCTCGTGCGACCGTGGGCGCTACAGAGACTGCCTCGAACTCGACTCACCTTTTCCAATCATATCATGGTACCCTCGAAGAACTATCAACGAATGTCCCCTCTCCAATGACCCTCACACGCATGCGACAAGACAATGGACTTATTTCCGGCACCTTCACTTCAGCGCTGATGAGGGGAGATTACACCGGGTACCTCGACAGCTCGAAACACATCTTCTTCACCGTGGCGAATCCCACTGGCGGAGCGCCGCTCTACTTCACGGGGAAAGTACAATCTGCCGGCAATATAGAGGGATCATTTTGCACAATTGATCAAAACAACCAATGTATCAGCGGGGATGCTTATGGCGTGTGGAATGTTGTGCCTGGTTCTTAGCCAGTTGCAAGAGGAAGAGAACCCCCTCAATCGGATTTCTGCATCCTTGCTGAATGAGAATGGCTTTGCCATGCGATGTTTAATAGTACCTAGATGGATACTAATATCCTAGCCATGAATCTACTTATGGAGCGTGTTGAAGTGTATTGCTCATTCGCTAAACTGACAGCGTGTTTGACAGCTTAACCGACAGATTCACATGGATGCCATTGGACACATATGAACAAAAATATCCCTTCTCAAGCGCAATTAGCTACCCAAATGAAGAGGTAAGAGATCCCAAAAAGGGCCGTTTGGAAATTGTAACTTTACAAAAAAATAATCCACCTTTCTCCTACTCATCCTGGGCAAGCGGGAGCGAAACGAAAAACGTGGAGCCTTTCCCCTCCTCGCTTTCGACCCAGATCTTCC
>WNGQ01000205.1_pt1 | contig 101109 bp, 111 predicted proteins | sample 5407661 | NCBI WGS metagenome assembly WNGQ01 (sample SAMN13153382, study PRJNA577476) | soil metagenome | isolation source: 60 cm soil or saprolite under Garry oak tree replicate 2 | place: USA:California | collected 2016-06-15 | reverse complement strand
TGCGCGGCGCCGGGCCCCTCGACGCCGGCTTCAGCGCCGTAGGCGCCCGGCCGTCTAGGCCGCGAAGATGCAAGGAACTCGGGCACAGGACACTACATTGTCGCGAGTTCTCCTGACGCTCAGCGCGAGGCTGAAGCCGTTCGCGCGCCCGAGGCGAACGAACCGGTCAGCGCTTTTTCGAGATCGCCACGAGCTTCTGCCTGGTGGCCCCCGTCAGCTGGCGCAGCCGGGGAGTGCTGTGGGCGGTCGGCGGCCTCGGCGCTCGGATTGCACGCGCAGCTGCGGGGAGGCGCTCGAGGTCGGACGCAAAGCGCGACCGCATCTCGGCGATCGGCGGCCGGGCCTTGAGCCGAGCGCCTCCGACCATCAGCGGCTCGAGAAGTCGTTCGCGCCCCGGCGGCACCTTCTCGCCGTGCAGCCCGACCAGATCGCCGAACGGCTTCGAGCGCCGGAACACCTGCTTGCGGCCCGGCGCGCTCACCTTCCCGCGTGACAGCTTCATGACCGGGCGGCCCTTGTAGGAGACCAGCTTGTACGCGGTGTCGAGGTATGGATGATCGGCCGACACCCCCATCCTGGTGCCGACGCCGAAGGCGTCGATGAGGGCGCCGTCGCGCACAAGGTCGTCGATGGCGAGCTCGTCGAGCCCGCCGCTGGCGAAGATGCGCACATCGGCGAGTCCCGCGGCGTCGAGCAACCGGCGACCGCGCTTTGAAAGTGCGACCAGGTCACCGCTGTCGATGCGGATGCCGAGGCGGCCGCGGAGGCCGAGCGCTGTGATGACCTCGATCGCGTGCCTGATTCCGCTCAGCGTGTCGTACGTATCGACCAGGAAGGTGGCGCGCCCCGGAAAGTCCTGTGCGAAAGCGCGGAAGGCGTCGGTTTCGTTTGCGAAGGCCTCGATGTAGGAATGGGCCATCGTGCCCGCCGTCACGAGGCCGTGGCGTCGCGCCGCCTCGACATTGCTGGTGGCCGCGAAACCGACCATCGCCGAAACCCTGGCCACGTCGATGCCGGCCTCGATCCCCTGTGTGCGGCGGAACGAGAAGTCGACCACATCGCGGCCACGGGCAGCGATGACGCAGCGCGCGGCTTTGCTGGCGATGGTCGTCTCGAAGGTCACCTGGTTGAGGAACAAGGTCTCGACGAGCTGGGCCTCGGGCAGCGGCGCCGTGACCTCGAGGATAGGCTCGCCGGCCAGCGCGACGCGTCCTTCTGGGATGGCCCACACATCGCCGGTGAACCGGAGCCGGCGAAATGCCTCGAGGTCGCCTTCGGCGTAGCCCTGCGTCTCGCGAAGGTATCGAATGTCGTCTTCCTCGAAGCGAAAGTCGGACAGGAGGTCGAGGCAGGATTCGACTCCGGCGGCGACGAGGAACCCACGCATGGCCGGCAGGGCTCGCACGAAAAGGCTGAACGTCGCGGTGCCCGTCATCTCGCGCCGCAGGTAGCTGGCGGCCATGTTGAGCTCGTAGAGGTCGGTCAGCAGCGCGTTCACGGTGGTGGCCGCATCCTAAGGTTTGGTGCGTGCGGGTCGTCGCCGAGTCTTTCACCTGGCCTTTCAAAGGGTCATGGGGATCGCGCTTTGTGGTCGGTTCTGCGCTGGTCCTCCTGCTGCCCATCGCGTTCATCCCGCTGCTGGGCTATGCGATCGCAGCGACGCGCGCGGCCGAGCAGGATCCCGCGAGCAGGCCACCCCCCTGGCACCTTTCGATGCGTCTGATCACGGACGGCTTCTGGACCGCGATCGTACTGCTGCTCCTGTCGGCGCCTTTTCTGCTGGCGCTGAATCCGCTCGCCGACGCGATCGCCGGCGCCCACCTCTGGCAGGTGAGCGATCGCAGCCTGTCGCAGGTCTACGCCCGCATCGCCTCGGCGCTTGTGCTCGCGCTGCCGTGGGGGCTGCTCCTTTTGCTGGTCATGCCGCATGGGACGAGCCGCTTCGCGGCATCAGGACGAGTGTGGGAACTGTTCGACCTTCCGGCGACGCGGCGCGACGTCAGGCGCGACTTTCCGGCGTGGAACGTGGTTGCCGCCGCGATGGTGACCGCCTGGATCCTGGCGGCGGCGTGCGTCGGACTCCTATGTGTCGGTCTCTTGCCGGGTGCGTTCTACGCCATTCTTGTGAGCGCACATGCCTGCGCCACGCTCCACCCGCCCGCGGGTTCCCCGAGTGCGGATCCACCCACTCGGTGACACCGCATTGCTGGCCGAGCTGGGCACAAGGATCGACACAGCGCTAAACACGCGGGCGATAGCGCTCGCAGCCGCGCTCAAGAAGCGCAGGGATGTACGCCAGACGATCGCCGGGTACGCAAGTGTCACTGTGCATTTCGACCCCGAGCAGGCGACGGCCGATTCGCTGGGCGCGGCCATCAAGCGGCTCGCTGCCAAACGCCCGCCTATGGCGGAGCCAGGCAGGCTGCACCGGATCCCGGTCGTCTACCGCGGACCCGACCTCGAGGAGGTGGCCGAGAAGCTGAAGCTCGCGCCTCAACGCGTCGCGGAGATCCACTCGAAGCCGATCTACCGCGTGTTCCTGGTCGGGTTCGTACCCGGATGGGCGTACATGGGGCCGCTGCCCGAGGAGCTCGAGCTGCCCAGGCGGCATGTGCCGCGCACCCTCGTGCCCGCGGGGTCGGTGGCGATCGCCGGACGCCAGACCGGAATCTACCCGCTGCCGACGCCAGGAGGCTGGCACCTGATCGGCTCGACGTCGGTGAAGCTCTTCCTGCCCGACCGCGATCCTCCGTGCCTGTTCCGCGCCGGGGATCGCGTGAAGTTCTTTCCAGCGACCTGATGAGGACCGTGCTCCACGTTGTCCAGCCCGGCCTGTTCACGACGGTGCAGGACCTCGGCCGGCCCAACGCCATCGCCGCGGGCGTTCCGCCCGGAGGGGCGATGGATCGCTTCGCACAGAGGGCGGCCAACCTGCTGGTCGGCAATGCAGAGGGCGACGCCACGCTCGAATGCACGCTCAGCGGCCCGCACCTGCTGGCCGAGCATGCGTGTGTAATCGCGATCACGGGCGCCGACTTGGAGCCACGCATCAACGGCTCGCCGGTCCCGACATGGACCGGGATATTCATGAGCCAGGGCGACCGCCTGACATTCGGCGCGCGGCGCTCAGGCGGTCGCGCTTACATCGCGTTGGCGGGTGCCATCGAGGCCGATCGCTGGCTGGGTTCGGCGTCGACCAACCTGATGGCGGCCCGCGGCGGCATGCACGGACGCAACCTGAAAGCCGGCGACGAGCTCGGCGCCGCTCGCGACGCGAGCAGGCCAGCGGTATCGGGCCATCACCTGCCCGAGCGGCTGCGGCCGCGGTACTCCGACGACATTCTCTACGCCGTTGTGGGACCGCACATCAAACGCCTGGATGCCGAGAGCCGCAAATCGCTGTTCGGCGCCGCGTTCAAGGTGAGCCGAGAGGCCGACCGTATGGGTTACCGGCTCGACGGCCCGAAGCTCGCCACGTCAGGCGACGAGCTTCTGTCTTTCGGGCTGACGGCCGGCGCCGTGCAGGTGCCGCATGCGGGTCAGCCCATCCTGCTGATGGCGGAACACCAGACCGCGGGCGGCTACCCGGTGGTGGCGACCGTGGTGAGCGCCTCGCTGCCGGTCGCCGGGCAGCTCGTGCCTGGCGACGAGCTGCGGTTCGCGGAGGTCACGATCGAGCGGGCGCGACAGATGCGCCAGTCACAGGCCGCGGCGCTCGACACCCTTCGAGACACGTCGCGTTGAGCCGCTATCCGGCTGCCTTTCGCGCCTCTTCGATGATGGCGTCGTAGTCCGGCATTGGGCTCTCGCGTGAGCCGACCCATGTGAACCTGATCGTCCCCGACCGATCGATGACGAAGATGGTCCTGCGCGCCATCCCCGAGTATCCGGGGACGTCGTCGCGGCGCACCCCGTAATCGGTCACCATCTTGCGTTCGAAGTCGCCGATGAGGTCGTAAGGCAGCCCGCCGAGCTCCTTTGCGAACGCCTGGTGCGAAAACACAGAATCGACGCTGATGCCGTAGATGCCGATGCCGTCAGCAGCGGCTGCCTCATACCGTGACCGAAACTCGGTCAGCTCGGTCCTTCAACCACCCGTGAAATCAAGCACATAGAAAAGGAAGATGAGCGCCTTGTGCTTCTGCAGAGCGTCTTCAAGCGTCAGCTCCTGGCCGCTGGTGGTCGGCAGCTTGAATTCCGGCGCCTTGTCCCCAACCTGCAGCACGTAGAAAGTCTATCCGCGGTCGAGGATGTACCAGCCGGTGCGGGTCACGCCCGTGATGCGATAGCCCGCATCGAAGGCGGGCTGCATCGCGTTGCGCACGGCGAGGCGCCACTCGCGAGCCAGCTGCGGATTCGAGCGCCGCAGCGTGACGATGTCATCCGGGACCTGGCACATGACCACCCGGGCTTTGGACGTTCCCGGGATCGGCTCGCCGCCGGCACCAACTGAAAGCAGGGAATCGACGTTCTGGAGCTCGTCTGCCGGCAGCTCAGCTGGACGACCGGCTGCCGCGGCCACGGCTTTCGGCGAGTCAAGCCGCCAGTCTATGAGGATCCTGTCCGATTCCTCGCCCGCGTTGATGCCATCGGCCATCTCGCCGTAGAGGTTGACGAGATACGCGCCTGCCTCCGCGCCGAGCTTGTTGAGGTTGAAGTACGCGTTGCGCCGCACGAGCGGGTCGAAGGTCCATTCGATCGTCTTCACACCGCGGTCGAGGCACCAGGTGCGCTGATGCTGCTTCAGCTCGAAGCCAAGCCCGCGCGCCTGGCTGTCGGCCGTGACGCCGAGGATGTGCGAGTGCAGGTGGAGGTGGTCTGACGGCGGTCCGCCGAGCCAGCCGATCAGCCCGCCGACCAACCGGCCGTCAACATCGGCGCCGGCCACGTAATTGCCGGATACGACGAAGGCCATCAGCACGTCTGAGTCGACGGGCGGCTCGTCCGGCCGCTCCCATATGTCGGCGAAGATGCGCACCAGCGTCCGCAGGTCGCCGAGTCTTGTCAGCTCAGAGATCACAAATTGACCCTATGCGATTGCGAGCCGGCGACCGGCGAACAACGACAGGGGCTGCAAAGCCAGGGCGACCACGATGACGCATAGACGAGACCAAGGCCGCCTGGGGGTGAGGACGAGCTTGAGCGCGAGGGTTTCGCCGCCGGACAAGTCAGTCGCCGGCCAGCTTGGCGGTTTCGACGCCGGCGTCGCGAAGTGCATCACGCACCGCGGCCGCCACGGCGGCGGCGGCGGGGGAGTCGCCGTGGATGCAGATCGTGTCGAACTCGCCTGAGCTGGCCAGACGCACGGCTTGCGCTGCCGCCGCCTGGGGATCGAGCACCGCGCCCGGCTGGTTTCGGGGCGCGAGCTCGCCGCCCTCGAGGAGCAGCCGGTCGGCGAAGCCCTCGCGATACGCGGGGATGCCGGCGCGCCGTGCGGCGGCCAGCAGCTCGAGCGCGGGCTGGCCCATCAACCCCACGCCGTGGGCCTTCGCCACCCTCGCAACCGCATCGGCTGCCGCAGGGTCACTCTGGCAGCGGTGGTACAGCGCGCCATGCGGCTTCACGTACGCGATCGGCACCACCGCGGCGATGCCGGCGACCTGAAAGGCAACGAGCGCCTCGATCTCGTCGGGAGACAGGCCGAGCTCCTCACGCCCGAAACCGGCGCGGTCGTCATAACCGGGATGCGCGCCCACCTCGATGCCGAGCCTTCGGCAGCGCTCGGCCGTCGCGATGGTGATCGTCGCAGACCCGGCGTGCACTCCACATCCGACGTTGGCGCTGTCGATGTGCGGCAGGATCGCCTCGTCGGCGCCCGCGCCCTCGCCGAGGTCCGCGTTGACGTTCAACTGTGCGACGTGTCGCCGTGCAGGAGCTTGATGGCGTGGCCCACGACGGGGAGCACCGCCTGCATCGACTCGACCGCGCCGCTAACGCTGCCGGGGACGCTGATGATCAGCGTGCGCTTGCACACCCCGGCCATCGACCGCGACAGCGCAGCCATCGGCGTGCTGCTCGCTCCTGCGCGCCTCATCGCCTCGCCGATGCCCGCCACCTGATAGTCGACGATGGCCGCGATCGCCTGCGGCGTCACGTCGCGTGGACCGAGGCCAGTGCCACCGGTCGCCACAACCAGGTCGGCACCGCGCGCGACGGCGCCCATCACGGCCTCGGTGATGCGCTCCACCTCGTCGGGGACCACGTCGGGACCATCGACGTCGAAGCCGTCCTTCTTGAGCAGGTTTACGAGCGCGGCGCCGCTCTTGTCCACTCTCGTGCCGTGGAACACGCCATCGCTGACCGTGACGACGTGCGCCTTGCTCAACGTGCTGCGGACGCCCGCTTCCAGGTTCCCGAGCGACCGCCCGACTTCTCCAGAAGCCGTACCGACTCGATCGATACGCCACGCTCGATGCCCTTGGTCATGTCGATCAGCGTCAACCCCGCCACCGCGGCGGCGGTGAGCGCTTCCATCTCCACGCCGGTCTGGCCGACCACGCGCGCCCGCGTGAGCACGCGCACGCCGCCCTTCGCGAACTCGAAATCCACATCGACCTTCGTGAGCGGCAGCGGGTGACACAGCGGGATCAGCTCGGATGTGCGCTTGGCCGCCATGATGCCGGCGACCCGAGCGACCTGCAAGGCATCGCCCTTGGGTGTGCCGTGGCGGACCGCCCGAAGCGTGGCCGGAGCCATCCGCACGATGCACTCGGCCAGAGCCTCGCGGGACGTGACCGGCTTGTCTCCAACGTCGACCATGCGCGCCGCCCCGCTCGCGTCGAGGTGTGTCAGCCGCCGCGCAGCCGGTTTCGCCACTCGCTCAGGATATTCGCCAGATGCCAGACATCGACGGAGTCCTGTTCGATTACGGCCAGACCCTGGTCACGTTCGACTACCCCAGGCGCGAGCTGCTCGAGGTGATCCGCAACTTCCTGCCCACCATCGAGGAGACGGTCGGCACGCCGGCTCCCCCGGCAGAGGCGATCCTCGAGGAGGTGCTCATGCCTCTCGAGAGGTATGTGACCAGCACGAGCGAGGACGAGGTCGACTGGCTGGACGTGGCCAAAGCCTCGTGGGAGGACGCCGGCCTCTCGCTGCCGGATGGGCTGCTGTACCAGATCGTCGACGCCGAGCAGGTGTGCTGGGATCGGATCGTCAGGGTCGACCCCGACGCCTGGCAGGTCCTCGAGGCGCTGCGCTCTCGCGGCATCAGGCGCGCCATCTGCTCCAACGCGCCGTTTCCGCCTGAGATGATGCTGCGCCAGGTGGGAACGAATGGCATCGGCGCGCTCATGGACGATGTGGTCTTCTCGAGCATGGTCGGCCGACGTAAACCCGCGCCCGAGATCTACCGGGCCGCGCTGGACGCCATCGGCGCGGCGCCAGACAGGGTTCTCTTCGTCGGCAACCGGGAGGTGGAGGACTTCGACGGGCCGCGCGCACTCGGCATGCGCGCGGTGATCTGCACGGCCCACAACACGCACGGGACGCAGCCGGGGATTCCTGTCATTGAACGCCTGGCCGAGCTGATAGACCTGCTGTGAGGAAGCGGCCGGGACGCCTGTGGCTCTTCTTCTACGGGCGCGCGCGGCGCGGCTTTCCGTGGCTCTTGGTTGGTGTGCTGGTGGCGGTCCTCGTGTTCGCCTTTCTGTTTGCGATCCCGGGCGGATCGGATCTGTCACGCACGCTCGGCGGTGTGGCCCTCGGTGTGCTGCTGCTGGGCGCGGCGGCCTTCGTGATCGCGGTCGCATTCTTCCCGCGGCGCCGTCCCTGAGCTGCACGCGCCGCGATCAGCGCGGCCGCGGCGCCCGCGCCGATGCCGTTGTCGATGTTGACCACCAAGAGTCCAGTCGAGCACGACTGCAGCATGGTTCCCAGCGCGGCTTCGCCCGCCCCGCCGTGTCCGTAGCCGGTCGAAACAGGCAGACCGATGACCGGGACGTCGATGAGGCCTGCCACCAGGCCGGGCAGCACGCCATCCATGCCGGCGGCGACGACGATGACGTCGGCGCCCCATTCGAGGATTGCCGACAGCGGACCGACGAAGCGGTGCAGCCCGGCGACGCCGAGGTCTGCCTGCAGCCTGGCCTCCAGGCCGCACGCCTCGACGACCATGCGCGCCTCGTCGGCGACCGGCACGTCCGACGTACCGGCGGTCAGCAGCCCAACCTTGCCGCCAACAGGTTCCGGCGCAAAACCTTCACGAAGAACCCGTGCCGAGCTCGAGTAGTCGACGAGCCTCATTCGCGCGTCGGCCGCCGCGGCGCGCAGTGCGGCCCGATGCTCGCCGGTCATGCGGCTGATCAGCCCTTGGCCCTGGCGGTGCGCGAGGGTGACCGCGAGACGCGCCGCATCTGCAGGAGCTTTGCCTGGCGCAAGCACGACCTCGGGCACGCCGCGCCGCATGAAGCGTCCCAGGTCGAGCTGCGCCTTACCTCCGAGCTCCTCCAGCTGGATGCTGCGCAGCTCCGCGATGGCCTCGTCCTCCATGAGCTCGCCTGCGATGAGCTTCCGCAGGACGTCCCTCAAAGCCCGGCGAGAACCTCGCGCATGCGCTGCCAGTGGGTCCCGGCCCAATAGATGCGCCCGCACGCTGGGCATTCGGAATAGCGCGACTGCGTCTTACGAACATACGGCGGCACGCGCTCGGCTACCGTAGAGGCCACGCGTGCCTGGAGCTCGGAGTTGCATTCGATGCAGCGCGTGAGCGCCTCCTTCAGCTCAAGCCCCAGCTCCTTGAAAACCTGGCGCAGCTGAGCGGTCACCTCGTCGTCACGGATCAGGATCGCCCGCACGACGCCGCTCTGGATCACGCGTCGCTTGGTGAGGTCACGGTCACGGGTCAGAAGGACCCGGCTCTCGGCCGCGGCCTCACGCACGAGCTCGGCATCGTCGATGCGCGGGTGATAAGAGGCGTCGTAGCCGAGCGCGCGCAGCCAGCGCGCGAGCCGCCCGACGTTGCAGTCGGCCAGGAACCGGGGCTTCACCTGGGCATCACTTACGTCATCTTAGAATCCGGGCATGGCGTTGATGGACGACCTGATGACGAGCCTGCGCCGCGAGGCAAGCTCGTGCTACTCGTGGTCGAACGGGCCCCACGATCGTTACGGCGCGCACAGCCACCAATACGAGAAGGTCCTTTACTGCGTCGACGGCTCGATCACATTCCTCCTGGAGCAAGAGGGACGGAGGCTCGAGCTGAAAGCCGGCGACCGCATGGTGCTGCCCGCGGGCACGCTTCACTCCGCGGTGGTCGGGCCCCACGGCTGCACCTGCATCGAGGGCCAGAGGTAGGGGATGTTGGGCAACACGGGCGGCGTAAGATGGGGTTGCCGATGGGCATCATAGAGTTCATCCGCGACCGGGCTCGTTTTTACAACTGTCCTGTCTGCGGGCGCAGCTTGAAAGGCTGCGACATCCAGGTTCTCAGCCACGAGGAGGAGCGCTTCCACCTCCAGGTGACCTGCGCGCAGTGCCAGGTGACTTTCATCGTGGTGCTCGCGATCGCGGGCGGGGCGGTCGAGGACGTCGAGAACGTCGAGACCGCGGATGTCGTCGACTCGGCGCCGGTGCGGGAGCCGATCAGCGTCGACGAGATCCTCGACCTTCACCTGTTCATGAAGAACTTCCAGGGCACGCTCAGAGAGCTAATCCACCAGCCTGACCACAGCCGGTAGAGCCGGCCTGCTGAGGGCCTGCCGGTGAACCGGATCTTTCTCGACGACGCCGGCGGGGCGCCCATCCTTCCCGAGGTGCTCGCGGCTCTCCGCGACCTGCCTGACGGCAATCCCTCGAGCCCGCACGCCGAAGGGCGCGCCGCCCGAGCGGCTCTCGATCGCGCCCGGGACATCGCTGCACAAGCCCTCGGTGCGGATCGCACCGAGGTCACGTTCACCTCGTCCGGCACCGAGGCGGTGAACCTTGCCCTGTTCGGCGCCGCCAGCCGCCTCTCGACGTCCGGCCGGATCTTGACGTGGGCGGCCGAGCACCAGGCCGTGCTCGGCGCGGCGCGCAGGCTGCAGGTGGAGGGACACGAGGTCGACATCGCGCCCGTTGATCACGGCGCGCGCGCCGACCCGGATGGGGTCACGCCCGGCGTGGCGCTCGTATCGATCGGCCTCGCCAACAACGAGGTCGGGACTCTGCAGCCGGTGCGCGAGGTCATCGATCGCGCGCACGCACTCGGCGCACTCGTGCACGTGGATGCGTGCGCCGGCCCGCGCTGGATTCCGATTCCCGATGGCGCCGACCTGGTCTCGATCAGCGGCCACAAGCTCGGCGCCGGCCGGGGAGGGGCGCTGTACGTCCGCGCCGGCGTGCGCATAGATCCAATGCTGTACGGCGGGCCTCAGGAGTGGGGGAGGCGGGCCGGGCACGAGGACATCGCGGCGGCGGTGGCGTGTGCGACGGCCCTCGAAGTCTGCGCACGCGAGCGCGAACATCGAGCGCGAACCGCCGCGACGCAGTCGGCCGCACTGCGCGAGCTGCTCGTCGTGCTCGGCGCCGAGCTCACGGGGGCCGATGTGCGCCTACCAAATCTCGCCAGCTGCGCGTTCAAAGATCGCAGGGGAGAGGACATGCTGATGGCACTCGACCTGGCGGGCGTCGCCGCTTCGAGCGGGTCAGCCTGTGCGTCGGGGTCGCTCGATCCGTCGCACGTCCTGCTGGCCATGGGCTGGAACCTGCCCACCGCCCTTGGAAGCCTTCGCCTGAGCACTGGCTACGCCACCACACATGAAGAGATCGCGCGCGCGCGCGACACCATATCCGCGGTTCTCACCCGCAGCGCCGCCCGTGCCTAGCCTCGAAGAGGAGCTGGCCGCCCGGCTGGCGAGAGGCGAGGAGGTCGTGCTCGCCACGGTGATCAAGCTCGACGGCGAGCCACCCTCGCGCACCGGTGCGAAGCTGCTCCTGTCGCGCGACGCTACGCTCGCCGGCACCCTGGGCTGCAGCGAGTTCGACGCCGCCGCGCTGGATGACGCGCGTCGAGTCGCCGACGCGGGCGCGCCGCAGCTGCACACCTACCGCCACGACCTCGGCTCCATCGAGGTTTACCTGGAGCCACACGCTCCCGCGCCCACATTGGTTGTCTTTGGAGCCACACCTGTGGCCAGGGAGCTCGTGCGCTGGGCGCCCGAGGTCGGGTTCCGCCCGCTGCTTGTCGAGACCCGTCGGCAACGGCTGGCGGGTTGGCCGCCCGGTGCGGTGACCCAGCTGAGCGGGCTCGATGCGGCGCTCGGCGCAGACGTCTACGCCGTGCACACCGACCACGATGCCCCTGACCTCGTCCAGTTTCTGGAGGTGCTGCTTCCGAAACACCCGCGCTTCATCGGCCTGGTCGGCAGCCGGCGGCACACCGGCCACCACCTGGAAGCGCTTCGCGCAAAGGGCGTAAGCGAAGACGTGATCGCACAGATTCAGAGTCCGGTCGGCCTGGATCTCGGCGCCGTCACGCCCGCGGAGATCGCATTATCGATCCTCGCCGGACTGGTCGCGCGCAGGCGCGGACGTGACGGAGGATGGCTTAAGAACCGAGGCTGAGACCAGGGCGACGGCAGCGCTCGTTGTATTCAGCATGATGCCCGGTTCGGCGTTCTTGGCGTTAAGTGCGCGCGTTTTACTCAACGATTTCGAGCCTCTTTCAAAGCTCGGTTATCGTGGATTGAAACCGCCCACGCTGTCCGCATAATCAGCGCTCGTGTCGATCGAACCGGGCACACGATTGGGTCAATATGAGGTCCAGGACCTCATAGGCCAGGGCTCGATGGGCGTCGTCTATCGCGCCTACCACGTCCCCCTCGCACGCACCGGTGCAGTCAAGGTGATGCATGGGATTTCGCCCGACCCAGACTCGATCGCGCGGTTCCGCCGCGAGGCGCAGGCGATCGCTCAGATGCGACATCCCAACATCCTCAACGTGTTCGATTACGGCGAATACCGGGGGGCGCCTTACATGATCGTCGAGTTCGTACCGGGCGGCAGCCTGGCCGCCCAGATGAAGAAGGGCCCACTCGACACGGCGACCGCGCTCGAGTACCTGGAGGGAATCGCGGCCGGCCTCGATTACGCGCACTCGCTCGGCATCGTCCACAGAGACGTCAAGCCGGCGAACGTACTCGTCGCTCGTGACGGAACTCCCATCATCGCCGACTTCGGCCTGGTCAAGCTCCTGCAGTCGGCGTCGCTCAACTCGATGACCGGCGCTACCACAGGCACCCCCGCATACATGGCGCCGGAGCAGGTGACCGGAAGTAAGGTCGGGCCTGGGGCCGATCGCTACTCGCTCGCGACCATGGCCTACGAGATGCTCACCGGGACTTTCCCGTTCGAGGACGACAGCGTCCTCGAGATGCTGTAGGCGCACGTGCATCGCGAGCCAGTCGCGCCGAGCACGCGGCGGCCGGAGCTTGGATCCGGCGTCGATGTGGTCATCCTTCGCGGCCTGGCCAGAGATCCCGATGCACGCTGGGGGAGCTGCGAGGCGTTTGTGGCCGGCCTTCGATCCGCCCTCGAGGCCCCTCGAAGCGCCGCCGTCGAGCGGACCGTGGTGATGGCGCCGCCGGTTGCGGCCACCGCTCCGATCGCGCGGCCCAAAGCCGCGAACACGGGCGCGACGGTGGTGATGCCGATGCCCGTGCCCGCGCCGGCCGCCGCAGTCGCAACAGCCCCGATGCCGGCTGCGCCTCCGGTCGCGGCCGCGGTCCCCGCTCCGGCCAAGAAGTCGCACCGCCGGCTCTACACGATCCTGTCCGCGGCGCTCTTGCTGCTGCTGCTAGTTTCGACCTGCGGGCTGATCGGCGCGCTGCGCCCGCCCACGCTGTCGCTGTCGGCCACGACCGTCCGCCCTGGCGACAGCCTGGTCGCCACGGCCTCTCACGTTCCGCGGAACCAGGCCGGCGAGATCCAGCTTTTGAGCCGGCTGAGCGTCTTTCCCTTTCGGGCGGACGCGAACGGCAACGTGACCAGGGAGATCCTCGTCCCCAGCGATACCGCGCCAGGCGATCACACGGTGAAGCTCTGCTGGGATGGAAACTGCCACGCGCAGGCGCCACTCCGAGTGGTCGACGGAACGAATTTCTTGGGCCCGCCGACCTACACGCCCCCGTCTGGCGCGTCACCAAGCCCGTCACCCGGTTCGTCACCGACTCCCGTTGCCGTTCACTCACCGACCCCAACCAGTGGCACCGGCGGCGGGACCACGAGAGCCAGTCCAACCCCGACGCGTGCGCCGAGCCCGCCGCCACCGCCACCCCCATCACCATCACCGACGCCACCTCCGCCGCCCTACATAACGGTCGGACCTATCTCCACTCTCAACGGCTTCACCGTGACCTTTCATAACTTTGCAAGCAGCGGGTCATGGAGCGTGGCGGTTGTTGCCGGTGGAACGCCTCGCGCTGCTGGTACAGCGTCTGTGCCGTCGGGCAGCACAAGCTACTCACAGCATTTCGCGACTCCGCTCCTCGTAATCGCTGGGCAGAGCGCCTACATCCAAGTTTGTAAAAGCGGTACCTGCTACAACTCGAACACGGTGACGGTCGGCCTCTAAAAGACCTCAGAGGCGATCAGGTCGTCGCAAGTTAACCCGGATTGAGATCCGAGAACCTCGCCCCATAATCAGGGGCCGTGTCGATCGAGACCGGAACGCGGCTCGGGCAGTACGAGGTCCAGGACTTCATCGGCCGAGGAGCGATGGGCGTGGTTTACCGCGCCTACCACGTCCAGCTCGCGCGCACGGGTGCGGTCAAGGTCATGCAGGGCATCGCTCCTGACGTGGACTCGATCGCCCGCTTTCGGCGCGAGGCTCAGGCGATCGCTCAGATGCGACATCCCAACATCCTCAACGTCTTCGACTTCGGCGAGCACGCGGGGACGCCCTACATGATCGTCGAGTACGTGCCTGGGGGCAGCCTCGCGAGCCGCATGCAGCACGGGCAGATGGACCATGCGAGCGTGATCGAAACCCTTACCGGCATCGCCAGAGGTCTCGACTATGCTCACTCCCTCGGCATCGTCCATCGCGACGTCAAGCCGGCCAACATCCTGCTCGAGAAGGACGGCACGCCGGTCATCGCGGACTTCGGACTCGTCAAGCTCCTTCAGTCCGCCTCGGTGTCGATGAGCGGTGTGACCACCGGCACCCCCGCCTACATGGCGCCAGAGCAGGTGACCGGAAGCCACGTCGGTCCGGCTGCGGATCGGTACTCGCTGGCCACCATCAGCTACGAGATGCTGACCGGAGCGATTCCCTTCGACGGCGAAGGCGTTCTCGAGGTGCTCTACGCCCATGTGCACCGCGATCCACCCGCGCCGAGCTCGCGCCGACCCGACCTTGGACCACGGGTCGATGCCGTCATCTTGCGCGGCCTGGCCAAGGATCCGAACCAGCGATGGGAGAGCTGCGAAGCGTTCGTGACAGCCCTTCGCCAGGCACTGGTCGGAGCCGCCACGCCCGCCGTCGATCGCACCATGGTGATGGCCGCGCCGTTGGCGGCAACCGTGCCAAGCTCCCATCAAGCCGCGCAGGCCACATCCACCGCCGCGATCGCGGTCGCGCCATTGCCGGTGCCGATGGCGCAGTCAGCGCCTCCGGCGATTCCTCATCCCGGCCCCGTCGCCGCCCCGCGCCGGTCGCATCGCACCCGCAACACCATCCTGGCGGCGCTCGGCGTGGTCGTGCTGCTGACCGCGCTTCTTCTCGGCTACGCGGCGTCGCATCCGCCGGCGCTGTCGCTGTCGTCGAACCCGGTCCAGGCAGGTGACCACGTGGTCGTGAGCGCCACGCGTCTGCCCGCCAACCAGGACGGAGAGATCCAGCTGCTGCGCCCGGTCAAGGTCTTTCCGTTCAAGTCCGACGGTGCCGGGAACGTGAGCCTGGACGTCACCATCCCTCGCGACATCGGTGCGGGCGACCATATCGTTCGTATCTGTTGGAACAACACGTGCCACGCGCAGGCGACTCTGCACGTGACCGCGCCGGCGCCTTTAGCCACATCCTCGCCGACCGCAGCGCCATCACCGACGCCCTCACCGCGTTCCAGCCCCAGCGCGAGTGCGCTGCCACGCACGCTGGCCCTTTCGTCGGGGCACATCAAGGTTCACACAGGGACGATGACCGTCAAAGGCTTTCACTTCAATCCCGGTCAAACCGTCACGTTGACTTTCATCCAGGGTTCGACCACGAGCCAGACCGTGGCCACGGCGACCGTTGGCACGGACGCAACCTTTCTGCAGACGTACACGATCCCATCCTCAGCCGTCGTAGGTCCCGCGTACATCCGCGCGTGTGATGCCGGCGGATGTGTATTCGCCAACATCTCGGTGACGGCGACCGGCTAGAACACCTCGGCGGCGATCAGGTCGTCGAGCGTTTCTCTCCGGCGCATCACATCTGCACGGCCATCTCTCAACATGACGACCTCGGGTCGCGGCATCCCGTTGTAGTTGCTCGCCATCGCCAGGTTGTACGCGCCGGCTGCGGGCATGGCGATGATGTCACCCGGCTTCAGCTCGGGCATCTCGATGTCGGTGATGAGAATGTCCGTCGACTCGCAGTACTTGCCGGCGATGGTGACCTTGCCATCGGGCGAGCGCTCGGGATCGGAGGCGAGAAACGCTTCGTACCGCGCGCCGTAGAGCTTGGGCCTGATGTTGTCACCCATGCCGCCGTCGACGGCGACGTAGCGCCGCACGCCAGGAATGTCCTTGATCGGACCCACCGTGTAGAGGGCCATGCCGGCCGGCCCAGCGATCGAGCGGCCCGGCTCGACAACGAGGTGAGGGATGTGAAGGCCTCGTCGCGCGCAGCCGGCCTCGAGCGCATGGCGGATGGTCTCCACGAAATAACGCGGAGTGGGCGGGTCGTCATCGCGCGTGTACGCGATACCGAGCCCGCCGCCGGCGCCTAGCTTTCGAGGCTCGAACTTCAGCTCGTCGCGGAGCTGGACGAGGAGGTCGAGCATGATCTCCATCGCCTGCTGATAAGCACCGAGGGCAAGGATCTGCGACCCCAGGTGCGAATGGAGGCCGACCACCTCCAGCCGCGGGTGCCGCAGCGCCTCCGCGATTGCTCTCATGGCGGCGCCCGACTCGATCGAGAAACCGAACTTGGAGTCGAGCTGTCCCGTCGAGATGTGGGCGTGGGTGTCGGGTTTGACGCCCGGCGAGATGCGCAGCATCACGGGGACTCGCGTGCCCTCGGGCACGATTTCGAGCAACAGCTCGAACTCGTACGCGCCATCGATGACGATGGTGGCGCCAGCCTCGTATGCCGCCTCGAGGTCTTCGCGGCTCTTGTTGTTGCCGAGGAAATGGATGGTGTCGCCGGCATACCCGCTTTTCGAGGCGAGGTAGAGCTCGCCCGCCGAAACCACGTCGAGACCCAGGCCCTCGTCGGCGACGACCCTCAGGAATCGCGGCGATGCGAATGCCTTGGCCGAGTAGAGAACCTGCCCGGCCGAGCCCATGGCCGCGACGTATTCGGAGGCGCGCTGCCGCACAGTGGCTTCGTCATAGACATACAGGGGCGTGCCATGCGCAGCAGCCGCCGCCGCTGGTCTGCTCGCTCCCGAAATCGAGCGATGAACCCGACTCGCCTCCGCCGGTCACGGCAAAGCTCGATACCAGCACCCTGGTCCTGGTCGACTCGCAGCTTGGGCAAGCCTGGCTTTGATCCCTCTCCGCGAACCTGGTGAGGACCTCGAACTTCCCCGAGCAGCTCTCGCACCGATACTCGTAGATGGGCATCTCAATGACAGATTCTAAGCTCGAAGAGCTCGAGCGGCTTATCTCGTCGTGGCCTGGGCTGATGGCCCGGGCTGATCGGGCGCTGATCGACGACAGCCTGGTGCTCGTGGAGCACCTCGGCGCGGCGCACAACCTGGTCGATGTCGGTTCCGGCGCCGGCCTGCCCGGCCTCCCGATCAAGATCGTCCGCCCCGACCTGCACGTCACGCTCATCGAGGCCGACCAGGCCAAGGCGGCGTTCCTGGTCTACGCCTGCGCGGCGCTCGGGCTCGAGCACGTCGAGGTGGTTGCGCGTCGCGCCGAGGACGCGGGCCGGGATCCGGCCATACGCGAGGCCTTCGACGTCGCGGTGGCGCGGGCGCTCGCGCCCCTCCAGGTGCTGGTGGAGCTTTGCATGCCGCTGGTCAGGGTGGGGGGCAGGCTGCTCGCCCAAAAGACCGAAGGGGAGGACGTGGCCGAAGCTTCGACAGCGATTGGGCTGCTCGGTGGCGAGCTGTCCGGTGTGGTGAGGGCTCCGTCATCTGCAAGGACGGCCGGGACGATTGTCGTGATCGACAAGGTGCGTCCGACGCCCGCGCGCTACCCTCGCCGCCCCGGATTACCCGCCCGCAAGCCGCTGTGACATAGAAAAGGAAGCGGCGCAGGCCCCATGGACCCGCGCCGCTTGGGCGGTGATGCCGAAATCTGTCAGCTGAGTACGGTTGTGCCGCCTGCTTTGATGGTCTTCAGGTTGGTGAGCGCAAGTGTCTGCACAGGTGATGGCAGCCCGGCGTACTGGAGGGAGGTCCCGTCCGACTGGCCCTGCGTGACCAGCCACTGGAAGAGGTGCGCGATGCCCTTGCCTTTATTGGCATCCGAGTAGGAGGTGTAGAGCATCACCCAGCTGAATCCGGCGATGGGGTACGAGTCCGCGCCAGGCTCGTTCGTGATCGAGAAGTTGGTCGGGCCGACGGTGGTGTTCTGGGCCGCGGCCGCCGTCGCTCCGGCAACGCTCGCCTGCACGTAGGTCCCGGCTGCATTCTTGAGATACACCTGGCTCATGCCGGTCTGAACGACATAAGCCAGCTCGACATAGCCAATCGCACCGGCTGTCGAGGTGACCGCCTGCGCCACGCCCTGGTTGCCCTGGCCGCCGGTGCCGGCCGGCCACTTGACCGCCTTGGCGACGCCGACCTTGGTCTTCCACTCGGCCGACACCTTGGCGAGGTAGTCGGTGAAGTGGTAGCTCGTGCCGCTGCTGTCGGCGCGGTGCACGACCGCGATGGCGGAGCTCGGAAGGTTGACCCCGGAGTTCTGGGCGGTAATCGAGGAGTCATTCCACTTCGTGATGTGGCCGAGATAGATGTTCGCTAGTGTTGCGCCGTCGAGCTGCAGCTTGCTGACGCCCGAGAGGTTGTACGCGATCGAGATGACACCAAGGGTCGTCGGAATTTGGGTCATGGCGCTCGCGCCGCCAGGTACTTTGGCGATGTCAGCGTCGCTCATGGGCACATCGCTCGCTCCGAAGTCGACGGTTTGCTTCTGAAACTGCGAGATGCCGGCACCTGATCCGACGGACTGATAGTTGACGGTCACCTGCGGGTACCTCGCGGTGTAGTCGTAGAACGCTTTCTGATAGAACGGCGCTGGGAACGTGGCGCCGGCGCCGGTCAGCGAGCCGCTCCCTACGTCAGCCGGTGACTGCAACGCCGAATCAGTGCCGGTTCCCCCACACGCGGCGGCGAACACGACGGCCGCAATGCCAACGAGCAATGCGCGTCCCACTCGTCTGCCCACAAACATCAAACCCTCCTCCACCGAATGAACATCCGTTGTCTTTGTGACTTCAAACTAGCCATGGCCGTTTAAGCCCGGGTTAACTCGTCCTTAAGCGCCAGCGAGCTCGAACGCGCTCATATACTCCGGCCGTGATCTGGGATCGCGGTCGGAACGAGGAGCAGCCTGAGAGGCGCGTGGCCCAGCGCGATCCGTTTGCGGCGCTGGTCGAGCAGGCACCCCTCATGACCCTGCTGCTGAACGAGGAACGCCATGTCGTCGCAGCCAACCTGCTTGCGCGTACGTTCTTTGAGATCGAGCAGGACCGCCTGCCCGCCAGCCTCGTCGAGGTGACCCTGGAAGCAAGCCTGCTCGACGTCCTCGACAGCACCGTCACCGAGGCCGAGGCATACCTGGTGCACCATCGCCGCACGGTGCTCGTCACCCTGGCGCCCAGCCTGCGTGCGGGCGAGGTGCTCATGTTCCTGTCGGACGTCACCGAGCTGAGGCGCCTCGCGACCGTGCGCCAGGAGTTCGTGGCCAATCTCGTCCATGAGCTCAAGACCCCGATCACATCGTTGCGGCTCACTGCCGAAAGCCTGCTCGGCGACCCGCCGCCGAAGGACAGGCATCGTTTTGCCGAGCGGCTCGTCAAGGAGGCCGACCTGCTGAGCAAGATCATCGACAACCTCCGTCAGCTCGGCGACATCGAGGCGCGAACGATGGCTGTCGAGACGAGCCCCTTCGACCTGGGTGAGCTGGTGCAGGAGAGCGTGACCAGGCTCGGCCTCGATCGGCCGGTGAACGCGGACATTCCGGCCAACCTCACCGTCACCACCGATCGGCCCAAGCTCGTACAGGCCCTGGACAACCTCCTCGACAACGCTGCCAAGTTCTCTCCGCCCGGCTCGGCCATCGACGTCAGCGCCGAGGTGGCCGGCGAGGAGGTGCGCGTCTCCGTGCGCGACCGCGGCCCCGGCATCTCGCCCGAGCACTGGAGCCGGGTTTTCGAGCGCTTCTACAAGGTCGATCGGGCGCGCCCGCGAGAGGCGGGCGGCTTTGGGCTGGGCCTTGCCATCACCAAGCACCTGGTGCAGGTTCTCGGCGGCCGGATCTGGACGGAGACGGCTCGCGACGGGGGCCAGGTGTTCACGATCGCCCTCCCGATCAACTCTTAACTGGCCCATAAACCGGCCTTAACCCGGCGCCCCTTATCCTGAGCACGGATGGCGGACGCTAGACCGATCATTCAGACCCTGGCGAAAGTAGGGAGGCCGGAGCTTCGCGCGATGCCGGGATCCGCTGGTACGAAGCTCAAGGTCGATTCCCTTTCCTTCTTCTATGGGAAGACCCGTGCGCTCAAAGACGTCACCTTCGACATCCCCGAGCGCCGCATCACTGCCATCATCGGCCCGTCGGGTTGTGGCAAGACCACGCTCTTGCGCGTGTTCAACCGCATGTACGACCTGGTCCCCGGAGCACGCGCCGAGGGAACGGTGATGCTCGACGGCAGCGACGTCGTTCGCACGACGAAGCTCCTCGACCTCCGCCAGAAGGTAGGCATGGTCTTCCAGCGGCCCAGCCCATTTCCCATGTCCATCCGCGACAACGTCGCCTTCGGCCCCCGGCTGCTCGGCTGGAGCAAGAGCCGCATCGACGACATCGTGCGGCGAAGCCTCGAGGCGGCCGCGCTGTGGGACGAGGTGTCGGACCGGCTCGATTCCCCCGGCACATCGCTGTCGGGCGGGCAGCAGCAGCGCCTGGTGATCGCCCGCTGTCTTGCAGTCAGCCCGGAGGTGATCCTGATGGACGAGCCCTGCTCGGCGCTCGACCCTGTGGCCACGTTGAAGATCGAAGACCTGATGGTGCAGCTGGCGCGGGAGTACACGATCGTGATCGTCACCCACAACATGCAGCAGGCAGCGCGGGTCTCCGACTTCACCGCTTTCATGCTCATGAACCCTGAGGGCCGGCATGGAGAGCTGATCGAGTTCGCTCCCACCGCCGACCTCTTCAACGCACCGCGCGACCCGCGAACAGAGGCGTATATCACCGGGCGCTTCGGCTAGAAGTTAGATGCCGCGCCTGACATTCGAAAGAGAGCTCGCGAGTCTTCGCGAGACGGTTGTGCGCATGGGCACGCTGGTGGAATCGCAGATCGAGGCTTCGCTGGACGCGCTTCGCAGGCGCGATGGCCCCGCCGCCGAGAAGGTGCGCTCACAGGACCAGTACCTCAACGAGCTCTTCAAGCAGATACGCGAGCAGATCTTCATGGTCATCGCCACCCAGCAGCCGGTCGCCCGCGACCTGCGACGGCTCATGGGCATCCAGTACATCGCCACCGAGCTCGAGCGCATGGGCGACTATGCCGTGCGCATCGGCCGCATGACCAAAACGCTCGTCGGGCTGCCTGACAAACCGCTGCGCGCGGAGTTCGGCCTGATGGGCGACCTCGCGATCGGGCAGGTGCACGACATCCTCGAGGCTCTGATCGACGAGAACGAGGCGCACGCACGCGAGGTCGCGGGACGCGACAACGAGATCGACCGCCTGTACCACCGCGTGTTCGACGAGCTGATCTCGGAGATGGGCACCGGCAAGGCCGACTCCGACAACGCCCTCCGCGCTGTGACCCTGCTGCTGGTTGCGCACAACCTGGAGCGGATCGCCGATCGCGTCACCAACGTGGCGGAGGACATCGTGTTTCTGGAAACCGGACAGGTGGTCGAGCTGGGATGAGCCGCGGGGCCGCTGCCGGCAACTCCGGCCGCGTCCTCGTCGTCGAGGACGACGAGGGCATCCGCGACATGCTGAAGTACAACCTCACCGCCGCGGGGTTCTCCGTGCAGGAGGCGAGCGACGGCGCCGCCGGCCTGCGCACGGCGCGCACCTCGAGACCGGACCTCGTGCTGCTCGACCTGATGCTGCCGGGGATGAGCGGCTTCGACTTCTGCCGCGCGCTTCGCAAGAGCAGCCGCGTGCCGATCATCATCATCACGGCCAAGGACTCCGAGGTCGACAAGATCGTCGGTCTCGAGCTTGGCGCCGACGACTACATCACCAAGCCATTCTCGATTCGCGAGGTCCTCGCCCGCGTGCACGCGGTGCTGCGTCGCGCGCAGCCGGAAGCCAACGAACCCAAGTCGATACCCGAGCTGGATTCCATCGGCGATTTCAGCATCAACCGCGCGGCTCGCAGGGTGATCCTGGATGGAGCCGACGTCAAGCTCACGGCGCGGGAGTTCGATCTCCTCTCCTACCTGCTCGCGTTTCCAGGCCGGGTGCACACCCGCGACTCCCTGCTCGAGAACGTGTGGGGCCGAGATTTCACCGGCGACCGCAAGACAGTCGACGTGCACATTCGGTGGCTGCGCGAGAAGTTCGCGGAGCGGGCGCCGTTCGAGATCGTGACGGTGCGCGGGATCGGGTACCGGCTCGACCGGCAGGCGAATCCCATCGACCTGCTCGCAGCTTCTCGCGACGAAGCGGCAGCCACCTCGAAGGAAGGACCTGTTGTCGGCCGCGGTCGATAGCGCGGCTGGCGTTCCAGCTTCCATCCCGAAGCCGCCAGACCGTTACCGGACGTTCACGGCCGTCGTCAGCTGGGCCGCGCCCGCATCGCTGATCCTGATCGTCGGCGTCCTGTTCCAGCAGGCGTGGCCGTCCATATCGAGGTTCGGCCTCGGCTTCTTCGTCGGCGCGGACTGGAACCCCGTGACGAACACCTTCGGAGCCCTTCCATTCATCCTGGGGACCCTGATCACAAGCGCCATCGCGATCGCCATCGCGCTGCCGGTCGGAGTCGGGGTCGCCGTTCTGCTCGCCGAGCCCGGCGCGCAGGGCGCCCGGGGAGCGCTGGGGACGGGAATCGAGCTCCTGGCGGCCATTCCAAGCGTCGTCTACGGCATCTGGGCGCTGTACGTGCTCGCCCCGTGGGTGCTGGTCCACGTCGAGATCCCTGTCACGGATCGGCTGCCGTCGGTGCCTCTCCTCGGAGGCGTGCCCAGCCAGACGAGCCTGTTCACGGCGTCGCTCGTCCTCGCGATCATGATCCTGCCGACGCTCTCCGCGGTCTCGCGCGACGTGATTCGCGCAGTCCCGCGAGGGTTGCGAGAATCGACCGTCGCGCTCGGAGCCACATGGTGGGAAACCACGTGGCGCGTGGTCCTACCCGCCGCGCGCGCCGGCATCTTCGGCGCGACGGTGCTCGCCCTCGGACGCGCGCTGGCGGAGACGGTCGCGGTCGCGATGGTCGTCGGCAACCGCCCCGACGTCCCACACTCGATCTTCGCGCCCGGCTACACGCTTGCCGCGGTTATCGCGAATGAGTTCGTCGAGGCCACCGGCGACATCTACCAGGGAGCGCTGGTTGAAATCGGTCTCGTGCTCATCCTGGTCACCCTCACGGTGAACGTCGTCGCTCTGCTGTTGGTCCACTCCGCAAGGGCGAGGGCCGTGGTGTGAGCCACGACCTGCGACGGCGTTTCACCAGCAGTGTCGCGCTGGCCGTGATGTACGCGCTCACGGTGCTCGCCCTCATCCCGCTGGGTCTCGTCCTGTGGCTGACGATCAGCAAAGGCCTGCCCGCCGTATCGCATTGGGAGTTCTTCACGAACTCACAGCGCCCCAGCGGGATCCCTGGCGGCGGCGTGGCCAACGCCATCGCCGGCACCGCGGTCATCGTCAGCCTCGCATCGGTGGTCGCGGTTCCGATCGGCGTTCTGAGCGGCGTCTACCTGGCCGAGTACGGCACGGGTCAGTGGGCGAGCTGGGTCAGGCTCGCAAGCGACGTGCTGGTCGGAGCGCCATCGATCGCGCTGGGCCTGTTCGCTTATGCGCTCGTGGTGGTGCCGCAGCACCATTTCTCCGGCACCTCCGCGTCGGTCGCCCTCGCGATCCTCATGCTGCCCGTCGTGATTCGCACCACGGAAAGTGCGGTCGGGCTCATCCCGAATGGCCTCCGGGAGTCTGGCCTTGCGCTGGGTCTTCCGCGCTGGCGCGTTTCGCTGCAGCTCATCCTCCCGGCCGCGGCACCCGGCGTGATCACCGGCGCGCTCCTTGCTGTGGCGCGCGCCGCCGGCGAGACAGCACCCGTTCTCTTCACGGCGCTGGGCAGCCAGTTCTTGACCATCGATCCCAACCGCCAGATGTCGACACTGCCGCTGGTCGTCTTTCGCGACGCCCTGACTCCATACAAAGACCTGCAGCAAGAGGCGTGGGGCGCGGCGCTGGTGCTGGTGGTCATGGTCCTCGTCATCAACCTCGGGAGCCGCTGGGTGCTGCGACGGCAGATCCGTCTCGCGAGGCAGCTGTAGCTGATGCGCGATTTACATAAGGTTGTGGAACCCAGAGGGCCGCGCAGGTAAACTCAACCACTGCCCGTCATCGGTAAAGAGATATACGTCCTAGCCCGCCGATCAAGCAGACGAAGGAGCAATGGTGGCAACCAAGATTCTCGAGTTGACCGATGTGAACGTCATCAGGGCCGCAGGCGGCGTTGTGTGCCGGACCGGCGCGTCAGGCGACACAGAGCTCGCCATAATTCACCGGCCCGCATATGACGACTGGACTCTGCCCAAGGGCAAGGTCGAGCCCGACGAGTCGCCCGCGGACTGCGCGCTGCGCGAGGTGAGGGAGGAGACCGGGCTTCGGTGTGAGATCCAGCGGCCGCTCGGATGCACGGCATACGTCGACCGCCGCGGCCGCGACAAGGTCGCCTGCTACTGGCTCATGGAGGTCAAGGGCGGCCGGTTCCGCGCCGGGATCGAGGTCGACAAGCTCGTCTGGCTGCCGATCAACGACGCCATCAAGCGGCTGACCTACCCTCGCGACAAGAAGCTCCTGGAACAGCAAGACCTCTAATTGGCTTCCCCACTTTGTGGGGAAGTCCACCCTCGCCCAAAGGGCGACGGTGGGATGGGGAGATTTCAAAGCCCAAAGCGTCCACCATCTAAGCTGAACTCGTGCAGACCGCGACCGCCGACCGCCTGGTCATCGCCGGCATCGAGCTCCGCTCGCGCCTCTTCCTCGGCACCGGCAAGTACGCTGACAACGAAACGATGCTCGCCGCGCTCGAGGCATCCGGGTGCGAGCTGGTCACGGTCGCGCTGCGCCGTCTCGACCTCGACAACCCCAAGACCAAAACCATCCTGGATGTCATCGACTGGAAGCGATACCGAATCCTTCCGAACACGGCGGGCTGCCGCACGGCGGACGAGGCCATCCGAATCGCGCGCCTCGCGCGCTCGATGGGACTGTCGGACTGGGTCAAGCTCGAAGTGATACCCGACCCGCGCTACCTGTTTCCCGACCCCGAGGAGACGCTGAAGGCGGCGCGCTCGCTGGTGACCGAAGGCTTCAAGGTGCTCCCTTACATCAACGCCGACCCCGTGCTGGCGAGGAAGCTCGAGGAGATCGGCACCGTCACCGTGATGCCGCTCGGGTCACCGATCGGGTCGGCCCAGGGCCTGCAAACGCTCGAGCAGATCCGGATCATCGTCGAGCAGGCCGGTGTTCCGGTGGTCGTCGACGCGGGCATCGGTTCGCCGTCGGACGCCGCGCTGGCCATGGAGGTCGGCGCCGATGCGGTCCTCGTCAACACCGCGATTGCTCTGGCGCAGGACCCTCAACTCATGGCCGAGGCGATCGCGGGCGGCGTGGAGGCCGGCCGCAGGGCATTCAATGCCGGCCTGATCCCGAAGCGCGAGCAAGCAAGCCCGAGCTCGCCGACGGAGGGTATATCGCGCCCCGACGGCTAGCCATCCCAGCCGCGATGGCGATCGTCACAAACGCGCGTGCCGGAATGAGTGCCGCCGGACGCGCCACCATCCTCCAGCTCCGTGCGCCGCAGGCGACTGCGCGCGAGATCGCCAAAGAAGCCTCCACCCTCGTCGCCTCGTCGCCCCTGCCGGTCGTCCTCAGCTCGAGGTGCGACATCGCCCTTGCCGCGGGCGCCGCCGGCGTGAACCTGCCGGAGAACGACATCACCGTGCAAGCGGCTCGACGTCTCCTCGGCGATCGCCTGGTGGGCTGCTCGGTCCATTCCCTCGAGGTAGCGCTGGGCGCGGAGGCCGATGGCGCCGACTATGTGATTTTCGGACCCGTGTGGCCCAGCCCGACCCACGAGGGCTCGCCGCCGGCTGGCATCGAGATGCTGGCGACCGTTGCCGATGCCCTCAGAATTCCCGTGCTCGCGATCGGAGGCGTCACCGAGGAGCGCATCTCGCAGATACATGCGGCGGGCGCCGCCGGCTACGCCGCGATCAGCTTGTTCCAACCGCCCCACGAACTCTTCGATTTCGCGGAGACCCCTCGTAAATGATCGGGCTGCAGGTCAACGGCCGGCGCGTCGAGCTTGCGGAGCCCACTCCGCTGCTCGCATATCTCGAGACTCTCGGCGTGAGCCCCCGAGCCGTAGCCGTCGAGCACAACGGGGTGATCATCGAGCGGTCGGCATACGCAGACGCAAAGCTCGACGATGGCGACGTGGTCGAGATCGTGCGGATGGTCGGGGGCGGCGCTAGCGCCCTTTCTCCCTGATCGCGGCCTCCGCCTCTTCGCGCTCGTCCCACGGCTGCGCGCCGGCGGCCATCTGCATCGTGCGCTCATGCCCCTTGCCGGCCAGGAGGACGGTGTCCCCGGGCTGCGCCAGGTCGATGGCACGCCTGATCGCGGCCTGGCGGTCGATCACGATCTCGTAGTCCTTGCCCGGAGCCTTGCCCACTACCCCGGACTGCACATCACGTGCGATCTCCGCCGGGTCTTCGCGAAGCGGATCGTCCGTCGTGATGATGAAGAAGTCGGCGAGGTCACCGGCCGCCTTGCCCATGCCCGGGCGATCGTGGTCGGAGCGCGCCGTGGACCCGAACACCGCGATCAGGCGTCCACGCGTGTATGGACGGAGCTCGGCAAGCGCGCTCGCCAGGGCCCCAGCCGAGTGCGCGAAGTCGATGAACACGCTGAAGTCCTGGCCGACGTCGACGCGCTCGAGACGGCCGCGCACCCCATCGAATCCGGCAAGGCCTGGCCCGATCTCTTCGGCCGGCACTCCCATGGCGAGGCAAACGCCCGCCGCGCAGAGAGCGTTGTAGACGTTGAACCGCGCCGGCACGGCGAGCGAAACCTCCGTCTCGCCGAGCGGCGTCTTGAGCCGGAATCGCGAGCCGGTCGCGGTCATGGTCAGGTCGAGCGGGTGCAGGTCGGAGGCCGTCGTCAGGCCGTACGTCCACCTCCGCTGGATCGGGCGGCGGGAAAGGCGCTCGAAGCTCGGGTCGTCGCGGTTGACCACCGCCGTCTTCTCGATCCCCTTTTCGGCTCCCGATGCGGCCAGGTCTATCAAGCGGGCCTTCGCCTCCAGGTAGGCCTCCCACGTGGCGTGGTAATCCATGTGGTCGTGGCCCACGTTGGTGAAAGCCGCCACGTCGAAGTCGCAGGCGAGGACGCGGTCCTGAACGAGGGCATGCGAGGTGGTCTCGATCACTGCGCAATTCACGCCGGCATCGACCATCCGGCGCAGCCAGTCCTGCACCTGCGGGGCCTCTGTCGTCGTCTGCCCGCTCGTGTTGTCGATCTCGGCGCCACTGACTGAGAACGCGACCGTGCTCATGGCCCCGGCCAGAACTCCGCTGGCCATCAGTACGTGCTCTGCCATGTGCGTCACCGTCGTTTTGCCGTCGGTGCCCGTTATCCCCGCTACATAAAGATGACGCGAAGGCCGTCCGTAGAATTCCGCCGCGATCTCGGCGAGCCCGCTTCGCGTGGATGGCAGTCTCAGGACCGGCAGGCCCGCCGGGAGGTCGACCGGCCGCTCGATCGCCACTGCGACGGCGCCGGCGGCGGCAGCATCAGCGGCATAGGCGTGGCCGTCGAAGTGGATGCCCGCCACCGCCACGAACAGGTCGCCGTGCTTGACGTGCCGCGAGTCGTAAGCAATGCCTGTGACCTCGACGTTTCGGTCACCTTCGACTACAGCCCCGGGCACGCCGCGCGCCAGATCCTCGAGCCTCATGTCAGGTGTGGAGGATACGGGGTTGGATAATCGCTGGGTGATCGCGGACATCGGCGGACATCGATTCGATTGGGGCAGCCGCACCTACGTCATGGGCATCGTCAACGTCACCCCGGACTCATTCAGCGGCGACGGGCTCGGCGACGATCGTGAGGCCGCGGTGGCGCAGGGCTTGCGCATGGTCGCCGACGGCGCCGACCTCATCGATGTCGGCGGCGAATCGACCCGGCCTGGCCATGTTCCGGTCACGACGGCCGAAGAGATTGCGCGCACGGACGAGGTCGTGCGGCGCCTTTCGAAGCAGTCGACGGTGCCCGTCTCCATCGACACCTACAAACTCGAGGTCGCCGAGTCGGCCGTTGCGGCCGGAGCCACGATCATCAACGATGTCTGGGGCCTCGTCCGCTCGCCGGCGCTGGCCGAGCTCGCCGCGCGTCATCAGTGCGGGCTCGTGCTGATGCACAACCAGGATGGCACCGAGTACACGGGCGACCTCATGGCCGAGATCAAGCGATTCCTCCGCGTGGCTGTCGCCGCCGCCGTGGATGCCGGCGTGCCGCGCGAGCGCATTCTCGTCGACCCTGGCATCGGGTTCGGCAAGACCGCGAACCAGAACTGGGAGGTCATGCGCCGGCTCGAGGAGCTGCGAGAGCTCGGCCAGCCAGTCCTCATCGGCACCTCGCGCAAATCGTTCGTGGGCAAACTGCTCGACCTTCCCGTCAGCGCAAGGCTGGAGGGCACGGCCGCCACCGTGACCGCGGCGATCTTGCGCGGCGCGGACGTGGTGCGCGTCCACGACGTGGCGGAGATGATGAGGGTGGTTCGCGTCGCCGATCGAATGCGGTGACCCTCGCGTACCTCGGCCTCGGCTCCAACCTCGGGCGGCGTGATCGCAACCTCAGCGCGGCACGTCGCCGGCTGCGTCAAAAAGGGGCGCGGATACTGCGTCAAAGCCGCGTCATAGAAACGGAACCCTGGGGCGACACCGACCAGCCGCGCTTTCTCAACCAGGTCCTGGAGATCGAGTGGGACGGCTCCCCCCGCTCGCTGCTAAGGGCTGCCAAACAGGTCGAGCGGGAGGGCGGGCGCAGGCCGACGCGCCGTTGGGGCCCGCGCGTCATCGATGTCGACATCCTGCTGTTCGGCACCCAGCACCTTGCCGAGCCCGGCCTGCGAATCCCCCACCCTCGCATCGCCGAGCGGCCTTTCGTGATCGAAGGCCTCGAGGAGCTCGGTGCCGGGGGCGCGATCACCCCCGGCACCCGGCCGGCTTCGAAACAGCTGCGTTAGGCGCTGCCTGCGCCGAGCGTGAAGGCGCGGCGGAGGTCATTGGCGTTGGCGTCGCGGGATCCCAGCGGCGCCAGATCCCAGCGGCGTTCGATGGTGGCGAGGATCGAGGTCGTGTCGTACAGCGTGTGATCCACGAAGTGCCGCTTCGCGAGCGGCGAGATGATGATGGTCGGGACGCGGCTGCCGGGTCCCCAGATGTCCGAGTGGTTGGCATCGGTCGGCGGCGCGACGTGGTCCCAGAAGCCGCCGTGCTCGTCATAGGTGATGACGATGGCGGTGTCCTTCCAGTTCGGACCGTTGCGGACGTCGTTGATCAGGTCGAGGAGGTGGTTCTCGCCTCTGATCACGTCCGTGTAGCCGGGATGCTCGTTGTCGGCGCCGATCGGCTTCACGAATGACACCGCCGGCAGCGTCCCCGCCTGCGCGGCGTCGATGAAGTTGGTTTCGTCCTGCAGGTGCGCTCGGCCCGGCATCCCAGGCGCGTAGTTCGCGTAGTAGTTGAACGGCTGGTGGTGGTACTGGAACAGGGGGTCGGCGCTCCCCGCAACGGCGTTGTCCCAGCCGCCCGAGTACCAGGCCCAGCTGGTCCCGGCGGCGGACAGCTCGTCGCCGATTGTTGCATTGGTCAAAAGCGGCAGCTGCGCCGCCGGGATGGTGGGCTTGCTGGCCGGGAAGATCGTGTTGACGGCATAGTCACCGGTCGCCTTGGTCGTCAGCTGGCCGTCCTTCGTGGGCAGGCCGTTCGCGCCGAGAATCGTGTGCAGGTCTTTCGAGCTGCCATCGCTCACGGCGTTTGCGTACACCGGCGTGCACGCGCACACGAGCCACTGGTGATTGAGGAACGAACCGCCGAAAGCGGCGTGGAAGAAGTTGTCGTCCAGCACGTATTTCGCCGCCTCTTTCGCGACCGGGAGCTGGTCGGTCGGGTAGTAGCCGATCGACAGGCCCTTGGCGTCGCTGACGGTCACGAAGCGGTCCATCCTGCCGCCGTCGATCTGAACCTGCTCCTGGTAGTACCGGTGGACCAGGTCGCGGGTCTTCTGATCAGCGGGAACGTAGTTGGTGATGTCGAAGGGCTGGTCAGGCAGGCACGTGCCGATCAGGTGCGAATCGGTTTGCGGCAGGCACGTATAAGGCTGTCCGGTCGCGAGGTCGACCTGCGTGGTCGCCGTGTCGCTTGCGCGGCTGATGCCGTTGGCGCCGGGGAACAGACCGTAGAGATTGTCGAAGCTGTGGTTCTCGTCGTAGATGACGACGAGGTGATTGATGCCGGCGAGCCCGCCGATGTTGCCGTGGGGCCCTGGACCGTTGCTGGCTCCCACCGAGACCGCCGTGAAGAGCGGGCCCGCGCCCATGACGGTGAGCGAGCCGATCGCAAAGGCCAGGACGCGTCGTAACGATCGAGTCATGCCATCCCCTCCGTAAACCCACCTGTCGGAAGCAGCGCCACGAATATAGTCCGCGCCCGACGAAAGGCGCGTGAAGGAATGTTTATTGCCGGCTCTGTCGAAGGTCCTAGGTCGGGCGCGCGTTCGTGAAACGGTAGCCGATGCCCGGCACGGCGAGGATGTAGTACGGCCTCGACGGCTGCGCCTCGATCTTTCGCCGCAGGTTGCGGATGTGCACGTCGATGACCCTCGTCTCGATCGGATACTCGTAGCCCCAGATCGAGTTGAGGATCTTTTCGCGGCTGAGGACCTTGCCGGCGTTGCTCGCCAGGAACGTCAACAGGTCGAACTCGGTGTGTGTGAGCTCGACCTCTTGCCCTCCGCGATAGATGCGGCGCTCGTTGACGTCGATGACAAGATCGCGAAACTCGAGGCGGTTGCGGCTCGTCTCGGCCGACTCCATGCGCATGCGGCGAAGGTGGGCAGCGATCCGCGCGGCCAGCTCCCGAAGGCGAAGCGGCTTGACGACATAGTCGTCGGCGCCGATCTCCAGCGCGACCACCGCGTCGATCTCGTCGGAGCGCGAGCTCATCATGATCACCGGCACCGCGGTGTCCTTCTTTCGCAGCTCGCGGCAGATGTCGAATCCCGAGGCGTCCGGCAGCGCGACCTCGAGGAGGACCAGACTCGGCCGCACGGCTTCGACCTGGCGGAGTGCCTCTGCGCCTGTGTCCGCCTCGAGCACCTGGTAGCCGTCTTGCGCGCATGCGGAACGCACCTCTCGACGGATGGTGCTATCACCGTCGACGATCAGGACCTTGCGCGCCCCGTTGGACCCCTGCGCCATCAAACCAAATCCTAACCGATTTGAAGGATTGTTAGGAGATGTTTCGTTTCAAGCCCCGAATGCGGCCGCGTGCCTTGCGCTCCAGGCCGATCAGCCTCGAAGCCGCCTCCGACAGCACCAGCTCCCACGCTCCTGAGTACGCAACCTCGGTCCCACCGAACTCTGACTTGAACACGCCAAGGCCGCGCCACGGGTGATCGGGACCCGCATCCGGCGGCGGCACCCCCCAGAGGTCGTAATCGCGGCAGCCCGCCTCGGCCGCTGCTTTGATGGCGGCCCACCATGCCATGTCGTTGGCCATGAGCTCCGGGTGGGCGCCGCTCCGGCCCGCATATAGATGGTAGGCACGGCCCGAGTGGCGCGCGACGAGCACCGCCGCGAGCGCCTCGCCGGTCTCCGGATGCCGGCTCACGTAGGTGCGGCACCAGGGGAGCGCGTCCAGGAGGACCTGGTAATAGCCCTTCGCCGGCAGGTTGATCGACTCGCGCCGCTCGACCGCAGCGGATTGTCGCGCGAGCTCGGCAGCATCCTTGCCCTCCTCGACCACCACGCCGCGCCGCTCGCCGGCTCGGATGTTGTAGCGGCGGCCATGCTTGAAGGTCGCGAGCATGGCGGTAGGTGGTGAGAGCTCGATAATGCGGGTGAACTGCGGCTGTGTCGGCGACGCCGGGTTGAAGCCGTGCCTACGCATGACGTCTCCGAAATCGAGCGGCGCCTCGGGCTCGACCATGATGCGCGCGACCTTGGCCGTCCGCGCCCAATCGACGAGCGAGGCGATGGCTTCGGCGGACGCGGGCACCGGCCCGCGCGGAACGTAGGCCTCGCGCACGCGGCCCAAACCGCGGAGCTGCACGCTCGCCATCGCGCCGCCCGCAAGCCGGAGGCGCTCCACGGCCCACCCCGCGCGCGACTGCACCTCGCCCCATCCCCACGTCTGCAGCAGCGGTGAAGGCGCTGCACGTTCGTTCAGGTCGCGATCCCAGCTCGCCTCCGCATCGCTCATTCCGCGGTCTCGAGGTGGCTCGTGTCGTTGACGCCTGACACGACGAACCGACCGTTGCGCTTCTCGATCACAGAGATCGAGGCATTCTCGATGCGGAAAGGAAACAGGCCTTGGTTCGGCCGGCCCACCACCCGATGGAGCGCGACCTGGATGACGCCCCCGTGCGTGACCACCACCACGTCCCCGTGCTGGTGACGCGAGAGGATCGAGTCGAGCTCCAGATTGACGCGAGCCTCGAATGGCACCGCGCCCTCACCGCCAGGGACGACATCCCAGCTCGGTTCCTCGGTCCACAGCGCCCATTCCTTCGGGTAACGCTGGGCCAGCTCTTCGGTCGTGAGTCCCTCCCACAAGCCCAGGTAGATCTCCCGCAGCGCCTCCGACGGGCTCGGTGTCGCTGCCACCGCCTCGCCGATCAGGCCGGCCGTCTCGAAAGCCCGCTTCAGATCGCTGGAGTAGAACCCGGCAAGGCGCCGGCCGGCGAGCCGGCGAGCTACCTGCATGGCCTGGCGGCGACCTTCTGTGGAAAGCGGAGGGTCGAGCTGGCCCTGGATGCGGTGCTCCCGGTTCCAGGTCGATTGGCCATGCCGGACAAGAAGGAGACGCGCGGGAGATGGCTTGGCTGGGAGAGGGAGTTCGGGAGGCTCCGGGCGCGCGAATGCGATCTCGCTATCTATACTAGCTTTTCTTAGTCCATCGATCGGTGTTGGGGCCGATCTCGGGAGACGCATTTGCAGTCACACGGCTCGCTAGCCGAAATCCCTCTTCGGTCGCTTCTGGAATCTGCCCAGGGCGAGAGGTCGACAGGTACCCTTACCCTGCGTGATGGGAACGGGGAGTCGGCCGCGCTCTATTTTCTGTTCGGGCACCTCTTTCACGCCGAGGGCAACGGAAAGGCGGGCGACGATGCGGTCATCACCGCGCTGGGCTGGACGAAAGGCGAGTTCGATTTCGACGCCAAAGCCAAGCTTCCCGCCGATGAGACGGTCAAGGCAGGCATCCCCGACCTCGTCCACGCCGCCGAGTCAACTCCGAAGGACTCACCGAAGGGAGAAGCCCCCGCGCCGCCCTCCGCGCCGCCCCCGCCTGCCGCAAGCGCTGAGGCGCATGCTGAGCGCCGCGAACAACCAGTACCGGAGAAGAAGGTGGAAGCACCCCAGCCGAGACGTGGCGTGAAGCACAGACCACAGCCCAAGCACGGCCGCGAGCCCATCCCGGTGCCCGCGGGCCAGGTCATCTACGACTCGCTGAAAACTTCATTCGTGGATTTCCCGCGCCTGATCACGACCCTCGAGAAAGAGGGATACACCGGCTACGTCCGCCTTCTCACCGACGACGCGGCCGGCCTCATCCTCTTCCGCGAAGGGTCCGCGCTCGAGTGCATGTACGACGGCACGGCCGATGCGGGCGGCCTCGTGCTGGGCAAGCAGGCGCTTCACGAGTTCAACGAAGACGTCACGAGCGGGCACGGCGTCCTCGACGTCGTCGGACTCTCGCCCGAGCTCATCGACGGCCTTTATGAGCTCACCGTCTCGAAGCCCCTGTACACCGAGCTGTATGCGGCATGGGTGGATATGCGCGCACTGCTCAAGTTCCTCAGCGATCGCAAGCTGAGCGGCAGCGTCATGATCCGCGCCGCCGCCGGCACCGGGGTCATCATCCTCTCGGAGGGCGAGCTCGCCGGCGCTTACACCAGCGAGTCGCGTGACATCGCCGACAAGCCGGATCGCGCACTTGCTCTCTGCGACGACCCCAGCGCGATGATCGAGGTCAAGTCCGCTGACGTGACCAAGCACCCGCCCCTCGACGTAGACGAGGTCGTCGCCAGCCAGCGGTCCGCGCCGCGCAGCAACCCGGGGCCGCCTCCTGCTCCTCCCGCGCAGCCACCGCCGACGCAGCAGTTTCCGGCCATCGCGACACCGCCGGTGATACAGGCCGCGCCTCCACCGCCGCCTCCGCCGCCGACCGCCACGTATCCAACCTTCCAGACGCCGCCCACGACGCCGTCGGTCGCCCCCACGACCCCGCCCGCGCCCTCGTCCGGAGGGGGCCCGCAGCTGGATTGGGGGTCGATCGTCGCGGAGCTGCAGGCCATGGCCGAGGACTCGTTGGGCAACCGCGCGCGCAAGGTGAAGGACATCCTTGGCGCGGCAGACCCATCGCTGGCCGGCATCGAGGCCGCCATCGACCAGGTGCCGAGCATCTCGCTCCTCTTCGTCGATTCGTCTCGGCTCGAGCAGCTCGCGCAAGAGATGAGAGCCCGGCTCAAGTCCCACCTGTAGGCCGCGCCCGCGCGCGGGCGGTCGGTAGGCTGACGTCTGTGAGACTCGCGGCGGCGGCAATGATGCTGCTCGTGATGAGCGAGCTGGCGGCCTGCGGAGGGAATCCACCGCAGATCGTCGATTACTCGCCTGAGCGCGGAACCATCGGCGTCTCGACGGCGGCCCCGGTTCGCATCACGTTCGATCACAACGTCGACAAGGCCTCGGTCGAGAGCAGGCTGTCTTTGGTGCCTGCCACCAACGGCACCGTCGTGTGGCTGGGGCCACGGCAGCTCGAGTACGAGCACCCGACTCTGCTGACGAGCACGACCTACGAGGTCGTGCTGCAGGCCGGCTACAGAGACTTGGCCGGCAACGCATACGCGCTGCGCCACCACTGGTCGTTCTCGACCGAAAGCGCCCCAGTGGTCGCCACCTCGACGCCGGCCGACAACGAGAACGACGTCGACCCAGCGTCATACATCTCCGTCGATTTCTCGCGCGAGATGAATGTTTCGACGCTGGCCGGAGCGATCACGATCGGGCCTGTCGTGCCCTTCACCGTCCGCCTCGATCCCACCGACGGACGGCGAGCGGTCGTGGTGCCAGGGTCGCTTTTGAATCCGGGCACCCTGTACACCATCTGGATCAGCAATGCCGCGCTCGACGCGCACGGCAACCAGCTGAACCGGCCGGCCAGCTTCGCGTTCAACACAGGCTCCGTGCGGCCGCTGCGCCATTGGGTCGCGTTCGCCACCGCACTTTCAGATGGCACGTCTGGCGGTGTGTGGATCGTCAACGAGTCCGGGTTTCCTCGCCGTCTGTACGATTCACAATCGGTTCGATCGTTCAGCTGGTCGCCTGAAGGCACGAGCCTCTTGATCCAGACAGGGGCCGCCAGCTGGTCGTCGTTCACGCCCGGCACGGGCTCGAAGACGCTGCCGTTCAACGGCGTGTGGGCCGCGCCGCTCGAATCTGGGCGCGGCTACATCTATATCGACGCCGGCGGAGTCCTGCACCGATGGCTCGACGGGGCGGATGACGAGATCGCCCGCAATGTTTCGCAGGCGGCGACTGCTCCGAACGGCCAGCGCGTCGCCTTCGTGCAGCTCGCCGGCGCCACGTCGGCCGTTTGGGGCTACGACGTCGGATTGAGATCTCGCTACCAGCTCTCTTCCGAGAACGGCATCGTCAGCGACCTGAGCTGGTCTCCGGCCGGCAACCGCATCGCGTACCTGCGCAACGATGGCGGCACGATCGCGTTACGGGTGCGCAACCTCACGGGCCAGGGGTCGACGACGACCATCGCGACCGGAGACGTCGAACATCCGACGTGGCTGCCGGATTCCACTCACGTCGTTTTCGCCGCGGGAATCGCCACGCCTTCTGGAGCGGTGCGAAAGGCGTTTCTCGTCAACGTGATCGCTCCCCCGGCGGCGCTCTCCGCAGCGCTCGCGCTGCCGTCGAGCCAGACTGCCGACGTGTCGAACCCTGTGCCATCGCCCGACGGCCACCAGATCGCGTTCGTCAGCGAGAACCAGGTATGGATCATGAACGCTGACGGCACGCGGCCGACCGCCCTCACACGATTCGACGCTGGCGCGTTTCCCTATTCGTGCGTGATGCCGGCCTGGACTCGCACCTGAGAGCCGTCGATCGCGTCGTCGAAGAGTGACAGGAGCCGATCAGCGGTGCGCGTCCACGAGAACCGCTGCGCGAGCATGCTCGCCCGCCTTCCCATCTGCTGCGCGAGCTCGGGATTCGCGATCAGCCGGCCGATGCGGTCTGCGTACACGGACGGGTCGTCGCCGTCGATGAGGTAGCCGCTGACCTCGTCGCGCACGACTGAGCGCAGCCCGGGCACGCCCGACGCGACGACCGGGCATCCGCACGCCTGGGCCTCGAGACCTACGAGCCCGAATGATTCCGTATACGACGGCATGACGCAGACGTCGGCCGCGGAATAGAAGTACGGCAGCTCGTGGTGGGCGACGGATCCAAGAAAGTCCACGCGATCGCGTATGCCAAGCGATGTGGCGATCCCCTTCAGGCGCTCCTTCTCACTCTCGTCACCGTCACGACTGTCCTCGCCCAGGACCAGCAGGCGCAGGCCAGGGTGCGCACGGCCGGCCAGAAGCGCCAGGGCCCTGATCGCGATCTCGACCCCCTTCAGCCTTTCGAGGCGGCCGACATAGAGAATGAGGGCCCCGTCCGCATAGCCAATCTTCCGGCGAGCCTCGGCGCGGTCGAGGGGCCGGAACGTGGCCAGGTCGACCCCGGGCGGCACGACGAAGACGCGGTCGGCGGCAGCGCCATAGGAGCTGACCAGCTCATCGGCTTCGTCCGCGGTCGACGTGATGAGCAGGTCGGCCTGCTGCGCGATTTCGGCTTCGACGCGAATCCGCATCGCCGGCTCCGGCCGGGCGCCCGCGGCAAGGCGGCGGTTCTTGACCAGGCCGAGCGTGTGAGCGACGTGCGCCCAACCCGCGGCAAGCTGCGGCCGGAGCAGGCACGCGACCTCGCCGGACAGCCAGTAGTGGGAGAAGAGGAGGTCGTACTGAAGCTCCTCGCTGGCCGCGAACGCGGCCACCTGCGCGGCGAAGCCCGGCACCTCGTTGAGGAGCGAGTATTTGTCCAGGCCTCTACCGGCGGACAGGTAGATCACGCGGGACAGGGGTGCGAGGGCCTCCTGCGCCGGGTCCTCGGGCGACTGCATGCGGGTGAACACGTCGGTGGCCACGCCCCGGTCGCTGAACGCGCCGCAGACCTCGCGGACGTAGACGTTGAGCCCGCCGTTGGCGTTCTGGCCCAGGGAAGCCGTGGGCGAGGTGTGCATGGATATGACCGCGATCCGCATCGGAGCGCGATCCGAGATCAACCTGGTCGGCTCAGCCACGGTAGGCCGATCTCGCGTCGAGCCAGCGCCTCGAGACGCAGCAAAACCCGGAGCGTGAGACCGGCGAACAGGAAGCCATGAATCTATAAAACCTACGCGCTTCCGGCGTATTCCCGCTGGCCTCCCGACCCTGTGGGGAGGTCGCCGCGGCCACTTTGGCCCGGGCGGAAGGGGAGCTTCACTCTTCGGGGTTATCATTTTGTCCGGTGAAGGGCTTCAAGGTTTCGGCCCTGGTCGCGTTGGCGGTTCCGGCCATCCTGGCGCTCACGGCGATCACCACCCTCGCCGACGCCTCCCCCGCCAACACCGGCCTGCCCGGCGACCCCAACCGCGGCGCCACCCTCTACGCGCAGAACTGCACGAGCTGCCACGGCGTCACCCTCGAAGGCGGCATCGGCCCTGCGCTCAACCCCATCGAGAAGCTGCCGGGGGTTTCCAACCCGCTCGACCCCAACTTCCTGATCGGCATCATCACCAATGGACGCCAGCCGCAGGCCGGTGACCCGAGGCAGACTGCGATGCCAGCCAAGGGTGGCAACCCCAACCTGACCGACCAGGACGTCAGGGACCTGGCCGCTTACGTCATTCAGCAGAACCAGGCGGGGTCCCCCCCGTTATCGCCTGGCGAGCTCGCCAAGCGCACCATCCTGTGGGTGTTCATCGGCATCGCGGCGATGGTCTTCGTGACGTTCCTGCTCGCCCAGTACAACATGCGGTGGATCGCGCGCCGGGCGGCGGCGCGACGCAGGTAGGCGCCCAGCAGGCGGACGCAAGCCCCCGCCCTGCGCCCCCTCGTCCGACGCCGAAGGGCACCTCGCCGAGGGTCCTGATCCTCTTCAGCGATACGGGCGGAGGTCACCGCGCGGCGGCGCGGGCACTGACCGACGCCCTGAAACAGCTCGACCCCACCTGCGAGGTCACGGTCGCCGACCCACTCATCTCTCAAGGGCCGGCCGTGGTGCGACGCCTCGCGGCTCTGTACTCGCCGGTCATCCAGCGCTCGCGGGTAGCGTGGGGCGCCGTGTATCACTCGAGCAACACGAAGCCGACGTTCGCCGCCATCCGCGCGGTGTTTGGACGAGGCGTGCGCAACGTGATCGTCGAGCTGGTCGAGAAGCACGACCCCGACGTCATCCTCTCGGTGCATCCGCTGCTGAACCAGGTCGCGCACCAGGCCATTCAGAAGTGCGGGCGCCCGCGCGCGCTGATGACGGTCATCACCGACCTCGTCGATTTCCACCGCGGCTGGACCTTCAGCAAGGCGGACCTCGTGGTGGCTCCGACCGAGCTCGCGCGCAAGGTCGCGCTGCGCCGGCGCGTGCCGCCGGACCGCGTCAAGCTGCTCGGCCTGCCTGTCGACCTGCGCTTCCGGCCGCCGGCGCCCGGTGAGAAGCGTGCTTTGCGCCGGCGCTTCGGCCTCGACGAGACGCGGTTCACGGTCCTGGTGATGGGCGGGGCCGCGGGTGTCGGCAACCTGCTGAAGCAGGTGAGGGTGCTCGCGTGGGAGCCGCAGCAGTGGCAGGTGGTCGCGGTCTGCGGGCGCAATGAGAAGCTGCGCCGCCGCCTCGCGCGCGTGCGCTTTGCAACGCCGACGCTGGTCCTCGGTTTCGTCGACTTCATGCCCGAGCTGCTGCGTGCGAGCGATGTCGTCGTGACCAAGGCGGGCCCGGGCGCGATCGCGGAGGCCCTGGCAACGGGCGTGCCGGTGCTGGTCACCGGCTTTCTGCCGGGCCAGGAGACACCGAACGTCGACTTCGTGGTCGAGTCGGGCTTTGGCGCATTCACCCCGAGAGAGAGCGAGCTCTTCGACGAGGTGCGCGTGCTCGCGGAAGGCGGTCCGACTTGGCAGGAGATGTCGCGCAAGGCCGCCGAGATGGCGCACCCGTACGCATCCGCCGACATCGCACGCGAATGCCTGCTTCTCGCCGCGCGCTACAGAGCTTCGGCGCAGACCAGGCGGTAGGGGCACAGGCGGCATCGCCTCCGGTCGGGGCGTGCCTCGAAGTGGCCCGACCTCACGCCCTCCGCCACCTCTGTGCCCTGCTTCTCCGCCTCGGTGAGCAGTGCACCCGTGTGCTCCACTCGCACAGACTCACCCGATGCCAGGTACACGATCTCGAGCTCGACGGGGTCGAGCTTCAAGGCGGAGCTCGCGCCCAGTGCGTACAGCGCCACCTGCAGGTCACGGCGGCCGCGCGACACGTGGCGGCCGGTCTTGTAGTCGATGATCCGCCACGCGTCCGGCGTGCGGTCGATGCGGTCCACGACGCCGTTGAGCATCCAGCCGTCGACCGTGACGTTGAATGTTTGCTCGAGGTGAGCGGGCAGCCCGTCAAGACCGCCTGACCTGCGATACGACTCGAGCTGCGCGACTCCGTTGCGCTCGAAGGTCGCAGCCCGGCGCGGATCGGGAAACGCGGTCGCGTTCCACACCTCGCGATGAATCGACCGAAGCATGGCCGCGGTGACGTCAGCCCCATCGCGCCGCGCCTCGCCGGCGCGGCGCAACGTCTCGTGCATGATCACGCCCTGGACCGCCTCGGCGCTCTGCACAGCGGGCAGGCGCTGCACGTACCGATACCAGTACTGGCGAGGACAATCTCGGTACGCGGCAATAGAGGAGAAGGAAAGGACGAGGGCGGGTACGCCCTCACCACCTTTGGGGTCCCCGCGACTTTGTCGCGGGAGGGGCAGGGGTGGGGGGGTCGGTTTGCCAACGACGTCCTGAAGCAGAGCAGTCCGCGCACCGGCAGCTCGCACCTCTTCCAGAAATCTCGAGTCCCTCCACCGCCGGCCGCCCTCGTAATGCGACGCGCGCGTGAGATATAGGAATCGCTTCGCTCGTGTCATTGCGACGTACAGCAGCCGCCGCTCCTCGGCGATGACATCCTCACGCCCGCGAACCAATGGCTCCAATACCGCCGCCGGCAGCTCGAACCTCGGCGAACGCCCCGACTGGGGCAGCCTGCCCTCCACGAGGCCCGGCACGAAAACGGCGTCGAACTCGAGGCCCTTGGCCTGATGGATCGTCATCACCTGGATGGCGTCTCCAAGCCCCTCGACCTCGGCGGGCTTTTCGTCCTCCTGCGAAAGAAGGACCAGGTCCAGATGGCGCATGTAGGCCTCGAGCGAGCGGTCGTCCGACAGCTCACAGGACTCGGCGATGAGCTCAGCAAAGCGGCTCACGTTGGCCGCTGCTCGCGCGGCCTCGCTGGACTCGAGCGCTGGAGAAAGAGCCTCGAGGTAGCGCGTCCTGTTCATGAGCTCGAAGAAAAGGTCGCGAACGTCGAGTACGGCCGCCAGCCTGGTGAGCTCGATGAGCAGGCGCGCAAACACGCTGACCGGAGACCATCGCGCCAGAGCCTCGATCGGCGCCAACTCGTTCCGGTCGCGAAGAACAGCAAGCGCCGACTCCTGATCCAGCGAGGCGGGCGGCCGCGTGATCGCCCGGGCGAGCGCAACCACGTCGTCCGGGTTTCGCAAAACGCGCAGGAGAGCGATGACGTCTTTGATCTCCGGCCGGTCGTTGAACCCGTGGCCGCCGATGACGACGTGCGGCAGGCCGAGTGCAGCGAGGGCGGCGGCGATCGGCCGCGCGATGGCGTTGGTTCGGCAGAGGACGGCGATTGCCTCCGGCGCCGTGCCCGAGCGGATCAACTGCAGCGCCCCGCTCGCGATGCCGGCCGCCTCGGTCTCTCCATCCGGACAGGCCCAGATCTCGACCTTATCGCCGGCAAGGCCGGAGCGCAGCTGCTTGGGCAGCCGATCGGGGTTGTTGCCGATGAGAGCGGACGCGGCACCGACGATCCGACGCGAGCTGCGGTGGTTGCGTCCGAGGGTCACCGTCTGCGCGGTGGGAAAGGCGGCGAGAAAACGTGCGAGGCTTGCCCTTGACGCGCCGCGGAAACGATAGATGCTCTGGTCGTCGTCTCCGACCACGAATGGCTCGCCACCACCGGCGACCAGCTCGACCAGGCGTTCCTGGGCGAGGTTCAGGTCCTGGTACTCGTCCACGAGCACGTGCGGGTACCGTGCGCGATATGCCTCCAGCAGCGCCGGCCGCTGCTCGAGCATCCTCACCGACAGCGCGAGCAGGTCCTCGAAATCGAGCAGCTTGGCCTTCCTGCACGCGCGCTCATAGGAGCGAAACAGGCGCACGCACGCCTGCATCAGCTCGGCCTTCTCACGCTCCTCGGCGGTTTTCGCCCAGCGTTCGAGACGGTCGAGAGGAACCAGCTCCTGCTTGAGACGCTCGAGCATCTGCAGCGCCGGCGCCACCAGGTCGTCGGGGCGCTCGTCGCCGGTAAGCGCCAGGTCGCCAAGCTCCCACATGAGCTCGCGCGCGAGGATCCAGCGGTCGGCGCCGGTGATGATCCGGAACCCGACCGGCACGCCGATGGCCCGCCCATCCGCGCGCAGCCAGGAAAGAGCGATCGCGTGGAAGGTGCCCACCGCCGGCGCTGCGGTGCCGATGACACCTTCGATGCGCTCGCGCATCTCGGCCGCGGCCCGGTCCGTGAAGGTCATCACAAGGATCGAATCCGGCGATGCGCCTCCCAGCACCAGCCTCCCGAACCGCTCGGCGATGACCGCGGTCTTGCCGGTGCCGGCGCCCGCGACCACGCGCACCGGGCCCTGGCCGATGGCCGCGGCGGCTCTCTGCTCGGTGTCAAGGCGCTTCACTTGCCCACCTCTCATGGGGAGTACGAGGGAGGGACGCCCTCCCCGCTCGCGGGGAGGGTAAGGGGTGGGGAGACCCGAGCAGTCATTCGCGAACCGCAGAACGCCCAATCCGCACTCTCAATGTGCGGACCCGCCGTCCTAGGTCCAGACCGTTCAGGCGCTCGATGATCGTCTCGGCGTCGAGGCGAAGCTGATGGGCGAGGGCCGGGCTGGAGGTGGTCACGAGGAGCGTCCCCGATTTGAGCTCGACCTCATCGCAAAACCGGGCCGGTTCCGAGCCGATCATCGCCTTGAACGCGGCCGCCACCTGCGTCCCCAACAACCTGGCACCGCCAGGCTGCCGGCGAAGCACTTTCGGAAGGATATTGCCCAGCTTATCCACAGGCTTTGATACGCCCTGCTTCGACGTTCCAGATGGTCGCATTTGCGATCAGGTCGGGCGGGAACGGGCCCACGTCCACCGAGGTGATCACGACCTGCCCACCTCCGCCCACATGACGCAGGAGGGCGCCCCGACGTTCGAGGTCCAGCTCGGACAGAACATCGTCTAAAAGAAGCACCGGACGCTCGCCGGTGCGCCTGGCGACCAGCTCCGCCTCCGCGAGCTTCAAGCTCACAACGGCGGTCCGCTGCTGGCCCTGCGAGCCATAGCCCCGGGCGTCCTGGCCGCCCAGCAGCACGCGCAGATCGTCATGGTGCGGACCTATGCTTGTCGAGCCCTTGCGGAGGTCCTCGGCGAGCGAGTTATGCACAGCTGCCGCCATGTCCTCGGGCGGGCCTAGATATTCGATCTCCAGGTGCTCGCCAGCCCCTATCTCCGAATGGCACCTGGCCGCCTCCGGCGCCAGCTCGCTGACCGCTCTCCCCCTCGCGTCCACGACCTCCGATCCAACCCGAACGAGCTCCGCGTTCCACACCTCGAGCTCGCCTGCCCCGGCCTCGCCCGTCGCGATGCGCTTGAGCAGGCTGTTGCGCTGCTCGAGGATCCGGCGGAGCCCCGATAAGGCCCGTGCATAGCCGGGCTGGACCTGGACGAGAAGCTGGTTGAGGAATCGCCGGCGCTGGTCCGGCCCCGACTTGACGAGGCCCAGATCATCGGGCCAGAACAGCGTGATGCGAAAGTGTCCGGGCAGGTCGATCGCCCGGCGGCGGGCGCCGTCGACCTCGATGGTGCGGCGGGCGCGCTCGCCTTCGACATTGAGCGCGATGACAAGCTCCATGCGCCGCCCGGAGCTCTCCACCTCGGCTTCGATGCGCGAGGCCGCGGCCACTGGCCCTACCAGCTCGACTTCACGCCGAGCTCGCGGGGAAGCTGACAGGGCCAGCATCGCGACCGCTTCCAGCAGGTTGGTCTTGCCCTGGCCGTTTGCTCCCAAGAAGACGTTGACACCCGGCTCCATCGAGATGTCGAGCTGGGCGTAGTTGCGATGGTTCCTGAGCCGGAGACGCCGGAGCAGCACTCGGGGTTCGTGGCCCCTACGACATCGCCACCCGCACGGGCATGATCACGTAGATGTAGTGCTCCTTGCCCGGCGGTCGCAGCATGCCGGGGCTGAGGGGGCCGTCGAACATGAGCTCGACCTCGCTCTCGCCGATCACGCCCAGCGCATCGAGCACGTAACGGGCGTTGAAGGCGATCTGGATGTCGGACCCGTCGACGTCGGCCGCCATCTCCGCCTTGCTGTCCCCGACCTCGTTGGTGGTGGCGGAAAGGGTGAGAGATCCGGCCTGCGCCTTGACCCGGATGACGTTGGCGCTGTCGCGGGCGAACAGCGATACGGCACGTACTGTCTGGGTGAGCTCCGCCGTGGAGACCTTGACCGTGGTCGAGCTCTTGCTGGGGATAACCTGTGCGTAGTTGGGATACTTTCCGTCGATCAGGCGGGAGGTGAGCTCAGAGCTCCCGGCTTTGAAAAAGATCTGGTTGCGGGCCTTGGAGATGATCACCTCGACCCGGCCAGGCTCGCCTTTCAACACCCTGGAGAGCTCGGCCAGGGCTCGCGCCGGCACGATCAGGCTCGCCTCCAGGTCGCCCGCCCCAGCTGCGCTGAGCTTGCTCACCGCCAGGCGGTGACCATCAGTTGCGGCCAGGGTTAGGCCTCCGGCCTGGACCTGGACGAGCACCCCGGTGAGCACCGGCCGCGCCTCATCGGTCGAGGCCGCCATCTGCGTTTGCTCGACCGCCGTCACCAGGTCGTCGAGAGCCACCTCGAGGCGGTCGCCCTCGTCCGGCCGCGGGCCAGGCGGAAATTCCTCAGCCTCGATGCACTTGATGTGGGTGTCGAATCTCGCGCAGCGAAGGTTGAGCGATTGAGTGGCTCCGTCGAGTGTGATCTCGAGGTCCTGGTCGGGCAGAGTTCCGACGAAGTCGGTGAGCAGGCGTGCCGGTGCGGTGGTGCTGCCTTCCATGGCCACTTCCGCCGGCACGATCTTCCGGATCCCGATCTCGAGGTTGGTGGCGGTCAGCGCCAGGCCTTCGGACGTGGTCTCGATCAGGATGTTGTTCAGGATCGGCAGCGTGGTGCGGCTGGAGATGGCGCGCGAGACCACCTGCAGCGCCTGACCCAGGACTGCAGGCCTGCATGTCACCTTCATCTGGGCTTCGATGGCTTTGGCTTTCAAGACACTTGTCCCCCGTACATAGAGTTTCTCTTTATATAGAGAACCAGTAGCCGATAACAGTAAGCGCTGTGGACACTGTGGATGTCGAGAGGCTTTACAGATCGGACCGCGCGGTGGACAAGGTCAGGACAACCATGCTGGTTTCGGAGGCTGCCTGTTCGATTGCTGGGGACGATTCGGCCTGCGGCCGTTATTCCCAGGCCTCTTCCGGGTCGTGTTGAACAAACTGTGGAAAGCGAGGTGAAGTGCGTCACTGCTGAGCGTACAGGCGCTCTTTGATCGCCTGCACCTCGTACCGCAGCCGCTCGTCCTCTTTCAGCTCGTTGGCGATCTTCTCGATGGAATGGAGTGCCGTCGTATGGTCGCGGCCGCCGAAGGCCTTGCCGATGGCGGGCAGCGACGATGGGGTCTCTTCGCGAACCAGGAACATCGCGACCTGCCGCGGGAAGACGATGTGCTTGTCGCGCCGCTTGCCTTTCATGTCATCGAGGGTGACGTTGTAGTAGTCGGCGACGAGGGCCTGGATGCGCTCGACGTTGATCGGCTTGCGCGTGCCGGCGGGAATGATGTCGGCGAGGAGGCGCGCGGCTTCTTCCGCGTCAACTGGGCGCTGGTGCACCGCGGCGAACGCCTGAACTCGCGTGAGCGCTCCCTCCAGCTCGCGGATGTTCCGCTGCACCTTGTGGGCGATGAAGTTGAGAACGTCTTCAGGGACCAGGCTCCCGTTGTTGCCGAGCTTGGAGTGCAGGATCGCGAGCCGGGTCTCGAAGTCCGGCGACTGGATGTCGGCGATGAGACCCCACTCGAATCGCGACCGCAGCCTGTCCTCGAGCGTTGGTATCTCCTTGGGCGGACGATCAGAGGAGATGACGATCTGCTTGTTGATCTCATGCAGCGCGTTGAAGGTGTGGAAGAACTCTTCTTTGGTGCGGTCCTTCCCAGCGAGAAACTGGACGTCGTCGATGAGCAGCACGTCGACGGTCCGGTACTTGTGACGAAACTCGCCCATACGCGCCGTGGCAATTGAGCTGATGACCTCGTTGGTGAACTGCTCCGACGTGAGGTAGACGACGCGCTTGCGGGGAAAACGGTCGTGGACCTCATGGCCGATGGCGTGCATGAGATGCGTCTTGCCGAGACCCACGCCCCCGTACAGGAAAAGCGGGTTGTAGCTGTCGCCTGGAGCTTCGGCGACGGCCTTGGCGGCCGCATGCGCGAACTGCGAGTTGTGCCCGACCACGAATGATGAGAACTTGAAGCGGACGTTCAGCTCGGAAGGAGGGATGACCGGGGAGTCCGGTAGCGCTTCGATGCCATTCTCATGCCCGTTGTCGCCGTTGGTGATGACGTCGCCGTCGCCGGTGACCAGCGGCGGCCGGTGCCCCGTGGGTGAGATGACGAAATCGATGTCGACCTCCGAGCCCGTCACCGCCTGCAGCGTTTCCTGGATGAGACCCGAGAAGCGATCCTCGAGCCAGTCTTTCGCGAGCTTGCTTGGCACACCGATCCGGAACGTGTTGCCGTCGGCGGCAACCACCGACGTGTTCTTGAGCCACATGTCGTACGTGCGCTTGGCGAGCTGGAAGCGGAGCTCCTCCTGTACCTGCGACCAGATCTGGTCCTGGTTCACCTCACGCGCCCCGCGGCGCCGGCGTGCCAGCCTCATGGCTGGTTTTCCGCCCTTTGGACGCCTGGGGGCAAAGGCTCGCCGGCTTTTGCAAATGCTGTGGAAAACCTGGGGTCAAAATCACCGCCCATCTCCTCCTGCTCCTCGCTCACGTGGCTGTCGACTGAATTGCGTGCCCGTGAGCACAGGTGTAATCGGAGCTCCTCAAACCCGAGCTCCGTCTTTCTCGGCGCCTGTGGAAAAGATCGGAGCGGATTTCCACAGGTTGGCGGTGCCGACCCATTCGAAATCCCCCACTCGATCTGTCCCGGAATATGGAAGCGGTGCTGTAGCGTTTCGCGTGCGCCAGAATGGGGCGATGGGTGGGGTTGGTACGCGCGACTTGTACTGAGGTGGTTCGGTTGTTAAGTGCCGATCTGCTTCCGGGCGCGCAGTGTAACAAACGCCTGAGCGTGGCGCAAGGCATCTAGGCCAATGGATGAGGTGATACGGGCGGTATCATGGTTGGGGGACCGGCCGTCGGCTACACTACCGCGGTTCCGTAAGGCTCCAGGGGGATCTCTCCATCAAGCGAACGTATCAACCGAAAAAACGCTATCGCCGCCGCGTGCACGGCTTCCTGCGCCGCATGGCCTCGAAGGGTGGCGCCAGGGTGATTCAAAACCGACGGCGCAAGGGGCGCCAGCGCCTCACGCCGTAGCTGCGCGGCCCTCGATTGAAGAAGCGCTTCCGGCTCCAGCGGCAGTCGGACTTCGAGGCGGTCATGGGCGGGAAGCGTGTGTTCTCGGGGCGCGCGCTCGTCGCATTCGCCGTCCCGGTCGATGCCGCGGACAGCCGGATCGGCGTGACGGTGAGCCGTCACATCAAGGGCTCGGTCGATCGCAACCGTGCCCGGCGCAGGCTCCGGGAGGCTGCGCGCGAGCGCCTGCTCGGAGCTGATTCGCCGCTCCGCCGAGTGGGAATACGATATGACGTGGTCCTGATCGCCCGCCCGGCGGCCCTTGACCTGCCGTTCGCCGACCTCGAGGCGGAGACCGAGCAGGCGGCGCTCAGGCTCGCAAACCTGAACCCATGACGACGATATTCCTGGCGCTGATCCGCGGTTACCAACTGTCGCTTTCGAAGATCCTGCCACCCTCGTGCCGCTTCTACCCGTCGTGCTCCCAGTACACATACGAAGCGGTTGGGAAGTACGGATGGCTTCGCGGTGGCTGGATGGGCGCGGCGCGGATCGCGCGCTGCCATCCATTTGCCAAGGGCGGCTACGATCCTGTTCCCTGACACCCCTTTGAAGCCGACCTGGAGATGCTGACATCAACCTGAGCTCTTTCTTCGACGTATTCAAACCCATCAACCACCTGTGGCAGGTTGCCATCGAGCAGCCCCTGTCGGCGTTCCTGTTCTACCTCTATGTCCACTTCCAGGCGGTGCCGTTCTTCAGCGCGATCGGCGCCTACGGCGTCGCGATCATCGTGCTCACGATCATCATCCGGCTCGCGCTCTCGCCGCTGACGCAGTTCCAGCTGTTGACGCAGCGGAAGACGCTCGCCGAGCAGCGCAAGCTGGCGCCGCAGATCTCCGAGATCCGCAAGAAATTCAAGAAGGACCAGCAGCGCATCACCCAGGAGACGATGAAGCTCTACCAGGAGCACGGCATCAACCCGCTCAGCGGGATGATCGGCTGCCTGCCGCTCATCGTGCAGATCCCCATCCTCACCGCGCTCTATTACGTGTTCCAGGGCTTCGCCAAGGGTGGCCATGGCGTCCAGCCGTTCCTGTTCATCCCCAACCTGAACGACACCCCGGCGCACCATGCGGTGTTCACGCTGCCGCTGGTCGTCGTCAACCTGCCGATTCCAACTCCCGATTACCTCGTGTTCCCGCTGCTGGCGATGGTCACGACCTTCATCCAGTCGAAGATGCTGCAGCAGCCGCCGTCGCCCAACGCCACCGAGCAGGAGCTGCAAACGCAGCAGATGCAGCGGACCATGGTGCTGCTGTCGCCGGTGATGATCGGAATCTTCGCCCTGCAGGTTCCCGCCGGGCTTGGCCTCTACTGGTTCATCGGCAACTGCGTGAGTATCATTCAGCAGTACTTCGTCGTCGGTTGGGGGAATCTTTTTCCGAAGCGAGCTGGAGGTGGAGGGGGGCCGTCCCAGGCGGTGGCGTCCAAGGGTGGAGGCGGTCCGACACGAGGGCCCGCGCCCAGCCTCAAGCCCGCTCCACAGAACGGCAGGCCCAGGAGGCCTAAAAAGTGAGCAGAGTTCGTGAGGCATTCCGATGAAATCAGCTGAAGGTCGCGGTCGCACGCTCGACGAAGCCGTGGACGCCGCGTTGATCGAGCTTGGCGAAAGCCGGCGCAACGTGGACGTTCGGGTCATCAGCGAGACTGCGGGGGAGACGGTGGTCGAGGTCAGCGTCATCGACCACGAGGCTGCGCCGGCGATCGGCGCCGCTGCGCCCAATGGAAAGGCGGAAACGGCGCGGTCCCTCGTCGAAGGGCTTCTGAAGCACATGGGCGTGCGGGCGCAGGTCACCGTGCGCTCGGCCACCGACCCCATCACCATCGACATCAGCGGTCGCGACCTCGGTGCGCTGATCGGCTGGCGCGGGGAGACGCTGCGCGCGCTGCAGTCGGTGACGAACGTGATGCTGGGCAGGCAGCTCGCCGAGGGCGAGCGGGTCATCGTCGACGTCGAGCGCTACCGCCAGCGACGCGAGCACACGGTGCGCGAGATCGCCCTGCGCGCCGCGCGGCAGGTGAAGATGACCGGCGATGCGATCACGCTCGACGCGATGCAGGCGTTCGAGCGGCGCGCCATCCACCTCGCACTGCAGGATGATCCCGACGTGGGCAGCTCCAGCATCGGCGAGGAGCCGGATCGCCGGGTCGTGGTCGGACCCCGCAAGCCCGCGAGCAGCTGATCCCATGCCCGGCCGGGCCGCGGCGGAGCGGATCCGGAAGGCGATCGCGTTGGTGAACGCAGTCGCAGATGGGGCGGGCGACGAGGACCTAACCCCGACCGAGATCGCCGAAGCGATCCGTGATTGCCTGGAGCTCCGCGAGATCGAGCAGGGGTCGAATGTGCGCAAGTACCTGGGCGAGGCGCTCGATGCGGTTTCCGATGGCATGCCCGCCGACTTCGTGGCGATGACGTTATATGCCGCGCTCGGCGCGCTGGGCGAGAGCCGCTCCGGGCCGTAGACGCGCCCGCGTCCGAGGTGGCCTCGATGGGGCTCCTATACTGGCACCCCCTTGACCCTGCACCGAGTTCACGGGCTGGCGGGCGGTGCGAAGCTGGTCACCGCGGCTATGCCCGAGCGGCTGTCCGCCAGCCTGGTGTTCATGTTCGGCGGCGGCTCGCGTCTCGAGGACGAGCGCCATGCCGGCGTGTCGCATTTCATCGAGCACCTCTTCTTCAAAGGCACGCAGCGGAGGCCGACCTCGAAGGAGATCGCGGACGCGATCGAAGGCATCGGCGGTTTCATAAACGCGTCCACCGACAAGGAGCTCACCGCCTACTGGGCGCGGGTGCCGGCCGAGCACCTGGAGCTCGGGCTCGACGTCTTGATCGACATCGTCTCCAACTCGAAGCTTGCGCCCGCGGACGTCGAGCGAGAACGGACGGTGATCCTCGAGGAGCTGCGGATGTACCAGGACCAGCCGCAGGACTATGTGCAGAACCTCTTCGAAGAGATCATGTGGCCCGACCACCCACTCGGGCGCGACATCGCCGGCACCGAGTCGTCGATCGCGCGGCTCACACGCGACGACATCCTCGAGTACGCGAATGCGCACTATCGCCTGCCCAACCTCGTGATGGGCGCGGCGGGGGCGATGGACGAAACGGAGATGCTCGACCTCGTGGCCAACAGCCTGAACCTTCCCGCCGAGCCGAACGGCCAGGTGGTGCCGCGGCCGCCGGCGGCTCTTATTGGGCCGCGTGTGCTGTTGCGGCGCCGGCGGACCGAGCAGGCGCACATCTGTCTCGGCGTCCGGGCCTACAACTATCTGCACCCAGATCGCTATGCCCTCGACCTGATGAACACTGTGCTCGGCGAGGGCATGAGTTCGCAGCTTTTCTTGAACATTCGCGAGCGCCTCGGGCTCGCGTACGACGTACACAGCTTCACGCAGAAGCATCGCGACACCGGCATGCTCGGGGTTTACCTGGGCGTCGACCCCAAGAACGCGGCGGGCGCGGTGCGCGCCGTGATCGCGGAGATGGAGAAGCTGTGCGACCACGAGCTGACCGAGGAGGAGCTAGGCCGCGCGAAGGAATTCACGAAGGGCCGCCTGCGTCTAGAGCTCGAGAGCACAAACGGCGTGTCTTTCTGGCTGGCGTATCAGGAGCTGCTGATGGGCTCGATCAAGACGATCGACGAGGAGGTGGCGCTCGTCGATGCAGTCACCGCGGCTGACATCCGGCGCGTAGCCATCGAGGTGCTGCGCTCGCCCATGCAGATGGCTGTGATCGGTCCGTTCGCAAAGGACACCGCGTTCCGGGCGGCGGTCGGAGCGTAGCTCATCGCCGGCTGCGATCAGCCGGCGAACACGGTTCCGCTCTCAAGCCGCGGCACCTTGGCGTAGATGTTGCCGAAGCTTCCAACGGGCCAGATGCGGAACCAAGCGCGCCCGTCGATGCGGTCTCGCCCGATGGGTCCGAACGTGCGTGAATCCTGTGAGCGGTTGCGGTTGTCGCCCATGACGAAATACTGATTGGCAGGGATCACCTCTCCGTCGGGTGCGCCATTGATGGGCCAGTCCTTGTTCACGACCCACGCTTCAGGAATGTAGGGCTCGACCAGGCGGTGTCCGTTGATGTAGACGACACCGTCGCGGATCAGCAATCGCTCGCCCGGGAGCGCGATGACCCGCTTGATGAAGTCCTTGGAATCGTCAGTGGGCGGTCGCAGGATGATGATGTCGCCACGCTCGGGTGGGTGTAGGCGGTAGTCGATCTTGTCGGCGATCAGATAGTCGTTGTCGTCGAGGGTCGCGAACATCGAAAGGCCTTCGACGTGCACTGTTTGCACCGCAAAGCTGATGCCGAAATACAGGATGACCGCCAGCACGATGACCTCCGCCAGCTCGCGCAGGAGCGATGAGCCGGTCGTGGTGCGTGGGGGATTAGCCGCTACTGCGGGCTGTTGGGGGGCGGCCATGAAATTCAGGAGACGAGCTTACCGTAGACCCGTTCGAGCTCTTCTCGACTTGAGTATCGAAGTTCGATCTTCCCGCGGTTGAGGCTGCCGCTGACTCTCACCGGTAGGCCCAACCTGGATTCCGCGTCGGCCGCAATCGCACGAAGCTCCGCTGGTGCGCCGCCGCGAGTGAGCTTCTTGGGCCGGTACGTCCGCACCCAGTTCTCCGCCTGCCGCACCGAAAGCCGCTTGGCGATCACGACCTTGAGGCCATGCTCCTGCGCGGCCTGGCTCTCGAGCGCGATCAGCGCGCGCGCGTGGCCGGCGGTGATCACGCCGGCGGCGACCGACGACTGCACCGCGGCACACCCGCCGAGCAGGCGGAGCGATTGCGTCACGGACACGCGATGCTTGCCGATGCGCTGCGCGACCTCGTCGTGCGTGAGCCTGAATTCTTCGGTGAGGCGTTTGAGCCCGCGTGCTTCCTCGATGGGATCGAGGTCGGCGCGCTGCAGATTCTCGATGAGCCCGAGCACGAGCTGGGCATCATTGCCCGCGTCGCTCCGCACGACGGCGGGAACCGCCTGCAGGCCGGCGAGCCGTGCCGCACGCCAGCGCCGTTCGCCCGCGATGAGCTCATAACCATCTCCGATTCGACGCACGAGCAGGGGCTGGAGAACGCCATGGAGACGAATCGATTCGGCGAGCTCTCCGAGCGGCTCGGCATCAAACCGCGAGCGGACCTGTTGATGCGAGGGACGGATCTGGTCGACTGCAATCATCTGGGGCACCATCGCCTCGCCGTCGCGCGACATCGGAATGAGTGCATCGAGCCCGCGGCCGAGGCCGCGCATGCGTGGGTTCGTCATCGTTCCAACAGCTCCTTTGCGAGGGCGCGATACGCGGCCGCGCCGGTGGATGTGGGGTCGTACTGGATCACCGGCTTGCCGTGGCTCGGCGCCTCGCTGATCCGAACATTGCGCGGGATGAGCGTGTTCAAGATGTGTGCGGGGTGCGAGCGCCTCACCTCTTGGAGGACATCCCAGGAAAGCGTGGTGCGCGTGTCGAACTGCGTCATGAGGATGCCAGCGACCTCGAGCTTCGGATTGAGTCGAGAGCGAACGAGCTGGTGCGTGTAGAGAAGGTGACTGAGCCCTTCGAGCGCGAAATACTCGCACTGGGTGGGGATGAGCATGCTGGTCGCCGCGGTGAGTGCATTGAGCGTGAGCAAGCCAAGAGAGGGCGGACAGTCGATGATCACGCACTCGATGCCCGCGGGTGCCGGTCCGAGGGCATCGCGCAGGCGCGTCTCGCGTTGTTCGAGGGTGGCAAGCTCGATCTCGGCGCCGGCGAGGTCGATGTGAGACGGCACGAGCTTCAGCTGCGGCACCGCGGTGTCGACCATCACCTCTTCCACTCCGGCTTCGCCCGCGAGGAGCTGGTAGATGGAGTTGCGCGCCCGCGATGGATTCAAGCCGAGGCCGGACGTGGAGTTGGCCTGAGGGTCGAGATCGACGAGCAGCACCGGGTGGCCGAGCTCGGCCAAGGCCGCTCCGAGGTTGATCGCCGTGGTGGTCTTGCCGACGCCGCCCTTCTGATTGACCACCGCCATCATAGTGATCCTGCTAGTGGGCAATATCTTGGGGTCACCCTTGACAGCTGATCCCACATCTGGGGCCATTTGTGCGGATTCTAGTCGACGGCGGTGCAGCTGCCAACCCCGCATGTCAAGCCCCGCCGGAACGACCCCTGGCCGGCCCGACCCTCGCGGCCGCCGCCCGCGTCTTTTGGGGGCCCTCCCTGTCCCGGTGGAGTCCCTCCCCCGCCTCGCACCATACCTCGCACGGTAGCGGCCGCATCTCGAGCTCACAACCCAGCCTGTTAAGAAGGCTCACGGGCTGCTCGGCGTGGCGGCGCGCATGCGAAAGGACCACAGGGCATATGCGGTGACTGCCACGAGGAGCAGCTCGGCTCCGATGGCGAATCCGAGCAGCTGGCTTGTGAGGCCGATGCTGCCGATGAGGTTGAAGGTGGCATGGGTGATTGCCGAAGTGGTGGTGTTGGTGTACTTCCGGATCAATCCCAGGCCTAACGCAAGAACGAAGACGGTGAGCGTATCGAACGAGATGCTGTACTGCGTGTGGACCGACGTGAACAGGAGCGCCGTGACCATCAATCCCAGCCGGGGCTGAAGCGCGCCGCGGAACAGGATCTCCTCGCAGATCGCCGGCAGCAGTGCCAGCGCAACGATCCCAGCTGGATTCCCTGGATTCGCAAGCCCGCCGAAAACGTGCTGTGTGGTGACGTCGATCCGGTGCGCAACGTCGGGGGTCCAGGCTTGACCCAGGTTGGCAATGCCCCCGCTGAACGCGACGAACAAACCGCCGGCGGCCAGCGCCAGGGTGACCTGCCACCACGCTGGTCTGACCACCCCCAGACGTAGTACCGCGTCGGCGAAGGTGCGCCGCATGAAGATGCCGACTCCGGTCACGGCGATGATCAGGAATGGGAGCTCCTGCGCGAACAGGTCGCCGATACCGAGGGGCGGTCCGGACTGGTCGAGCGCAAGGACGTCAATGAAGACGAGCTGGGAGATCTGCGTGCCGAGAACGATCACGCTCATGACCAGCGCCAGCGCATGGACGGGATTCTCGGGGTCCATGTGGAGGATTCCCGCCACGTACCTGCGGACCGGGTCGAAAGCCAGCACTGCAGCGACGACGGCGCTGACCATGACGCCGGCGCCATACGCCGGCGTCGCGGGGGCTCCGATGACACCACTGAAATAGACCGCGCCCAGCAGAAAAGTGCCGCCGGAGGTAACTCCGGCCAGGATCCCGGTCGCGTGGCTTGCCCATGGCTTGCCGACGACTGCGTTGGCGGTCACGACCAGCGGGAGCGGCAGCAGGAGCGAAACGAATGTGCTTGCCGCGTCGAGCGAAGGGTGCGCGATCAGCCTGACTTAGGCGTCGTTGAAGACAAGGCCGGCGCGCTGGTCGGCCCGGGAGACGTCGGCTTCGACGACGTGGCCTCCAGGATGGGCCGGAACAGCTCTATCGGTATGGGGAGGACGATCGTCGTGTTCTTTTCGGTCCCAATCTCAACCAGGGTCTGCAAGAAGCGGAGCTGCAGCGCTCCCTGCTGGGTTCCGATGATCTGGGCCGCGTTCGCGAGCGTCTGTGAGGCCTGAAACTCGCCGTCGGCGTTGATGATCTTCGCGCGCTTTTCGCGCTCGGCCTCGGCCTGCTTTGCCATCGCCCTCTGCATGGTCGACGGAAGCTCGACATCCTTGATCTCGACCACGGCGACCTTGATCCCCCAGGGCTCGGTCTGCTCGTCGATGATCTTCTGCAGGTTCTGATTGATCTTCTCTCGGTTGGCGAGGAGGTCATCGAGCGTGGCCTGGCCCAACGCCGCGCGCAGAGTCGTTTGCGCGATCTGCGATGTCGCGTTGATGAAGTTAAGGACCTGGGTGACGGCGCGCTGAGCGTCGACGACCTGGAAGTAGATGACCGCGTTGACCTTGGCGGTCACGTTGTCGTTGGTGATGACCTCTTGAGGAGGCACCTCGAGCGTGATGACACGCAGGTCTATCTTGACCAGGCGGTCGATGCCGAAGGGAATGATGAAGAAGAGTCCAGGCCCCTTCAGCGGGATCAGCCGGCCGAGACGGAAGACCACGCCGCGCTCGTACTCGTTGGCAATGCGCAAGCTCGAGAATGCGACGATGAGCGCCAGCACGACGATCACGCCCAGGACCACTGTGCCGCTCAAGAAGTCCATCAGCCGCCCTCCTTCTTTGGTCCTGCGTCCTCCGGTCCGGCATCACCGGCGACTACCTGAAGCTGCAGGCCTTTTCGACCCACCACGCGCACCTGGCTCCCGACCGGTATCGGGCTCCCGTCGGCGACTGCTCTCCAGAGCGCGCCGCGAACAAAGACTAGTCCTTCTGGAGCGAGCTCCTCGCGGGCCTCGCCCTTGGCGCCGACCAACGCCTCTGCGCCCGTGGTGACGGGTCGCCTGCGCGCCTGCCATACCTTGCGAATGAAGAAGATGAAGAAGCCGCTGGTGACCACAGCGGCGATCAGCACCGCATAAGGATTGACTCCGAGGCCGATCGGCCCGGTGTTGACGAGGAACGCCATTCCCAACAACAGGGCGAGCACGCCGCCGAAGCTGAGGATGCCGTGCGTGTTCGCTTTGAGGTCCGCGACGAAAAGGGCCAGCGCGACCAGCATCATCAGAGCGCCGGCGATGTTCACCGGTAGGTTGGCCAGGGAGACGATCGCCAGCACGGCGGCGATCCCGCCGACCACGCCGGGGAGGATCGCGCCTGGCGTCGAGAGCTCGGTGATGATGCCGTAGGCCGCGAGCAGGATCAGCAAGGCGGCGACGGTCGGGTCGATCAGGGCGTTGAGAAACAGCATCCAGAACGGCATTGGGAAGTCCTGGATCTGTGACCCAGCGGTGTGCACCGTCAGGGCGCCGGTCGCCCGAGGCACGACTCGGCCGTCGACCGCAATCAGCAGGGCGGCAGGATCAGGCGCCTCGAGGTCGGCGACGTGGATCCGGACGGCTTCCTCAGCGCCGATGTTCACGCTGTTGCGTACGGCGTCCTCGGCCCAATCGGCGTTGCGGCCGTGCAACGAAGCCAGGTTCCGCACCCTGGTCACTGCGTCGTTGAGCACCTTCTTGCCGAGGTCGCCGGTCAGGTCGGCGCCGGTCGCCTGGATGGGATGCGCCGAGCCGATATTGGTCCCCGGTGCCATGGCCAGGATGTCCGCGGCCTGGGCCACGAAGAGCCCGGCCGAAGCCGCCCGTGCGCCGCTCGGGTAGACGAATGCGATCACCGGGACGTGGCTGTTCAGGAGGCTCGTGACGATCTCGTCCATCGAGGTCGAGATCCCGCCCGGCGTGTTGATGACCACCAGGAGCGCGTCCGCATGATCGTTTTCAGCCCGAGAGACCGACGACGCGATGTATGCCGACATGATGTTGTTGATGTCGCCGTTCAGGTCCGCCTGCTCGACGCGCGGCGTCGCCGCCACGGCCGAGGCTGACATCAGGGCCCCGAGCGCGAAGAGGGCCGCTACCGCTCCGAGCAAGCGGCGGACGCGCATGTTTTGAGTATGGCGATCCCAGTTGAAGGTTGTTGTGTAAAACGTGGAACATCGGTGTCCGGATGTGCGGCCGGGGCGCGCGTTTGGCACATCGTAAAATCGGGGTGATGGCAGCTTCATCTCATCGGGACGACACGTCTGGCAGAGGCGAGAGGGACGACGACGCCGCGGCGCTGCGGGAGCTGGTGCGCCAAGCGCGATCGGTTGGGGCGCTCACGCCCGCAGACGAAGCAGGGCTGCTGGAGCGCGCGGCACTTGGCGACCGGGCGAGCCAGGACCGCCTGGTGGCTGTCCATCTGGATCGGGTCATCCGCCTCGCGGCCACCCGCGACGCCCAAGGCCTATCGGCGCCCGACCTCGTCCAGGAAGGCTCGATCGGCCTGCTCGAGGCGGTGCGGACGTTTGCCTACAGCGGCGAGAGCGACTTTGGTCGTTTCGCCGATTCGCGCATCGGCGCGCAGATGGACGCCGCCATCGAGGCGGAGACCGTCGCCGTCCGGGAGGGCGAGCTCCTGGTGGCGGCGGCCACGGACTACGAGCGCGCCGAGCTCGTGCTGAAGCACCTCCTGCAGCGCGAGCCCACGGATGCTGAGCTCTCCGAAAAGCTGGAATGGACCCTCGATCGCACCAGGTACGTCGCCCAGGTGGTCACCGACGCGCGGCGCCGGTACGACGAAGAGCTGCTCGCTCTCATCGACCCTGAGGCCCTCGACCTCGACGACGACGACGAGCGCACGCAGCTTGACGGCTAGTCCACCCCGCAGGACTCCGCTTTACGACCGACACGTGGCCCTCGGTGGGCGCATGGTCGATTTCGGAGGCTGGGAGCTGCCGCAGCAGTACACGTCGATTCGCGACGAGCACCTCGCCGTCCGCAGGCGCGCCGGCCTGTTCGACATCTCACACATGGGCCGTTTCAAGTTGAACGGCAACGGCAGCTTCGACTTCTTGCAGGGCCTTCTGACCAACGACCTCTCACGCATCGGCCCAGGTCGGGCGCAGTACAACCTGATGTGCAACGAGCACGGCGGCGTCCTCGACGACCTGGTCGTGTACTGGGGCGACGACGGGTTCATCGTCGTGGTCAATGCCGCCAATCGCGAACGCGACCTCGAATGGATGCGCGGCCACGCGCCGCGGGGAGTCGACATCGAAGACCGCACCTTCGAGCAGTCGCTGGTCGCTTTCCAGGGCCCGGACGCTGAGTCGCTGATGCCGGCCACCGGACTCGACGATCTGCCGTACTTCGGTTTTCGCCCCGCGAAGGTGGCGGGCGCGAGCGCGCTTGTCTCCCGCACGGGCTACACGGGCGAGGACGGTTTCGAGATCTTCGTTTCGGCCGAACACGTGGTGCAGGTTTGGGACGCGATTCTCGAGCATGCCGCGAACCAAGGGGCGCTGCCGGCCGGGCTCGGCGCTCGGGACGCCACCCGGCTCGAGGCCGCGCTTCGCCTCTACGGCAACGACATGGACGAGAACGTCAACCCGTACGAAGCAGGCCTCGGCTGGACCGTGCGCCTCGACAAAGGGAGCTTCATCGGCCGCGACGCCTTGGCGTCGGTGAAGCGAAACGGTCCCAAGCGCACCCTGGTCGGCCTGAAGACCGCAGCCGGGGACATCGCCCGGCACGGAGCGGCAGTCCTCAAGGACGGGCGGCGAATCGGCACCGTGACGAGCGGCACGCACTCCTTCTTCCTCGGGCACCCGATCGCGCTCGCGATGGTGGAAGTCGCATCATTGCGAGTCGGGGAAACGGCTGCGGTCGATGTTCGCGGCCGCGAGGCTGCGGCGGAAGTCGTCCAGCTCCCCTTCTACCGGGGTTCGGCGCGATCGGCCGCCACCGCCCCCGCGAAGTCTTGAGCCGAGCCAGCGGCAGCGTTCACGAAGAGGGAGGAAGGGCATGGCGGGCCGGCTGTACACCAAGACCCACGAATGGCTCGTTGTCGATGGCAAGACGGTGACGGTCGGGATCACCGACTTTGCGCAGTCCCAGCTCGGCGATGTCGTCTTCCTCGAGCTGCCTAACCCAGGCCGCAAGCTGGAAGCGGGCGAAAGCTTTGGCGTGGTCGAGTCCATCAAAGCGGCCTCCGACCTTTACGCGCCGGTCTCAGGTCGGGTGGCGGCGGTCAACGACAAGCTGGCCGGCAAGCCTGAGCTGATCAACTCCGACCCTTACGGCGACGGTTGGATTCTCAAGCTGGAGCTGACCGGCGAGCTGCCCAAGGACCCGATGGACGAAGCCGCGTATAAGAAGTTCACGGAGACCGGCGCCTAGTTGCCCTACCTCGTCCATTCACCAGAAGAGCGCGCCGAGATGCTGGCGGCGATCGGCGTCGACTCGATGGAAGGCCTCCTGGTCGACATACCGAAGTCTCTTCGTATACCGCGCCTCGAGCTGACCGACGGCCTTTCTGAGTTCGAGACGATCGCCCAGGTCACGTCGCTGGCATCGCGCAACCGGGTGTTTCCCGACCGCCTGACGTTTCGCGGCGGCGGGGTCTATCGCCGATTCATACCGGCCGCGGTGGCGGCGGTGACCTCGAAGCCTGAGTTCTACACGGCCTACACGCCGTACCAGCCGGAGGCGAGCCAGGGCACCCTGCAGGCGATCTACGAGTTTCAGACGCTGATCGCCGAGCTCACCGCGCTCGACGTCGCCAACGCATCCCTGTACGACGGGGCGACCGCGGTGGCGGAGGCGGCGATGATGGCCTCTGTTCACACCGGGCGTAAGGAAGTCCTCGTCGCCGGATATGTGCACCCGGAATACGTCGACGTTCTGCGCGCGTTTGGCGACGGCCGTGGCATCAAGGTCAAGAAGGGCGCCGAGCCAAACGCCAAGACCGCCGCCGTGATCTTTCAGCAGCCTGATTTCCTTGGCCTCCTGGTCGACGCGCCCGACCTGGTGCGGCGCGCCCACGAGGTCGGAGCGCTTGCCATCGCATGCGTCGATCCGATCAGCCTTGCGCTCCTCGCGCCTCCCGGCCAATACGGCGCCGACATCGCGGTCGGTGAGGGCCAGCAGCTGGGCCTGACCCCCAGCTACGGCGGTCCCCACGTCGGCTTCATGGCGTGCCGGAAGGAGCTCGTGCGCAGGCTGCCCGGCCGGCTGATCGGGACTTCGCATGACGCCGAGGGACGCCGAGGGTTCGTTCTCACCCTGACCGCGCGCGAGCAGCACATCCGCCGTGAGAAGGCCACCTCCAACATCTGCACGAATCACTCGCTCTGCGCGCTGGCGGCGAGCGTCTACATGACCTACATGGGCGCAGCCGGCATGCGTCACGTGGCCGAGGTCAGCTTCAAGCGCGCCCACGCCCTGCAGGAAAGGTTGGCTGCGCTGCCGGGCTGGGAGCCGATCTTCGCGGAGCGGCAGTTCCTCAACGAATTCCCGATCCAGGTCCCGAAGACCGCCCTCGTGAATCGAAAGCTCGCGCGCACGGGCATCCTCGGCGGCTTGGACATGGGCCGCTGGTATCGCGAGCTCAAGGGCGTGCTCACCTTCACGTGCACAGAGGTCAACGACCCCCGCGCGATCGACGAGCTCGTCGAGGCGGTCAGCACGTGACCGAGCTGCTCAGCTTCGAGAAGAGCCGGCCGAACGCCCACGCACCCCGCCTGCCCGAGGCGGACGTCAGCGCCCCCGGCCCCTCGGAAGTGCTTCCGCGCAACCTCCTGCGCTCGGAACCGCCGACGCTCCCCACCCTGAGCGAGCCAGAGGTCCTGCGCCACTACAGCAAGCTGGCTTCGATGAACTACTCGATAAGCGAGCAGTTCTACCCCCTGGGCAGCTGCACCATGAAGTACAACCCCGTCGCCAACGAGGCGGCGGCCGCCCTGCCGGGTTTCACAGCGCTGCACCCGTACCAGGACGAGGACACCGTACAGGGGGCCCTCGAGCTCATGTGGCGCCTCGAGCAGGCGCTCTGCGCGGTGGCGGGGGTCGACCGCGTCACGCTGCAACCGGCTGCCGGGGCCCATGGGGAATGGACGGCGCTGCGCATGATCCAGGCCTACCACCGCTCCCGGGGCGAGGCTCGCACCGAGGTCCTCGTGCCGGACTCCGCCCACGGCACCAACCCGGCCAGCGCCGCGCTCAGCGGCTTCCAGGTCGTCGAGGTCGCATCGGCGCCTGACGGCCGCATCAGCCTGCCCGACCTGGAGGCCAAGCTGTCGAGCCGGGTCGCCGCGCTAATGCTCACGAATCCAAACACCTTGGGACTGTTCGAGAGGGACATACTGGATATAGCGGAGCTGGTGCACAATACCGGGGCGAAGCTGTACTACGACGGCGCCAATCTGAACGCCTTCATGGGGGTCTGCCGGCCCGGCGACATGGGCTTCGACGCCGTACACATGAACCTCCACAAGACGTTCACCACGCCACACGGCGGTGGCGGCCCCGGCGCCGGACCGGTAGGGGTCAAGGCCGAGCTGGTGCCATTCCTGCCCACCCCGACCGTGGAGCGCCTCAACGGCCGTCTCAAGCTCGATTTCAAGCGTCCGCAGTCGATCGGCCGGGTGCGCAGCTTCTACGGCAACTTCGGGATGCTCGTGCGTGCCTACACGTACATCGTCGCCATGGGCGGCGACGGCCTCACCCAGGCCTCGCTCGACGCCGTCCTTTCCGCCAACTACCTGCGCAAGCGGGTCGAGGGCCTCCTCGACGTCCCCCACGAGGGCCCCTGCATGCACGAGTTCGTGGCCAGCGCCCACAACCTCGCCCCCGACGGGATCAAGGCCCTCGACGTGGCCAAGGGCCTTCTGGAGCGCGATTTCTACGCCCCCACGATCTACTTCCCACTGGTCGTCCCCGAGGCGATCATGGTCGAGCCGACCGAGACCGAGAGCAAGCCCACTCTGGACGCCTTCGCGGCCGCGATCGCAGAGATCGTCCAACAGGCCAAAGAGGACCCGGAGAAGCTCCACCACGAGCCCCATAGCCTGCCCGTCGGGCGCCTGGATGAGGTGGCCACGGCGAGGAAGATCAACGCCTATCTGCAGGGCCAGGCGGAAGACCCGATCCTGCGTTGGAAACCGCCTGCAAAGTAGCCGCTGTTAAGGGCCTTCCGGCGGGCCATTTTGAACTCGAAATCGGGTAAAATTAGTGTTCTGAAACTCTGCCCAGTTGATCCCCAAGACTTCTCCGGGCTGGGAGGGCTTGAATACCGGTGAGCAAGGCCGAAAAGCCGCTTGCCGCGCGTAGTCGCAGGCCCCAGCCCTTAGGCGCCGACGTGGCGTATACCGCCGAGCAGATCCAGGTCCTCGAGGGCCGGGAGCATGTCCGACGGCGCCCGAGCATGTACATCGGGTCGACGACGACGACCGGCCTCCACCACCTCGTCTACGAGGTGGTCGACAACGCCGTCGACGAGGCCCTGGCCGGCTACGCCCAGCGGATCGTGGTGACACTCTTCGCGGACGGCAGCGTGCAGGTCGAGGACGACGGCCGAGGGATCCCGGTCGACATCCACAAGAAGGAAGGCCTTTCCGCCCTCGAGCTGGTTCTCACCCGGCTGAACGCCGGCGGCAAGTTCGGCGGGGGCGGCTACAAGGTCTCCTCCGGCCTGCACGGGGTCGGCGTGTCGGCAGTCAACTTCCTGAGCGAGCGGCTGCAGGTGTGGGTCCACCGCAACGGCAAGATCCACCACCAGGAGTTCGCAAGGGGCGTGCCCAAAGGCGGCGTCAAGGTGGTCGGCAAGACCGACCACACCGGCACCACGGTCCGGTTCTGGCCCGACCCGCAGATCTTCCCCGACACCAAGTTCGACCGCGAGGTCATCCAGCACCGGCTGCGCGAGATGGCGTATCTCAACAAGCGGCTGCAGATCGCGCTGGCTGACGAGAACCTCGGGTTCACGAACACCTTTTATTTCGAGGGCGGCATCGTCTCGTTCGTCCGCGCGCTCAACCGCGACAAGGCGGTCGTCAACCCGACGCCGTTCTATGTCGACCGCGAGGTAGAGGGCACGCAGGTCGAGATCGCGCTGCAGTACAACGACACGTTTGTCGAGAACGTCCTGGCCTTTGCCAACACCATCCACACCATCGAAGGCGGCAGCCACCTCACCGGCTTTCGCTCGGCGCTGACCAACGTGCTCAACCGCTACGCGCGCAAGGCGGGCATCCTCAAGGAGTCCGATCCCAATCTCACGGGCGACGACGTGCGCGAAGGCCTCACCGCCGTCGTCAGCGTCAAGGTGCTCGAGCCGCAGTTCGAAGGCCAGACCAAGGGCAAGCTCGGCAACGCCGAGGTCCAGGGCCACGTGTCGACCGCTCTTACAGAAGGCTTGACCCAATACCTCGAGGAAAACCCTTCCGAAGGCCGCCGCATCGTCGAGAAGTCGCTCACAGCCGCGCGCGCGCGTGAGGCCGCTCGCAAGGCGCGGGACCTCGTGCAGCGCAAGAGCCTCCTCGAGTCGAGCACCCTGCCGGGCAAGCTCGCGGACTGCTCCGAGCGCGATCCCGCGCTGTGCGAGCTCTACATCGTGGAGGGTGACTCGGCCGGCGGCACCGCCAAGGGCGGCCGCGACCGCCGCACGCAGGCGATCCTTCCGCTCCGCGGCAAGATTCTCAACGTCGAGAAGGCACGCCTTGACAAGGTCCTGACCTTCGAGGAGATTCGCAACCTCATCACCGCGATGGGCGCCGGCGTGGGCGACAACTTCAACATTGAAAAGTTGCGCTACCACAAGATCGTGACCATGACGGATGCCGACGTGGATGGCAGCCACATCCGTACTCTGCTGCTCACTTTTTTCTTCCGCTACTTCCCGGACATCATCGAGAAGGGCTACCTCTACATGGCGCAGCCGCCGCTGTTCAAGGTGTCGAAGGGCAAGCAGGTCGTCTGGTGCCACTCAGAGGCCGAGCGTGACAAGGCGATGCGCCAGCTCGGCAAGAACGCGGAGGCCGCGCGCATGAAGGGTCTAGGCGAGATGAACGCCGACGAGCTCTGGGACACGACGATGAATCCGCAGACGCGCGTGCTGCTGCGAGTCCACGTCGAGGACGCGGCCGCCGTCAACGAAGTTTTCGAAAAGCTGATGGGCCCGGACGTAGAGCCGCGCAAGAAGTTCATTCAGGCGCACGCCAAGAGCGTCCGCAACCTCGACATCTAGGGCCCGCGCAGTGCGAATAGCAGTCGACGCCATGGGCGGCGACCACGCGCCCGCTCAAGTGCTGCAGGGCGCTTCGGACGCTGCCGCCGAATACGGAATCGAGATTTCCGTCGTGGGTTCGCCCGCGGTTGTGCAGCCGATGCTCGACCGCCATCCCCGCCTTCGTCTGGTCCCGTCGACGCAGGTCATCGCGATGGACGACCACCCCGCGCAGGCGGTGCGTTCGAAGCCTGACTCGTCGATGGCGGTCTGCGCGCGCCTTTGCAAAGAAGGCAAGGCGGACGGATGGATTTCGGCGGGCAACTCCGGCGCGATCATGGCGGCTGCGCTCTTCATCCAGGGCCGTATCAAGGGCGTGGAGCGGCCCGCGCTGGGTTCGATCATCCCGGTCAAGGCCGGCTTCGCCTACTTTCTCGATGTCGGCGCCAACGTCGATTCGCGGCCCGAGTTCATGGTCCAGTACGCGGCGATGGGCGCCGTTTACGCGCGCGAGATGATGGGGCGCACCGACCCTCGCGTCGCCCTCTTGAGCAATGGCGAAGAAGAAGGCAAGGGCGACGAGCTGGTCAAGGAAACGGCGCGACGGTTGAAAGGTTCTATGCCCGGATTCGTGGGCAACGTCGAGCCCAAGGACCTCTATGCGGGCAAGGCTGACGTGGTCGTGGCGGACGGATTCGTGGGCAACATCGCGATCAAGATGGCCGAGGCGACCGCTGAGTTTCTCTTCAGGAGCATGCGCGAGGAAATCCCGCGCACGCTGAGCGGCAAGCTTGGCGGCGCACTCATCCGTGATGGAGTGCAGCGGCTGCGGAGCGGGATCGACTGGAGAGAGTTCGGCGGCGCGCCCCTGCTGGGCATCGATGGCGTCGCCGTCGTAGCCCACGGGCGCTCTGATGCAAGGGCGATCAAGAACGCCATCCGGGTGACCAAGGAAGCGGTTGAGAATCAACTCGTGGGTAAGATTCGGGCTGAGGTGGGGAAGTGAAAAAGAACGGGCGCGCGCGCGTCGTCGTGACTGGGATGGGGACGGTGAACCCACTCGGCAAGACTCTCGAGGAGTACTGGGACGGATTGATCGAAGGGCGCAGCGGGGCCCGGATGGTCGATGGGTCGTACTCGACGGACAAGCTGGCGACCAAATTTGCCTGCGAGGTGCCCTCGTTCGACCCCACGCAGTACATGGATCGCAAGGCCGCCCAGCGCATGGCGCGGTTCTCGCAGATGGCCGTGGCGGCGTCGGGGATGGCGCTGGCCGATTCAGGCATCGACCTCTCCAAAGAGGACGACTTCCGGGTCGGCGTCGACATGGGGACCGGGATCGGGGGCTTCATCGAGATGACAGGTGGCGCCATCTCTTATGCGACCAAGGGCCGGCTCAACCCGCTGTACGCGCCGATGATCATCCCCAACATGGCGGCGGCATCGGTCGCCATGGCCTTCCACCTTCGCGGCCCGAACACCACCGTGACCACGGCCTGCGCTGCTTCGACGCACACGCTTGGTGACGCGAGCAGGATCATCCAGCACGGCGACGCCGACGTGATGCTCGCCGGCGGCAGCGAGGCTTCGCTGTGCGAGGTCGGCATCTCGTCGTTCAACGCCATCCGCGCCCTCTCGACACGCAACGACGCCCCGGAGAAAGCAAGCCGCCCGTTCGATCGCGATCGCGACGGGTTCGTGCCCGGGGAGGGCGCCGGCACTTTGGTGCTCGAGTCGCTGGAGCATGCGATCAACCGCGGAGCCCGCATCTACGGCGAAGTGCTGGGCTTCGCGCTCACATGCGACGCGTTTCACCAGGTGGCGCCCGACGAGACTGGCGAGGCGCCGGCCCAGGCCATCAAGCTTGCGCTGCGCGACGCAGGTGTTGGGCCCAAGGACGTCGACTACGTCAACGCCCACGGCACCTCGACGCAGTTGAACGACGCCGGTGAGACGAAGGCGCTGAAGCTCGCGCTGGGCGAGGACGCCTACAGGGTGGCCATCAGCAGCACCAAGTCGATGATCGGCCACCTACTCGGCGCTGCCGGCGCGGTCGAGGCGATCGCGACACTTTTGACCATCAACCGCGGCCTCATCCACCCGACCATCAATTACGAGAACCCGGATCCACAATGCGACCTCGACTACGTGCCCAACACCGCCCGCCGCAAGGATGTGCATATCGCCATCTCCAACGGCTTTGGGTTCGGCGGGCACAACGCCGTCGTCGTCCTGAAGAAGTACGAGGAATACCTTGACTGACGAACTCGGCGGCGGAACGGTTCTGATGCGAAGTCTCCAGGAGGAGATGCAGACCTCCTACATGGAGTACGCGATGTCCGTCATCATCTCGCGGGCGCTGCCCGAGGTGCGTGACGGTTTGAAGCCGGTGCAGCGCCGGATCCTCTACGCAATGCATCGCGCTGGGGCCACGTCCGGAAGCCGCCACCGCAAGTGCGCTGCATTCGTGGGCGACGTGCTGAAGCTGTATCACCCGCACAGCAATGACGCGGTCTATGACGCGCTCGTAAGGATGGCGCAGCCATTCTCGCTTCGCTATCCGCTCATCGACGGCCAGGGCAACTTCGGCAGCGTCGACGGCGATCCGCCGGCGGCCATGCGCTACACGGAGGCGAGGCTTTCCGCCATCACCGCCGAGCTCATGGCGGACATCGAGAAGCAGACCGTGGACATGGTCCCCAACTACGACGGGTCTGAGGAGGAGCCGGCGGTGCTGCCGTCGCGCCTACCGAACCTGCTCGTGAACGGCGCGACCGGCATCGCGGTCGGCATGACCACCAACATTCCTCCGCACAACCTGCGCGAGATCGCGGGCGGCATCAAGCACCTGGTCGACAACCCGGAAGCCACCGGCGAAGATCTCCTCGCGTTCATCAAGGGTCCAGACTTCCCCACCGGCGGCCTGATCATGGGCACGGCCGGGATCAAGGCCGCGTATTCGACCGGCCACGGCCGCATCATCGTCCGTGCCCGCCACACCTTCGAGCAGGCGCCCAACGGACGCGAGCGGATCATCATCGACGAGCTTCCCTACGCCGTGAACAAGGCGGCGCTGGTGGCCAAGATCGCCGAGCTCGTCTCGGAGCGAAAGCTCGAGGGGATCGCGGACCTGCGCGACGAATCCGACCGCCAGGGCATGCGCATGGTCATCGAGCTCAAGCGCGAGGCCCAGGTCTTCTCTGTGCTCAACAACCTGTACAAGCACACCGCCCTGCAGCAGACATTCGGCGTGATCATGCTCGCCATCGTCGAGGGTCGCCCGGTCGTGCTGAGCCTGAAGCAGGCCCTGCAGCTCTTCATCGACCACCGGCGCGACGTCATCCTGCGCCGCACTCGTTTCGACCTCGAAAAAGCCCAGGAGCGCGCCCACATCCTCGAGGGTCTCAAGATCAGCCTCGACCACCTGGACGAGGTGATCAAGACCATTCGCGCCGCGAGCGACACCGAGGTCGCCGCGACCCAGCTGCAAAGCAGGTTCGGGCTGTCCGAGCGGCAGGCGAGGGCAGTGCTCGCCCTCACCCTCGGCCGCCTCACCAAGCTCGAGCGCGGCAAGATCGACGAGGAGTACGAGCAGGTCATCAAGACCATCGCCTACCTCGAGAGCATCCTCGCCAGCGACCAGAAGGTTCGCATGCTCATCAAGGAAGAGATGGACGATGTCGTCAAGAAGTACGGCGACGACCGCCGCACCGAGATCACTGACCAGGAGCCGAACGAGCTGTCTGCCGAGGACCTCGTCCCGAAGGAAGAGGTCGTGGTGACCCTCACCCACCGGGGTTACGTGAAGCGCCAGCCGCTGCGCGTCTTCCGCGCCCAGAAGCGCGGTGGCGTGGGCTTGCAGGGTGCGCGTCCGACCGCAGGTAGCGAAGCGCCCAGCGGCACCCGTGAGGAGGATTACGCGGAGCACCTGCTCATCACGCACACCCACGCGTCGATGCTGTTCTTCACACAGAGCGGACGCGTGTTTCAGCTGCGTGTGCACGAAGTGCCTGAGCGCGAGCGGCAGGCGAAGGGCGTGTCGGTCAACAACCTCATCGATATCGGGCCCAACGAGCGCATCAGCGCCGTCTTCGTTCGCCCGGAGTCGGAGACCGAGGCGCACTACATGCTGATGACGACCCGGAACGGATATATAAAGAAGACGGCGCTCGCCGAGTACGCGAACGTGCGCCGCAACGGCCTCATCGCCATCAACCTGCAGGAGGCCGACGAGCTCAACTGGGTGACGCCCACCACTGGCTCCGATGAGATCCTCATCGCCACCGCGCTCGGCAAGGCGATTCGATTCAGCGAAAAGGAAGTCCGCGCGATGGGTCGCGACACGCAAGGCGTGATCGGCATCAAGCTGGGCAAGGGCGATACCGTCGTCGGCGCCGCGACGGCAACGCCCGACGGTGATCTTCTCGTCGTCACTGAGCGCGGTTACGGCAAGCGCACGCCGGTCGCGGAGTACCCCATGCACCACCGCGCCGGCCAGGGCGTGTTCACTCTCAAGGTGACCGACCGGGTCGGTAAGCTGGCCGCGATGCGAGTGGTCAGCGATCCCGAGGAGGAGGTGCTGATCATCAGCGCGAGCGGTATGGTCCTGCGCACGCAGGTCGGAGCCATCTCGCGGATCGGCCGGCAGACGCAGGGCGTGATCGTCATGCGTGTGCCTCCCGACGACCAGGTGGTCGCCATCGCGCCGGTGGCGGCGATCGAAGAGGGCGACAGCAAGGAGTGACCGATGCGACGATCGCGTTGCTCGGCACGATCGGCATGTGGCTGCTCGTGGCGGGCGCGGTCGCCATCGCTATCGAGATGGTGCTCGTCGCCGTCTGGGGCGTGGCGGTGAGCCGGCGCATGCGCGCGCTCACCGCCTCCATTGAAAGCGAGCGGTCCGAGGCTCAGGCTGACCTGGAACGCCTCAAGCTCGCCATCGAGGAGACGAAGCGACTGTGGCGCCCTTACCGGCGGGCCCTGCGCTGGCTGCGCCACCCGCTGGTCCTCGCTTTGCTAGGTTCGTACCGGAGGCGGATGACGACGAGGTGAGTGAGGTGAAGGATGTGAAGGAAGCGCCGAGCACAGCGTCCGAGTCTCCGGCTTCGATGGCCCGCTCCGCCGCCAAGCAGGCAGCGGAGGAGGCGGTCGACCGCGAGCGGTCTCGCATCGCGCGCGAGCTGCATGACGGCATCGCCACAGATCTCGCGGCGGCTATCTCCCTTTTCAAGACGTACATGGAGGCCCATCCAAAGTTCGGCAAGGCGGGCGGCTCCGACGAACTCTTGAGCAACGTGTTCGGCATCCTCGAGCGGATGCTCAAGCAGGTGCGTGAAACCCTGGCCGAGCTGCGCCCGCGACCGATTGGACCCGAAGGCCTGATGGGCGACCTGCGTATGCAGGCCGAGGAGTTCGCGCGCCTGTACTCGATCCGGGTCGAGATCTCGAGCAACGGGAGCGAGGACATGCTCCCGCCGCAGCAGCGCGAAGTCGTCTACCAGGTCGTACGCGAGGCGCTCACGAACGTCAGGCGCCACTCTGGCTCATCGATCTGCCGCGTGAAGATGGCTTTCGCGGCGCGCCCATTCATGATCGAGGTCGCCGACGAGGGTCGTGGTTTCACATCGAACCCGTCGGGCGGTTACGGCCTGGTGGGCATGAGGGAGCGGGCGGCTGGTATCGGCGGCCGGCTCGAGGTCGTCAGCACCGAAGGGCGGGGTACCACGGTGTTTCTGTTCGGCCCGACCTAGGAGCTGCGACTCCTAACAGGTCACAGCCGCAGCTCCCGGGACCTCACAGGCACCTCCGGAAACGACAACCCGGCCTCGATGCTGACTATTCGGAGCTTGCGCGTCACCTTGTCGACGAGCACCCTTGCGCGCCGCTCTGAAACCTTGATCGCCCTCGCGATCTCGGACTCGGACAGGCCGTTGCTGAGCAGTTGCGCGACCTCGTGCTCGGTCTCGTTCAGCCGGCCGAGCGGGCGGCGCAGCGCGGCCACCATCGGGGCGAGCGTCACGCCGAGGCTGCCCGCGTAATGAACGTCCGCGTCGGTGTACCAGTGGTCGCGGCGGCATCCGATCGTGAGCAGTCCGATCGGCCGCTGGCCAAGGTCGCCAACCGGAGCGTAGAGGACGGCGGGCCAGTCGAGCTCCCAGTCGTAGCCGCTCGAGGGATTCGGGTTCTCGATCACCGAGTTCACGACCACCGGCCTCTTCTCGTATAGCGCTCGGCGCGAAAGCGGCGCGAGCGGGCGCCCATGCAGAAAGCGCGGCGAGATTTCAGAAGCCGCGATCGGCTGCAGCGATCCCCCGCGCAGGTATCCGAGCACCCAGCGGTCGTGGCAGAGGGCGTCTAGGGCCAGTCCCAGTCGCCGCCTGGCTTCTTGGAGGTCCGGGAGCTGGCCCATGCACAGAGTCTGTGGACCCACGGAGGATCGCGCCTCACCTGGGGTTCAGCACTTCCTCAAGAAACCCTGAACTATCGATAATGGCTGCGGGGATGGGCGGGTGACCGCGAAACTGCTTGTCGTGGACGACGAGCCTCGCATGGCGGAGCTGACCGCCGAGGTGCTGCGCCGCGCCGGCTATACGGTCGAGGTGGCCGGCAGCGGAACAGAAGCGCTGGCACGCGCGCTCGTGAACGCGCCCGACCTCATGCTGCTCGACTACGAGATGCCCGACATGCAGGCGCCAGAGGTGCTCGACGTGCTGCGATCGGGCGGAGACCGCACGGCGTTTCCGGTGATCATCTTCACCGGGGCGCGCCATTCGCCAGGCGACCAGGTGCTGGGCATCGAGCGCGGCGCGACTGATTACATCGCCAAAGGAACGGACCGCCAGGTGCTGCTTGCGCGCGTTCGTGGGGCGCTGCGGGAACGCGCGTCGACGGAACGGGTCATCGTGCGAGGTCGTCTGCGCATCGACACGGCGAAGGGACAGGCGTTTCTGGAGTCGAAGCCGCTGAAGCTCGAACGCCGGCCGCTGCTCATGCTGGAGATGCTTGCGGCGCGCGAGGGCGAGGTGGTCACCCGCGGAGAGCTGCTCGAACGTGTATGGGGCAACAGCTACAAAGGTTTCGAGCACAGCGTCGAGCAAGCCGCGTACGAGCTACGCCGCGCACTGAAGGAAGCCGGTTGGATCGAGACCGTACGTGGCATCGGGTATCGGTTCGTCACCCAAGCCTGAGCTGGCGGCGGCGCTCCACCGCCTCCGATCCACTTTGGCCCGACTGAAAGCGGAGATCGAGCTCGCGTTGGCGGACGGTGTCGGGCCCTCGCCGGAGCGGCTTCTCGAGGACGTTCGCGAAGCGCTGTCCTTTCTCGGCGAGGTGGAAGATGCGAGCCATCTTCGCGGCGCCGTGCTGGTGGTCGATGACGACGCGCGGCTGGCCGACATCACCGCTCGCGGCCTGCGCCGCATGGGTTTCGACGCGGACTCGGCTGTTGCCCTGCGCGCGATGCGAGCTGGAGAGGTTCTGGTTTTCGATCTCAGCCTTGTCGACGCTCTCGACGGCCCGGCCTATCAGCAGGTGCACGCCACGCGCCCGATCGTCGTCACAGGCGCCACCGACCCAGCGTCGCGGGCGCTGGCTGCGGCCCTTGGTGCCAGCGACTATCTGGTCAAACCGGTCGAGCTGGAGGAGCTGGCCGCGGCCATCACCCGCCGGATGACATAAGGGCGATGCCAGCCCATCGGCAGCGTCAGCATCTCCGCGACGCACAACTACCCAGCCCTCTCCCCTTGTGGGGGAGAGGGGTGGCGGGTAGTTACCACGTCACGGGACTAGAAACGCTGGAAGCCGCCGGATCGGTCCCTAGCTCGATCCAGTTCGTCCAGCTTCCCTTGAGGCTCCCGCCGGAGTGAGGCTAGGCTTTTCCCTGGCATGAGCGTGGCGCCGATGTACGAGGGCTGGCAGAAGGTCCAGGCTCACCTGACCCGCCGGCTGCCACACCTCACGTCAGAAGAGCTTCAGCTGAGGGCGTCACCCGATGGGTGGCCGGTCTGGGCGCTGGTGAGCCACATGGCGGGTGCCCGTGTCTATTGGCTGTGCGGTGTCTTCAAGGAGGCTGGCGCCGATGCGACGCCGTTTCCAGATCCACTCGACGGCGACGGTTGGGAGGATCACCTGGATGTCCCTCGCGGTACGGACGAGCTCATGTTTGCGGTCGCAAGCTCGTGGCTGGTCGTCGAGTCGTGCCTGAATCGTTGGACGCCGGAAATGCTCGGCGAGATGTTCACGCGTGACCGCGCTGGCACGATTCAGCGCCATACACGTCATTCGGTTCTGACGCGCCTCGTGATGCATGACGCATTTCACTGCGGGGAGGTGTCACTCCTCCTAGGCATGCATGGTCAACCGTCGCTAGACCCGTGGATGCCGCTGACGTAGAAGGCTGCGATCAGCCGTTATATGCGGGAAGAACGACGGTGAACACAGCCCCGCGTCGGTTTCCCTCGAACAGAAGTTGGCCCTGGTGCTCGCGCACGATGCCATAGGACATGAAGAGGCCTAGTCCAGTGCCGCCCTCCTTGGTCGTGAAGTGCGGCTCGAATAAATGGTGGCGCAGGTCGTCCGAAACGCCGGGCCCGTTGTCGGCGATGGTGAAGTAGGGCGATCCACTACTTCGCCTGCCGGTGGTCGCGTCGACTCGGCCGCCCTGGCCGACCGCATCAATAGCGTTGTTCAGCAGGTTGGTGATCACTTCCCGCATGAGAAGCGGGTCGGCGCGCACGCCAACCGGGTCCGGAGTCTCGCGCACCGCCAGCTGGACCTCCTTCGTGCGGGCACGGGGCCGCGCCATGCCGACAGCGCGGGTCACGAGCTCATTGAGATCGACAGGTTCGGTCGCAAAGGTGACCCGGGGCGTCGCGCCCTGCGAAAGATCGCGCAGCACAGTGACGGCATCGTTGGCCGCAGCCGTAGCCGTCTCGAGGCTCTCGCGGTCAACCGGATCGAGCCGGCGTGAGTCGATCTCGCGGAGATAGCCAAGGGCATTTGCCATGTGGTTCCTGAGGTTGTGGACGACGCCCTCGACCGCCCGGCTGTGGAAGAGATGGCGATCCGCGTCCGACAGCTCGGTCTCGAGGACACGGCGCACCTGTCTTCCAGCGATGGTGTCGGTAAGGGCAAGTGAGAGGGCGCAGACAACACTGGCCAAAAAGTAACCCTCCGCTGATCCATCGAGAACGTAACTAAGTAGGAGAGCGGCAAGCGCGAAATAGGCGAGCGCCGAGTAAAAGGAAGGCGTGAAGTTATGCCGCATGATGCTTGGGAGGGACTCGCCTCTTTGTATAGATAGAGCAAACCCAACCGAGAGCCAGTTGGCTGCGCCCGCGGCCGCCAGTGCGACGACTCGAGCAGCGAGAGGGAGGTGGCTTCCCTGATGGAACTCGGAGGCGACTGTCGACCCGACGCAAGCAATCCAACTGGAAAGGATTCCGTTAACAACCATCGGCCTGCCGCCGCGACGAGCTAGCCCGACCGACGAGGCGAGGCCTACGGCGGCGGCATCGATCGGATTAAGGAGGATGGCCGCCGCCCCGGCAGCGATAGCGGTCAGCGTGAGCCGTCCACGGTCGATTCGAACCTCAGGGATGTTTAGAAGAATCCCGGCTATGACCAGGAACAACACCTTTCCAGCCTCATCTGGATGGAAGGTTCCGAACTGGTGAGCAAGGACGTTCAGCGCGACGATTCCGAGGATCAGGAAGGCTAGGTAGCCTGCCAGAACAAATGACCGCCTCAAGTTGTTCTTGCTAAGCTGCACGGCATTCCCAAGACCGCTCAGGAACGTAAGGAGTATCGGGTTCTCGTCGTCGACGACAGCGTTCTGCCGCGCGCCGCTGCCAGGACGATGCTCGGGACCGCGGCAGGTCTTCGCCTAGTTGCGGAGGCGTCATCCGGGACCGAGGCCCTACATGCTATGGGCAAGGTCAAAGCCGACCTGATCCTTATGGACGTCCACATGCCTGGCATGGATGGCGCGGCGACTACCAAGGAGCTATTGGCTGAATTTCCGGATGCGAAGGTCATCGCATGGACTGTATCGGAGTCGAGTGATGATCTATTGCGCATGATGCGGGCAGGCTGTTGCGGCTATGTCCTAAAGGACGTCGGCCCGGCTGAGCTGCAGCGCGCACTATGGAGCGCGATTCGCAACGAGAGTCCGGTGCCACGCAAGATGATTCCAGAAGTGCTAAGACGTGTGGCCGAGCAGACGCCCCTCTCGCAGTCCTCCGGTACGATCGCGTTGACCTCACGGGAGATGCAGATACTCCGGGGCGTAGCCAAAGGATTGCCGACCAAACGGCTCGCCCAGCAGCTTGGCCTCAGGGTGCCGTCTGTTGAGACTCACCTCCATAACCTCTTTCGAAAGCTGAACGCTGCAAATCGGGGCGAGGCGGTCAGTACGGCAATGAAATTGGGGCTGATCACGCTGGCCGACCTCTAGTTCCTTGCTCATGGATTCCCATGAGAGCACCTCATGGCTTTCCATGAGGGTGTCTCATTGAAATTGACGATGGGCAACCCCCGGCCCTCCGGGCAGACTTGCAACCGACGTGACTTGGACACAACGGCTGCTCGAAATCTGAGGACGGAGGGGTATTTGCCAAGGAACGGTATCCGCGGGCTAGAATGCCAGCGAAATTGCTCTCGTTTAAAGACTTCCATCTGCCGGCCCAGCTCTATGTGGCAGGGGTCATCCTTGCCGGGGTGATCGTCACCGCCTTGGGCTGGCTTTTGCATCCGGTAACTCCGGACCAAGTACCAACGCTGCTGTATCTGGGCATAGGAACTCAGATCGGAGCCTTGTTACCGATCCGCTGGAAGGCGGGAATGCAAACTGTCTCCGACCCACTCCTTGTCGCAACTGGCCTTTTCGCTCCAGGCGGCGGAGTCGGACTTGTCGCATGGCTCGCTCTCTTCGACGGCAGAGTTCCAGGGAAAGGTCTCGCCTGGTGGGCTTTCTTCTTCAACAGGGCTATGGGCGCATGCATTCACGTGATTCCTTCCCTATTGGTTTGGCAGATCACAGGCCCACTGTGGTGGACTCTTCCGGCACGAGCAATCCTCTACGTGATGATGACTGTAAGCCTCAACTATGTAATGACAGCCCGAGTGCTGTCATACGCGAATCGCACTTCATTTCTGGACATGCTTTCGCAGAACATTGGAGCATCCACGCTGGGATCGACTGTGGTGCTGGGCTTCTCTGGTGGCATTCTCTTCCTACTGCTTAAAGCAGGCCTAGTCGGGTACATCATGGCCCCAGGCCTATTCGGCTTCGTTCTCGCCGTCCGCGGAAATGTCGCTGATGCCCAGCGCCAGGGCGAACTCACCAACCAAACACTCGACCTTGCTGCGCAAGCTCTCGACGCTCGGGATCGCTACACAGAATCACACTCGATTCGCGTTTCCGAACTCGCAGGACAACTCGGAGAGCAGCTTGAGCTCGGTGATAGGGATTGTGAACTCATCCGAACGGCAGGATCCCTCCACGACCTCGGGAAGATTGGAGTCCGGGACGACATCTTGAACAAGCCGGGTCCATTGACAGAAGACGAATGGGAAATCATGCGTCGCCACCCCGACATCGGGGCGGACATGATCGCCCAGCACTCAGCGCTTGCTGAGGTTGCACCGCTCGTGAGACATCACCACGAGCGATGGGATGGGTCCGGCTATCCAGCCGGCCTCATAGGCGACGTAATTCCATTTGGAGCTCGCATTCTTTCAGTAGCTGATTCCTTCGACACCATTACTGGGCCTCGCCTGTACCGACAATCCTTGATGACCCCTTTGGAGGGTGTGGAGGACATTAGTCGAAGGGCGGACCGATGGTATGACCCGAACGTAGTCGATGCACTCCGAGAGCTCCACGGCCTCAAACCGCTGGAGTTGGCCGACCGTCCGACTGTCCCCAGGAAGGTGACCAGCCTTCGCGTTCTGCGTTCAAACCCAGCATTCAGCAGTCTCCTCACAGCGATCGGGATCTCGTCGCTGGGCGACCCACTCACCCTGGTAGCTACGCTCGTGTTGATATACACCGCTACAAACCACGACGCGCGGATTGTGGCTCTCGCTTTCATTGCCCAAGCGCTCGCCACTATCGCGATGAGTAGCGTCCTTGGCGGAGTTGCGGACAGATTGCCCCGCAAACCGCTAATAGTGACGCTGGAACTCATTCGAGCCGCGATTCTGGTCGTTACACCCATATTGACCCAAGTCGACAAAGCAGCGGGGTCGACGGGGGCGCGGTGGTGGATGATCATCCCAATTCTCTTCGTCCTTGCCTCAATCAATGCCATAGTGCAGCCAGCACGGCAAGCAGCAATTCCAGGCCTCGTGCCCGCAGGGCAGATAGGAAAAGCGAACGCACTCCTGGTGGCAACAACGATGATCGCGGGCGCTGCTGGATATGCCTTGGCCGGAGCGGTACTGAGCCTTTCGCAGCAATCACTGACAATGCTCTTTTGGGCTGACGCGGCTACGTTCGCCCTTGCAGCCATGATTGTGCTCGGGATCCCCAGTCTGGGTAGTGGCATGGCATCGGCTCGAGTCTCTGGCGCTCTCAAGCGAACATGGTCCATTGCGACCGCTAGGCCGCATCTCGTGATCGGAACACTTGCAGCATTTCTCATTCCCATTTCGTTTCCAGCGCTGCTCGCGCTCGCCTACAGGGTTGCCGCGAATGGTGGCCAGGCCTACTCAATGCTTGAAGTTGTCATTTCAGTTGGTGTACTTGCTGGTTCTATTGCGGTTGGAAGGTTCGCAGCGATCGGGAGCATGCGCACAGTAGGCGCGGGCCTGTTCCTCACAGGCATCTTCTCTGTCGCGATCGCAATGTTTCCGTCTCTGATTGCGATTGTGGTTCTCCTCTTCGTCGCTTCAATTGGCAATCCCATTTATACCGTCGCCAATCAGACCGCCCTAATGGAAGCCGCAGACGCCTCGAACCGAGGCAGCGTAATGGCGACGCGTTTTGGTCTTGTTCAGACCGCAAGCATCGTGGGAGCCGCCGCGGGTGGTCTGATTACGTCCGCCTTCGGACCGTATGCCGCATACGGAGTCCTTGGTGTCGGCCTAATACTGTTGGCTCTGTACGCGCTCGCGGCCGGACGTAGCACTGTGAACCCGCTCGTGGGGGCCGCTTACGAAGAGGCGCAGGTTAAGGCAGCCGCTGCGGGCGGCACCGGCCAGACTACTTAACGCACCTGTAAAGCGACTCTGATGGCGACCTTCATCGTCATACTGCGCTGATTGCGTAACGTGCGTAGTACGAGCCGCGCAAGAGACAGCGCTCCCGCAAGCGAGCCCGACGAACCGACTCCATTAAGCGGAGTCGGCGTATCGGCTTGGTCCCTCGATCCTCAGCGCAGGCGCCGCTATCTCCAAATCGCATTCGGCTTTGCGGCGCTGGTGGTTGCGATTGTGGTCCTCTATCTTCTGCGCGATTTCCTTGGCGCCTTCGTGCTTGGGGCGGCCATCGCATTCCTGATTCAGCCCGGCATCGTTCGCCTGGTTGAAATAGGGCTACCGCGACCAGCGGCAATCGGGGTGATGTTCGTGGTCATCATCCTTGTGCTGGCCGGCCTGATCTTGCTCGTGGTGCCGCTAGGCGTGAGCGAGGTCGCTCAGCTCCAGGTTCAGGCCCCGGGCCTGGCCGCTGCCGCTCAGGATCGCATCAACAGTCTGCAGGGCTCCCCGGTCGAGGTCTTCGGCTTCAAGGTCGACCTTCGGGGCGTGACCGAAACCATCAACTCGCATCTGAAGGATTACCTGCTCGGACAGTTCGGCAACGCGGTCAGCATCGGCCTCACAGCTCTGACGACCCTGCTTCAGATCGTGTTGATGTTCATCGTTGCGTTCCTGCTGGCACTCGACGCAACGTCGATCAAGCGGGTGCTCCGCCGGTTTGTTCCGCAGGACTACCGCACCGACTTCGACCAGATCTGGCGGCGCATTCGCAAGATGTTGTACGCATACGTTCGCGGCCAGCTGATCATCGCCGGGTTGATCGGAATCCTTTCTGGCATCGCATGCGCGGTGCTCGGACTCGCTGATCCCGTCGCCCTCGGCCTCATCGCCGGCATTACAGCGCTGATCCCCTACATCGGTCCATTCGTGGGCGCGATACCGGCGATTCTCGTCGGACTCGCGGCTGCGCCTTTCAAAGCGATCGCGATCGCAGTCGTCTATTTCGTCATCTCCAACGTGATCCTGAATTTCGTGTATCCGAAGGTGATGGGCGACGCGGTTCGGTTGCCGCCAATCCTCGTCATCGTTGCATTCATCGCCGGCTTCAGCTGGGCAGGCATCCTGGGCATGTTCGTCGCGGTTCCACTTGCCGCGACGCTGCGAATCCTTTTCGATCACATCTATCCGCGGCTGTACGGTAAGCCGGCTTGAAGATCGCGATCTTGTCGGACATCCACGCCAATTGGCAGGCGCTGGAGGCAGTCATTCGCGATTGCCCGCCGACCGATGAGACGCTGTGCCTGGGCGATGTCGTTGGCTATGGAGGCGATCCCAAACGCTGCATCGACGAGGTGACCAAACGCGGCTGGTTGACGCTCGTCGGCAACCACGACCGCGCATGTACCGACTCCGAGATCCTCGAGTGGTTCAATGACGATGCCGCTGCAGTCGTGCGGTGGACGGTCGACAACATCGGCGATGAACGCATCGAGTGGTTGCGCGGATTGCCAGACAGTCACGTTGAGCACGACGTGCTTCTCGTCCATGCGAGCCCACGTGATCACATTTACGAGTACGTGCTGGACACCGCGGTCGCATTCGCCAACCTCGAGCTGCTGAATGGTGGAGTCTGCTTCCACGGACATACTCACGTTCCTGGCTTATTTGGGCTCGCCGATGGCCAGGTGACGCACGAGTATAGCGTTGACAAGTTCGCCCTCAGGGGCCCAGCCCTGGTCAATCCAGGCAGCGTCGGACAGCCGCGGGACGGGAGTCCACTGGCCAGCTACGGGATCTGGGATGTTGACAACGAGACTTTCGAGTTCCGCCGTGTGCGTTACGACATCAAGGGTGCGCAGCGGGCGATCCGGAAAGCGAAGCTCCCCGAACGGTTCGCCCTCCGCCTCGAATCAGGGCGATGAGCCGCTGGGCCTCCCGACGTTGGGATCGCCTTGGCTACGCGGCAGCGACGGGCGCGGGCCTTGGCTCCCTACTTTTTTGGGTTGGTTACTGGTTCACGTTCGTACGCGGCGATCTGCAGGGTCCTGATTTCTTTTCGTTCTACTCAGGCGCCAAGCTGTTCGTCCTCAAGGGCGGCTCAGCCGTGTACGATCTTGCGCTGCAAAAGCAGTATGAGCTCCAGGTAATTCCCCACGCGCCGGATCAATTCGTTGTGCTGCCATATTTCCACCCGCCCTACTACACACTCCTCATCGCCCCGCTCGCATTTCTGGATTACCGCGGCGCGTACTACGCGATGGCCGCTTTCAATGTCGCGCTCGCGGTGGTACTGATTGCGATTCTTATACGAGGTAGCGAGCGGATACATGGGCGCGCCGCAATCGTCTCGGCCGCGCTGATCGGCGGATTCTTTCCGCTATTCGTAACCGTCCTGCAAGGCCAGTCGGACCTCGTGGTGCTCGTGCCACTGGCCTCTGCGTACCTCGCGTGGGCGCGCGGCCGCATGGGCTGGGCGGGCATCTTCACCGGGCTGGCCCTGGCCAAACCCCAGCTGCTCTTGTTGATACCCGTCCTGTTTGTGACTCGGCGAGCATGGCGTGCGCTGGCCGGGTTCGCCGGCGTGATCGGCGTCCTGGCCGTGGTGTCGATCGCCGGCTTCGGCTTCGGGCCGGTCGCGGGTTATGTGAGCGCCGTGGGGCGCTGGGCGATCGGAGGCTCGCTGCCGACCAACGGCCAGATCGTCTACACGGACACGGCGGTCTACTCGCTGCGCAACATCCTCGAAGCGGTGCCCGGCGGTGGCAAAGCGGTCGCCCTTGTGGTCCTCATCCTTCTGCTGGCCCTGGTTGCGCTCTCTCTGAGCTGGCGGCCCGACAAACCGCGTCTGGACTTCGCGCTCGCCATCGCGGCTTCCCTCGTCTTGAGCCCACATCAGAACGTTCACGATCTGGCCCTGCTCGTCATTCCTGGATTCGCCCTCGCCGACCTGGCGCTCTCGGGCCAGCTGCGTTGGCCTCGCGTGGCCGCCCTTGTGCTGGTTTTCGCATATGCGGCGATCAACCTCACGCTCGCGCTCGACCTGTGGTCGGCCGCCGTCGGCGCCCTCGCAATCGCCGCCTATCTGACCGTGGAGAGGATGGCGGTGCGACCAGATCCCATCCCGCTAGGCGACCTGCGGTGGAGCGGACCGCGCCCACACCGGGTGATCGTCCTACCGGCATATCGGGCGGCTAAGACCCTGGTCGAGGTGGTCGGCGATATTCCTGCCGGCCATGCCGACAGCATCCTGCTTGTCGATGACGCCAGCAAGGACGCGACCGTGAGCGTGGCTATGGCGCTTCGCCTTGACGTCATCAGGCACCAGCGAAACCTCGGCTACGGCGGCAACCAGAAAACCTGCTACCGCCACGCACTGTCGATGGGCGCCGACGTCGTTGTCATGCTGCACCCCGACGGCCAGTACGACCCGGCCATCATCCCCAACCTTTGCCGCGTCATCGAGGAAGGCGAGGCCGACATCGTGCTCGGGTCGCGCTGGCTAGGCCTCGACCCCGCGAAAGCGGGCATGCCCTGGTGGAAGCGTCTGGGCAACCGATTCCTGACCGGAGCTGAGAATCGCGTCCTTGGCCTGCACCTATCTGAGTACCACACGGGTTATCGCGCTTACTCGCGCCGATTTCTGGAAGCGATTCCGTTTCTGGAGAACAGCAACGATTTCGTGTTCGACACCCAGGTTTTGATCCAGGCGGCGACATTTGGATTCAAGATCGGGGAGGTGCCGGCGATCGGAAAGTATCACGCCGATGCCAGCTCCGTGAGCTTCCGCACTTCGACCGTTTACGGGTTGGAAACGCTGGCCGCGCTTCTTCGATATGTGATCCACCGCGCGGGATTTCCGAGTCCGTGGCTGACGCCGGCGTCAGACGCCGACAAACAGGCGCTTGCGGTAAGCCAGGTAGACAACCACGGCAACGTTCAATAGCAGCGCCCCAACTTTGAACAGGGTGATGTGGCGGACGACTTCGTACGCCTCGTAAGGAATCAGGACGCCGGTCGCGAACACGGTCAGGTACTCGGCCCAGCGGCGGCGCATTGCCAGGCCGACCCCTTCAGTGCCTTCGAGCAATGCGTAGGCGATGGCGCCGATCGCAAGCGCAGTCGTGTGCGTGAAGTTGCCGATGTATGCCAGGAGCCTGAACAGAAGCTGGACGATGAGGCTGTTCCCGGCGTTGAGGTTGAGCTGGTCCTGCGCGTAGGCCGCCCACTGGGTGAGGAGGCCGGTGCGGCCAGCAAAGAGCAGCCCGATTGCGAGCGCGATGAGGACGATCGCCTTGACGATCCGCTCGACGATGATGACTTTGATAAAGGCGTCGTGCTCGCCGCCCATGCGGCCGAGCTCGGCCCAGAGTCGGGCGAAGTAGTGGGGGCGTTCCTTTGTGTGCGTTGGGGACACCTCGGGTGACCTTAACAAGGTGAGTTGGAACAGGCCTGAAACCTGGTTAAGGTGCGGTTACGGTCGGTCGGCTGGGGGAGGGAGCCGAATGGGAAGGGAGGGCCCGCGAAGTGGCTTGGTTTTTTTGGGGGCCGGGCCCGCCCCAGCGGAACTAGTCAGGTCGCGGGCGGATCGATCAGCTCGAGTGTTCGCGGTGTTCGCGGAAGAGCATCACCCGACAGGTGGCGTTCTTCAGCACGTAGGGGACGGTCTTGCCCAGGTTGAACTCACCGAAACGTCGCTTGTACGGCAGCCCCATCACGATGAGGTCCGCCCCCCACTCCACCGCCTCATCGACCAGGGCCGGCCCCGTGTCCCTCGCCTGTACCAGCTCCGTCTCCACCGGCAGCCCCGACTCCGAAGCCAGCTGCTCGACCTCGTCCAGGATCTTTTCGCCTCGCTCGACCACGTCGTCAAGGACGGCGCCCAACGGGAGCGCGCGGTTGACTTCGATGATGTGCACGCCATAAAGCCGCCCACCAGACGGATCCGTCATCCGGCACGCCATCCGCACAGTCTCGGCGTCGATGTTCTGCCCCCCGACCGCCACCAGAACCTTCTTTGCCGTCGGCGGATGCGAATGGTCGGCCATCAGTGCTGTGGACCTCGGCGAACCCGCCTGATCAATACATAAGCTCCGAAGCCAAAGGAAATCAGTGCAGTGAACGCCGCTATCCCCTCAGCGACGGGGTCCATGCCGCGGTGTCCAACCAGGTAAAACCCCACCCAGGCGCCGATTCCGAGCGCCATCACACCCATGAAAGTGAAGGGAAAGCGCACGGGCCCCAATCCTAACAAGTGCCATACAGGGGCGCCTCGGGGCCTCCCTATAATCAACGGGCTTTGAAGGTCCTGATCGTAGGCTGCGGACGTGTCGGCTCACAGGTGGCGGCCGACATGGACAAGGCGGGCCACGACGTCGTCATCATCGACAGGGATCCCAACCAGTTCTCGCGCGCGGCTGTGCGCGGAGTGCTCACCAACGACTTCAAGGGCAACCAGGTGGTCGGCAACGGAACCGACGCCGACGTCTTGCGGCGCGCCGGCGTCGAGGATGCGGACGGCTTCGTGGCGGTCACCGAGGGCGACAACCGCAACATCATGGCCGCCCAGATCGCCAAGCACATCTTCAAAGTGCCTCGCGTCGTGTGTCGGATCTATGACCCCGACCGCGCAGATGCGTACGAAAAGCTTGGCATTCACACCATCTGTCCTACCCTCGAGGGAGCCAAGCACATCGAGAAGACGTTGGGGGAGCGCTAGAAGCCCGTGTACGTGATCGTCGTCGGGGGAGGCACGGTCGGCTACTACATGTCACGCGACCTTTTGGAGCGCGGACACGAGGTCACTCTCATCGAAAGAGATGCCCGTCGCGCGGATTGGCTGGAGACGCAGCTGGGCAGCATCGTCATGCGCGGCGACGGCTGCGAGGTGAAGTTCCTGTCGCAAACGGGGATCGAGCGCGCCGACGCCATCGTCGCGGTCACGGCCGATGATGAAGACAATCTCGTCGCGCTGCAGGTCGCGAAACGTCACTTCAACGTCAAGAAGACGGTGGCTCGCGTCAATAATCCGTCCAACGTCGAGATCTTCAAGGCGTTGGGTGTTGACGAGGCGGTTTCCGCGACTGAGGTCTTGCTGGGAGCCCTCGAGCCCCCGATCACGACCTGACCTGAAATAGAAAGGACCGCTCCCGTTAAGCGGTCCTCTGTCGAAGCCTGATTACGACGATTTGCCGATCCTGTAGATCTTGGTGCCGCAGATTGGGCACGTGCCCACGGTCGCCGGCTTGCCGTTCTTCATCGTGATGGGCTGAGGGTCTTTCATCTCAACCTTTCGCTTGTCCTTCAAGCAATAACCTTCCATTACGCCACCGCCTTTCCGATTTTGTAGATCTTTGTGCCGCAGTTCGGGCATGTACCGACCGTCGCCGGCTTGCCATTCTTCATCGTGATCGGCTGAGGGTCCTTCATCTCGACCTTCCGCTTGTCCTTCAAACAGTAGCCTTCCAACTATTCACCATCCTCGGTAGAAATCCGTTTCGGGGGCGGGACTCGCCCATTCTAGGGGCGGGTCTTACCCCGATTCAACCCCAATTCAAACTGAATTCAGGCCGATCGTGCGCGAAGCGCAACAAATCGGGCCAAAACAGGCCTGATTTCGCTCACTTCTTGTGGTCGCGGAACGTTTCTTCAAAAACCCTTCGTGCCTCATCGCCAAAAAGAACGAAACGAATCTCCTCCGGCTGCCAACCGCTCGACAGTGCACGGTCGACGCAATCTGCCATCACGCGCGCGCACTCATCCATTGGAAAGCCCGCGATGCCTGTGCCGACCGCGGGCACGGCGATGGTGCGCACCGCGTGCTCTTGCGCGAGCCGAAACGCGTTGTCCATCGATGACCGCAGCGAGTCCGCGGTGGTCCTCCCGCCCAGCTGCATGCTCGCCGCATGGATCACGTGTCGCGCAGCGAGCTCACCACCGCCGGTGATCGCCGCTTCGCCGACTTTCACACCTCCATGCGCATCGCACTCGCCCTGGATCGTCGGGCCGCCACGCCGGCGAATCGCGCCCGCAACTCCTCCACCTAGGAGCAGGTCGTTGTTGGCGGCGTTGACGATCGCGTCGACCTGCTGCTCGACCAGGTCGCCCGCGATGATCACGATCCGCGTTGCAGGCGTTCCATCACCTCGGCCATTCGTTCTTCGAGAAGACCTTGCGTCGCGGTTGCGATGCCACGGACACCGATCGATTCGATCGTCAATGACGCACAGGCCACGCCGCACGCCAAGGCGTCGAGCAGCCCACCTCGCTCCGCGCCGGTGCTGATCCACCGCGCGAGCATTCCGCCCGCTACCGCATCGCCGGCTCCCGTGGTGTCAAGGGCGACATGGTTGGTCAGTGCCGGCACGTGCACGCTCCCGTCCGGGGTGAAGGCGGTGACGCCGCCGGCGCCGGCCTTCAGGACCAGGCCATCCAGCCACCACTGCCGGCGGAACTGCTCGGCGTCCTGCCCGCCCAGGGCGGCGAACTCATCCTGGTTGCAGAAATACCACGCCGCCCTCTTCAAAACGTTATAGGCCTCAGACGGCCTCCCCCGCACATACGAGAGCATGGCGTCGGCCGCCAGCAGCCGGCTCGGGGCGAGCATCTTTGCGACCTGGGCCTGTCGATCTGGGCGCATCGAGCCGACGAATGCCCAGCCGTCAAAATCGGACGGGACCTGCGGCTCCCAGGCGTCATAGATGGAGTCCGTGCTGCCCAGGTCGATGTTGCGGCCGTGCTCCTGATGAGCTTTCCATCGATACGTCGGCGCGTCGACGACCTGCAGCGAGGTGGTGTCGATCGGCCTTTTCCCGAAAGCATGCATCACGCGGTCATATCCATCGCGGCCAACGGGAGCAACCAGCCTCACTGGTAAGACCAGGCTCGCCGCCAGCGCGAAGAAAACGGCCGAGCCCCCCAGCTCTTCGGAGACGGACCCGAAAGGGCCGTCGCGTGTATCGAGCGCCACCGAGCCGGCCACAAGAAGCTCGATGGCGCCTCCGCTCACGCTCTTCGCCCGGTTCCGCTGTCGGAGGTCACGACGTGGCGAGCAAGTTTCAGCTTGGCGAGGAAATCAGCCACGTCCGTGTACGCCTCCATCTCCATCCATGTCCGTCCCAGCTCATGCGTAGAGTGCGCGTCCGATCCGGTTGCCGTGGCCTTGTCCAGCTCGGTCGCGAGCCGTGCAGCTGCTGCATTGGCCCCCGGCTCGCACCACGGGTTGTACACCTCGATGATGTCGATGCGGTCCGACAGCTCGACGATTCGCTCGGCGCGGAAATGTGAGCGGTTGCGATCGAGTGGGTGCGGCACGTAAGTGAGGCCGCCCATTTCGTGCACGAGGTCCATCACACGCTCCGGGCGCTGGTATGCGGGCAGCTGCCCCGTGATGAACAGGCCGATGATCTCACCCTCCAGCGTCTTCGCCTCCTCGCCCACTATCGCGAGCTCTGGCGCGAGGCGCGCGAGCGCGAGCGCTCCCTCGACGGTGTTGTGATCGGTGAGCGCGATGCGGTCGAAGCCGCAGATACGGCTCCGTTCGATCAGTGCCTCGAGCGATGTCCTGCTGTCGTGCGAGTAGCGCGAATGAAGGTGAAGGTCTACACGCAACGCAAAGAAGCCAGCGGCCGCTTAGACCGTGAGGGCTTCGAGCTGGCGCTCGCGCGCCTTCGCAAACAGCGGGATCACCTCCGCGGGGCCGCGGCTCCTGCATGCCTGGTCCATCAACGCCGCCTGTGCGTCGTAGATGATCTCCATCACCTGCTCGGGTCTGCGTTCGCGGCCGAGCCGGCCGGGCAGATCCGCATGTGCGTGACGCAGCACGACCATCAGCCGCGCCACCAACCATCCGGGGACGAGTCGCACTTCCTTGACGACACACTCCTCGACCCAGAAGAGAAGCTCATCGGACTCCTGCAGCAAGCGTCGCGGCGTCATTGCACGCCGCCGCCTGCGATGCCACCGTACGTATCGCTCCTGCTCCTCGATGGTCTGCTCGAGCATGGCTCGCAACCCACTATATCAGCGGCTCCCGGCGCTGCTGACTGCTTTAGTTTTGGCGGGATAGCACAACGTACGCCAGCCACCTGCCGCTGGAATGAGATGCACCTCGCGATCGAAGGACCACTCGCGCCATTGCTGCCTGACTCGATAGCGCATGACCATCTGCGCGACGTTCCTGTAGCTGCGTTGATGCATGCGATCGGTCCAGGCTTCGAGCACGTTCACACTGACGACCTGCATATCGAGCAGCTCCATGTCGTCGTTCAGGCGCGGCATGCCATCGATGAAAGCTTCACGTCCGCCCCAGGCGCGCTGCGCATCCTCCGCCACCATCTCCCACATCTCGTCGAATCGCCCCTGCGCCTGGAGCTTCATGAAGCGCATCTCGAAGGTCGCGGGTGCGATCGAAACCGGCGGGGGCGGTCGTATCGGCTCTGCGGCGGGAGGGAAGGCGGCCCGACCCCCCGGCTTTGCACCCGCCATCGGCGCTCCGACGAAGCGGCCGAACTCATCTGACGGCCACGTCGTAAAGCGCCCTGCGAGGCGGGAGAGCGCTGCCTCCAGGGCAGGCCACCGGCGAAGTGGACGGAACAGCCTATTGACCATTGGCGCTAGATGTTGTGTTATTTCCACAGACTGTATACAGAATGTGGATATCTCGCAACCACAGATGCCCTGCAGCCTGCCGCCGAAGGCGGTCCGCAATTGGCTCCCCGATTTGTCCCGGCTGCGGGCGCCCGCGGCGCGATGGGTGGAGCTGGCGGGTCACCGTGAAAGCTCGCCGCCGGTGATAAGGATCGGGGTAGGCGCCTGGCGAGTCGCTCCACGACCTCAGCCCGCGGCCAGCCGCCGCACCATCGCAGCCACTGCCTCGAGCGGAACCCCGACCGGGCAGGCTGCCGATGCAGCATCCAGCTCGGGCGAATCTCCAGACAAATCGGACGCAGCCTCACCCAACCGCGCGTAGAGCCGCATGTAGGACGTCGCGAGGTCGGGTAGGCGCACCTTGCCGAGCCTGCCGGCTGCGAGCGCGCACAAACCGCAGTTGATGCACCCCATGAGATCGGGGTGATGTTCGCGCTCATCGGCCAGCAGTGGACGGATGCCGTCGGCCGCGTACGTCTCGAGAAGCTTCGCGACCTGCGAGCGCGGGCGGGTCAATCGCCTGCGCGTCAGGTGCACACCGTATGCGAACGCGAGCTTCGCCAGCGAATCCGCGCGCGCCACTAGTTATGGAGGCCTCGGTGAGCGCCGATGGCCAGCTCTTCTTGCGCCCAACCCATGCGCCCGAGGATCGGTGCGCGTCCCAACCACGCGCCGCGAAGAAACTCGCGCGCCGCATCGAAGCCTTGAGAAGCGCTCCAGCCGAGCTCGTTGCCGATCACGGCCGCCGCCCGCAAGACACACGCACCTCCAGCGCATGGCCCGGCAGCGAGGCCGACGCGACGAAACGCGTCGGCCAGCGTGCGCACCTGCTCTTGACGGGCCGCGTGCGCCAGCTCCGCTTCAGTGATCGGCTCGCACCGGCACACCATGCGTCCGGATCTCGCATCCTGCAGGACCGCGGCGGCGTTGGACCCGTGCCTCGATTGCAGCTTCATTGCAGCGAGCGCAGTGATGCCGCAGCGGCGTGCGAGCTCTGCGGCAGGCTCGACATCGGACTCATTGCCTGGCAGCGGCCGTGTCGCGGTGATGCTCGACGCTTGATGGCCGAGCTTCCGGCAGACCACATCGGACGTTTCCTCGGCCATCAACCGATACATCGAGAGCTTGCCGCCCGCGATGGTCACGAATCCGTCCGCGCCGTCGGTAGAGTGGTCGATGACCTCATACCGCCGCGACAGCTCGTCCTCGTAGCGCCTCCACTTGAAAAGAGTCGGGCGCACACCGGTCGTCGTCCGCACCGGACGGTAAGAGCGAATCGATGGAAAGACCCGCTCGAACGCCTGCAGCAGGTAGTCGACCTCGTCTTCGAGCACATCGACCGAATCGAGGTCTCCGTAGAAGTCGTCGTCCGTGGTGCCGAGGAGCGTGAACCCGGCGTGCGAAACCATCAGCAGGTCGCGGCCGTCGATCGACTCGGCGCTGATCGAGAAGTTGGAGATGCGGTGGGGGTACACGATGTGAATCCCCTTGGCCGGCCGCAGCTGTACCGTGGCGCCGGCCATGCGGCTGATCTCGGGCACCCACGGCCCTGCGGCATTCACGACGACCTTCGCACGTGCCTCAGACGTGCCGCCGTCCGGCCCGCGGTAGCGAACGCCGATCACCTTGCCGCCATCGCGCAGCAGATCGGTCACGCGCGTGTGGTTGAGGGCACGGGCTCCATGGGCGATGGCGTCCTGGACGTTGGCGAAGACGAGCCGATGGGGGTCGACGCCCCACTCCTCCATCGTCACGGCGCCGATCACGTCGGCCGCAAGGCCAGGCTCGACCTGCCGCGCCTCCTCGGCCGTCAGCCGCACGTGCGGGTGCGCATGCTTGAGCGGCTGGAAGCGGTCGTAGACCTCCATCGCGGTTTCCATGCGCTCGATGTTGTTCTTGTCGTGCGGCAGGACCGGGATGATGAAAACGACCCGGTAGACCATGTTTCGCGCAATGGAGACGATGTAGCCCGCGTCCTGCGTCGACAGGCGCGTTGTGTTCCAGTCGAACTCGAGATACCGAGGGCCGCCGTGAATCATCCAGCTGGAGCTGCCGGTGGTTCCGCCGCCCCAGTCGCCCTTTTCGAGCAGCAGCACAGACAGTCCACGCAGCGCAAGGTCGCGCCCGATTCCCGCCCCGGTCACGCCCCCGCCGATGACGCAGACGTCGTGCGCGCTCGGCGCGCTCACCCGCTGGTCTCTCGCCGCACCGGATCAGCTTGCAGCTTCGTGCTGCTTCTGGAACTCTTCGATGATCGCTTTCGCTAGGTGCGCCGGCATCTCGTCGTAATGCGAGAACTTCTTCGTGTAGCTGCCGCGCCCCTGGGTGATGGAGCGCAAATCCAGCGCGAAACGCAGCATCTCCGACTCCGGCACGTTGACGCGTACGAGCTGGTAGCCGTCGTCGGGCTCGGTGCCCATGATCTTGCCGCGGCGGCCATTGATGTCCGACATGATGTCGCCAAGGTTCTTCTCGGGCACTTTGATCGTGGCTTCCACGATCGGCTCGAGCAGGACCGGGCCGGCATCGAGCGCAGCCTTTCGGATGGCCAGCGAGCCTGCGATCTGGAAGGCCATGTCGTTGGAGTCGACCTGGTGGAACTTGCCATCGACGAGCGTGACCCTGACGTCAACCATCGGGTAACCGGCGACGACCCCCTTGGCCATGTTGTCCACGATTCCCTTCTGGACCGAGGCGCGGAAGTTCTGCGGGATGGCGCCGCCGAAGATCTTGTCCTCCCAGACGAAGCCTTCGCCGCGCTTGGTCGGCGCGACCTCGATGACGCAGATCCCGTACTGCCCGTGGCCGCCCGACTGTTTGACGTGGCGGCCCTCGGCCCGGCTGTGACCGGACACCGTTTCCCGGTAGGCCACGCGAGGCGTCTGGGTTGTCGCCTCGACGCCGTACTTCCGCTTCAGCTTCTCGAGGGTCACGTCGAGGTGGACGTCGCCCAGCCCCGCGATGATCAGCTGCTTGGTCTCCTCCATGCGCTCGACGTGAAGAGTCGGGTCTTCTTCGGCAAGGCGCGCGAGGCCGCTCGAGATCTTCTCCTCGTCGCCGCGAGCCTTGGGGGTGATCGCGAGGCTGTACGCGGGGGCGGGCAGGTCAAGGGGCGGAAGTGGGCCGCCGTCCTTTGCCGCCCCCAAGGCGTCCCCCGTAAGCGTGTGCGTCAGCTTGGTCACGGCGCCGATGTCGCCGGCGTGGATCTCGGTCGCCGCCACGTGCTCCTTGCCGCGCGGGTAGAAGATCTGGGCCAGGCGCTCGTCGCCGCCGCGGTTGAGGTTCGCCAGGTGCTGATCCGCCTTGATCGAGCCCGAGACGACCTTGAAGTAGCTGACCTTCCCGAACTGGTCGCCGCCGGTGCTGAACACGAACGCCTTGGTCGGCTGGTCGGGCTCGCCCTCAGCGGGGGGCAGCAGCTCGGCGATCGTCGACATCAGCGTCCGCACGCCGAGCAGCTTGGTGGCCGACGAGCAAACGACTGGGGCCACCTTGCCCGCGAGGATTCCTTCCCGCAGGCCGCGCTGGATCTCTTCCTCGTTGAGAGTGCCAGCCTCGAGGTACTTCTCGAGCAGCGAGTCATCGCTCTCGGCCGCGGCTTCGATGAGCTGGCCGCGGTACTGGTCGACCAGGCTCTGCATGTCATCCGGAATCGGCGCCTCTGTGCCCTTGCCGTCGCTCGCCGTCACGAATGCCTTCAGGTGGAGAAGGTCGACGATGCCGCGGAACTCCTGCTCGGCCCCGATCGGCAGGTGAAGGGGAAACGGCCGCGGCGACAGATGCTCCCGCATGGCGCTGACCGCGCCGTAGAAGTCGGAGTGCTCCTTGTCGAGCTTGTTGACCACCACCACCCGAGGCTTGCTCGAGCGGTTGCACAATTCCCAGGCGATCTCGGTGCCCACCGCGAGATTCGGGTTCGGTCCCACCACCACGACCGCCCCTTCCGCCGCCCGGAGGCCGCTCAAGGCTTGCCCGGTGAAATCGAAGAACCCGGGCGCGTCGAGGATGTTGATCTTGAAGCCGCCGTGCTCCGCGAACGCGACTCCGAGGTTGATCGAGATCTTGCGGCGCTGTTCCTCGGGTTCGAAGTCCGTGGTCGCCGTCTGCTGGTCGGGCGAGCCCAGGCGGGGGATGGCGCCGGAAGCGAACAGCATCGCCTCGGCGAGGGACGTCTTGCCGTCGTGCGAATGGCCCAGCAGGACCACGTTCCGGATCTTATCGGTCGGGTAATCGGCTGCCATCCAACCCCCAGCTAAAGCCTGCGGTAGGTTCGATGCCTAAGTCTAAGGGGCGATTAAGGGACGGTTGGCTTGGGTATGATCTGATGTCCATGGTCAAGAGGACCGCGTCTGTCGAAGAGGTGCTGGCAGCGATCGAGACTGCCCGCGACAAGGTGATGGCCGACGAGGTCAAATCGCTCACCAAGCTGGGCATCCCCAAGGCGATGGCCTACCAGATGATCGCCAGCAGGTTCCACCAGAAGGTGGGGAACCAGGAAGAGGCTGAGCCCGATCCTTTTGAGGGCAACACCACCTCCTGGGAAGAGATCGGCTAACCAGCCACCCATGAGCCGGGCGGCGTGAATCGCGCCCGACGGCTCGCCCGGCTTCTCAACATCCTCGCTGCGATCATTGCCGAGCCGGGCCTCAACCCGCTGGAGCTCGCGGATCGTGCGGGCGTCTCCGAGCGGCAGCTTCGGCGCGATCTGAGGCAATTGCGGGAGCTCGGTTACGAGGTCTCGTATACGAGCGGCTACGAGGTCCAGGAGAAGCTGAACCTGGAGGGCCGCGCCCCGGCACGCGCGCCCAAGCGCGCCTATGAGCAGCAGCTCGAGCTCCTCCAGGCCGTGGCACAGGCCGTCGGCAGCGCAGGCTTGGGTGGGAACGGCGCCCCTCGCACCCGCGCAAGGTCTGGCCGCGCCAAGGCAAAGACGACGAAGTCGAAGCCAATCGTCCTGATCCCCACGGGTGAGACGGACGCCGACTTCATCTACGTCACTGGATTCGCCGTCGAGACCGGCCTGTACATCAGATATGCGGATGGCGACGACGTCCTGGTCGCCAGCCCGCTGGAGATCGACCGCGCTCGCGCGCAGAGCAAAGCCAAACAGGTGCTGGAGGACCGCCACACCTATGTCCACGCCACATGGGCCCGGCTTGCCGCCACCATGCTGCGCGAGCGAGACATCGACGCCGCGCGCGTCTCCCCGCGTCTGCATGCCGTCCATCTCGAGGAGCTGCGCGCCAATGGCATCGCCGCCGAGGTCGATCGCGACCTGTTTCGCGTCGAGCGGCGTCACAAGTCACCCGCCGAGGCCGAAGCCATCCAGGCCAGCCAGAGCGCTGCCGAGAAGGCGGTCGTCGAGGTCGTGCGCAACCTGGCCGCGGCGGAGATCAAGGACGGGATGCTGTGGGCGGACGGACGTCCTCTTACCTCGGAGCGACTGTATGCGCGCGCACAGCTGCTGCTGGGAGAGATGGGCCACACGTGTCCCGACATGATCATCGCCGGATCGCCCGAATGCGCGCTGCCCCACTATCGGGGCGAGGGCCAGATCCGCGCGAACGCTCCGGTGATCATCGACATCTTTCCGGTCGGCCGAACCAGCCACTACCACGGCGACCTCACCCGCACCGTGGTGGTCGGCGAAATACCGGAGGAGTTTCGCCGCATGCACGCAGCCGCGCTGCAGGCCCTCGACGCTGGCATCGAGACGATTCGCGCCGGCGTGCGAGGCAAGGATGTCCACCTGGCCGTCTGCGAGGTTCTCGTCGACCGAGGCTTCGGCACGACGTCGACCGGTTACGAAGGCCCCGCCGACGTGCCCAGGATGAACCACAGCACCGGCCACGGCGTTGGTCTGGACGTGCACGAAGAGCCATCGCTTCGTGAGTCTTCCGATGGACCGCTCGAGGAAGGCGATGTCGTCACGGTGGAGCCTGGACTTTACAAATTGGGCCTCGGTGGTGTTCGTGTTGAGGACACCGGGATGGTGACGGCGAGTGGATTCCACAACTTCACGTCCATCACCCGCAGCCTCGACCCCAAGGACTATCACTGATGGGGGATCTGCGGCTGGAGCACGACGACCAGCTCTCGTCGAGCACCTGCACTCACTGCGGCGCCCCTTTCGACAGCGTGATCGGCGTCATGTACGAGGACGACGACCCGATCGCGATCTATCGCGCGGACATTTTCGAGCACTTCCATCGGGAGGCAGAGCCGCGCGTCGTGCTCTCGATCGCGGTCGGGGACTGGAGCGACGGGACCGGTCGTGGCGACCGCTGCTCAGCTGCGATCGAAGCGTGGGCCGTCGGCGATCGCGTGCAGATGGCATTCAGCGATCGTGCCGGTTCGCCATGGCAGGAGCTGGAGGTCGTGAGCTGGCAGCTGAGCAGCACGGAAGCACAGGCAGGCCCGCTTCGCGACGCCTTTCTCCGTCTCGCCGATCACATCGCCTACCAGGACCGCCGACTGCGCCGGGCCCTCACGCCGGCGGGTCGCCACAGCCAGGGGCTGTAAACCCCCGCTTTACATCTCGTAAGCTTCCTGCGTGCCCAGGCAGGAGACACTCGGCCAGCGAATTCGGCGTATCCGCCAGCAGCGCGGCATGAGCCTTGCCAAGGTCAGCGGCGGCGACTTCAGCCGCGCGTTCCTCAACCAGGTCGAGTTGGGTCGCAGCCAGCCTTCGACGAGGGTGCTGCGCGTGATCGCGGGCCGGCTGGGCACGGAGGTCGACTACCTTCTCGAAGGCAGGCTGCCGAACCTCGATCGCGAGCTCGCACTGGAGCGGGCCCGTGTGCTGCTCGCGCGCGGCCAGGCTCGCCGCGCGCTGGCGGCCCTCGATGACGCCGTCGGCGCCGCGGACTGGCCGATGAGCACCGATGCGCGGTTGTGCCAGGCCCAGGCTTTGCATGCGCTGGGACGGTCTGAGGAAGCCGACGAGATCGTGGCCGAGGAGCGAAGGGTCATCGCCGCGCGCGGCGATGACCATCGACTGGAGCGGGTGCGTGCCCTGCAGCGTGGCGAGGCTTTCTCAGTCGGTCGCGGCGATCCCCAGGCAGCGATTCGCACGCATCTTCGCCTGGCGGACAGCGCGATGCGCGCGGCCAGAAGCCACGACGCGCTCGAGCATTACCGCGCCGCACGCGTCCTGCTCGAGGCGACTACCAGGTAGCGCTCAGAAGCCCACCGGCCACGTGAATGCCGGCGGCGGGACGACTGCGGGCGGGCTGATCTCGAGAGTGATCACCTCATGGTTCGCGAGAACGATGCCTTTCGGGTCGCCGGTGAAGGGCTGCGGTCCCTCGCCTTTCCCACCGTCCACGTAGACGAGCAGCTTCTGGTCGGGTGCGAGCACGAACGAGGACACGTGAGTCGAGTCGAGCGGCTGCGACTTGCCCCCCGAGGCGCCCCAGACCGCGAAGAAGTCGCCGAGCGTGAAGGTGTGATCGTTGGGCGCTTCGACATGGATGATTCCCGGCTCGCCGGTGTGCATGTGCAGCCAGTAGTAGCAGAGGGCGGTCCGGCCGACGGTCGTGGGAATGCTGACCGCACGGCCCTGGTAGAGGATCTTCAGTGCGGCGTGGTAGTGGACTTGCGTCTGCTCGAGCTGGTCGCAGGGAATCGAGGTGGTTGGACCACGAACGCTGGAGGGCGTCTGGCCACCGAACCGAGACACCGCCACATAGCCGAGAACAGCGACGATCACCATAACCACCGCGATGGCACCGGCGATGAGACCGACTAGAGCGCCGGTGGACAGGCCGCGGCGAGAAGGTAGGGCTGTGCCGGCGGGGATCCATGCCTGGCCGCTCCAACGCCAAAGCCCATCCGGCGACAAAGCGGGCTTCCAGGCGACGCCGTCCCACCACCAGTATCCGTCGGGCGAGAAAGTGTTCGGGAGCTGCACGTGGCCGGGTGGTTGCGCCACCCGCGAAGGCTACTGGATGGCCCTCGCTCTTCCTCCGGTATAACGAGGCGTCACAAGCCCTTGTTGCTGCTCGAGTTCCAATCGAAGGCCGGTGGCATGGTCGGCTTGCCCGATGTGATCTCGATGCTGACCACCATGTGCGTCTTGAAGACTATCGCCTTGGGGTCCCCGTCGTAGAGCACCGGGCCCTTGCTGTCATTCGAGTCGACGTACACATAGAGCTTCTCGTCGGGCGTGAGCGTGAACGACGAGACGTGCGTCGCGTCGAACGGCACCGCGGCCTTCCCGCTGTTTTTCGACCACGTGTCCCACACCTGGAAGAACTGGCCCAGCGTGAACGTGTCATTCGCAGGCGACTCGATGTGGATCACGTCCGGGTAGGCGCTGTGGACGTGAAGCCAGTAGTAGCAGGTGGGCGTCGACTCGCCGCCCTGTATGCCGATGCCACCCGGAAGGCGAACCAGGACGCCTTCGTGGATGATCTGCAGGGCAGCGTGATAGTGGATCTGCGTCTGCTCGAGGTGGTCGCAGGTGACGCCGGCCACCTGTGGCGGCGGGTTCGTCCGGTTGTTGGCGAAGTTGTAGATGATCAACCCGATCGCGAACGCCACGAGGACCGCGCCGACGGCGACCGGCAGCATCGGGATGTCCGGGCCGGTCTTGACCTTCGGGGGCAGGCGGCGGCCACCCTTCCCCTTCGTCCCCCGTTGGGGCGCCTTGGTACGCGTGGATGAGGCCATGCGCTTGATAGAATACCGACCTACCCTTTCTGGCCTCGGCCGGCAGGCATCCGCCTCCCGTTCTGACCGCGGCCTGAACCCATAGGAAGGAGGTCCCCGTTGCGGGATTACGAGGTTCTGTACATCATTCGCGCCGACCTGGATGACGACAAGGTCCAGGACGTGGTCAAGCGGGTCAACACGCTGATCGACCGGTCTGGCGGTGTTGCCGAGCGCACCAACCTCTGGGGCAAGCGCAAGCTCGCCTACGAGGTCAAGCATCAGAAGGAGGGCTCATACGTCCTCCAGGATTTCCGGATCGATCAGGGGCGCATCCCCGAGCTCGAGGCCGCGCTCAAGATCACGGAAGAGGTTCTCCGGCACCTGATCGTGCGGAAACCGGAGAAAGCCGCGCCGGCCCCCGTCGTGCCGCCGCCGCCGGCGGAGGTCGTCCTCGAGCCAATCGCAGTCGAAGCGGAGCCGGTGGCGGCCAGATCGTTGGGGGATCGGGAGGAGGAGTCTTAGATGTCGAACTTGAACAAAGCAATGCTCATCGGCCGGCTGACCAAGGACCCGGAGATGCGTTACACGCCGAGCGGAACCGCGGTGACCAACTTCAGCATCGCCACCAACCGCTGGTCCACCGGGCCCGACGGCGAGCGCAAGGAGTTCACCGACTACCACAACATCGTGGCCTACCCGATTGGCAAGCGAAACCTGGCCGAGACCGTGGCACAGTACACGCGCAAAGGCGCGCTCGTCTTCGTCGAAGGCCGCATCCAGACACGTTCGTGGGAAGGCCAGGATGGGCAGAAAAGACGTGTGACCGAGATCATCGCCAACGACGTCCAGTTCCTCGAGCCCCGCGGGGCGACCGCGGGCGCCGGTGCGCCGGCGCGCACAGCCGGCGCGACTCACGACGACATTCCCGCTCCGGACGACGCGCCGCGCGACGTCGACCCGGACGACATACCTTTCTAGGAGATACCCATGGCAGTCAACCGTCCACAACGTGACTCGAGCAGCGGCGGCGGGCAGAGAGGTCCGAAGCGCCAGCACCGCAAGGTGTGCAGCTTCTGCGTCGAGAAGGTCCAGTACATCGACTACAAGGAGATATCGCGGCTGCGCCGGTTCGTCAGCGACCGTGGCAAGATTCTGCCCCGCCGCGTGACCGGCACCTGTGCGCGCCACCAGCGGCCGCTCACCACGGCGCTGGAGCGCGCGAGAGCGATCGCATTACTCCCATATACGACTGAATCGCATTAACTGAATCGCATTAAGGGCGCGGCGCCTCCCTCGCCATTCATGGGGAGGTGGGCCCGGGCCGAAGGCCCCGGTCCGGTGGGGAGATACAATTCGCGACGCCGCCTCAGTCCACCATCGGAGCGCGCCCATGACCTTCCAGACCCAGCTTCGCATCCCCGGCCCGACCCCTATTCCCGAGCGGGTCGTTCGCAGCATGAACCGGCCGATGATCGATCACCGCGGACCGGAGTTCGCTGCGATCCTGGCCGAGATCACGTCCGGCGCGAAGCGCGTCTTCAAGACCTCCAACGACCTGCTGCTGCTCACCTCGTCGGGTACAGGGGGGCTCGAGTCGGCGGTCGCCAACCTGGTGTCGCCGGGTGACGAGGTCATCGTGGCCCTCAGCGGAAACTTCGGCGAGCGCTTCGCCGCGCTGGCCGCCGCCTACGGCGCTGATGTGGTGCGGCTGGAGTTCGAATGGGGCCAGCCGGTGGACCCGGACGACCTCGCCAAGGTCGTCGAGCGCCATCCGCGGGCAAAGGTTGTGCTTCTCACCCACAACGAGACTTCGACCGGACTGACCAACCCGCTGCGCGAGCTTGCGCTCGTGGGCCGCGACGCGGAACGGATCGTCGTCGTCGACGGTGTCAGCTCCATCAGCTCGATCGACATCCAGACCGACGCATGGGGAGTCGACGTCGCCGTCAGCGGCTCTCAAAAGGGCTGGATGGCGCCGCCGGGATTCGCGCTGGTCAGCGTGAGCGAGCGGGCTTGGGCGCAGCAGGCGAAGGCTCGGTCCCCGCGGTTCTATTTCGACTGGAAGGAAGCCAAGACGTGGGCCGAGAAGGGTATGACCCCGTTCACGCCTGCGGTTGGCGTCGCCTTCGCGTTGCAGGAGGGCCTGCGCATGCTCGAAGAAGAAGGTCTAGAGCATGTCTACAAGCGCCACGCGCGTCTTGCGCGCGCAACGCAGTCAGGGCTCCAGGCGATGGGCTTCCAGCTGTTCGCTCAGGAGGGCTATCGGTCCAACACGGTGACCTCGGCCATGCCGCCGCCCGGTGTGGATGTCGCCGCGCTGCGGAAGCTCCTCGACGAGAAGTACGGTGTCGTGATCGCCGGCGGCCAGGGCAAGATGACCGGCAAAATGGTCAGGGTCGGCCACCTGGGCGCGGTCGCCGAAGGCGACGTGGTGCAGGTGCTGTGGGCGATCGAGCAGGCGCTCGAAGAGCTCGACGTCGCCCCGGCCGAGGGCCGCGGCGTGGCCGCCGCGACCGCATCACTGCAGGGCGTCCCCGCATAGTCGCCGACCGCTGACGACCTAGACTCAGAGCCACCGTGCCCCGGATCCTCGTCGCCGACCCGCTCGCCGAGGACGGCCTCGAACGACTCCGCCGCGCCGGTGAGGTGACGGTGGTCAGCAAGCTCGCCGAGGCCGAGCTGATCGAGCGCATCCCCGAGTTCGACGCGCTCGTCGTCCGCAGCGAGACGAAGGTGACGGCTCCTGTCATCGAGGCGGGAAAGCGACTGCGCGTGGTGGGCCGCGCGGGCGTGGGCGTGGACAACATCGACGTTCCCGCCGCGACGCGCAAAGGAATCCTCGTCGTCAACGCGCCACGCGGAAACATCGTTGCGGCCGCGGAGCACACCATCGCGCTGCTCTTCGCGCTGGCGCGATCGGTGCCGCAAGCCGATGCCTCCGTCAAGCGCGGCGAGTGGAATCGCTCGAAGTTCATCGGCACCGAGATCCGCGGCAAGACGCTTGGCGTCATCGGCCTTGGCAACGTAGGCTCCGAGGTGGCCAAGCGCGCGCATGGCCTGGAGATGGAGGTCATCGCGTACGACCCGGTCGTCTCGGTCGAGCGCGCGGAGCTCTTCAATGTGCAGCTGGTCCCGCTCAACGAGCTTCTCGAGCGAGCGGATTTCGTCACCGTCCATGTGCCTCTCGTCGATGCCAACCGCCACCTGATTGGGGCGCCCCAGCTGGCGTTGCTCAAGCCGTCCGCCAGGCTGATCAACACCGCGCGCGGCGGCATCGTCGACGAGAACGCCCTCTGCCATGCGCTCGAATCCGGTCGGCTGGCCGCCGCGGCGGCCGATGTTTTCGAGCACGAGCCCGCTGGTGAAAGCCCTCTCTTCCGCCTGCCCAACTTCATCGCCACTCCCCATATCGCAGCGTCGACTATCGAGGCCCAGGCCTCGGTGGCATTCGATGTCGCGGAAGAGGTCGCCGCGGTGCTGGCGGGCGACCTGCCCCGGTATGCCGTCAATGCGCCAGCCCTGCCGCCGGAGGAGCTCGCCTACCTGCGCCCGTTTGCGCTGCTCACGGAGCGCCTCGCCGCCCTGCATACCCAGCTGTTCGGCGGACGCGTCAGCGCGATCGAGCTCGAGTTCGAAGGAGAGCTCGCGGAGCATGACGTCAACCTCCTCGTGGCGGCGGCGATTCGGGGCGTGCTGCAGCCCTTCACGGAGGACCGCATCAACTCCGTCAATGCGCGGCTGATCGCTTCAGGCCGTGGCGTCAGGCTGATCGAGCGCAGGAGTCCGGCGCATGGAAGTTACGCCAGCCTCGTCACACTACGTATGCACGGCCACGAGCTGGCCGGAACTGTGCTGATGGGAGAGCCGCGCGCGACCAGGATCGACTCGTTTCGGGTCGATCTCGTTCCCGAAGGCCGCTTCCTGGTGAGCCGGCACGAGGACAGGCCGGGCGTGGTGGGCAGTTTTGGCACGATTTTAGGCAAGCACGACGTCAATATCGCGAGCATGCAAGTCGGCCGCGATGCACCGCGCGGCAACGCGATGATGATCCTTGCGGTCGACGATCCGGTCGGCGACGCTGTGCTCACCCGGCTGCGCGAGGTCGCCGGCATGTCCGACCTTCGCTACGTCGAGCTCGGGGGCGCATCCGATAGCTGACGTACGAGCCCTGCCCGGATTCCGATACCGACTCGCGAACGCCGGCAATCCCAGCACGCTGGTCGCGCCGCCGTACGACGTCATCCCCGAGTCCGAGCTCGCGAAATACCAGCAGCTCTCGCCCTTCAACGTCGTCCATGTCACCAGGCCCGGCACGGATTACGCCGCTGCTGCCAAAACGTTTGCGGAGTGGGAGCGAAACGGCATCGTGCAGGCCGACGAGCCTTCCATGTATGTGCACGAGGTCACGTTCGACGGCCGCCGGCGCCGCGACCTGATCGCCGCCCTGCGCCTGCAGCCTTACTCAGACCGCGTGGTGCTGCCGCACGAGCGCACACATCGGGGGCCCAAGGAAGATCGCCTTGCCCTGATGCGCGCAACCCACATGAGCCTCGAGCCGCTGTGGTTCGTCTATGAAGGACGGGCGGCTGGCGTCAAGGGGATCACTGACGTGGTCAGCCAGCGCTCGCCGGCGGTGGCCTTCCAGGGTCCGGAAGGGACCGAGCACCGGCTCTGGACGATCACGGATCGCGTGATCCAGGCCGCGGTGCACGCCGCTTTCGAAGAGATGGAGGTGCTGATCGCCGACGGGCACCATCGCTACGAGACCGCGCTGGCGTACGCGGAGGAGGCGGGCGGCCCGGAAGACGCGAGCTCTCGCTTCACGCTGGCGCTGTTCACCGACATCGACGATCCCGGGCTGCAGGTGCTGCCGACGCACCGCGTGCTCAAGGCAGGCGTCACCGTCAGCGGAGGCGACGATGCTCCATCGCTCGAGGCGACGCTGGCCGGACTTCGCGGCAAGGTTGCGGCCGGCGCCTACCACGACCACCGGTTCCAGGTGCTGCCGTTGGAAGGAGATGTGGCCCTGGTGGAGCTGCACGAGCAGGTGATCGACAACATCCTGGGCAAGCGCAATCCCGAAGACTTCCTTCTCTATACGCGCGATGCGACCGAGGCCGTGCGCTGGGTCGACGAGGGCGTGGGCGTAGGCGCCTTCTTCCTGGACGCTCCTGACCTGCACCAGGTTTTGCGGCTGGCCAAGGCGGGGAAGACACTTCCTCAGAAGAGCACCTACTTTTACCCCAAGCCACCCTCCGGGATGGTGTTTCTCCGTCTGGATCCGGATCGGCGGCTATAGTTAGGAACCCGAAGCAAGAACTGAAAAATGCCCACATACGGATATCGCTGTAGCAACTGCGGCCACGAGTTCGAGATCCAGCAAAAGATGGCAGACAAGCCGCTCACGGCCTGTCCAGAATGCCAAGGGAAGCTGACGAAAATCCTCTACCCGGTTGGCATCAGCTTCAAAGGCAGCGGCTTCTACACCACGGACTACAAGTCGGCCGGCAAGGGTGCCGGCGCTTCCAGTGACGGCGTGGCCGCCTCAGCAGAAAGCTCGTCAAGCTCGGAGAGCAAGGCCGAGACGAAGTCAGAGTCGAAGCCGGAGAAGAAGTCAGAGTCCAAGTCAGCCAAGTCAGATTCCAAAACGGAGAAGAAGGCTTCCTAGATGGCAGAGACAAGCGCAGAGATTCAGGCGGTCACCGACGCGGAGTTCGAGTCCATCGTCCTCAAAGCCGACCGGCCGGTGCTCGTCGATTTCTGGGCGGCCTGGTGCGGCCCCTGCCGGATGATCGCCCCCATCGTCGAGCAGATACGCGGTGAGCTCGGCGACAAGGTGACCGTCATGAAGATGGACATTGACGAGAACCCGGCCACCCCCATCTCGCTGGGGATCGCCTCGATCCCGACCGTGATCATCTTCAAGGATGGCAAGCCTGCGGACCGCATGGTCGGCTACCGCCCGAACATGAAGGGCGACCTCAAAGCCAAGCTCGAAGCGCTGATCAGTCCGGCCTAAGGCCTGCCGGCCGGCGGAAAGCTGGCTATTGTTCTCGCGTGCAGGTCGCGATCTACACCGGCAAGGACCCGGGTGGGAAGCGGTTTCTGAGCACGCTGGA
>WNGQ01000279.1_pt1 | contig 102702 bp, 89 predicted proteins | sample 5407661 | NCBI WGS metagenome assembly WNGQ01 (sample SAMN13153382, study PRJNA577476) | soil metagenome | isolation source: 60 cm soil or saprolite under Garry oak tree replicate 2 | place: USA:California | collected 2016-06-15 | reverse complement strand
GAGAAGTTCTCTCAGCGGATCGGACAGAACATCACTCAATTGGAGTCAGACTCCCAATTGGAGTCAGTTTCGGCAGTTAAGACCGCGTAAATAAAGAACTTGGCGGAAGCGTGTGGGAGTCGAACCCACCACTCGGCTCGCGAAGAGCCGAATCGCCGGCTTTGAAGGCCGGGAAGATCACCGGATCCCTTTCGCCTCCGCAAAAAGTATAGAGGCTAGGTGCGGCTGGAGACAAACGTGGAGGTCTGATGAGTTCGAATCAGAGCGGCGACCAAATCGAAAAGAGCGGGTGCCGTACAGACTTCGTAGTAGGAATGTTCTGACGGGCTTCCGAGTTTTCCATCCTGAAGTAGTTCGCGAGCCTTTCCCCTGCGAAGCACGAGAAGTTCGACCGTTTCTCCCATTGGAACTTCGCCGTAAAAAAGCGTGACCGTTTCTTTCGCCCACGGTAGGTCCAATTTCGTCTCGATGGAGTCGAGCGAAATCTCTTCGGACAGCTTTTGGAAACCTTCCTCGTTCAGTTCTATCCCGTTTCGGTTGTAGCGTACCAGAAATTCATCCAGCTCCTCAGCGGATGCACCCTGCATGGCCTGCAAGAAATGAAATACGGAGAAGTTTGACTTTTGCGAAGCTAGCATGCGCCGAGCGAGCTTCGTGCAACTGGAAAGGCGATCGGACAGATTGAGCGCTTTGGAAATCATGATGCGTGAATCTCCGTCGGTCCAATACGTAGGCGCGGATCCCTGAAAGGCCACTCCGAGTCCAAGTTCGAGCGCGGGGAGATTGGACTTCACGGCGCCATCGTTATAGGAATTACAGACAGCAAGAATCTGGCGTGCCAGGATGCAAGCCTTGGCCACAGGCCGTGCATAAGAGCGACTGGATTCCGTCTCGAAGATCGCCAGGATAATGGCGTCGCCTTCAATGAATACTTTCTTCGCGGAGTAGCGGTCCAGCAACTTCTTCACCGGCTCATGAAGGTTGAGGCTGAAGTGGGAAGCCGGATTAAGTCCGCGGGAAAGCAAGTCCTGGGTCATACGTGTCGAGCCGCGCACGTCGGCTTTGATGATTACGTGGGAAACGACGGGATCCTGCTTGGGCTTGGCTTCTTCTGGAAGAACACACTCATACAGTCGATTATTCAGCCGCGAAAGGTCGCGTGATTGTTCCGTGGAAACCAGGTTGATGCGTTCCATGCAAGTGGTCAGATGCTCTGCGTCGCGGAGTTCACGGCGCAGACGAAGAAAGTCCACCGCAAAACGCAGTACCAGAGATTCGATTTCGTCGCGCGAGTAGCGGCGAATCTTTCGCGAGAGTTCCTCGATGGGCTTCGCTGAAAGCTGCTTGGCATGAACCTGCTTCAAAACTTGCTCGACGCGTTTCAGCTCATCCCTGGATACCAGCGCCTTGCGAAGCTGCTGCAGGTGCAACGGCGGATGGAACTGAGCGGCAATCGCACGTATCTCGTAACCCGCCAGAATGTGATAGAGAACTTCGTGCTGTTCAAGGCGCGCCACCAAGCGTGAAAGTAATTGCGTGCGGACGGCGCGCAGCGACTCCGGCTCACACGCTGGGTCGAAAAGCCGGCGCGCGTTTTGAGGATCATTCAGAAAATCGCCCAGCCGGGAGTCGTGATCCTTCAGAAAAAAATCTAGTTTCTGCTTGGACCCTTCAACTTGCGGTCCGAATTCTTCGAGCTTCAACTGCTGGTGTTTCAGCCGGAGTTCAATATCGTTGAGCGAAGCTTTTATATTGGCGGGGTCACCGGGTCCAAGAAACTTAGTCAAGAAACTGTCGCCGCGGTCCAGCTTTCTCCGCACCGATTCACGTTGTTCTTCCAGGTTGGCGATTTCCTCGCGCATCCCTTGCGCCTGATCGAGCATGGACTGATAGCCTTGCTGTGCCTCGACAAAGTCGGACTCACGCGGAATGGCCACTCCTGCTTGCTGCAAAAATTCCTGAAAAAGGGCATCCATGGTTTCGAATCGATCGGGGTCGCGCACATAGTTGCCGAGAAGTACGTAATGCTCCAGGAAGTAGGAGTCATCCTTGCCGCCGTCCAGAAAAATAATGCGATTCTTCAGTAAGTCATAGAGCTCCGCGAATTCCTCTCCAAAAAGTGCACGCCGCGCTTTGCAGACGACGTTTTCTTCCGCGTCAACAACCATTTGCGCGACCTGTTGTCCCACCGCCCGGAGCACGCCCCTTCGTGCGGATTGCAGTTCGGAAAGCTTTGCCTTAATGACATGCGCCTGCTGACTGCGCTCAAACTGCTCTCCACGCTGCCGGATCCATTCTTTCCCTTCGAGAATGAGGTTAGCGAACTGGTTGCCGAGCTCCTGCGTTAGAAATTTCAAGATCGACAAGCGAAACAAAATGTCGATTTCGATGTTTTTTTGATATTTCGCTTGTGTCACCGACGATTGCAACAGGTCGCTAAGCAGCTTCCTAAACCCTGCGCCATCAATGGTCTTCGCGTTGCGCAGCTCTACGCCCGCGATAAAAGCACCGGCGGTGTTTTGACGAATCAGTTCAAAGAGATAGTCGCGCGAGGCCTGAACAAATCTCGGGCTGAGGTACACGTCGTGGTGGATGTTATCGACGCCAATCGCAAGCGAGCCCATGGGAAGAGTGAGGCTATAGCTCGTCAGCTCAATGCGAGGAGTGGTGTCGGAAGCCGCGAATAGGATTTCGTTGGCCATTACTGCCGTCAGAAGAGGCTTTTTCCAAACTAGCAGCCGAAGGCAGACAGAGCAAGGAACCGCAAAGAGCAGGTAGCGAGAGAGTTAGGATGCGCTAGAGAATCGAAATGCGGCGCGAATCCCTGCCCAGATGTTCCAGGCGAATGCGAATCTCGGGCCACGGCGAAGCAAGCGGAAAGCGCTCCGACCATTCGAGTATGACGATGGCCGGCTTTGAGAAAAGGTCCTCCATGCCGAGCGTTTCGAAATCGTGAAAATTTTCGATGCGATAGAGGTCGCCGTGAAACACGGGCTGCGACTCGCCATACGTATGAAGCAGAGTGAAGGTCGGGCTCGTAACGTCTTCCTCGCGCGCCGCGCCAAGCGCGCTCACGATGCCCTTGCTAAGCGTTGTTTTGCCGCTCCCGAGGTCGCCGGAAAGCAGGATCAGTACTGGTGGCTTCAATCGGGAAGCAAATTCCCTGCCCCACGCGGTCGTCTCTTCCGCCGAATGCGTGATGAACGCTTCAGCCACCGCGGCGAATCTCCTCGAGGAGTTCGGAACGCGCATAGGGCAAAGCGCGAGCCACCTCACTCGCAATGATGCCTGATGGATCGGCATCCTCGGTCAACGTGTCCGCAGCGCGCCCGTGCAGCCACGCTCCAAGCGCCAAAATGCGTAGCCAGTCTTGGGTGCCAAATTGCCCTGTGAGCGCGCTAAGAATCCCCGTGAGCACGTCCCCAGAACCACCCTTTGCCAACCCTGGATTCCCAGTGGTGTTGACGAAGATTCGTCCATCAGGCCCTGCAAGAATCGTGTGGAAGCCTTTAAGCAGAACGTGCGCGTTCCAACGAGCGGCAGCATTCGTCGCAATCCGGACGCGATCTTTCTGAACCTCAGCGTTGGAGACACCGAGAAGGCGCGCCATCTCTCCAGGATGAGGCGTGACTGCGAGAAATCGTGAGTTTCTTTTGCCGAGGGCGTCACCAGCGCCAGCGAACGCGTTTAGGCCGTCTGCGTCTAGAATCGTGGGCAACGCAGTAGATTGAACGAGCGCGCGAATGAACTTTTGTGTCCCGGAGTCTTGTCCGAGGCCGGGCCCAATCGCGAGAACCGTCTTCGCCGCAATGATTCTCGCAAAAGCGGCGTCGTTGAGATCTTCGATTGCAATGGAACCATCCGCCATCGTCGGCAATGGCTCGGTCATGTATTCAGGTTGATGTGACGCCACGATGCCCTGCACGGATTCTGGCGTCGCGATTGTCACCAGGCCAGCGCCAGCTTTGAGCGCTCCGACTCCAGCCAGCACCGCTGCTCCGGACTTGCCAGTTGATCCAGCAACCACAAGTACATGACCGTAAAGAGCTTTGTGCGAATCCGCGGAACGAATGAGTGGAAGCTCGGCGAATTCGTCCGGCCCCGACCAGCGAATCGTTCCTTTGCCCACTTCATCGACGAGTTCGGCCGGTGAGCCAATCGCACGAACAATCAAGTTGCCGCAGCTATGTGCATCGGTCAAAAGTAACTGCCCGATTTTGGGCGCGGTGAACGTAACCGTGGTATGTGCACAAAGCACGGGTCCTTCTGCTTGTTGTCCATCAGAGGGCAAACCGGACGGAATATCCACAGCGACGATAAGCGCAGGGATAGGCGCCGTCGCATTTCTCGAAAGCGAATTGACTTCACTGATTGCTTTAGCGATGAGCCCTGTCGCGGGTCCACGCAAGCCAGTGCCGAGAAGTGCATCAACAACCACATCGGCGCCGGCGATGCGCGACAATGCAGCCGTCCACTCCGCATCATTTTGAATGACTACGGTTTCTCCACCCACCTCACACCAACGTTGAAAATATGATGCAGGGTCACCCTGGAGCTCTGCGGGAGAACCAAACAGAAGAACCGCGGTCTGGCGAATTTCCTGGCGCAGATGACGCGCGGCGACGAGTCCGTCTCCGCCATTGTTGCCCTTCCCGCACAATACAAAGATCTGCCTGGCAGGCGACTGGAAGCGCAGCGAAATTTGCTGGCGAACCACTTCTGCCACGGCGGTTCCCGCGTTTTCCATTAGCTGAGTGCTACTGATGCCGTGGCGCTCGGTCGTGAGCCGATCCACGTCGCGCATTTCGGATGCAGTGAGAGCTTTCATAACGGAAGGTCCACGAAAAAAATTAAAGCATCCAGCCGCCGCTAACGTTCACGACTTGTCCGGTGACATATTCGGCTTCCTCGGACGCGAAGAACGCAACGGATGCGGCGACATCGTCCACAGTGGGCGGGCGGCCAATGGGAAACCGCGCGTCCTTGATACGGCGCGCTTCGTCGAGGCTCAGTTCTTTTTCGTCAATGCTCGACGGATTCACGACGTTCACCGTGATGCCGTTCTTAGCCTCTTCCAACGCCAATGAACGAGAGAGCGCGACGACCGCAGCTTTAGCGGAAGCATATGCCGAAATTTTTGCCTGACCGAAGGCGCGTTCCGCGCCTACCGCGCCGAGATTGATGATGCGGCCCCAGCGCCCCTTGCGCATATGAGGCAGCGCAGCGCGGCTCATGAACACCACGCTCATCAGATTCGACGCAAAAATGTCCTGCCAATCCTCAAGAGAACCCTCGGCAAGCGTGCCCCAGCGAAAATCGCCAACGTTGTTTACAAGAATATCCAGACGGCCAAAACGATCCGTGACCGTGTTTACAAACTGTTCGCAGCGAGCGGCCGTTGTGATGTCCGCTTCAACAGCGACACAGTCCGCTCCAGCTGCCTGCAGATGCCGCAGTGTATTCTGCGCGGCGTTCTTATTGGTACGGTAACCGATAGCAATTCGCGCGCCCTCTTTCGCCAGACGAAGTGCGATTCCGCGGCCGATGCCGCGAGTTCCGCCCGTAATCAACGCAACGCGGTTGCGTAGTGCCATTCCAATCCTCATTTCGAGAAACTAAGTTTTTTAAGTATAGCCCAGCCATTAGACCAGCACTAAACCGGCTCATCGCATTCGCGCAACAATCACGGTCATGTCATCCGCCTGCTCAGGTGTGCCTGCCCATTCTTCGGCGGATTGCATCATCCCTTGGGCGATCGCACGCGGAGATGACGCGTTCAAGCGGATCGCGGCATCCCTCAAACGTTGGATACCGAACTCTTCTCCATAAACGTTTTCCGGCTCCACCAGCCCGTCACTGTAACCCACGAGAATCGCGTCGGGCGGAACAGCCTCCGAACCTTCCTCGTAGGCATAATCTTCAAAAACGCCTAGAACCATACCGCCCTTGTCGAGATAAATCGCATGATCACCACAAATACAGAAGGAGGGCAAATGCCCGGCATTCGTGTAGCGCAGAAGTCGCGTCGCACTGTCATACACAGCAACGAAGAAAGTCGCAAAACGATCATCTCCGGTGTTGCGAACCAAATGGCGGTTCAGTCGGGAAACCAGGTCCGCAGTACTCATGGAATCGCTGCCAGGCGCGAGCAATTGGCTGCGAAGGGCCGCCTGCAAGCTGGCCATCAACAAGGCCGCCGAGATTCCTTTTCCTGAGATGTCCGCTATGGCAATTGCGATACGCGTCTCGCTTAACTGAATAAAGTCGTAATAGTCACCGCTAACGGTGCGCGCCGCTTTGCAAATGGCCTCGATTTCCACTCCTGGAACAGACGGCATACGCTGCGGAAAAAGCTGGTTTTGTACTTCACGCGCGATGGAGATTTCGTTTTCCAGCCGCTGGCGTTGTTTCTGTTCCTCGATCAAGCTGACGATCGAGTCCGTCATCAAATTGAAAGACTCCCCAAGAATTCCTAGCTGGTCGCGTCTCTCGATTTTCACCTTGTGGGTCAGGTCGCCTTCCTGAACCTGCTGCGTTGCCCGGTAGAGCTCATCCACAGCGCTGGTGATTGCGCGTGTCAGCACAATTCCGGTGACCAGAGCCACAATCTCGATGAGTAGCAACATTCCCGCAACGAGTTCGAATCCCAACACGCGGCTGCTGCTGAATTCGCCCAGCGAACTGAAGATACGCCCATTCAAAACGGAAGGGCGCGCGGTAAACGACGCGAAAACCGGCTGCTTCTCTCCGGCTTTTTCTCCTGGCTCCAGGTACGTTGCGTCCAGCTTTGAAAAACCTTCAATTACGGGATCAAACCAATAATTTGGCAATTGCAGCGCGCGATGACGGGTGGAAATCCGGTTCTGAAACCGGTAACGCACATTGCCGAGCAGAACGGCTTTCGCAGAATCTTCGCCGTCCGCCCGCTGTAGAGCGGTCACCTGAATTGGCCCCAGATCGGGCGCAACAGTTTCGAGGAAGTCCGGTGTCACGCGCAAACTGAGCTCGACTAGGCTCTTTCCGCGTGCCGATTCCACTTCGCGCATCGCAATCAAATGTATTTGGTGTATTTGGCCGCCGGACTGAAGAATTCCCGTGAACTCCTTTGCATTAGGCCCGGCGACTCGCGCCAACAGGCGCGGATCAGCGTGGAACTCGATTTCCAGGCCTGGAAGTTCCTTCGCATACGCGACGTGAATCTGAGCATCGAGCGCATCCTCTACTACCTTATCGGAAATCGAGGCTGGTAGAGTTCTCTCTGCCGCGACGATATTCGCTGCGGAATCAGCCATGTTGCCCAGGCGGCTGTGAATTTCTTCATACAAAAGGTAGCCGCCCAGCTGCGAATAAAGAATCTGCCCTGCGAGCGCGGCGAGCGTCCCCAACAGCAAGACCGGTACTAGTGCGAGAAAGAGCCCTGCAACGATCAAGCGATTGCGCAGACTCCAAAGCAGCCGGCTCCGCCACCAGGAGATTGCGCGAAATGAAAGATAGCCCGCGCTCAACAAACCGACGAACTTCGCGAAGCTGTAGAGTCCACCGAAACGGCCGGAGATGGCCGCCGCCAGGCCTAAAACCGCAAAAACGATTGCCGCAAGGTCAGGCCAGGAAAGACGCCGCCAGAGCTGTGAGAGATTGGGGCGAGTCGAAGTCATGTCGGGACGCACAAGAGAATACCTTACCCGATGCGAGCCCGCATCACGAGGAGCAGAAAAGTTATTTCGAAGATAGCGAGGGAGTCGGGCCTCCCTCACTTGAAACGCTTAGGGCTGCGGCAGGTTGCGTACCCGGCTGTGCTTTGCGCTGTAAGTGAAATAAACAACGAGTCCAATGACGAGCCAGATGATCAGTCGCGCCCAGTTGACCCATCCGAGCTTGTACATCATGTAGCCGTTAAAGAGCACACCGAGAAATGGAACAACCGGCAACCATCCTCCCATGAAAATCCCAGGTGTGCGAAACGGTCTGGGCTGTTCGGGATTTTTGATCCGCAACATCGTTACCGCGATGCAGACGATCACGAACGCCAGCAGCGTGCCGATGTTCACCATCTTCCCGATTTGATCGATCGGCGTGACGCTGCCAACAATGGCCGCGAGCAGCCCGACAGCAATAGTGTTTTTGTAAGGCGTGCGGAACTTCGGGTGAATCGCGGCGAAGAATTTCTTCGGCAGAAGACCGTCATTGGCCATGGAATAGAGCACCCGCGTCTGGCCAAGAAGCATGACCAGCATGACGCTGGTCAGGCCTGCCAGCGCACCGAGGGTAATCACGTGCGAGGCGGTGGTGAGCCCGCGATCCATGAAGGCGCGCGCGATGGGCGCTTCGATATTAACGTCCTGCCAGCGCACCATTCCGGTGAGAATGCCCGCTACGCCGATGTACAGCGCAGTGCAGATCAGCAGCGAAACGATGATTCCTATCGGCAAATCCCGCTGCGGATTCTTCGCTTCTTGCGCCGTAGTTGAAACTGCGTCGAAGCCAATGTAAGCGAAGAAAATATACGCCGCACCAGCCCCGATGCCGCTGAATCCGTACGGGGCGAAGCTGTGCCAATCGGTGCCCCAATTCGACGCATGTACGTATCTGCTGCCCAAGGCGAGAACGAAGAGAACCACGGAAACCTTGATGATCACGATTGTGGAATTGAATCGGGCGCTTTCTTTGATCCCGATGGCCAGAATTGCCGTGATCACCAGCGCGATCACAAAAGCGGGTAGGTTGAAGCCTATCTCAACGCCGAAAATCTTTGGCGCGTTTACAAGATCATGGGCGCGCTGCACCAACTCCGGAGAATGCGCCATCACCAAAGCACTCACTTTGTCCAGGAAGGCCTGCGTTCCCGGCACAAGCGACGAATCGGAGGCCTGCGCCATTTGTCGCGCGACCATTTTCTCGGCGGTTTCCAGCGCCGTCCAGTGATCGTAAGCGAGCCAGAGTGGCATTCGAATGTGAAAGATGTTCAGCAACTCGATGAAATGGTTCGACCAACCAGATGAGACGGTGCTCGCACCCATCGCGTATTCAAGCGTCAAGTCCCAGCCGATAATCCACGCGAATAACTCTCCCAGCGTCGCGTACGCGTACGTATACGCGCTGCCCGCGAGTGGAATCATCGCGGCAAACTCCGCGTAGCACAGGGCCGCCAACGCACAACCAATGCCCGAGAGCACGAACGAGAGCATCAGACCCGGGCCGGCATAGTGGGCTCCGAGTCCCGACAACACAAAGATGCCGGCGCCAATCACCGCGCCGACTCCGAGCGCCGTCAACTGGAACGGACCGAGCGTCCTTTTCAGGCTGTGTTCGCCCGCTTCCTTAGCCTCATCGAGCAACAAGCTCATCGGCTTTTTTGCAAACAAGGGGTTGCCCATGCAACTCCTCCTTTGTGGAGATCGATTTACCAGAAACGGTTAGCAGCCAAATTGGACTTGCCTATTGTAGGGGCCCGCCCTGTTGCCCCGACAATAAATTTTTCATGCGTTGTGCTTCGTTTTTTCGCGTTGCCGCGACCACAGCCAGTAAACAGGCAGTCCCAACAATACAATCACGAGACTCCATCCGGCTGTCTCTGTTCTGTAAAACAACAAAACAATCAAAATCGCCGACGCGGCCACGATGTACAAGAGCGGCACAACTGGATAGCCGAACGCTTTGTAGGGACGCTCCACATCAGGCCGCTTCGCTCGCAGAACAAAGACACTCGCGATCGTCAGCACATAAAACATCAGCGCAGCAAACACGACGTAGTCCAGCAGGTTGCTGTAAAGATTTCCGTAGGTCACCACTCCGGCAGCGTCCGCGCGACGCGTCCGCATCAAAATCAGCACCACGATCCAGACGCACTGGTAGACCAACGCGGTTCCCGGTACGCCCTTCCTGTTCAGTTTTCCGGTCGCGCGAAAGAAAAGCCGGTCTCTGGCCATCGCGTATGCCACACGTGACCCCGCGAGAATTAGGCCGTTGTTGCATCCAAACGTGGACACAACGATTGCGCCCGCCATCATCAGAGCGCCAACAGGTCCAAAAATGGCATTTAGGGCAGCCGTAGCGACACGATCGTCAGGGGCATTTTGGATTTGTGTGAGCGGCAGCGCAAATAGATAGGCCAGGTTCGCCAGGCAATAAAGCGTAATGACGATGATCGTACCCAGTGCCATAGAGAGCGCCACGTCGCGTTTTGGATTCTTCACCTCAGCCGCTGTGAAGCCGATGTTGTTCCATGCATCCGCGGAGAAGAGCGAGCCCACCTGTGAAACGCCGAACGCGACGACCAGCCCCAAAAAACCGCTTGCGGCGGTCACCGTCGGCAATAATCCTCGAAAGAAGCTGGCTCCGGGCTCAATCGGCTGCGCTCCGCGCACCGTCCAGAAATTTCCAAAATTGTCCGCAATCGCTGCATGATTTCGGCCCACAAAAACTCCAAGCACGATGAGGCCAACAAGAGAGAGAGTCTTCGCGGATGTGAAAACATTTTGAATCAACTTCCCTAGACGCACCCCCAGCGTGTTCAGGAAAGTGATTAGCATGACCATCAGAATCGCTACAAATTGCTGAAGCGAAAGACTGACGGCAAGCTTCGAACCGAGGGCGATCGGATGAATGATCCAGGTATTCGGCGAAATTGATGGGAAAAGCACACCCAGGTATCGCGCGAATCCGACTGCTACGGCAGCGATGGTCCCGGTCTGAATGACCAGAAACAGCGTCCACCCGTAGAGAAAACCCCACAACGGCGAGTACGCTTCTCGAAGATAGACGTACTGTCCACCCGCGTGAGGGAACAAAGCCGCCAGTTCTCCGTAGGCGAGCGCCGCAGAAATCGTCAACAGCCCAGTGAGAATCCACGTCAACAGAAGTCCGCCCGCGGAGCCCGTCAGGCGCGTGATGTCTGCGGCCACGATGAAAACGCCGGAGCCTATCATCGAACCGACCACGATCATCGTGCCATCGAACAATCCGATAGCTCGAACAAAACCTGGCTCGTCTTTTGTTGGAGGATTGACTGCCGAGAGCGCGGTGTCGGCCATAAACGAGTCGCCTCAGTTCCCCGCGGGCTGTGCCGCGGCCGGAAGAATTTCCAGGTACTGCTTTACGCGTGCAGCGGGATTCTTCGCCGTCAAAATATCGCTGATCACCGCTACGCTGTCTGCTCCCGCATCAATTACTTCGCGAACGCGATCAAGTGTGATTCCGCCAATCGCCACGATGGGCGTACGCGTGAACTTTCTGGCTTCTCGAATGAAATCCACTCCAACGACCGGGTCGGGATACTTTTTGCTGGCCGTCGCAAAGATCGGACCGACTGCAATGTAATCCGCGCTCGTTTCAACGGCTGCCTCAACCTGCCGCAAATTATGAGTCGAGAGGCCAATCACACCACCACTTCCGACCACTTCCCTCGCGGACGCAACGCTAAGGTCGTCCTGACCGATGTGAACACCGTTTGCGCCGGCAAGCCGGCAGATATCGGCTCGATCATTCACCACAAACGAGCCACCTTGTTGGCGGATGGTCAGGCACAACGCCTGTGAAGCGTGGAGGAGTTCGAGCGCCGGCGCCGTCTTGTTGCGGTACTGAAACACGCGGGCCCCTGCATCGAGCAGCTTCTTCGTCAATTCGATTGGGTCGGAAGGCAGCAACGCTGCGTCTAGTATCACGTAGAGCGGCGGCAGCGCAAGACGATTCCCCATCTATTTCCCGGTTTTGCCGGAGTGGCTGGCGCCGTCGCCGCCGAATAGCCGCTCGATAAAGTGCGTATCAAAACGGCCGGCTGCGAAGTCCGCATCAGCCAGAATTCGCCGGTGGAGAGGAATCGACGTCTTGATTCCTTCAATAACGAACATTTCCAGGGCACGCTTCATCCGGCCGATAGCTTCGGCGCGGTCGCGACCTTTCACAATCAATTTCGCAATCATCGAATCGTAGTAAGGCGGAATTACCGCGTCCGCATAAGCCGCGGAGTCCACGCGTACGCCTGTTCCGCCGGGCGCCTGAAACGTAGTGATGCGACCGGCCGAAGGCACAAATGTCTCCGGATCTTCGGCGTTGATGCGGCACTCAATCGCATGCCCCGTAAAATGAATTTCGCCCACTGCGTCATCCAATCTTTCGCCGGCAGCGATGCGAATCTGCGCCTTAATCAGGTCGGCGCCTGTCACGAATTCCGTCACCGGGTGCTCCACCTGAATACGCGTATTCATCTCGATGAAGTAGATCGCACCTTCCTGGTCCATCAGGAACTCCACCGTGCCCGCGTTCGTGTATCCGACCTTTTGTAGTGCCTTGACGACCCTGGCGCCCATTTCCTTGCGGAGCTTGGGATCGAGGGCCGGTGACGGCGACTCCTCTATCAATTTCTGATGACGGCGCTGAATCGAACATTCACGTTCGCCGAGATGAATGATCTTGCCATGTTGGTCGCCAAGAACCTGGAATTCGATGTGCCGCGGATGTTCAATGAACCGCTCGGCGTAAACATCAGGCGTGCCGAAGGCCTGCTGCGCTTCACTGCGCGCCGTTTCGTATGCCGCAAGAAGCTCTTCCTGTTTGCGCACCACGCGCATGCCACGTCCGCCACCGCCTGCGACGGCTTTCAAAATGAGCGGGTAACCGATTTTTGCAGCTTCCTTGGCAAGCTGATCCTCTCCCTCAATCGCGCCGTCACTCCCGGGAATCGTCGGGAGTCCCGCGCTTTTCACTTCGCGCCGTGCCCGGTCCTTCTCCCCCATCATTTCGATGATCTCGGGCCGCGGACCGATAAACGTGATCTCAGATGCCTCGCAAACCTTGGCGAAGTTCGCATTTTCTGAAAGGAATCCGTAGCCGGGATGGATGGCGTCGACGTTCGTGATTTCGGCTGCGCTGATGACGTGGGGAATATTCAGATAACTTTCGCTGCTGCGCGGTGGCCCAATGCAAACCGCTTCATCCGCGAAACGCACATGCAGCGAGTTACGGTCCGCCTCCGAATACACGGCTACGGTCGAAATTCCCAGCTCTTTGCACGCGCAAATCACCCGCAGGGCAATCTCCCCGCGGTTCGCTACCAGAATTTTATTGAACATGTCTGTGGCCGCCTACTTCTTGCGGCTCGGACGGATTCCGAACAGCGGCTGGCCGTATTCGACCGGTTGCCCGTTCTCCACGAATATCCGGAGAACTTCCCCAGTGCCGTCGGATTCAATCTCGTTCATCAACTTCATGGCCTCGACAATGCACAACGTTTGCCCGTCTTCCACGTAACCGCCGATTTTAACGAATGGTTCGGCCCCGGGACTCGGTGACGCGTAGAACGTGCCCACGATCGGGGATTTCACCAAGTGCAGGTCTTCGGTCGATCTTGGCTCGGACGCCGCAGGAGCCGCGGCTGCACCCGCTACCGGAGATGTCCCGGCCACAATAATCTCCGGCATCGCCGCCGCTCTTGGGGCCGTGACCATCGCTCCCGCCGAAGGTTTCTTCAGCCGGATTCGCAGCTCCCCGCGTGAATACTCAAACTCTTCTAAATTGTGCTCCGACATGGTCTTCAGGAGCTGTTCAATCTGTTCGATGTCTGGGCCTGCCGATGGCCCGGCACCGCTGGACTTCGAAGCCTTTTTGCGTTTCATTCGTTTTGTATTAGAGCTCTATGAAATCCCGCGAGGCGCGGGTCAATACTTCGCTACGCCCTTCGTGTACCACGACATCGTCTTCAATCCGGATTCCCCCAACACCCTCAAAATACACACCCGGTTCTACCGTAATCACGTTTCCCGAGGCAAGCTGTGTTTTTTGACCCCGTGCCAGCCGGGGTTCCTCATGGACTTCCAACCCTAGCCCATGCCCTGTACTATGAATGAAATACCGATCTAACCGGTATGAGGCCAGTACCCCTCTGGCAGCGGCATCAACTTCGCTACAACTTCGCCCTGGCTCGACGGCCTCAATCGCGGCCATCTGCGCCTCTTTAACCGCTTGATACCACAAGCGTACCCGTGCGGGAGCTTTCCCCACATAGACAGTTCGCGTGATGTCGCTGCAGTATTTGCCGAGTATAGCACCCAGGTCCATCACGACCAACTCATTTTTCCTCAGGCGCTTAGCGGTAGGCCGCGCATGGGGAAGCGCCGCGCGTGCTCCAAATGCGACGATGCTTTCGAACGCCGCGCCGGAGGCTCCTCCCTTTCGCATCCGGTATTCGATCTCAGCCGCGATTTCAAACTCGCGTACACCCGGTTTCAACAACTTTATCGCGGATTCAACGACCGCACTCGCCAGGACTGCTGCCTTGCGCATTTGCGCCAGTTCTCCGGCATCTTTGCGGGCGCGAAGACGCTGCACCATTCCTGTAACAGCCACGAACCGGGTTTCGCGTCCTGCAGCTTTTTTCAGGAGCTGGCTCTGCAGGACCGTCAGTTGATTCGCGTCGAATCCTACTCTCGTCCGGTGGGCAGTTCTCAGCAGATCACCACACGCGCGAAAGAGTCCGTCCTTCTGCTCCACGACGCCCACTCCGCGGAGTTCCTGGCCAGCTTGCACGATGAATCGGCCATCCGTTACGAGTGTTAGTCCTCGCCGGTCAGCGATCAGGGCTCCCGCTTCTCCGGTGAAGCCTGTCAGGTAATACCAGTCCGTGGGGCTCGTGATCACCAGTGCGTCGAGGGCCTCCCGCCGGATCAGTTTCTGAAGTTCTCGCGTCCTGGTTGAATGTTGTGTCGCCATAAACGAATCGGGGAGACCGTAGTCTCCCCGATTTCGATAAAAGTTGAAAGTGTCACGGTCTTGTTGTTTCCCGAAGCGAGACTATCCGGGAATGATTCTCGGCGTCAGGAAGAACAAGAGTTCCTGCGACGAGACGCTGACGTTTGTCCGCTTGAAGAGGTTGCCGATCAGTGGCAGGCTGCCAACCAACGGCACCTGCGTCACGTCAACACGCTGCTGCGTCACGATTACGCCACCGATGACAACCGTCCCACCGTCAGCAACGAGTATTTTCGTCTCCGCGGATTGCGTGTCCAGTGCGGGGATACCTTGAATACGTGCAATGCCGTTGTCCACCTGGGTGTTCTCGACCAGCACATCCATGTAAACCGTGCCTTCGGCAGTGATTTGCGGAGTGACTTCCAGCTTCAACACCGCGTCGATGTACTGCACTGAAACGGTGTTGTTGATGGTCGTCTGAATTGGGATCTTCGTACCTTGCTTGATCGTGGCCTTTTCGTTGTTTTGCGTCACCACGCGGGGCTTGGAAAGCAGTTTACCCACGCCCTTCGATTCTGCCGCGGTGATGAAGAAGTCGATCGCGAAGTTAGGCGAACGATGCGAAAATCCGAAACCCGAAGTCGGTGAACCCGCGGAAAAATTCGTGTTGAGCGGCAGACCAGTCGTAACTCCGTTTCCAGATGCCAAGCCAGTTCCGACGCTGACCGGATTTTGGGGAATTCCCGTTCCGGGCGTTACGCCGCTGCCACCAACTGCTGGTGAGCCCGAAAAGAGCGAGCGCCCACCGGTCGTGGTACCTGCGAACCCAAGTTCGGTACCGATGTCCTGAGCGAACGAGCGCGAAGCGGAAACCACGCGCGCCTCGATCTCCACTTGCTGTGATTTGCGATCAAGCTGCCGGATCAGATTGTCAATCACCGGAATGGTTATCGGAATATCCCGGATGATCAGCTGATTGGAACGGTCGTCCGCAAGAATATCTCCTTTGGGAGAAAGAAATTTCTTAAGCGTAGGTGTTAGCGTGGTAGCTTTTGCGTAACTGAGAACACGGGTCACTGTTACTGCAGGAGTCGCATCATTCTGCGCCTTCTGCAGGTCCCGGACACCATCCGCTTCTCTTTTCAATGTGTCGCGGGTTGCAATGCGCAGCACGTTGCCGCTGAGCTGCTTGTCCAAGCCATTGTTCTGCAGAACGATATCGAGCGCCTGATCCCATGGCACTTCATCCAGAACAATCGTCAACGTTCCCTTCACCGCTGGATCAAGTACGACGTTCAGCCCGCTGATTTCGTGAATCAAACGGAAGAAATCGCGCAGGTCCACGTCCTTCAAATTAACGGAAATTGGTTCACCAGTGTATTTCCCGGAAGCGGCAGCCGGCGTCGCCTGCGTATTTTGCTGCGCGGATGGCGCAAGCGTCGCGGCCGCATTGCTCGCCTGCTGTACTGCCTGTTGCGAAGCCTGCTGCGCCGTAGAATCATCGGGACGCGTTGGCTGATTATTTCCAGTAAAGAAGCCCAGCACGGCGTTAGGTTTCGTCAATTCGCTCGGCAGCGCGAACCGCGGCGCTGAAACATTCCTCAGCGATCCGCGGCGTTCTGTGCTTCGCGGAGCCGCATCGCTGTAATGGAATCCCGGTTTCTCTTCGCCGGAGGACGCGGTAATTGCTCTGGCGCCGTTATCGATGGGGGCATCCGCAACGGATTCGAAGTAAACGACAAACGTGTTTCCGTCACGTCCGATTTGATACGGACTGGCAGCCGTAAGGTCCACGACCACCCGCGCCACGTCCGGACGATACTGCCCAAGCCGCACTCCACGCACTGGCGCAGAGACGCCTGGAATGATGGTCTTCTGCACAGCCATTCGCGTGCCGGCAAAGTCCAGAACGAGCCGGTCCGGATTTTGCATCCGCACCGCGCGCGCTTCCAGACGGCCTTCGCCCTCCACCCGCACGCTTGCTCTTTGCGCAGCCTGCATCACGGCTACGCTAGAAATCACAGCAGTCGCCGTAACCCCAGTGGACTCCTGCGACTGTGCCAGCAGAGGCGCCGTGCTGCACGCCAGGCTTGCAAGGATCAGGCAGCCGTTTCGTAGGGCCGGCCAGTTCGTCTTCATTGCTGTTCTCCTGCACTCGAATAAAGTCTCTTGTTCACTTGACGCTCGACAGGCTTGCCGAACGCGTCCTTGCCTTCTTCATGGAAGGTCACGCCCTCCATCGAAATCTTTTCGACCTTGCCGTCGTACAACTGGTCGCCCTCGCGCAGGAAGTACGTCCGCTGCTGGGGATTGGCCACCACCGCTATCATTCCGTTCGTCGATTTCACGACGCCGTCCAAACGCAACGTGCTCACTTGCAAGCCCGCCTTGCCCGGAGGAAGGTTCTTAGCGAGCGCATCCTGAGCCTGCTTGCGTCCCACGAGCGATTCGAACGGGTCGCGCCGTGCAATCTTTTGCTCGCTCTCCACGGGCTTCTTTTCCGAAACCGTTCGTGCACCAGGAGCCGGAGATTTTGCGCGGTTCTTCGCCGCTGGTTTTGTGGACGTCGTAGCAGCAGGCTTCGATGCGGGCTTCGAAGCCGGTTTCGACGCGGAGGTTGCAGCCGGTTTTTTTGCAGTCGTAGAGGCTGGCGCCGTTTGCGCGCGCATTCCGGGCGCCGCAACCAGCGTGATCCCAACTAGCAATGTCATCAGAGGACGCATAGTGTGTTCATTCCCGCTCAATTTTTGGCCTTCGGCTTTGCAGCTGCCGTGGTCGGCGCTGCGTCACCCGGTTTCGTAAAATACGTTGTCGCCGTGAAGATTCCGCTCACCGTGCTTCCCGGACGCAAGGTGTAATGTCCGCCCCTCGCCTTATCCGGGTCGGCAAATTCCAGATCGCCGACATTGATGATTCGGGAGAGCCGGCTCAGCCTTCCGAAGAAATCCAGAACATTGAAGTACGGGCCGTCTGCCTGAATCTCGAAAGGCATCTCGTAATAGTTGTTGTCTTTCGGCACCACCGCTTTGGCCTTTAGTTGGCGAATCGCGACGTTTGAACCGGCCGCTGCGCCTTGCAGCTGACGAATGAACTCATCGGTTTCTTTTTCTTCAGGAACAATCGTCTTCAGCGTATCCAGCTGCTTGTTGAGGGCGTCCATCTCCTGCTTCAATTCGCCGAATCTCCGCTGATAAACCTGTAATTGCTGCACTTCCTGCGTTAGCTGAGCTCGTTGCTGAACGGCCTTGTCCACCTGATCTTTTTCCTGCGCCACCGGCGAGAACGGCAGATAAATTCCCACGAGCACCAGGACCACCGCGATCGCCGCCGCCACCAGTCCCTGCATGATCACCGACATGTCTCTCAATGGGTTAGCCATTGCGGTCTCCTAACTCTTCTTCGCGGGCGCGGCGGTTTGCGCCGGTGCGCTCGCCGGCTTAGCCTGCGGCCCCAATGAGTTGATCTCAGCGTTTAGTGTGAACGTGAACGTTTCCACGCCTTTTTTGTCGTCCTGCTTTGTTTCGTCGATCTCAACTTTTTGGAAGTATCCCGAACGCTTCATCGCCGTAATGAAATTCGCGACGGAATTAATCGACGCCGACGAACCCACAATGTTCAATGTGTTTCCTTTGCGCGTCATGTTCGTGAGCCAAAGATTTTCTGTGCGCGAAACGGTGTTTGCCACCATATCCAAAAGCTCTTGTCCGCCTGTCCGGTCACGCTGCAGCTTCTCGATGGTATCCACGCGAACCTGCAGAACTGCCTTCTGCTTGTCGAACGTTTCCACCTGTTGCTTGATCTGCTGCAATTCCGTCTTTTGCGCGGTAAGCTGCTTGATGCGGTTATTCTCTTCGGTCAACTTGCTCTGCCACGAAAAATAGATGTAGCCCAACACCAGGCCGCCGAGCACCACGCCGGCTCCAATGAAGACCGCCGGCAGGGCCGCCCCAGTATCTACCGGCCGCCGCGCTGACTTTGGCCGTGTCTGTCCGAGAAGGTTTATGCGGATCATGGCTAGTCGAAGCTCCTCAACGCCAGGCCCACGGCAATCGCTAGCCGCGGCGACATCTCTCGAATCTGATCGTCACTGTGCTTGCCGGGATTGATCAGCACTTTGCGGAACGGATTCAATTCCTCAACCGGCATCGCGAATTCCTCCCGCAGCAGGTCAACCAGGCCCGGCACTCGTGCCGTTCCCCCCGCCACCAGAATCCGCTGAATGTTTTCGCCGCTCGCCGTCGCGCGGAAGAAGTCAAACGTCTTTTGAATTTCCAGCGTCAGAATGTCGCTCACGCTGCGCAATATCTGCTGCTTCTGTTCGTCCGTGACGCTTGGCAGTGTTTCACCCTTCTTCAACCGCTCGGCGTCTTCGAAGCTCAAATCCAGTTCTTTCTGTAGTGCGTCCGTGTATTGATTCCCGCCCACGCTCACATCGCGCGTGAACAGCGGAATTCCTCCACGCACAATGTTGATATTCATGACGCTCGCGCCGATATTCAGCAGCGCCACTGTCTGGCCCGCGTCAGGTTCGTAATTCACTTCAAAGCAGTTCTGTAATCCGAATGCGTCGATGTCCACTACCACCGGCGTCTTGCCTGCCTGCGCCAGCACGTTCGTGTGATTCAGAATCTTGTCTTTCTTTACCGCCACCAGCAGCACGTCCATCTGCGCGTCCATCGATTCGAGCAATTGATAGCTCAGGTTCACGTCGGCAATGTCGAACGGGATGTGCTGGCTGGCCTCGGCGGGAATGCGGTCGTACAACTCTTCCTCGCTCATCAGCGGCAGTGGAACTCGCTTGACGATCACCGAGTGCCCCGATACTGACGTCGCCACGTTCTTCGTCTTTACATTGGCACTATCAAAAATCCGGCTGATGGCGTTCGCGACCTGCGGTGCGTCCATGATCGCGCCGTCCACCACCGTGTCCGGTGCCAGCGATTCCATTCCAAAGCTCACAAGTTCATACCCGGCTTTGGTACTTTTTAATTCCACGGACTTAATGGAACTTGAACCGATATCCAGCCCAACCAGCTGCTTGCTTTTTTTTCCGCCGAATAACATCTCGCAGCCCCTTTGTTCTTCGCCCTGCTGAAACCTTCAAACCTTTGCACCAGCTAACGTCGTTTTGCGTGCACCTGGCTCATCTTACGTTCCATCCACCTATCCAGAATGGTCTTACGCAGTTTCCAGCGGTTGCCAAGTTTGAATGCCGGAATCTCGCCTTCGGTGATGTAACGGTACAGGGTGTCCGGGCTAATCCCCAGATACTGCGACGCCTGTCGCACATTCATCACTTCACGCGATTCATTCACGAGGAACGCCACTCCGGCGATGCTGATACGCCCGAACTTTTTGCTTTTGACGCTAACCCTCGAACTGCACCGTGAATTCTCGAGAGTGCGTCCCGTGTCAGCGTTATCCCATCCCGAAAGTCAGATGGTCAAGCGTTTAACGCCTGCAGTTGTCCTAAGAATACGGGTAATCGTAGGCATTGGTAGGGTTATCTTGGGCACTGTACCCTGTATCTAGAGGTATAGGGTTCCAAATACTACCATTAGTTGTGGTTTTTCGATAATTTAGGCCTGCCCAAAAGGACGGTTATCCTTTCCCATCACGCTCACTCACTTTGCAGACTCAAATGCCCATTGCACAATTACCTTCGCTCCCGAGTATCAGCTTTCGTCGATGCTATACTTCGCGGGTCCAGCGCTACGCATCTGTCGAGGAAATCATGAAATCTTCTGTCTTAGTCCTCGCCGTTCTGCTTCTTGCAAACTTCGTTTCCTATCGTAACGGTACGTCTATCGCCTACCCTGCTGAATCTCGCGGATTCCTTTTCATCGCCAATCAGTTCGACCACACCGCTCTCGTCGTCAACGTTGATTCGCGGCAAGTCGTAACCAAAACCGGCGTGGATATCAACGGCCACGAAGTCGTCGTTGAGCCCAGCCATCGCTTCGGCTATGTTCCGATTTACGGCAACTCTGGCGTCGGCAAACCCGGCACTGATGGCAGCACCATTCATGTCGTTGACCTGAGGGTAGGCCGTACCTTGAAGATCATTGATCTCGGTAAGCCTGTCCGTCCGCATTGCGCGAAATTTGGGCCGGACGGCATGCTCTATGTCAGCGCAGAGCTCTCAAATGCTATCCATGTACTTGATCCAGCCACCGGCAAGATCACCAGCACAATTCCTACAGGCGCGCCGGAATCTCACATGTTCGTACTCTCACCCGATGGACATCGCGCATACACCTCCAACGTCGGTTCGGGCAGCGTCAGCGTTCTCGACCTGCAAAACCGTTCCCTGATCACCGTGATTCCGGTCGCCAAAAGAGTACAGCGCATTTCCATCTCTCCCGACGGCCGCTTCGTTTTCACGCACGATCAGGATGCTCCGCGCATTGCGGTGATCGACACGGCCACAAATAAGTTGGCTCGGTCGATTGACCTGCCCGCCAGCGTTTACTCCTCGGCGCCGACTCCAGATGGCCGACTGCTTCTAGCAAACGCGCCGTCCGGCAAGCTTTTTGTGATTGATTTGTCGTCAGAAAAAGTTACGGCATCCTATCCCATTCCAGCAGCGATTGGAGAAATCGCTATCGACACTGCCGGCGAGCACGCCTACGTCAGCTGCCCGCAAAAAGGCACAATTGAAGTGTTCGACATTCGCGGCAGCAAATTGGAAGCGCCCATCGTGCTCACGCCAGGTGTCGACGGACTGGAATGGTTCCCCGCTTTGCCTTGATCGAAGCCGGTTTCAGCTTTATATCTTCACTTCGCCGACCTGAATGGTCGGTTGAACATTTGTGTAGTTGGGGATATCACTCATTATTTTTTCGGCGTGAGCACCAAACGCGGACTGAAAAGCTTCAAGCGAATCAAACAGGAGATGCCCCACGGCAAGAAATGGCGCGGTGGAGCCTGGTGTTTGGCCGCCAATTCCTTGTTCGACAGCTACTCCTTTTATTGCAGGCCCGAGCAGACGCTTCACCAACGGAATGTGCTTCGTGCAGTAGTTATCACAATCAAATCTTCCGCCTTCACAATTTGCATATAGGACGCTCACCTTGATCATGCAGCCTCCCCTTAATCCGTGTCGCATCAACTCGCCGAGCGGTACTGTTTCCTTCCCCCTAGTGCAACTCCGTTTTCATTATTCTTCTTCTCACAGACCCAGCGTCTTCCACAAATCCGCAACTCGCTTTTTAGTGGCTTCGTCCATCAGGATTTCATCCGGCCACGGTCGCGTGAATCCTTCCGTCGGCCACTTCCGCGTCGCATCAATTCCCATCTTCGATCCGAAATCCTGCATCCGCGCCGCGTGGTCCAGCGTATCTACAGGCCCAAGCGAAAACTGCACGTCGCGCTCCGGATCAACCGCACACAGTGATTTCCACAACACTTCGCTGTAGTTGTGCACATCCACGTCATGATCGACAACGACGATCATCTTCGTGAACATCGCCTGTCCCAGCGACCAGACCGCGTTCATGATCTTTCGCGCGTGCCCTGGATACGATTTCCGGATCGCCACAATCATCAAGTTGTGAAAAATGCCTTCTGCCGGCATTGCCACATCAACAATTTCCGGATACTGCATCTTCATCACCGGCAAGAACACGCGCTCCACCGCGTGGCCCATGTAGAAGTCTTCCTGCGGCGGTGGACCAACTACGGTCGTCAGGTAAATCGGATCTTTCTTGTGCGTTACGCACTCCACGTGAAAGACCGGGTAGTCCCCTTGCAGCGAATAAAATCCCGTATGATCGCCGAACGGACCTTCTGTCCGCATCTCGTTCAATTTGACGTACCCTTCCAGCACAATTTCCGCATTCGCTGGAACCTCTAACTCGTTTGTCTCGCAAGCGACCATCTCGACCGGCTCCCTACGCAAAAATCCCGCGAACATCATCTCGTCCAGTTCCGGCGGAATCGGCAGCATCCCCGAAAGCGTCGTCGCAGGATCCGACCCAATCGCTACGCTGACGGGAATTCTCCCCTCCGGATTTTTCTCGCGTGCGCGGCGAAAGTGTTCTGCTCCGTGCTTCTGTGTCTGCCAATGCATCCCGGTCGTCCGCTCGTCGTACACCTGCATGCGATACATCCCGACATTGCGTTTCCCGCTCTCCGGATTCTTGGTGAACACCAGCGGAAAGGTAATAAATCGACCGCCATCCTGCGGCCAGCACTTCAAAATCGGGAAATCAAGCAGGTTGATGTCGCCGCCCTTGTGAATCACTTCTTTGCACTCGCCATTCTTCACGCTTTTCGGAAAAAATGTTCCCAGCTCCGCCAATTTCGGCAACATCTTGATCTTGTCGAAAATTCCCTGCGGCGATTTTGTATCCAGAAATCCCCGAATCCGTCCCGCCACCTCATCCAATTCATTTACCTCAAACGCCATGCACATCCGCTTCACGCTTCCAAACGTATTCACGAGCAGCGGATACCGCGAACCTTTCGGCTTTTCAAACAGCACTGCGGGTCCAACGCTGTTAGGTTTGCGGTTCGCGTCTCGCGCAATCCGTTGGGTAACTTCCGTGATCTCCAGTATTGGGTTCACCTCGGCGCGCACACGCTTCAGTTCCCCCGCCTTCTCCAACTGCTTCACAAACTCCCGCAAATCCCGATACGCCACTCGTTCCTCCCACTGTTGCCGCGTCCCTTAGGCTGCCAGCTTCCCACTCCTTGACCGCCAAAGGCTATCTTGCCTTGCTGCTTCTAGTCTTCCACATTTCTGTCGACAGCCGTCAGCCTTCTACTTACACCCTTTGTGAAAGGTGCGAAAAAGAATCGACAAGCTTTGATTGCCAGAAGCTCTGCACAGCGCACCCCACAAAAGACCTGATACGTTCGTTCCTCTTTCGTCACTATTTCCTAACGGTGCCGTTACCTTTCGGCCACGTCCCTCATTTAGACGGAGAAAACATGCGTCGAAACCTTTCACCCCGGTTTGCCTCGATACTTGGTCCGGTTCTCATTCTCTCTGCTGCCATGGCTGTCGTACCAGGACTAGCTTGCTCGCAGTCCGTCCCCGCTGCTTCGAAGGAAGGAACTGCCGAAAGCCGACGGTCCCAGAAACCAGTCACGAAGACAGTTCCACCCGACCTCATCCCTACGCTGGTCAAGCCGGTGGTGAGTTGTGAACAAACTTGCGCCCAATCCAAAGCATTTGATCCGTCCTTCCAACGTAATCCGCCAATGGTCAAGAACGTCAGCTTGCAGGTCATCAAAGGAGAGGGCAAGACGCGCAACGCTAAGCTCATTTTGGACTTGCGTCCCGATGCGCGCCTGAAAGACTCGCTGACGATCCTTGTCGCCGATACTCCTACGGTACTGAAGCGCGTTTCGCGAACTTCCTACGCTGGGGTCATCAACTTCGATTTCGGGGCGTTCGAAGCGGAACTCAAACGTCACGAAGCTCTGGTACGTGAAGAAAAGTCGGTTCCGGTCTTTGAAAATCGCCTTCTCAAAAGAAATGAAAAACTCGTACCTGTGAGTTTTGATCGCGAAAAAATGTTGGCTCACGTCGATCCCAATCTCCTTCGCAATCTCATGAACAATCCGGCAAATATTGACCCTACTCGCGAGCTCATGATTACCGATCCTGGCGTCGTCGACGATCCCGCCCGGACCTTCAATCCCTGCACTTCTGCGGGTATCCCTATGGGCATCTGGACTTTCGCGCATCTCATGACCGAGATGGCGAATCAGGCGTCCACCGGCGTCGACCCATCGGATTTTGCCCTCAACTGGCTGAACGCCTTAACAGTGCCGCAAACTGTGAACGGTTGGTCAGTCGCGCAACGGCCTGGAATCCCAGGCTTCATCAACAGTTGGCCGAAACTTGCCAACGGTAAACTCGACCTTTCCAAGGCTCCATTTCTTCTTCTCGCGATCGTGAATCGCGTGGACCTGCGTGGCAGCTTTGTCTATGGCGGTGGTGGCAACGCCGGCGAAGCGCGCTTTGTCTTCGGTGCGGTAAACCCGACGGGAGGCTGCGGCACGCTGCCTTTCACTGTCATCTTCGAATACGGAATTAAGAAGTCCAATTGCGGTCAACTGCATGCATGGGCCCAGCAGTGGCACAATCTCGCCACCCAACCTGTCGGCTCTCCGGCATTCAATGTTTTCTTGCAGAGCATTACGGACCAGTTCACGGTCGCGAATGCCGATCCATCCAAACCTAACGGCAGCGCCCTGAACCAGCTTCGCACCAATGAAATCTCTTTTGGAAGTCCATGGGAGTTGCGAGAATTTAATATCGTCTCCACTCATCAACTCCAGGAAGTCTTTGCCAAGCAAACGCCAGACTTGACCCTGAATAACTCCGATACTATCCGCGACTACATCAATGCCAATCAAGCGTCGCTGCTCGCTGGCACGAACCAGGTTCCCCTCACGTTCCCGGGAGCGACACACTTTGCCGGTGGCTCGTCCATTAATCTCCAGCAAGCCTGGAACGGCACAGCCACGGTCAACAACAACGACGCTCGCCAGCAGCTCTCCGTGAATACTTGCAACGCGTGCCACGGAAGAGAAACACAGGACAGTAATTTTCTTCAAATTGCGCCTCGAACCACGGGCGGCACCGCACAGCTTTCTGCCTTCCTGACCGGCGAAACGATCCCGGATCCAGTGGTCCCCGCAACCACGCGAACCTATAACGACCTCCTGCGTCGTCAAATAGACCTGGATAACCTTCTCAACTCCAGTTGCTCCAGCCTGGGCTTTCTCAAAGGCCTCGCCTTCCGCCCATTGGTCATGACCCACTAAAGTGTTGGCCGAGCTGGTCGATGCTTTTTAAACAACTCAACCAGCAGGTCCGTGTGCCGGCGCGGTCACCCTAACAGGCGGCCGCATCTCCAATTCTCACTCGTTCTACCAACAACATCTCGAGGATTCGTCAGGGGCTTCAAATCGTAGACATGACTCGCCGCGCCTGTCTCAAACTTCAGACAAGCCGCGGCGAGCAGATCTACACCGATTGCCGATAACCGATAACTTTACGTCTTAACGTCGGTCAGCTATAGAGCCAGCTGGGTTAGGAGACTTGAAGCTTGGTCGTTTTTCCAACGATCACCGCAACGTTCTCCCGATAGACCGTCTGCCCGTCGGAATCGCGTAGCTCGATCTCGTGGTTGCCGGGCCGCAGTGTGAACTTCTTGTCTTTTCTAATTTCTGCTGCATAGCCACCGTCGATGTACACGGCCAAGTCCTTCCGGTGAGTCTCAATCTTCACTTCACCATAATTGGCTGGCGCGTAGTAACGGGGATAAGCATAGGGATAGTAGCCCCACGGATCATACCGGTAGAAGGGTTCGACGACGATCACGCGCCGTCTTATTTGCGCCGCCGATGCTCCGGGGGCAGCGCTCAGGAGAAATCCGCCTACTACCAAAGCCGCTAACGCGGTCGAAAGCCATCTCATTGTTCGACGCATCGTTCTGCCCTCCTTTCTTCTCTTCTGTATAAAACACCTCTCATGGAAATTTTTCTCGCCTTTGCACAATAAGTGCTAGAACCAGAAACCTGAACAAATACCGCGATGGAATCGCCTGACCTGATGCTTCTGTCGAATTGGTACAGCTCCGCAGTCGCCGCCTGAAGCGTCCAGGGAAACTCAAGGCGGCCGCCACGGCTTGGTTTGCCTTATGGTTGTTCTAAAATACTCAGTGTTGTATGAATTCCAGAAGCGTCACTGGACGCTTCGCAGGCGCTCCAGCATAAATAGTTGCGTCACCACTTAAAGGTTGCCGCATAAATCTCGTTGGTAAGCGGGTTCACCGCGATCCGCCACAGGTAAGAGCCGGTTCCGGGAGCCGTTGTCGTCGTGTTCGTCGGCCCATCGATCACCACCAACTGATTTCCCGTTGGATCCGCGACATAAATCTTGTTCCGCCATTCGTCTACCACAATCTCGTTTTCAAATGAACCCGCGGGAATAGTCGTCGTCGCGCCCATTTCACCGTCGACCGCACCGATGTTGCCCGGAATCTGGAACGCCACGTAAATCTTGTTCGTCGTCTGATTCACCGCCACATGCGCCGGATACGAACCCACGGTGATGCTCTGTGTCGAATTAGTTTGTCCATTGATTTCGGTTAGGTCGTTGCCCTGCGTGTTCGCCACGTACACCTGTTCCGGTAAACATCTACCGTCAGGGCGGTCGGATACTGTCCGACCCTCACGTTCGTAACGCTGTCGTTGTTTCCATTGATCACCGATACCGTGCTGTTGCCCGAATTGGCGACATAGATTCGATTGGTCACCCAATTCACCGCAACCGCGCTAGGATTCGTGCCCACCGCAATATCCTTAACCGTATCCTGGTTGCCGTCGATCACCGTCACACGGTTGGCGTCGAAATCCGCCACATACAACTTGTTCGTCACCAGATTTATGGCCATCGCGTAAGGCGACTTAGCTGTTGGCAGAAAGGAAACGGAATGGGTCGCGCCGTCAATGATAGCAACTTATTATTAACTACATTTTCAACATAAATTTTGTTTGTACTTGGGTTCACAACAACTTGCGCGGTCGCTACGTCCGTGGTGGACTGTAGGGGTATCGAGGTCGCCTGAAAAGTCACTCCGTCGATTTCCGTGGGGCTATTTCCCAATCCTCCACCACGTAAATCTTATTTGTCGCTGCATTAAATGCGATCGCCGTGGAATTGGCCCCAACCGGCACGGCGGCCAGTTGAGTCTGTCCCCTCAAACCCGAAGAGCAAAAACTCACGATTGTTAGCATGACTGCTGAGATGTGCCACCGTTCATAAGGTTCCCCCTTGGACAAACTGAGAAATTTTCACTACAAATTCAGGAGCGCCGTACTGCTGGTAATACGTACCTCTGCGAGGTCGTCCTATCATAGCTACCGTACACACCTTATAACACGCGGGTCCGCTTCACAGCGTACCAACGTACTAGCGTCGGAAGGCGCTCTTCCCCGACTCGATGCCGCATTACCTTCTTGCAGCCGTGCAATGTCAATTCCCACATCATGCCCTTCGCGTTAAACTACTAGTGTCTGGCTCCGGATTACTGAGCACTCTCATGTCTCGCGTTTATCTCGATCACAACGCCACCACCCCCGTCGAACCGGCGGTCCTCGACGCCATGCTTCCCTACTTTTCCGGTGATTTCGGTAACGCAGCTTCCATCCACACACCCGGGCAGCGCGCCCGCGCCGCCGTCGAAACCGCGCGAGAACAAGTCGCTGCGCTTCTCGGCGCACGTCCGCAGGAAATCGTCTTCACCAGCGGCGGCACAGAATCCGACAATCACGCGATCTTTGGCATCGTCCGCAACGCATCAGGTGCCACGAAACACATCATCACCACGCAAATCGAGCACGAGGCTGTTCTCAACGCTTGCCAGGCTCTTGAAAAAGAAGGCGGCACTGCGGCGGGCAACCGTCAGGCCATCGAAGTAACGTATCTGCCGGTGGATTCGAGCGGTCTCATCGACCCGGAAGCCGTTCGCGACGCCATCCGTCCACACACTGTCTTAATCACTGTCATGCACGCGAACAACGAGCTCGGCACAATCCAGCCGCTCGAACAGATCGGCCGCATCGCCGCTCAAAATGACATCTACTTCCACACGGACGCCGTGCAGTCCGCCGGAAAAATTCCCGTCGACGTCAGCGCGCTCGGGGTCGATCTCCTCGCCATCTCCGGCCACAAGTTCTACGCTCCAAAAGGAATTGGCGCGCACTATATTCGCGGTGGCACTCGCCTGCGCCAACTTCTCTATGGCGGCCATCATCAGCGTGGTTTTCGTCCCGGCACCGAGAACGTCCCTGGCATCGTCGGCTTGGGCAAAGCCGCCGAACTCGCGCTCGCTTCTATTGTGGGCGATGCCACGCGCGTCTCTGCGCTCCGCAGCGAACTCGAACGTGGCCTCCTCGAACGCGTTCCTCACTCACGCGCCAACGCCGCAGGCGCGCCACGCACGCCAAACACTGCAAATCTCACCTTTCCGGGAATCGAAGGCGAAGCCCTCATCATCGCGTTAGATCTCAAAGGCCTTGCGTGCTCCACCGGAGCAGCCTGCTCGTCCGGTGCCATCGAGCCTTCCCATGTCCTCACAGCGATTGGCATGCCTCCAGAAGATGCACGCGCCAGCATTCGCTTCAGCCTCGGCCGTCACACCACCGCCGCTGACGTCGCCTACGCCCTCGAAATTGTCCCCGCTGCCGTCGCACAGCTCCGCCAACTCTCCCCCGCCTACCGCAACGAAACCACGGCCGCAACTTCCTGAGCTCGACCAATGCACAATCCGTGGCGGCATCAGGCCTCTGTTCCCAGTAGCTGTTGCAGAGCCTGGCGGTACGCTAGTTGCCTAACAAAGAGAGAAAATTGAACGCGCTGTGGAATACATCACGGCGTATGAACATCTCTGAGCAAGTGACAAAAATCAAAAAGACTGCGAGCGGGATCACAGGGTGAACATAGCTCCGCACAGGCCGCCACAGATACTCAAAACCACTTAGATAAATCAATGCGAACGGCAACAGTGTCCCGCAGATGATTCTTCCAGAAACGAAATACGGCAATTCGTGTGACGGATAGAAGCACCGATGAAAATCAAACGGAAGCGAGATCGTCGCCAGGAACAACACTGACGCCACGAACAGATATAGCGATACGAGTCCGCTGATGCGCGATAGCCTATTTTCAGGTGTGCTCCACTTCGCTAAATACGTGGCGAATGCCGCGAGCAGCAAAAACGACGAGATTACATAGAATCCATCCGCAACACTCCACTGCATCGCCCTTCCTTCCCAAAGAGACTCTCCGCGCCAGTATTTCTTGATGAGCTCTTGCAAAAAGTAAGCCGAACCGTGCAAAGAAAAAATTGGATGTTGCCACATCTCAGACCAGGGCTTCACGGTCCAACCCAGATACGCAATTTTTGCCTTCAATCCCGTCAAGTCCCCTATCACCAAACGATTACGTGCCACCCACAGCGCCGGAGGCACTACAGCGGCGATGGCTGCCGCTAGCATCATCGCAAATTCTTTCTGCACTGCGCCCTTCCTCACAGCTCTCTTCACCACGACACAAAGCGCCACGGCAAGTGCTCCAAACAGAACGCAGTTCGATACATCCGTGAGAAATGCGATTCCCACTAGAAACGCACCGGCGATCAGGTCGAAGTACGAACTAACTCCCTCTCGCATGGCATCGAAAAGCAGCAGCAATGCCAGCGCGACCAATAGTGGTGACAAAATGTCGCGGTTAATCCCGAAGAAGACATCCTGAGGAAAGACAGCGAGGAAAGCCGGAATCCCCACGCCCAGAAAATCACGATCTGGGTATACGCGTTTCACAAACAAGAAAGAGATCCAGACAAAAAAACCGTAAACACCTGCATTCAAAAACCGCACCCAGTACGCTAGCGCCCAATCTTTTGCGCCGAGCATTGCGCCCAGCTTGTACCAACCGCCCGCAACTATGTAATACACAGGTGGCGACTGTGCTTCCGTGTCTCGTTCCATGCTCCAATATCCGAAGCGCTTCTGGTATTGCGAATCTTTCAATTCAACAGGCATCTGCGTAACCGGAACATCCATGCCTACCGCGCGCAATCGCTGGCGCGAGATCAAATATTCCGGCGAACTATAAACCGCGAACAATCGCGCCATCTCCGGACCGGTCTGAGGAAGTTCGCTCCCCGGCACATAGCCGTGAGCATATCTCTCTACCGTCTCAAAATGATCTTGTTCGTCTAGCGGGTTGAACAACGGGAATGCCGCGGAGAATATCAGGATGCGGAGGAACGCGTAACCACAGATCGCAGCGATGATCAGAGTCCGTTGGCTTCGCAAAAACATGTCGATACGATCGCCAAACTCGGCTGCGCGCGCCGTTGCCGCCCCATCCTGAATGCCATGGTTTGCGCTATCCATTCATTTTTCCGAAATCCTACTCACAATAGCACTTCGCACTAACTCGACTTCAACGCTTCGTTCTGGAAGTATCGTCTGGTGTAACACCACGCCAGAATCGGCTTCATCCATCGTCAACATGTACTCGCTTCAAACTGCTGCCTGCTGTCGCTTTACTCTCCTGCCTAATCATTTCGAGATTCGTATGAGCCGCGATAAACTATAAGCAGACTCGCGATGCCTGATATCGTACAACTCGAATCGTCTCTGCCCATCAGCGCGAAACCTCAGCCGGGCCTAGTGGCTGTCGCTATGTCAGGCGGCGTGGATTCTTCCACCGTGGCCGCCGTCCTCCAGGACCAGCACCGCTCGGTTGTCGGCCTGACCATGCAGCTCTGGAATCAACGCCGCTTGCCGGAACTCCAAGGCGATGCCCCCGCCCATCACCGCTGCTGCTCACTCGACGATGTCTACGACGCCAAACGCGTCGCGCAGCACCTCAATTTTCCGCATTACGTCGTCAACTTCGAGCATCAATTCGAAGATCGCGTCGTGCGCCCTTTCGTGCAGGACTATCTCAGCGGCCGCACTCCCATCGCTTGCACCAACTGCAACACCGATGTGAAGTTCGAACCCCTTCTCCGCATGGCTCGCCAGATTGGTGCCGACCGCCTCGCTACTGGCCACTACGCGCGTATCCGCCGCGACGACGCCACCGGTCGCTTCCAGCTTCTTCGCGCGCTCGATCCCACCAAAGATCAGTCTTATTTTCTCTGGGGACTTTCGCAGGAGCAGCTCTCACGCAGCGAATTCCCCCTTGGCGAGCTTTCCAAGGATGAAGTCCGAGAAATTGCCCGCCGCGCCGCGTTGCCTGTCGCCGAAAAGCCGGACAGCATGGAGCTATGCTTCGTTCCGAACGGCAACTATGTGCAATTCATTCACGCCTACGCGTCCGAAAATAAAATACCTCTGAACACGGGTGAAGGCGAAATTGTCACGGAATCCGGAGAACTTCTCGGCCGCCACAACGGTATCCACAACTACACAATCGGCCAGCGCAAAGGTCTCGGCTTCGCAGCCGGCAAGCCGCTCTACGTTCTTTCCATCGAACCCGAAACGAATCGCGTCATCGTCGGCGACGACGATTCGCTGCGCACCACGACATTTGAAGCCGAATCCGTCAATTGGATTTCCATCGCCGAGCCGTCGCATCCGATTCGCGCGTCCGTAAAAATTCGTCACAAGCATGAACCCGCTGCAGCAACCGTCTTGCCTTTGCTCGGCGCACGCGCGCGTATCACCTTCGATTCCCCGCAGCGCGCCGTAACTCCCGGCCAGGCTGCCGTATTCTACTCAAACGACGTAGTCCTCGCCGGCTCCTGGATCCGCTGAATCTGGCTTTTATAGCTGGTCTCCAATTTCTCCGTCGTGTCGGTTCTCTCTTGGATTTCACTGTTCGTGGGGCGGCAGCTTGCTACCACTTTTGTGTCGCGCCGCAGAACTCAACCCAAACATAAAAAAAGCGCGACCCTCGTCGCGCCTTTTTCGTTTTTCGAATTTCGTTTTTCCGCTTCTAAATAAACAATTCCTCTTCCTGCTCTGCCGAAGGCTCCTGATTGCCGGAGTTCCTCCCCTTCCGCGCCCTCAACAAATCCAGGCCCACTTTGATTCCCTGCACCACCGCTGACGCTTTCTGCACGGGCCGCCAGAAACTCTGCCTGAATTGCGTCCCCGCGTCTTCCACGGCTTCCATCGTCCCGGTCAGGATACGATCTATGTGCAACAGCTGTCCGCGAAAACGGTCCGCCGCATCGGTGAACACCCGGTCCACTTTTTGCGCCTGCCCGCGTGCCAAATACACCATATGAGCGGCATCGCTCACCAGGGTTGCAATTTTCGGTTGTGTGTCATCCAACAAAATCTGGACGCGCGTCAGGATGGGTCCGGTCCGCTCATGCAGATCCGTCACCGTTTTTTCCAGCTTCAGCATCGTGCGTCGCGTCGTGAAAAACAGTGCGGTCAAGACCGCCACTTGCAACACCACCGCGATCGCAATCACCACTCCAACCCAGTTTTGCATGTCCGCCCCTTCGCTCTTATGAAGCGAAATCCGCCGAACATCTGTTCGTTACAACTATGATTTCGACGCCTCGCGGCGGTACGCCTCCCGCGCGCCGTCTACCGCCGCAGTAATCGTTTCCTTGTGCCGCGAAGCCGCATCCTTGCCGCGCTCGACCAGGTCGTCGGCCCGCTCCCGCAATTCGCGCGCTTTTTTCTGCGCATAGTCGCGGCCCTCGTCGGCCTTGTCGGATAAAAATCTCCGCGTCTCTTCGCCCGACTTCGGCGCAAACAACACGCCCACCAGGGCCCCGACACCCAGTCCAACCAAAAAATACGAAACCTTGGATCCAACGTTGTCAGCCATGTCTACCTCCGACACGCAACGTAACATAGGCACTTGCAGGCTACAATACATCCTAACCACTACACTTGCCAGATGACGGTTATGGCTGTTCCTGCAATTTTGCCAGTTCTGCCATAACCTTCTCAGCTCTGCCCCGCGGTAGCAACTCGCTCAATCGCTCCACGCCTGCCCGCTGTACATTCGTCACACTTCCAAACTCCTTCAGCAACTTCCGCGCGGTCTTTTCCCCAATTCCCGGAATGCCTTCCAGCGCGCTCTTCGTTTGCCGCTTCCCGCGTCGCAGCCTGTGAAATGTCACTGCGAAACGGTGCGTCTCATCACGAATCCGCTGGATCAGATGTAGTACAGGTGAATGGCGCTCCAGCACGATTGGCTCGTTTTCCTGCCCGTACACGTACAAAATCTCCTCTTTCTTCGCGATGCTCGCCAACGCCTGATTGATGACGCCCAGCGACTCCAGCGCTTCCGCCGCCGCATGCAACTGCCCGATCCCGCCATCGATCAGGATCAGTCCTGGCATCGGCTTCTTTTCTTCCTGCAGCCGCCGGTAACGTCGCGTCACCACTTCGCGCATGCTCGCGAAATCATCATTCTGCCTGTACACCGCGAGCGGCGAATCACCGTTGCCTGCTCCGCCACCGTTATTTTCCGCGCCGCGAACAATAAATTTCCGGTAGTCCGACTTCTTCATCCGGCCTTTTTCCCACACCACCATCGAAGCCACGGTATCGCTTCCCTGAATATGGGAAATGTCGAAGCATTCGATACGTTCCGGCTCTTCCACCAGATTCAGCGCGTTTTGCAAAGCCTCGCCAATCGCCTTCGACGTTGGCTTCATGACGCGAAATCTTTGCTCAAACGAATGCGCCGCGTTGTTCCTCACCAGGTCCAGAATCGCCCGCTTCTGTCCGCGTTGCGGCGTAAAAATCTCCACACGATGCCCCGCCCGCTCGGTCAACATCTCTTCCAGAATCTCTCGATCCTCAAACTCTTCCGGCACATGAATCGCTTTCGGTAAATATTCCGCTTCCAGATATAACTGCTTCAGTAGCGAAGGTACAAACTCCTTCGCATCGAATGCGTCCAGGTCTTCCCAATAAAATTCCCGGCGATCCACCACCTGCCCGCCTCGCAAGTGAAACAAATTTGCCGCCACCAGCGGCGGCTCCGCGTGATACGCCAGCACGTCCGTATCGTCGCCCTGCGCCGCTGCGATTCGCTGCCGCTCTTCGATGTCTTCGAGCGTCCGCAACAAATCTCGATAGGACGCGGCCTGCTCGAATAATTCCTTGTACGCCGCCGTCGCCATTCTTTCTTCCAGGCTCTTGATCAAATCATGCCGCCGCCCTTCGAGCAGCATCTTTACGTCGTGTGCCGCCTCGGCGTAGCGCTCATCTGTCGTTAGTCCAGCCACGCACGGACCCAGGCACCGGTGAATGTAGAATTGCAAACACGGCCTCGGATGCGTGCGTGTCAAATCCACCGTGCAGGAGGGAACCAGAAATCTTTTGTGAACAAAATGCAGAATCCGCCTCGCCAGGCCCGCGGGGAAATATGGCCCAAAATACAGCGAACCGTCCTTCCGGATTCTCCGCGTAAAATACACTCGGGGATATTTCTCCGCGGCGGTGAACTTGATGTACGGATAAGTTTTGTCGTCGCGCAGCACCACATTGAATTTCGGCAGGTGCTGCTTGATTAGGTTGTGCTCAAGCGCCAGCGCCTCGCGCTCGTTGTCCACCACGATCGTTTCGAGTTCCGCAATTTCGCGCGCCAGAGATCCTGTCTTGGCATCGACCCATCGCGACTCCAGAAAATAGGAGCGCACACGATTGCGCAACAGCCGCGCTTTGCCCACGTAAATCACGCGGCCGCCCGCGTCGCGGAATAAATACACCCCGGGCTTCTCCGGTAACAGCCCCGCTTTTTCTTTGGGTTCCATCAGGAGATCGCACCCAGCAATTCCTTTTTTCTCCGGGCAACTTCCATCATACTAGACTGAATCGGACTATCGTGAACCGCACCATGCCGAATCGCCGTTCAATCTTTCTTGCTGTATCGCTCACCGCGTTTGGCTGCTTTGCGCCTGCCGGCCCGTGCGCGCAATCTTCGTCCTCAAAAGACAGCCCCAAGCCAAAACCCAATACCGATACTGCTACGCAAAACGCTCCCGACCAGCCAATGTGGGATCCTTTGCGAGCGGAAAAGGATCTCGAAGTCGGTCAGTACTACATGAAAAAAGGCGATGTGGACGCCGCGATTGACCGCTTTCAGGATGCAGCCCTGGCGAAGCCTGGCTACGCAATTCCGTTCCGCTTTCTCGGCGAGGCCCAGGAAAAAAAGGGCCTGAAGCGAGATGCCCTCAAGTCCTACACACGCTATCTCGAACTTTATCCGCGCGCGGAAGATAAAGATAAAATCGAAAAGAAAATCGAAAAGCTCCGCTCTGAAGTATCAAAATCAAATACGAAATCCACTAGCTAGTTTCCGGACAGCTTGAAATTTAATACTGACTTCCTCCGCGCCAGCACGTCCAACGCCTTCCTCGCCCTCTCGAATTCCGGAAACAATTTCTCCTCCGCGCGGAATTCCGGCGAATGTGAAATCAGGCTGCAGCCCGATTTCCGCGTCGGGTGCTTCACATGCAGCATCTCGTGGTACAAAACATACTCCACCACGTACTGCGGAATCTCCGGTCGGTCCATCCTGCGATTCAGCAAAATCTGATTCGGCCCTGGATCGAACGATCCGAACTGCCGCCGCCACCCGCGCATACTCCATCCAAGGTGCGGCTTCTCCAAAACCCCGGAAAAAAATCGTGCATTCAATTCGTCAAACATTCCGTTTAAATCAAATCGCTGCCCGACTGCGTCTAAGGCCACCGGGCGCACGCGGCCCCGCCGCATTTCCTGAATCCGCTCTCGTGTTTTGTGCGATTTTGCGTACGCGTGATATGGCGCAACCAGCGCGCGCCGCGTCCGCCTTCTGTAAATCTTCGAAAGCAATAACGCCGCAGCCCCCTCCAACACCGGCAGCGGCGCGCGTTGCAGCAAATCGGAAAATCGCACGATCATTTGCTCATCGCGCCGCCGAATCGTAAGCACCAGGCTTGCGTACGGATAAAACTCCACGCGAAACGCAGGAGGCGGCCCCGCGCAACCAATTCTTGTGTACATTCGCTGGCACAGTGCCGCACCGCCCGGCACCGGCGTAATCTGTCTCCTCATCTTGTCCGCGTCTTCTCCTAGCTTCTCTCAATTCCAGCCAACGCTCCCAGTTCCCTCCTGCGCTTCAACCCCAGAGCGTGATCCCGAGCGGAGGGCCAAGTGCCTTTCTTGGCTCACAGCGGAGGGACCTTGGCAAGGTCTCAACCCAATGCACACCCAATGAAACCACCACGCACGGCGACCCTCAACTCTTTCTCCGCACCGGTGGAGGCGCAACGTTCTTCTTTGCCTTTTCGGCGTCATTCATTGCATCCTGCGTGCCTTCGATCGCGTCGTCAAGATTCTCTTTGTAGATTTCGATCTCTTTCGCTTCTGTCTGAATTTTTTTCAACGCTTCCAGATATTCCTTAGTCTTCGCCGCCATCAAGTCCACGCCACGCCTGATATTTTCCTGTTTTTCGATTCCCAGTTGGACCAGGTCGGCCGCATCATCCACACATCCGATGTACGCATTCATCAAATAATTCAACTGCTGTTCGTGATTCGTCGTTGAAGGATGTTCCAGCTCATACTGAAATTTCTTCAGCCGGTCATCCGCAAACTGCACAAACAGTTTGATCCGCTCGTTGCTGGTTTCTGCGTCGCGGATTTTGTCCGCCTCAAGCGCCGTCAGGTAGTCCTTCTGCGGAGTCTGCGCCTCCGCGCCCGCGGCCACGGCCGCCGCAAAACAAATCGTCAACAATCGTTTGCTCCAGATCCTCATAGCTGCTTCTCCGTCGATTCCGGCTGCTTCGGGGTGGATAGGCGAGGCTGCGCCTGCGGTTGTTCGCCCGGCCGTCGTGGAAACAACAGGCGCAGCAACTCCAGATCCATGTCCTTTAAATCCTGTTCGACAAGTTGCATCGGCGGACGGTATTGCTCCGGCATCGCAATGATCACGTCCCGAATCTCGCGGATTCCCTTTCCGACATGAATTTCCAATTGCTTGTATCCCGAAGAATGCTTTTCCGCGTCCGGATGTGTTTTCTTCAAGGCCTCGACCGCCACCCGTACGTTATCCCTATATTTCTCCATCACCAGGCCGACGGTCACATAATCGTTTGCGTTTGCCGCTTCTCTTTCTTTATTGAATTGCGCGTCGCCCAACTTTTGCAGCGCCTTCGCTTTCCTCACTCCGTCGGTTTCATGATCGAACCGTTGCTGCAGTTGCTCCAGGCTCTCCACGGCGCCTTCAGTACCCGCGCAAAGTAGCGTCGCCGCAAACAGCACAGCCGCACAACGCATTGCCACTCGCAGCGAGGGACTTACTTTCTTTTTTCGAGCGTCTTTTTTAGAACAATGATGCGTTGCTGAGCCTGCCATGCCTGGTCCGGGTTTCTGTTCTGATCCGCTTCCAAGAACTTTTCGTAAGCGTCCAGAGCCGCTTTGGTTTGTTGCAGTTTATCGTAGCAGAGAGCGCGCACAAACAACTCACCGGCGGTCGGCGGCTCCTGTTGTGCCACACGGTCCAGCAATGCCAGTGTCGTTGGATAATCGCCAGCCAGATACGTGCTGGACGCCAAATCCTTCCAGTAAGTCAGATTCTTCGCGTCCAGCTGAATCGCGGTTTTCAATTCCTTCTCTGCGTTCGCAAAATCTCGTTGCTGCATATACGTTCGCCCTAAACCGCCGCGCAGCCGAGCATCATTTGGTGCGAGCGTCACAGCCTGTTTGAGCGCCACAATCGCCTCAGCCCATTTCCTTTCGCCGATCAGGATATCCGCGCGCAGCTTGAGCGATTCCACCGATGGCGCGCCGCCCTTTTCCGATTTTCCCATCTCGGCCAGCGCGTCGTCGTACTTCTCATTCGCAAGCAGCAGACGCACAAGCCGCTCGCGCACCGCGGCGTCGTTCGGTTGTGCGTTCAAATAATTTCGGTAAGCCTCAGCTGCTTCAGGCTTTTTCTGTGCTTCCAGGCTCTGTCCAAGACCTGCAAGCGCCGCACGCGATTCTCGTTCCGTCGCCAGCACCACGCGAAACTTCGCTTCGGCTTCCTGAGCTCGGCCTTCCCGAAGATACAGTTGCGCCAGGTGCAGGCTCGTCTCCGTGTCTTTCGGATCGAGCGCCAGTGCGCCTTCGTAGGCATTCGCTGCATTTTTCTGATCGTTCAATTTTTCATACGCCAGGCCCAGCAGCGTTCTCGGCCGGCTTTGCGTCGGCAACAATTCCACCGCTCGCTGCAGCGGAGCAATTGACGCGGCGGGTTCATCGCCCAGCAACAAAATCCCCAGATTCAGCGCCGCTTCCGGCATTTTCGGATCGAGCTGCATCGCACGTTCGTATTCGCTTCGCGCTTCTTTGGTTTTCTGCAGTCCCGTGTACGCGTAGGCCAACTGAAAATGTGCATACGCAAAATCATCCTTTTCCGCAATAAACTTCTGCAGTGGCGCAATTGCCGCCTGAAAATCCTGTTTGTCGATATCGCGGCGTGCCTCGTCCAACAAATCATTCAGCGGATTCGCCACTCTCTGCTTCGTTCCTTTTCCGCCCTGCGCCCCCGGAGCGACTTGCGCATGCGTCTGCGGCACAATAATCACGCATGACAAAACGAATCCCGTGCACATTCGCCGGATTTCCGCTATCGTCGCGTTCCGCGTCATTTTGCTAGAGGAGTGACTGCCTTCTTGCCGTTGTTAGCGGCCTTGTCTGTTCCGTTCGATGCGCCATTCCCGTTTCGCTTTGCCTGGCCATTCGCCTGCAGCACTTTTGCAAGGAACTTGCCTGTGTGCGATTGCGAGTTTCGCGCGACTTGCTCCGGCGTTCCGGTCGCGATGATTTTTCCGCCCCGATCGCCGCCTTCTGGGCCCAGATCAATCAGCCAGTCCGCCGACTTGATGACGTCCAGGTTGTGTTCGATGACGATCAGCGAGGCCCCGGATTCAAGCAGTTTGCGAAATGCCGCCAGTAACTTCGCAATGTCGTCAAAATGCAATCCGGTTGTGGGCTCATCCAGGAGATACAAAATTCCCTGGTTTTCCGTGCGCGTCAGGTGCGCCGCAAGCTTCAGCCGCTGCGCTTCGCCACCTGAAAGCGTGGTTCCCGATTGTCCCAGCCGCAAATATCCCAGACCAATTTCATTCAAGATGCGCAGTTTGGAGGTGATCTTCGGCACATTCACAAAAAACGCCAAAGCCTCGCGCACCGTCATGCCAAGAACATCATGCACATTTTTTCCGTGATACTGCACTTCCAACACGCTGCTCTTGAACCGCGTTCCGCGGCATTCTTCGCATACCAGTTCCACATCGGCAAGGAACTGCATCTCCACGGTAACTGTGCCGTCGCCTTGGCATGTTTCGCAGCGGCCTCCCGGCACGTTAAACGAAAAATGTCCCGCGGTGTAGCCTCGTCGTTTAGCGTCTGGTGTGTCCGCGAAAATTTCCCGGATCGCGTCAAATGCCTTCAGGTACGTCGCGGGATTCGAGCGCGGCGTCCGCCCGATCGGCGACTGGTCCACGATCACCACTTCTCTCACCTGGTAATCGCCCTCCAGCCGTTCGCAGAATTCTTTTTCCGTTCCGCCGTTCTTTTTCGCGAGCAAGGCTTTGTACAAAACATCATGAACGAGCGTCGATTTTCCAGACCCGCTGACTCCCGTCACAACTGTAAGCGTTCCAAGCGGAATCATGGCGTCCACGTTTTTCAGGTTGTGCAGCGTCACACCGTGGAGTCGCAGAAACTTTCCTGCGGGCTTGTGCCGGGTGTTCGGCACCGGAATTCGCATTTCACCGCTCAGATAGCGCCCGGTAATGGATTTGGGATCTTTCAGAATTTCGTCATAGGTTCCCGCGAACAGCAACTTACCGCCGAGTTCGCCGGCGCCGGGTCCGAGATCAATGACTCTGTCCGCTGCTTCGATCGTATCCGGATCATGCTCCACCACCAGCACGGTGTTTCCCAAATCGCGCAACGACTTCAAAATATCGATCAGCCGTTTCGTATCCCGGGGATGCAAACCAATCGATGGCTCATCGAGAACGTACAACGCTCCAACCAGATGCGATCCCAGTGATGTCGCGAGCTGGATGCGCTGCGATTCGCCGCCGGAAAGAGTTGAAGTCAATCGATCCAGCGACAAATAATCCAATCCAACTTCATCCAAGAACTGCAGCCGCGAGCGTATCTCTTCCAGAATTCTGTCGGCAACTTTGGATTGCGACTCGCTGAGCTGCAGCTCCGCAAAGAAAGTGCGCGCCTCTTTCACGGTCAGCTTGCAAATGTCTGTGATCGTTCTGCCGGTCACTCGCACCGCGCGCGCTTCGGGACGCAACCGCGTGCCCCCGCACTCCGGGCATGTTGCGTAACCGCGATATCGGCTCAGGAAAACGCGTACGTGCAACTTATATTTTTTTCGTTCCAGCCATGCGAAAAATCCTTTCACGCCCTCGTAGGCGTTCTCAGGATCGCCTTCCAGAATTCGCTGGCGTTCTTCTTCTTTTAATTGTCGCCACGGAACATTGGTGGGAATGCCTTGCGACTTCGCCCATTTCTTTGCGTCGTTCAGAAGTACGCGATAGCGAGGTTTTGTCCACGGCTCGATCGCCCCGTCATCCAGCGATTTACTCAGATCCGGCACCACCAGATTCAGATCGAAATCAACGGTGTTTCCAAATCCCTGGCAACGCGGGCAGGCGCCGTAGGGATTGTTGAAGGAAAATAGCCGCGGCTCCGGCTCCTGGTAAATCGTTCCGTCATTCTTGCACTCAAATCGTTCGTTGAATTTTAGCCGCTCGGCCGCGACATCATTCGCGCGACTCTGTTCTGTGGTGTCGGGCACGAATTGAACAATCGTTTCGCCCTGCCCTTCGCGGTAACAAATTTCAACGGAATCGATGAGCCGTGATTTCGCCTCTTCGCTTACTGCCAATCGATCCACCAAAACATAGACCGGATTTTTGAAATCAACGTCCAGCAGCGATTCCGGCGAAATAAATTCGTGCACGCGCCCGTCTTGATACAAGCGGTTAAAGCCGCGTTTTTGCAAATCCAGCAGCGCGATTCGCAACTGCTCCGGAGCAGGCTCGGTTATTTTTTTGCGTTCCGCTTTGCGGGATTTCGCGGCAGGTTGCGGCGCGGCAATCTTCAACTGATACAAAACATAAAATCTGCGGCCGTGCCTCATTGACAAGACTTTTTCGGCGATGGCGTCAGGCGTATCCTTGCGCACTTCGGCGCCACACTTGAGACAAAAGGTTTGCCCGCACCGCGCAAAAAACAAGCGCAGGTAATCGTAAATCTCCGTTGCAGTAGCGACTGTGGAGCGCGGATTTCGCGTGGTATTTTTCTGGCGAATCGCGACCGCCGGAGCGATGCCGGAAATCTCATCGACATCCGGTTTTTCCATGCGCTCTAGAAATTGCCGCGCATACGCGGAGAGCGATTCCACGTAGCGGCGCTGGCCTTCCGCGTAAATGGTGTCGAACGCGAGCGAGGATTTTCCGGAACCGCTGACGCCACTGACCACGGTGATGGCGTTGTGCGGAATTTCAACTGAAACGTTTTTCAGGTTGTGAACGCGAGCGCCGCGGACACACAGCGTCTCCTGGTTCAGCTGGCCGGGAGCGGCCTCGGAAAAAGTTTCGTGTTTTGCCAAGAGGAAGCCCAGACAGCGCGTTCAGCAAGCACTGTCTAAACCTCAAATTATACTGCGCCACGAAACGCGCGGCAAATCGCGTTTTTGCCGTTCACGATGCAAGTTCAGACTAGGTTAGAGCGTTTCTACGGTTCCTCAATCAGCTCGATTTCTCCTATGCCACCTTGAACGTCCAGCTTGATCGTGTGTGATGTTTTGCCGTAGGCGTCGTTCTTATATTCGCTTCCATTTTCGTGCAAACCTTCGGCACGCACGGAACCAATGCCGCCGGCTGCGTGAGCGATGACGCCAACGTCTTTCGGCAGCCGAACCGTCGCCTGCCCGACGCCACCTTTAACGGAAACATTTAGGTCAGACTTGCGCGGACCGGTTAAATCCAGAACAACCTTTCCCGCGCCCATGTGCAGTTCGACGTCAGTGACGTTCATGCCGTGGAGCTTGAGATTGCCTTGGCCTGCGCCCATATCTACGCGCAGGGTAAAGGGAACGTCGTTTGTGAAGTTCAAATCCCATGCATTGTTGGAAGGCCCGAAGTTCGTGTGGCCACTTTCCTGATCGACGGCGAGAACGCCTTTGCCGTCTGACACATGGTAGTCGACCGTCGGATCGTCCCACTTGCGATCGAAGTGGAAATTGGCGTTAACCAAATGCGCTGAACCGCCGCTTACGTTCAATTCTCCCGCGCCCATGTGCAACACAGCAGAAACCGATTTGGCACCCTGCAGATCGTGCATTTCGATGACGTGCGAGGTGTGCCGCGCGAAATTGTCGTCGGCGTCGTCGTGGTGGCGCGTTTTCTGATAGTGGCCAAGGAGAATCACAATCACGACAACAAATGCAACGACACCGAGCGTAGAGCCGAGCGCGATTCCAGTGGTGGCTTGTCCGGCTGCTCGATTCCGCGAGGAATCCCAGATTTTTCCCAGGCCGACGAGAATCAGAATCAGCGGCCAATACGTCTTCAAAATGTGATACGGCTCGAAGCCTGGGTTCCAATTCCTGAGTAAAAACAGCCCGCCAATCGTGATCAGCAGGATGGGCATGACCAGAGATGTTTTGGGCTTCCGGTCGTCCTGGGGCATTGCCGACCTCCGCACTTGGTACTACGAATGAAAAAGGAAAATAGTTCAGGTAAAGGCAATCTAACATGAAATGAGGCGTGCGCCGCGGGGTACGTTGACGAGCGAATCGGTGGATGGCGTTAGAACGGGCGAAAGAGCGGCTGGCGTGGAGCTGTGCTAGAGTCGCGAAGAAGTGTGTCAGTTGACGTTTTGGAGCGGGGCGTATGGCTGGTTTTCGACGTGTGATCTGGATCGTGTTGGACAGCGTGGGAATTGGCGAGCTGCCGGATGCCGCCGACTACGGGGACGTCGGGAGAAACACGCTGTGCCACATTGCGGAATCGCGCGCGTTGACTGTTCCAAATCTGGTGGAGCTGGGATTGGCAAACATTGAGCCGCTCGCGCATTTGACGCCCGCGACGAAACCACACGGTGCGTACGGCAAAGGGGCGACGCACTCTCCGGGAAAAGACACAACCACTGGCCACTGGGAGATGGCGGGAGTCTGGCTCGATCAGGCCTTCCCGGTGTACAAACATGGATTCCCGCGAGATGTGATGGAAGCGTTTGAGGAAAGAATCGGTAGAAAAACGATCGGCAACAAGCCGGCATCGGGAACGGAAATTATCAAGGAGCTTGGTGAAGAACATGTGCGCACGGGAAAACCGATTGTGTACACGTCGGGCGACAGCGTCTTTCAGATTGCCACGCATGAGGAAGTGGTTCCGATCGCTGAACTTTATCGCATGTGCAAAATCGCACGCGAAATTCTGGATGGGCCGCACCGCGTGGGGCGCGTGATCGCGCGGCCGTTTACAGGAACCCCGGGAAACTTCACACGAACTTCGCGGCGACATGACTACGCCGTTGATCCTCCGAAGCCGATGTTGATGGACGTGCTGAAGGAAAAAAGCGTTCCGGTGTTTGGTATCGGCAAGATTCACGATATTTACAACGGGCGTGGCGTGGAGCAATACGTCACGACAAAATCGAACACCGACGGAATGGAAAAAATCACGGCCGCGTTTCGTGAGCGGCCTGATGGACTGATTTTTTGCAACCTCGTGGATTTCGACATGCTGTATGGCCATCGCAAAGACGTGGAAGGATTCGCGAAGTCGTTGGAAGAATTCGACGCACTGCTGGGCAGTTTTCTGCGGCTGCTTTCGCGCGACGATTTGCTGATGATCACCGCGGACCATGGGTGTGATCCTGATCCCCGCTGGGAGACCACGGATCATTCGCGAGAGTATGTGCCGATCCTTGCATATTCTCCTGGCGGCGCGGGAGTGAATTTGGGCATGCGATCGACGCTTGCGGATATGGGGCAAACCATCGCGGAAAATTTTGGCGCGAAGATTTCGCATGGCGCGAGCTTTCTGGCCGAGTTGCACAGCGACGAAATCCGCTCTACCGAACATCGTTGATTCCGTACTTTCCTGTATAACGAGTTGAACTTCCCTTCCTGGAATTTTGTTTTGGAGATTGCTTGTGACGCAGTTGGCTACCCGCCCCCGGTGCTTGGCGTGAAACGGTGCGCAAGCTATTGAAAACAGGCGTGTTGCTATTTTGCCGGCACCAAGAGCGCGCAACTTCAGAAAAAAGACAAGGATTTAGCGGGATGCGGGTGCGGTCAGGATTTGCGAGCGGACCTGAAGCGCCGTGAAAATTCATTCTGGCTTAGCAATCCGCGTTCGCCGCAGCCTCGGGGCGGTTAACGCAAAGGTGAAGTTCGATACTGAAAGCCAGGCGGGGCGTGAATTATGGGACGCGGATCTACCGGCAATTGGGGGGAACGAAAGTCGACTAGCGTTCGTACCATGTGCAAGCGCGCGGGTGTGCTCCAAGCAGATGCCGGCAAGGCATATCGTAGCCATTGATGCGGACCCGAGGCGTGAAGAATCGGGTATAACTTTACGGTCCATCGACTGGTGAAAGGCCTGTTTTCCTGTTGCTGATGTCCTTTTACCGATGAAATGGGGGGAGATGCACCATGAGCAGCGTCAAAAATCAATTTTTCGGATCATTCTTTGCGAGCCTTCCGGCGGTTATTGCCCTCGCGGCTCTGCTGCTGGCCGGTAGCGCGCCGGCAAAAGCACAAAACGAAAAACGAACAGTGTTCAAGGAAAGTGATTTTCACTGGCAGGCGAGCCTGAAGCCCGGCCAGACACTCGAAATCATCGGGCGAAACGGCGGAATCGACGCTACCGGCACAACGGGAGAGGCAGCGCAGGTAGAAGGAATCAAGCAAACCAACGGCGATGCGAACGAAGTGTTCGTAGAAGTGGTCGAATATTCTGATGGCGTTACTATTTGCGCCGTATACGAAAAAGATGCGCAACCAGGGCGTTGTCATCGCGGCGGCGTGGATTCCGACCACCACGGCTGGAGCTGGCACAACAACCGTACCAAGCTGAATTTCAACTTGAGAGTGCCGCGTGGCGTGCTCCTGAAGGCGGCGACCACAAACGGCGGGATTCGCTGCCGCGACCTGAACAGCATCGTCGACGCAGCAACCACCAACGGCAACGTGGACGTGGCTACCAGCGAATGGGTCTCCGCACGCACGACAAATGGGGGTTTGACGATCGCCATGGGAAACGCCAAATGGAACGGAGAAGTTGAACTCGTGACAACGAATGGGAGCGTACGTGCTTCCTTGCCTGCATCCGCGGAATTTAAGGTCCGTGCGGCGACAACGAATGGCGGGATCCACACGGATTTCCCCGTCACTGTTGTGGGCAGTTTCGGCTCGAGGGATCTCTCTGGCACGGTCGGCGCGGGTGGCCGCGATCTGCGCGTAGCCACGACCAACGGCGGAATCGAACTCCGGAAGAGTGGGAGCTAGGGCGTGAAAGCTGTGGTGTTACATGAACTCGGGAAAGCGCCGAAATATGAGGAGTTTGACGAGCCGGAAGCGGGTGAGGGTGAGGCGGTAGTGCGTGTGAGGGCAGCATCCCTGAAGCCGGTGGATCAGCAACTGGCGAGTGGAGTGCATTTTGCGAGTCCGCGAGAGTTGCCGGTCGTTTGCGGGACGGATGGAGTGGGAGACCTTGAGGATGGCACACGGGTCTTCTTTGGAGGGCCGCGGCGGCCCTTTGGAGCGATGGCCGAGCGTACGGTGGCGCCACGGGCGTTCTGCTTCCCTTTGCCCGCCGGGCTTGAAGATGACACTGCCGCGGCATTGGCGAATCCGGGCGTTTCCGCGTGGGTATCGCTGACGCACCGCGCGAAGCTTGCAGCGGGCGAGACGGTGCTGGTCTTGGGCGCGACGGGAGTCACCGGGCAGCTTGCAGTGCAGATTGCGAAGTCGCTAGGAGCCGCGCGGGTGGTAGGAGTGGGGCGAAACGAGAAAGTGCTTGGCGAGCTGAAGAAGCTTGGAGCAGACGCGACGATACAACTAGATCGGGCTGCGGACGCCTTGAAGGAAGCGTTTTTGAACGAGATGGGACATGACGGATTCGACGTGATCCTTGATTATTTGTGGGGCGGACCTGCTGAAGCGCTGCTGGCGGCGATAACCAAAGTGGAGTTTGCGACAGCTACGCGCGAAACGCGATTTGTGCAAGCGGGTGAGAGCGCGGGGCCGACGATCAACTTGCCGGCGGCGGTGTTGCGCAGCACGCCCCTAACGATGATGGGGACGGGTGGAATACCGTCCCGGGAAATTTTGGTTGATGCGATGGAGCAAGTGATGACGCGCGGGGCACGGGGAGAATTGCGGATCGAGACCGAGCGAGTTGAAATGGTGCAGATTGAGAGCGCGTGGAACCGGCCGGGACAGCCGGGGCGCAGGCTGGTGGTGGTTCCGTAAGGACTAGAGAGTGCCCGCCTATGGCACTTTGTAGTGTCGTGATTTCTATTGGCGGGTACGCACATCCAGCACTGAATGCGGGTTGAGCGGGTTATCGTGGTGATACGGGGTCAGCCATGACGGAGAATCCGAACAAGCGGAAATATCCGCGTATCCGAGTGCCGAAGTCGGCGCTGGTGGCGTGGAAAATCGGTACGCAGAAAAGTGTTTCGCCGGTGGAAAATCTGGCGCTGGGCGGGTTGTTCATCCGCACGAAGAATCCTGCAAATTCAGGAACGACATTGCAGCTGGTTTTTAACACGCCGCAGGGCGAAGTGCGGGTGCGCGCGGTGGTGCGCAATGTCACGCCTGGAGAAGGTATGGGCGTGGCGATCGTGTCCATGGAACAGGAAGACCGCGGCCGACTGGACCAGTGGCTGAAGCAGTTGGCAACGGCGGAAGAGACGGCAGGGAGCCGCAAGTGAAGCCAGTGGGGGACCAGAGGCGCGGTTGAGAATCTCGAGATAACGTTCCACCATGACCGAAAAGCCTATCACGCGCAGATATCCGAGGATGAAAGCGCCGAAATCGGCGGTGGTTGCGTGGAAGACCAGCGACCTGAGAGAAGTTTCGCGCGTCGAGACGATTGCCCTCGGTGGACTGTTTATCCGCACGAAGAATCCTGCCAAAGCCGGCAGCACGGTTCAGATGCTGATTGTGACTCCGAAAGGACATTTGCGAGTGCGAGCGAATGTGCGGAGTGTGATTGCCGGAGAAGGCATGGGCGTAGCGATCGTCTCGATGGAGCCCGAGGATCGCGGAAAGCTGGACCGGTGGCTGAAGCAGTTGGCGACGCAAGAAGAGAATGCGAAGGCCCACGCGTGAAGAAAGGCAAAAAAGAACCGGCCTGAAGGTCAACCACGGGGAAGGCACGGGCCAGTTCCCGCGCTCTATTATTCGGAGTCGGCGTCGGGATCGGAGCCGAGACCGGCTTTGGCGAGCAGTGAGCGGAGAGCGTCTTCGCCTGCAGCGCCGCGCTGGGTGCCCGCGATGTTTCCTTCGCGGTCAATCACAACGTAAATGGGATAGGCGGTTGCGGCGTACATGGCGGCGAGATTGGTGTCTTCGGTCAGGACGATGCGACAGGTGCGCGGATTCTGGTCGAGATATTTCTTGACGGTTTTCCTGGATTCACCGACGTTGATGGCGAGAACAATGAAATCCTTTCCGGTGTATTCGTGGCTGATTTTTTCGACCAGTGGCGCTTCGGCGCGGCAGTATCCGCACCAGGTGGTCCAGAACTCGAGGAGGACTACTTTCCCTTTGATGGAAGTGTTCGAGAAGGATTCGCCGGACGTGGACTTGGCGTTGAAACGCGGGGCAGGTTCTTTTGCTTTGGTGTTGGCGAGAAGGGTTGCGGAAACGCAGAGACTGAGGGCGAGAAGCGCGGAGGCCAAACGATTGCGCACGAGGTTGGATGCCGTGTGCATGGCGGGAATATAGCACGAAATTTCTAAAACCGGATTAAATGACGGATTGGTACCAGGGTGGGACGCGTGCGACCCGCTGCACCGTCGCTACGAAAGGAAAAAACGCAGGGTTGTGCCCTGAGCTACAGATTACGAGGCGGCTTTGCGTTCGGGCGGATGGTATTCGCCGGGGACGGCGCGCATGGCGATGGCGATGCGGTTCCACGAATTGATAGTGGCGATGGCGTAGGTGAGGTCGACAAGTTCGTTTTCCGAGAATTCCTTGCGCGTCTCTTCGTACAGCTCGTCGGGCGCGTGGTTTTGGGAAATGAGGGTCAGGGCTTCGGTCCAGGCCAGGGCGGCACGTTCGCGCGGGGTGAAGAATGGCGTTTCGCGCCAGGCATTGAGCGCGTAAAGGCGCATCTCCGTATCGCCGGCGGCGCGGGCGTCTTTCGCATGCATATCGATGCAATAAGCGCAGCCGTTGATTTGCGAGGCGCGCAGTTTGACTAGATGAAGCAACTTCTCTTCGAGGCCGCTGGCCTTCAGGTGTTTTTCGAGCGCATACATCGCGTGCAGCGCGTTTGGGGAATATTTGTTGTAAGCAATGCGAGGTTCCATGAGTCGGCGTCTCCCTTCATCTGGACGGTCCACCAGATATGGATGAAAGTTAGCTGGCGATGGATACGAACGAATTTGTTGAAAAAGGTTGTCGAAAAGCGTTATTGGCCGGAAACGGAAGCGACCGTGGACGAGGGCGTCGAGGCTGGAGTGTTTGACGCTGCAGCCTGGCCGGGGGCGAAGTAGCCGTTGCGGGTACGCGCGGAGAGTTTGCCGCGGCCGCGCGGCGGGATGATGTCAACCTGAACTGTGCGGAAGGTGCCGTCTTTCTTGGTGTTGGTCGGGTAGTAGCCGAGGGTGTACTGGTTGCGAATGTCGCGGGCTACCTGATCGCAGATGCTGTGAACATCGTCCACATTTTCCGGGAAATAGGAGATGCCACCAGACGCCGCGGAAATATCTTTCAAGGCACGCATGGCTTTTTTGCGGTTTTTTTTATCTTCGTCGCTGAACAGGCCAATGGTGTAAATGACGACGTTGGACTTCTGAATCTCGCGGAGTGTTTTTTCAAGCGAGTTGCGGCTGACGTTGTCCTCACCGTCGGTGACGACGAGCAAAACCTTTTTGTCCTTGCGACCCTTTCTGAGGTGATCCATTGAGCCGATGACGGCATCGTAGAGTGCCGTACTACCGCGGGCGTCGATGCGCTCGAGAGCTTCCTTGAGTTCAGGAATGCTGCTGGTGAAATCCTTGTCGAGATCGAGGTAGTAATCGTCATTGAAGTTGACGACGAAAGATTCGTCCTGCGGGTTAGAGGCCTGCACGAGCGTAAGGGCAGCTTCGTTGACGCGAGGGCGTTTGTCGCGCATGGAGCCGCTGTTGTCAATCACCAGGCCCATGCTGACGGGAACATCTTCGCGCTTGAAGACGGAAAGTTTTTGTTCGGCTTTGTCTTCGAAGACGCGGAAATTCTCTTCTTTGAGGCCGTCTACGAACTTGCCACGGTCGTCGAGGACAGTGGTGTGAAGAACGACCAGACTGACATCGACTTTGATACTGCCGCCCTGGCGATTGGGGTCCTGATTCGGAGGAGGCGGCTGCGAGTTGGGAACCGCGATGGGGTTATCCTGCGCCGAGGCAGAAGGAATGAACAACGCAGCAGAGATAAGCATGAGCACAGGCAAGATTGCCTGTACCGCGAAGACAAGAAACTTGGAGTGGCTAGTGGCTTGGGGCGTAGTAGCCAGTTTTTGAGTAGACGCTGAGTGGTGGGAGGCCCTTGGGGGCGCGAAGCTTGATTTTGATTTTGCGCCAGCGGGCATCATGTGCTTTGTTACTTGGATGGTATCCCAGTACATATTGATTACGCAGCTCCATGCCAATTTTCGTGGCGATATCCGGGAGATCTTCGAGCCGCTCGACTGAAAAAACGCGCCCGCCCGTCAAATCGGTGACATCGGTCAGGAGCGACGGCCCGTTGAGCTCTTCCGGTGTACGACCGCGATTCCCAAGCGGATCAAATATTCCGATGGCATAAAGCTGGGTGTCTGCTTCCTTCACCAGCCGCTTGATATCGCTTTCGTTGTACCTACTATGATTATCTCCTCCGTCGGATAGGATGAGCAAGGCACGTTTGGCGTTGTGTGCACCCCTCATCTGGCTAAGACCAAGATAGATCGCGTCGAGAAGCGCAGTGCGGCCCTTCGGGCTGGTTGTCAGCATGCGATTCTGAAGTTCTTCGACGCTGTTGGTGAATGTGCTGGTGAGCTCGGCGTGTTCGTTGAAGCTCACCATGAAAAATTCGTCAGCAGGATTGGCGGTCTTGAAAAATTGAATGGCGGCATCGCGCGCCTTGGCGATTTTGTTGGACATGCTGCCGCTGAGATCAAAAATCACGCCGATGGAAATCGGAACGTCTTCGGAAGAAAAGCTGACGACTTCCTGTTCGGTATTGTCTTCAAAGACGCGAAAATTATCAGGCTCGAGCCCGGTGACCAGGCGGTTGTACGGATCAGTGACAGTGACATTCACAAGAGCGACGTCCACATCGGTGTGCAGCATTTTGCCGGGCCTGATTTTCACGCCAGGAGTATCGCGGCGAACATCGTCTTTCGTGGTCGGGCGGAGAGAGGTCGGCTCAGCGGAACTAGGGTCGAACGGTTTTTCGGGCACTCCCACTTCGGGCTGATTATTGCTACCGGAGCCGGATTGAGCGGAAGCGGGCGAAACGTAGAAAAGAAGAACGAACGAACATGCGGCAACTAGAACAAACGGGCGGAGGCGGAAACTAGGACCGAAACCTGGAACCTCGCGCTTCACGGCTCCCCCATCGTCCCGGCAAGCTGGAACGGCCGCGCGGAATGGACTGAACGGATTCTACCACTGGAAAATCGCAAGACAAGTTAAAAGAATGTCTCTTGGCGGGAATAAAGGAATGTTCAGGCGGAGGTAAGGTGTTCGCGGGATGAATGCCGCGAAAATCGGTCGTGATAGCATGCGAGTCTGATTGAGGTGCGCGCGACCGGCCGCAAAGATGGTGCGAAAGGAAGTTCCAAATTGGATACGTCAAAGGTTGTAATCGTAATACCGGCTCGGTACGGGTCGACCAGATTGCCGGGCAAGCCGCTGGTTTCGCTGGCGGGGAAACCAATGATTCAGCGAGTGTTTGAGCGGGCAAAACAGGCGAAAACGGCCGGGCGGGTGATTGTTGCGACGGATGATGAACGGATCGTCAAGGCGGTGGAGAGTTTTGGGGGCGAGGCGAGGATCACTCGTACCGACCACCGTACTGGAACGGAGCGGATCGCGGAAGTTGCGGCGCACACGGACGGCGAGGTGTTTGTCAACGTCCAGGGAGATGAACCTTTGCTCGATCCGGCGGCGATAGATACGGCGGTGAATTCCCTGCTGGAGGAGCCGGCGGCGGCAATTGCGACGGTGGCGGTACTGATTCGAACACCGGGGGACATCATGGACCCCAACGTGGTGAAAACGGTCCTGGATTTTGAAGACAATGCGCTCTATTTTTCGCGGGCGCCGCTTCCCTGGGTGCGGGATTCCGCGGCGAAAACGCATGTGAGGCATTTGAAACATTTGGGGCTGTATGTATTTCAGCGCGATGCGTTGCTGGAGTATCCAACGCTGCCGCAAGGCGAACTGGAGCGAATTGAGCAGCTCGAACAACTGCGCTGGCTGGAAAATGGATGGAAGATCCGGGTCGCGGAAGTGGAGCATGACGCGGTGAGTGTGGACGTGCCCGAAGATGTAGCGAGAGTGGAAAGTCTGTTGGCGAAGCAGTAGAGCGAGATGCAGAAGTCTTCTGCAAGCGATGGTCAGCATGTCTTATCTGCCGCTCATCGTGATGAAGACGCTGGCCAGTGTGCGCGCTCCTTGCTGTGGTAGCTCCTGCCGAACAGACTGCTGGCTGGCAGCTTACTTCCCTAAGAATGACCAGAGCTTCGTCGATGAGAATCCGAATTAGCCAGCTGCGAAAAGCGCCTTCGTATTCGAACTTTGGCGGATTGCGGCAAGCAGAACGCCAACAGTTCCGCACGGCCTCTTCTATTCCTTCCTTGCCGCCGAGTACACGACGCGCCGTGAAATAAAGCAGCCCCTGACATCGGGAAAACCGCGCATCGAAGATTGCCGATTGCTCTTCCAGTTGGTTCAAGATTTGCATGTCATAGCACATAAAAAACCTATGTTTTCCGATCTCGGACTTCGCAAAACTATTCGTGGAGCAACTTTTCACGGGAGCTTCCTTCACTTCCCATCACCTCGTCGCAGAAAGTTCGCCTGCCTGGCCACAAAGATCCTCCTGGTCTGCAAAATGAGTTCGTAAACGGCGAGCGGCAGGGACCAGCTAATCCAAACTACATTGATGACACGCTCTGGAGGTGATCCACCGAGACGCGCTGTGATGCCCGGCCAATTTTCGATCGTGAATCGAATCGTCACGAATGCGAATGTAACGAGATACGACCCGACCATCCATTCTTTGTGATGACTTACCAAACCGCACAGAATGGCGGAATATGCGAGCGCAGTCGTGAATACCCAGGCAGTACACATCACCATAATCGCAAGTCCGTAGCCCTCTGGTTTGGAATAGATCGCCAGGGAATAACCACCAATCGCACCTACGGCCATACCCATTAAGTAAAGTTTTCCAGTCCATCTATGGAAGGTCATGGCTCGCTGACGGAGGCCGGTCCAGAATTGGAGGGGACCGCAGAAGAGGCGGCCGCGCGCGCTGCAAAAATTCGAAAGACCGACTCAACGTCCGGCGCAACGTCGAAGGTCTTTGTGTCCAGGGCTGAAAGGTGTCCCAAGACAGTACCGTCCGGCTGCAGAAATGGAACTCCCGCATAACTAACTGCATTGAGTTTGGAAAGATCAGCATCGTACGGAAAAAGTTCAATCACACGATCAGGAAAGTGAACGAGATAACCCTTTTCGATCACCAGCTCGCAAGGCGTGCCCTTCAAGTGGTACTCATAGTCTTCTACGAAGTGACCGTTCATCCAAAATGCAAGGGTCCGCAAAACGTTTCGATCGGGAAAGTACTCTGTCACCCAGACTCCCGCGACGTTCATCGCCAACGCAGTAGAACGCACCAGAGCCTGGAGGAATTCCCGCCCGATTTTCGACGAAGTTCCTTCGAGGAGATAACGAATCAGATCCTCAGGTTTGCTCCGCTGAGAACCGGGGGACACGTTTTCAACTTCTCCCATAAATTCGGATCCGTTCTTGGGCGCTTGCGTGCAACCGCCGCACCACGCGCGATGTTGCGCTACGAACAGCGTATTCCATCGGGGCCGTGACGTAGCGTGCATGGGACCTGGCTACGCCCAACGAATCTAAATATGCTACCGAAACTCGGCCTGCAGACCTAGTGGCCGCTAAGTGAATCGCGAAAAGCGCGCAGACGCCAACCGCTACATTGGAAATGGACGCGCATCATTTTCAATTTTTTGGTTCTGAGCAAGGGCACGCTATCCCTTACACGGCGGTCCGGTTATGGCGCTTGGACCGTGACTGTGCCCGAAATGACGCGGTTGCTGTCGGTGCCGGCGACGAACATGGTCTGAGAGTTGACGATATAGGGCACGAAGTTAAGCGTGGACGTTGGAGCTGTGTTCAATTTAAGTGACAGCGCGTTGCGCGTTCCGGTGCTAGTGGTGCCATCGCCACCGACGGTCAGGCCGTTGCCGGAGACCACGATGTTTGTGAACACGCCCTGGTTCGAGCTGAACTCGGAGAAGTCCACCGCGCCGGTGACGTTGCTGGGGCTGGCGCTGCTCAAGATGATGTGACCCACATAGTCTTCTTCCGCAGTGACAGCGGTGGAGCTGTTGCTGCTGACGCCGCTAAAGTTGATCCCGTAGTCGCCTGCAAGGCTGGAGTTGCTGAACGGCGCGCCAATTTGCAGCTGAACGCTGCCGTCGGCGACATTATTCTTGCTGATGTCCTGGATCACGCCACCACTCGACGAACTCAAATAAAAGACAAATTGAAACTTACCGAGGCTAGAGTCGGTGAACGTGAGAGTGCCACGGCCGGTGCCCGGGAAATTGGTGTCGATTGCGTAAGTGGTAGCAGAGAGAGACCCGTGTGGAACTTTCGCGACGGTGCCGGCGTCATTGGTGTCAGCAGCGATGTTGCCGAGTCCTCCATTTCCATCGGCCGTTACACGCCCGATGCGCGTGATGGGACCACTGGTGCCGCTGCCGGTGAGCAAGAAGGCGAAGTTGCCGTTGAAATTTGTATTGCTAGAGGGAACGCTGGATTGCGCCATGGCATCTCCAACCGTGAGAGCGTTTGAACCGGTCTCCATCATGCGGACGCGCGAACCGTTCACGATGTAGAAGATGTAGTTGTAGGTGCGGCCGTTCGCGATGAAAGTGACGTTACCGCGGCCGAACGTCGGACCGTTCGTTGCATCTATTTGATAGTTGCCACTCGTAAAAGGAGCAGCGGTAGAAATAAGTTGAGCGTTGTCGTTTTCATCGAGCAACCCGCTGGAAAATGTGCCGCTGCCAGTCGAAACAAATTGACCGACGATGGAATCCGGATTCCCTCCGGGGTCCAGACCGCTGAAATCGAAAACATAGCCACCACTGATTCCCGCGGTGTTAAACGAATTGGGATTTTGAATGACGAACGTCCCGCTGGCGGTCGCGTTCAAATCTGTTTCGACAATGAGGCCCTGCGTCGGTGAGAGCATCGTGATACTGAATGAAAGCGTTCCGGTAGCGTTTGTGAGATTGATGGTGCCGCGTCCATCAGCCTGAATCGAGTACGTGCTTGCAGTGAATGCCAGCATCTGCGGTCCATTGAGCACGGTGTTCACATCTTCCAAGCCACTGGTGATGTTGCCGTTGCCGTCAGCAATGAACGAACCGACACGGGCGAAAAAACTGCCGGTCACACCATCTGCGCCACTCATCGAAAAAGCGTATTGTCCCTTGAGGCTCGAATTGGAAAAGTTGCCGGTCGGAGGGGGAGGCGTTGGCACGGAGCCGCTGCCACCACAAGCCACGGTAAAAACTGCGACACACAGCGTGACAATAAGCGCGAGGCGGTTCATCGTGCACCGCCCTTCTGATCCGCCTGAGCATTTGCAAGGAGCGCTTTGTTGGCGCGAACTCCCGCCGGGGCAAGTGGAAGGCCATGGTCTGAGCGAACAGCAACGAGTTGAGCGCCGACCTGTACGAGGCGGGCAAAGAAGATAGCGTTTTGACCCGCCATACCCATCTGCCCGATGATGCGAATGTTGGTTCCCTGCGCGACGGTGACTTTGGCGAGCCGCAAAAGTCGTGCATCGCCCAGGTGAACATCCACGTTGCCGGATGCCGTCTGAAGCAAAACATGGGCGCCGATCGGCGGCGTCTGTGAATTTTCCGTGTATTTAACAACCGTGCCCTGTACAGAGACGTCTTTCGAAACATCGTACGTGCCGGCCGCTTGCTTTGCGGCGACAGCATTCGTGCCCGGACGCTGGGCAAACGCAGAACCAGCGAACGCAAAAATGACGAGAGCGGCCACAATCCCGTGGAATCTTAGTGACAACCTCATGAACTCACCCCATTCGCGGCCCAAAAGGCTGGGCACTCAGATCTAAACCCCGAGCCAGAACGCGGGGCGGAAGGACAACGCAAACTTAGACGGCGATAACCCAGCGAAGGGTTTCCGCACGAAAAAAGCATGTGTCCGAAGCAACAGCACACGTAACCAAAATCCGTGCCTTCCCCAAACGAACAAACCCGCCTCGCGCAGGAAGGTTGCGCAGTAACAAATATTTAGATGCAGATGCGCAAAGAGTTGGAATTGACAGCGTGGCTCATCATGCTCATAATTATGTGTACGTCAATCCTGCGGCGGGCTAAGAGCAAGCACGCCTGAGAGGTAAGAAAAGTCCGGTGTGGTGAAGCGAGTCACCGCGCGGGCTACACGGATGGCGCCAAAATATATATTTGTTACCGGCGGTGTTGTTTCCTCACTTGGCAAGGGCGTAGCAGCTTCCTCCATCGGTTGTCTCCTCGAAAGTCGCGGCTTCAAAGTCAACATTCAGAAATGCGATCCTTATCTGAACGTCGATCCCGGCACGATGAGTCCGTTTCAGCACGGCGAAGTGTTCGTGACGGAGGACGGCGCCGAGACCGACCTGGACCTCGGGCACTATGAAAGGTTCACGCACGCGAAGTTGACGCGCGATAACAATTGGACGACAGGCCGAATCTACGAAACCATTCTCACCAAGGAACGGCGCGGTGATTACCTGGGGAAAACCGTGCAGGTGATTCCGCATGTCACGGACGAGATTAAAGCAATCATCAAGAAAGTCTCGACGGACGTGGACGTAGTAATTGTAGAGATTGGCGGAACCGTTGGCGACATCGAGTCGTTGCCGTTTTTGGAAGCCATCCGGCAAATGCGCCTGGAACTCGGTGCAGAAAATACGCTCTTCGTGCATGTGACGCTGGTGCCTTACATTGCCGCCGCGGGCGAGCAGAAAACCAAGCCGACACAACACAGCGTAAAAGAAATGCTGGGCATAGGAATTCAGCCGGACATTTTGCTTTGCCGAAGTGATCGGCACATTCCTTCCGAATTGAAACGCAAGATCGCGCTGTTCTGTAACGTCGCCGAAGCGTGTGTAATTTCGATGGAAGACGTCGACACAATTTACGCGGTTCCAGCTGAGCTTGCGCGCGAAGGTCTGGATGCACAAATTTTGCGGTTGCTGAAACTCGAAGCACGTCCACAACATTTTCAGCCGTGGCTGGAATTGATCCAGCGGATTCATCATCCGGCGGGCGAAGCGCGGATTGCGATCGTTGGCAAATATGTACAGCTCGAAGACGCATACAAGAGTTTGCGCGAAGCATTGCTTCACGGGGGGCTGGCGCACAATCACAAAACGGTAATCGACTGGATTGAGTCGGAAGAAATTGATTCGTACGAAACCGCTGCAAACCGTTTGCGTGGGTATGACGGGATTCTGGTGCCGGGCGGATTTGGCAAGCGCGGCATCCAGGGGATGATTTATACGATTCAGTTTGCGCGCGAGAACAAAATTCCCTTTTTTGGCATTTGCCTTGGCATGCAGTGCGCAACGATTGAATATGCCCGCGACGTTGCAGGACTGAAGCAGGCTGACAGCACGGAATTTGATCCCCAAGCCCCGTATCGCGTGATTTACAAATTGCGCGAACTGCTTGGCGTGGACGAAATGGGCGGCACGATGAGGCTGGGCGCGTGGCCGTGCAAATTGGAGCCGGGATCGTTTGCGCATAAGGCTTACGGCAAGCTCGAGATCAGCGAGCGGCACCGTCATCGCTACGAATTTAATCGCGAACATGAAAAAACCTTGGTTGACGCCGGACTAAAAATTACCGGACGCACCCCAGACGAGAATTACGTAGAGATTGTGGAAGCCCCCGAGCATCCATGGTTTCTGGGCTGTCAGTTTCATCCGGAATTCAAATCGAAGCCGCTGGAACCGCATCCATTGTTTGCGGCGTTTATTGGCGCCGCGCTTGAGCACAAAAAAGAGCGGAGCAAGCCTTCTGCGGCAGGAGTCACTGTGGCGGCAGTGGCTGAAAGTCAACACGCACCGGCTGAAGCGCAGCGGACGCCGGTCTTGCGCGCAGCACCCCATGCCACGGCGTGAAGCAGCCTCACATCCTCAAGCACGAGCCTGGTTCCGATACCCACACGGTTGTTGTGTTATCGTCATCCTAAATGCCTGAAAAATTGAGCCGAGACCTCAGTCTCCCGCCCTATCCGGGCGACAATCCGCTTTTTTTAATTGCCGGCCCATGCGTAATTGAGTCGGAAGCGCACGCGCGGATGATGGCGGAGCGCGTTGCTAAGATTGCCGAGGATGTTGGGGGCATGCCTTACGTGTTCAAGGCCTCTTTCGACAAGGCAAATCGTTCATCCGTAGACTCGTTTCGCGGCCCGGGATTGAAGGAAGGGCTGCGGATACTTGGCAAGATCAAATCGGACTTAAAGCTGACGATCTTGACGGACATTCACGAAGCTTCACAGGCAGCGCCTGCGGCTGAGGTTGCGGACATTTTGCAGATACCAGCGTTTCTTGCGCGGCAAACGGATCTACTCGTCGCTGCGGGAAAGGCTGGCCGCGGGGTGAACATCAAGAAGCCTCAATTCATTTCGCCGTGGGACATGAAGAACGCCATTGAGAAAGTGGAATCTACGGGAAACAGGCAAATCATTTTGACGGAGCGAGGCGCTTCGTTTGGGTATCAGAATCTTGTCGTGGATTTTCGCTCTTTCCCTGTTCTGAAAAAATACGGCTACCCGGTGGTCTTTGACGTTACTCACTCCGTGCAGCTTCCTGGCGGTCAGGGACACGCAAGCGGCGGTCAGCCCGAATTCATCGAGCCGCTTGCGCGCGCGGGCGTCGCGGCAGGCGTGGACGGAATTTTTTTGGAGACGCACGACAATCCTGCGAAAGCGCTTTCTGATGGCGCGAATGCTTTGCCTCTCGATCAACTTGCCGGGCTGCTTTCGCGATTGAAGGAAATTTCGGACCTGGTCCGGACGTGGAGAATGCCGTGATCGTCACGTTGCGCCACCATTTTGTTTTCCAGGAAGGAGCACAGCACTCTGCTCCTTTAGAAAGACTCCGGAAGACCGGAACGATGTTGATCACTGGTCGCTGGTCACTGGTCGCCGGTCTATGAGCCTCGATACCGCACGGCGTGTTCTCCGCATCGAAGCGCAAGCTATTCAGGACGCCATGGCGCGGCTGGATGGAACATTTGAGCGCGCGGTCGACTTTCTCTTTGCGTGCAAAGGACGTGTAGCGGTAACCGGCATGGGCAAGTCCGGAATTGTGGCGCGCAAAATTTCAGCGACACTTTCGAGCACCGGCACACCTTCATTTTTTTTGCATCCGGCGGAAGCGTTGCACGGCGATCTGGGAATGCTGGCGGCGGGCGATGCGATTCTGGCGGTCAGCTACGGCGGGGAAACGCGCGAGATCGTTGCGCTGCTCGATGCGCTGAAGCGGATGGAAATTAAGCTGGTCGCCCTGACCGGAAACGCTAAATCCACGATTGCGCAGGCCAGCGAAATTGTCCTGGACGTGAGCGTAAGCGAAGAAGCCTGTTCGCTGAACCTGGCGCCGACGGCAAGCACCACGGTGGCCATGGCCGTGGGGGACGCGCTCGCGGTTTCGCTGCTGGAGAAACGCGATTTTCGCCACGATGATTTCGCAGCGCTGCATCCGGCGGGAAGTCTCGGCAAGCGATTGCTGCGCGTCGAAAAAGCGATGCACGCGGGAGAACAACTGCCGAGCGTCACACCCGAAACGCCAATGGCCCAGGCATTCCATGAAATGTCAGCGAAAAAATTGGGCATGACGACGGTGCTGAACGCGGATGGAACGCTGGCGGGAATCCTAACCGATGGCGATTTGCGGCGTTTGATGGAAAAGCACGGCGGCGCCGTGGTGGACATGAAACTTGCGGAGTGCATGACGCGAAATCCGCAGACCATCGGTCCCGATGTGCTGGCCAGCGAAGCATTAACGCTGATGGAGAAGCGCCGGATCACCTGCGTAATCGTCGTCGATGCGCAACGAAAGGTACTGGGCGTTATACACCTGCACGATTTGTGGGGATTGCAGCTGGTGTAACCGCCGGATGCGTCGTTTGAAATTCCTTCAGCTCCTTCTCTGCTACACTTCTCCTTCATTTTGTGCTCGTTGTGATCATCTTGTTGGAGGTAACGTTGGCTCGTTCACCGAAAATTTCGCCGGCCTTGAGAAAACGCGCCGCCAAAATAAAAGTCGTGCTGATGGACGTCGACGGAACGATCACGGACGGCAGTGTGACCCTGCTTTCGCAGCCGGATGGCTCCGCACTCGAAATCAAAACGTTCGATGCGCACGACGGCCAGGGCCTTACGCTCGGACGTACAGCCGGATTGCGTATGGGAGTGATTACCGGCCGCGAAAGCGCGGCGTTACGGCGACGCATGAATGAACTAAACGTGGAATTTGTCTACGAAAAACAGGCCCAAAAGATCCCGGCGTATGAAGAAATCTTGAAAAAGGCAGCCGTTAAAGAAGAGGAGGTCGCCTATCTCGGCGACGACTTGCCGGATTTGACTGTGATGAGACGCGTGGGACTCGCGGTAGCCGTTGGCAATGCAGCACCAGAAGTCAAACACGCGGCGCACTACACCACAATACGCAATGGCGGAAAAGGCGCGGCGCGCGAATTGATCGAGCTGATTCTGAAGTCCAAAGGCTTTTGGGATGAGATGATTGACAAGGCGCGCGCGTAAATATTCTCCCCCGAATCACTTTGGGTCGGCCTTCGGGGACATCGTATCCAGCCGCCGTCCGTCCTCGGAATCTTTCATAAGCCTCGCAAGACGACGCTGCCGGGTCTCTTCTCGTTTGGCTCTCGATGCCCAGAAGCCGGCGAGTCTCTGGTAACCCGGCGGCTGGTTCGCGAAAAACTTCCAAGCTCTGGCGTTCTTCATAAACCGCTTTTTGTCGATTGCGCTCAGACCAGGACGTTCCTGTTCGTACGTGTAAATTCCTGTTCGCTTCGCTTCACGCGCCTCGAATGCCTTAAGTCCGGGAGCCGCCATTTTACCGGCGTCTATCAGCGCTATCGCCCGTTGCACATTGATCCTGCTCCAGGTGCTCTTCGCTGTACGCGGCGAAAACCGGTGCATGAATTTTTCGTCGTCCAATCGCTTCTTCACACCATCTATCCAGCCATAGCACAAGGCTTCTTCCACGGCTTCGTCGTAGGTCGCTCCAGCTTTTCCGGTGTGTTTCTTGTAGAAACTTACGAACAATTCCGTGGCCGCGGCGTGGTTGTTCGCGAGCCATTTCCGGAATTCCTCCCTCGAGACAAAATGGATCACTTTCCTTTTCTTCACTTTTTGTTTCGTCCTTGACATTCCTTGCCGCCGAACGCAGACTCTCCGCAATCCTGTGGCGGCTCCATAGTAGATTTTCTGGGGAGTGGCCTGCAAACCCTGTTCAAGTCTTACCTAACAAGGAGCCTCAGTGAAAACGAACTACCCTGCCGTGGTCGTTGCCGCAGTCGTTTACTGGTTTATGGGCGCCCTCTGGTTCGGCGTGCTTTTCGCAAAACCATGGATGGCGCTGGAACGTATGACCGAAGAGCAAGCCCGCAGCGCGAATCCGGTGCTGCCATACGTTATAAGTTTTCTGCTGAATGTGCTGATCGCCTATGTTCTCGCGCAGCTCTGCCTTTGGAGGAATGCCACAACCGCCGCACGCGGCGCAGCTCTTGGCATCTTGCTCTGGATTGGCTTCGTCGGCCCCATCACCTATACCACCTACATGTACGAGCTGCGCCCGTGGCAGCTTTTCGCGATCAACCAATTTTATCCGCTCGCGGGACTTTGCGTGATGGGCGCCATTCTCGGTGCCTGGACGAAAAAAGCAGCGTAGCGAACTCGCCGCGAAAAACTCTTACTTCAGCACCGGCAACACAATCGCCGATGCATGTTCTCCGCCGCGGTAGACGCGCTGCGTGGCCTTTTGAAAATCTTCGGGCTTGGCATCGGGAATATTCACGAATTTCTGCGGGTTCCGGTCAACCAACGGAAACCAGGTGCTTTGAATCTGCACCATGATGCGATGGCCGCGACGAAATGTGTGGTTGATGCTGGGCAAATCGAATTGAATCGCGGTGGGCTTGTTGGACTCAAGCGGCTCCGGCTTCTCAAAGCTGTTACGAAATTTCGCGCGGAACGGCTCGCCTCGCACCATCTGCTGGTAACCGCCCATGTGCACATCCTTGGGATTCGGCACCGGGTCCGGATAATTCATGGGGTAAACGTCGATCAGTTTAACGACGAAATCAGAGTCCGTTCCTGAACTGGAAACCCACAGCTTCGGCGAGACAGATCCGGCCACAGTTACATCTTCCTCGAGTGGATCGGTTTGATATACCTGCACATCAGGCCGTTTTGCCGCGAAGCGCTGATCGGCGTCCATATACGTCTGCGGCACGCTGGTACTTTGCGTTTCGACGAACGGGATTGGGCGATTCGGATCGCTGACATATTCGTCGTATCCGAGCTTTTCGCTCCCAGCCTCGAAAGCGAGCTTGCCGCCGTTTTGAAAGAAGAGAGTCTTCGGCTGGGTATTCTTCGGCGGCCACGTATCGTAACTGCGCCAGACATTCGTTCCAGTTTCAAAGATCAGCGCGTTCGGCAGCTTCGCGTCTCCTGCATCCTTTAAGTACTGCTGAAAGAACGGAAGCAGCACTCGGTCGTTAAAGTACGCGGAATTGTCTCCAGCAAAATTTACCGGCCCGAGATGATCGCCCTTGGTATACGCCCAGCCCCCGTGCACCCACGGGCCTTCGACGATGCGATTCGGCGTGTCTGGACTCATCTCCGCAACCGAATGAAAAATCCTGTAGGGCCCTTGTAAGTCTTCCGCGTCAAACAGCCCACCCACCGTCATCACCGCGCAATTTACATTCTTCATGTGCGTTGAAATGTTGCGGCTCGTCCAGAATTCGTCGTAGTTTGGATGCCGTACCTGATCATCCCAGTAAAAATTCGTGTCTTTCAGATAGAGCTTCTTCGCGTTCGAAAGCGGCCCCATCGCCAGATAAAAATCGTAGCCATCGTTTGTGCCGTAGTCGAAGTTGTCCCCCTCCTTCGGGGGATATTCGAGTCCCGCACGCGGCTTGAAAAATGTGTAGAAACCGAAATTCGCCTCAAGCATAAACGCGCCGTTGTGGTACGCGTCGTCACCCATATAAAGGTCCGTTACGGGGGCTTGCGGCGAACACGCTTTCAACGCCGGATGCGAGTCCGGCATCCCAGCCGCCACATAAAATCCCGGATAAGAAATCCCGTAAATTCCAGCTTTGCCGTTGTTGTTGGGAACATTTTTCAAGAGCCAGGCGATCGTGTCGTACGTGTCGGTGCTTTCGTCGACATCCTTCGTCCCTTTTTTTGCATCCTTATGCGGCGTCACTTCGATGAACGTGCCTTCGCTCTGAAAGCGGCCGCGAACGTCCTGGTAAACAAAAATGAAGCTGTCCGCAACGAAGCTTCGCGCAGGGCCAAGGCGTTTTGGATAATTATCCGCCCCGTACGGGCCGACGCTGTAAGGCGTGCGTTCGATCAGAAATGGATACGTTTTTGACGGACCCGCATCTTTTGGCACATAGACGGCCGTAAACAGCTTCGCGCCATCGCGCATGGGAATTCGGAATTCGTATTTCGTGTATCGCGCACGTATTTCCGCCGCTGCCTTCGCTGCTTCCATCGCGGCCGCGTCTTCCGTTTCCTGCGCTCGGACCCGGTATCCTACCGGCAACAAAACAATTCCAATCGCGCCACATATCGCCGCACAAAATACCACACGCCGCCAACTGTTATTCATCAACTTGCTCCTGATTCAGTTCAGCGCGGCGAAATATCGAACGGAACCGCGCTCGGCACCATACCGCCCACATTAAAATGTGTCAACGTGGCCCTCGCCTGGCATTTTTATTTTCGCTCAACGCAAAAAGTACTCTTGACCCGGCGCTCCCGCGGCGCTAGCGTTCCCGTTGCACCCCGCCCCCGAGCACCATCCCCCCACGGCTCGTCCTGATTTGCTCGCCAAAGGAGGCAGCTCATGATCGCTCGCATTATCACTTGCACGGTCGCACCATCCAAGGTCGCCGAATTTCGCTCCTTGTTGAACAACACGATTCTGCCAAAGGTTCAATCTCAACCGGGCTTTGTGGAAAACATCGAAGCTCTCGATCCCAACTCGGGACAATTTTCCTGCACTACGCTTTGGCAGAATCGTTCCGACGTCGATAATTACGACAACACTGTCTTCCCGGAACTTGCGGCGAAGATGAGTCCTCTCCTGAATGGGAATCCCACCGTTCAAACGCTCCCCGTGGAGAATTCCTCGAGACATAATGTGCGCGCGGCGGCCGCCACCGCACGATAAGCACCGGCTAACGCCAGTGCTCCTTCCATAGAAGCGCAGAAGGCCGGAAGGCACCCACAGCCTTCCGGCCTGGCGGCGGCCTTATTTTTCTTTCAATCTGATCTAGGTTTCGCGGACCCAGTCTCCTTTTCCCAGCTTTTGTTTTAGCCGGTGTGCTTTTTCTCTTCGGTTTATCCAGAGCAGTCAACGACAGCCCCAATCATTGCCGAGGAGCAACCGCCGCGTCATACGCGACCTTTGCGATCCGCGCGATTACCACGTCGCGAGTAGCCTCATCAGCCGCAGCATCCGTCACAAAAATAGCGATTGCCAAGTGCCTTCCATTCGGCAAAGCGATCAACCCAATGTCGTTGGTCGCGTACGTCACTCCGTTCCCGGATCCCGAGGTGCCTGACTTGTGCATCACATTTGTTCCCTCTGGCAGTTCGCCTTTGATGCGGTGCGCACCCGTCGGCGTATCCTTCATCCATGCAAGCAGAAGTGCAGTGTGCTCCGCCGAAAGCGGCGAATCATCGCTGATGCGCCGAAGCAATTTCACCGCTGAAGCTGGTTCAAACCAATTCTGGTATTGAGCGGCGACGTCTCGATGCAATCCACGCTCTCCATCCTTCAGTTGAAATCCGTCAACCCCGATGGAATTCACATAGCGCTGTACAACTTCTGGTCCGCCAATCACTCGTAGCACCACGTCGGCCGCGCTGTTGTCGCTAAGGGACACCGCAAGTCGCAACAGCTCGCGCAACGGAATGTCAACATCCGCTTCGGGATATTTATCCTGCAGAGGACTGTGCGTCTGCGGCAGAATTCGATCGCTCGGCAAAAATCGCACTGGCTGATCCAGCGAAAACCTGCCCTCTTCGATCAGATGAAGCGTAGTCATCGCCAGCGGAAGTTTGAAAACCGATTGCATCGGCGGACGCGCATGCGGATTCAAATCGCAGTTAAGATTCGAGCCCGGCAACGAACACGCCACAGAAACTTTCCCGTGTGCATCGGCGGCGATGACGCTGATCTTCTGCTGAAGAGCTGTTTGCGCGAATGCCGCACTACTAAAAAATAGAATAACCAGAGCGAAACGCATTCGTGCAGCATACCAATCCTCGCGCTGAAAGTACTTCTCGATTTCCACGTAACCGATCGGCCTCAATCGATTCGCGCTTAACAATGCGCGAACCGGGTGTACAATCTGGCCGTTTTCCAGGTCCCGCACCCGAAAACGTAGGTCAGACAAAATTCGTTTGGAGATCCACTATGAAAGGTTTTGTCGTACTTCTCTGCGTGCTTTTCGCCGCATGCCCTGCCTTCGCGGCCAAGCAGTATTCCTACTTTCGCGTTGGGAATCCGAATGACATCTCGGCAACTACCACGCCCGGAACCGTGCTGATGGGTGGCGGCACCGATGTCGACGCCGCGTTTCAGTGGATGTGCCAACGCAGCGGCGGCGGAGATTTTCTCGTGATTCGCGCGACTGGCACCGATGCGTACAATCCGTACATCCAATCGCTCTGCCCGAACGAAAACTCTGTCGCGACCTTGATCATTCCAAATCGCACCGCGGCAAGCGATCCGTTCGTCGTAAACGCAATCCAAAAAGCCGAAGCCCTATGGATCGCGGGTGGCGACCAGTCCAATTATATAAACTTCTGGAAAGGCACTCCGGTCGAAACCCGAACTGAACAACCTGATCGCACGCGGCGCGCCCATCGGCGGCACCAGCGCCGGGATGAACGTTCTCTCTGAATTTCTCTACTCAGCGCTGGCAAGTCAGGGCGTCACCTCGAGTCAGGCGCTTGCTGATCCGTTCAGTCGCTACATCACGCTCGACCGCGACTTTGTGAACATCTCCATCCTGCAAGGACTCCTCGACGATCCACATTTCGTCACCCGCGACCGCATGGGCCGCGACCTTGCATTCATGTGCCGCGTTTTTCTGAATGGATGGTCCAGCACTCCCCGCGATATCGCCATTGATGAACAGACCGCGCTACTGATCGACGCCTCCGGCCACGGCACAGTAGTCGGCAACAGCACCGTTTACTTCATGCAAGCCCCCGGCGCGCCAGAACTCTGCCAGTCAAAAACGCCGCTCACCTACCAAAACATCGCCGTCTACAGGATCAATTCGACCGGCTCGTTCAACCTCGCAGCGTGGACCGGCACCGGCGCTGTTGCCTACACCGTATCCGCCAACGCCGGCGTCCTGAGTTCCACGCAGCCCGGCGGCTCAATTTACTGACCCTCCGGCTCCCAACAGGTTTCAGCGTTTGTGCTTACAGACCCAGAGCTGACGAATTTGGGTACCCCATACGCCAATTCTGCGTGTGGGTCTTGCGGTTTCCGTGTCTGGGCACGATATAACTCGTCCCGACTCCTGTCGGAACCGTGCCCTTCCCTTCCTTCCGCTGCCATGTAACCACTTCCCTTCGGCCACTGACCCAAAACTGGTCATCGGGCCAGTATTCTCCGACTTGCCGGAGGTGCACTCTCTCCGCGTCGCGGCCCTGCGATGCGTGTCCCAATCGGAGGGAGACAAATGAAACAATCAGATGTAGCGGTACGCCATTCTCTTAGACAAAAACTATTCACCATCGGCTTTGCGATTCTCTTCACTTTCGCTCCGGCCCTTAGCCCTTCTGCTTACGGGCAAAGTACCTCTTCCGCTCAGGCCTACTACGGTTCTACTCAAAATGGAGTTACCGTAGCCGATATGTTTTCGCCGACTAAATTGTTTTCCGGACAGATCAAGACCTCGAACGTGGGAAGCATTCTCGCGGGCGTTTCCATGGAGTGCGTCCTATGGACTTACACAAGCACGACGGCAACGAGCGGAGGAGGCAAGAACTCCACCAGCGCGAGAGCAACTGTGAAAGTCACAGTGAAGGTTGACGGAATTCCGATGACGCCCGGAGAAGTAGTGTATTGTGACCGGCTCCAGGCCGTTGGAGTCACCTTGAACACTGGCGTCGCCACCGATAACATCACCATCGAACTATTTCAGTCCACAAAGAACGCAAATCATTTCAACTTCTACGCCGGGCCTCTCAACGCGACCCTTCACACCGTCGAAGTGTGGGCCGAAGGCGCCGTGGACTGCCGCGACAATTCCGGCGCCGTGATCGCATGTCCCTCAGGCACCCTGACAAACATTCAGACCAGCACCAAAGTCGGTATCGGCAAAGCCAGCCTCGTCCTGCAGGAGGAAAACAACACCAACTTGAAATGACGGGTGCGGGCTCTACTTGGAGCCCGCCAAGAAGAACGTCCGCCTCCGCACTTGCAACCGGCCAAGAAAAACGACCGGGCTGTAATTGGTCTTTTTTCTTCTGAAAGGGCACGCCACGTCGTGCCCTTTATCTTTTTGTCGGGTGCCACACGCTACGAATTTAAGGCTGCGGCCTTTGACTCTGCTTCATTCCGCGGGTGCCCCATACGCCAATTTCTGCGTGTGGGTCTTGGGGTCAAGTTCCGATGTTTCCACGAGTCAGGAATCACCGATCGCTGGTCGCTGGCGGCCGGCCACACGCGGTTGCCCCGCTGGCCACTGGTCACCGCTTCAGGCGATAATGTTTCTTTCTCACTTCACTCACGAGGCCATCGACTGTGCTCCACGCTTGGCATGATGTTTCTCCCGGCAAGGACGTCCCGCGCGATTTCCAGGCCATCATCGAAATTCCTCTCGGCTCCAACGTCAAATACGAATTGGACAAGCCCACCGGCCTGCTCAAAGTGGACCGCATCATCCACTCCGCCGTTTTCTATCCCGCAAACTACGGTTTCATCCCGCAGACCTACGCTGAGGACAACGACCCTCTTGATGTCCTCGTCCTCTGCCAGGAGCCCGTACAGCCACTCGCTCTCATCAAAGCGCGCGCCATCGGCGTCATGACCATGGTGGACTCTGGCGCAACCGACGACAAAATTATCGCTGTCGCCACCAACGATCCTGAATTCAGCGAGTATCTCGAAGCCCGCGATCTCCCTAGCCACCGCTTGCTCGTCCTAAAACGCTTTTTTCAGGACTACAAACAGCTTGAAGGCAAGCAGGTGCAGGTCGAAGAAATTCGTCCCGCTTACGCCGCTCTGACCGTGATTGAGCAATCGCTCGCGCGTTACCAGCAGCACAAAGAAGAACTCATCAAAGGAGACGGACCCGGCCACAACCGCCGCAAGAGCGACCGCTAAGAATTTGTCATGGATGTCCATCGGGAGGCGACTGCTTCAGCTGCAGGCACGATTCCCTTGGAGGGCACGGCTTCAGCTGTTTTAACCCTTGCGGTCCGCGGTAGGAAGAACGGCTAGGTGAATTTTAACAAGGTTCTAGTAGAAATGCATTATGTCAGAGACCGCGCGCTGCTGTTATTTTCTTGCGCAGATTTCTTGTGGGGTTCTCGAGGTGAAGAAAATTTTCATGTGGATCGGCATCAGCGTGGGCGCGCTGCTGGTCATCGCGTTCATCGTGCTTTCCGTCATGGCTGGCGGTCCAAAAGACGCCATCTATATGGTGCGCTACGCGCTGCCGCACATGCATCGCGGAAATCTGAAAGTGGGCGACGCCGCTCCCGACGCGCGCGTATTCGCTCTGAGCGGAACCGAGACATTTCACATTCGCGAACGCACCGGAGCGAAACCGCTTGTCATGGTGTTTGGCAGTTTCACCTGACCGCCATTTCGTCGCCAGGTCGGCGACATCGTTCAAATCTTCGATGACTACAAAGACCACGTCGATTTTCTTACCGTGTACGTGCGCGAAGCGCATCCCACCGACGAGTGGCAAATGAAATCAAACGTGAAAGATGATGTCTGCTACGCGCAACCGCGCACACTCTCTGACCGGTTGGCCATCGCAAACGACTTCACCAAGCGTTTCAAATATCCGCTGCCGTTCGGCGTGGACGACATGCAGAACGCCGCGAACAATGCCTACGCCGCGTGGCCGGAGCGCCTCTACATCATCGATGAGAACGGAAAAATCGCGTATCGAGGTGGCATGGGCCCGTTCAACTACAACCCCTCCGAAGTGCGCGCCTGGCTAGCCTCCCGCTACGGCGAAGTAAAACATCCTGAACCAACACCGACTCCGGATGAGGAACCGAAGAAAAAAGAGGAAGGAGAAAAGAAAAGCTAACGCAGTTTTGCGCGGCGAATTGTACTCAGGGTTTGACTGGCGCAGACGGCCGGATTTTTTCTGCCGGCACAATTCCCTGCCCTTCGAGGACGGAATAAAACTTGTCGACGTCCAGATTTTTTAGCGTTTCGATTTTTCCGGAAGGCCAGCGAATCTCCACGATGTCAATTTTCGTTGCCGTGTTCAGGCCGAAGTGCACCCGCAGATCGTTCTGCGAAAGGTAGCTTCCGCCGCTGTGAATCTCTTCTGTCTGCGTTATTCCGCCGGCGACAATTTTCAGGTGCGCGCCGATCGCCAGCCGATTGCTTTTTGTTCCTTGCAACTCGAAGCTGACCCAGTGCCGCCCCGCGATTCCGTTGTTCTTCAAAATCATCGGCTCGCCGGCCAAATCTTCTATGACAATATCGACGTTTCCGTCGTTGAATAAATCGCCGGCAGCCACTCCTCGCGATACACGCGGAATCCGCATTGCCGTCCCGGCCTCTTCGCTCGCGTCGCAAAATGTGCCGTTCTTCTGATTGAGCTGCAACACTTTCGGCTCTTTGTATCGCGCGCCAGACGGCAGGGTATCAACTTGCGGATAAACATGGCCGCCCACAACGATGAGATCGAGCCAGCCATCATTGTCCGCGTCAAAGAAAACTGTTCCCCACTTCACGTAAGGGAGGGATGGCAGAGCAACTCCCGATTTGTAGGACACGTCAGAAAAATTCCAGTTGCCGTCATTCCGAAAAAGGTTGCTGTATTCGTCGGAGAAATTCGTTACGTAAAGGGATTGAAATCCGTTGTGCAAATAATCACCTACGGCAATTCCCATTGAAGCTTGTTCGGACCCGTCTTCGCTGACGGCGGTGCCGGATTCGAGTCCTATTTCCTGAAATTTTCCGTTGCCCAGATTCTTGTAGAGAAATTTTGGCGTGGAATCATTCGCAACGTAAATGTCTGGCCGCCCTGTGTTGTTGAAGTCGGAAAAAATGACCGACATGCCGTAGTAGCCGCTCGGATCGTTCACGCCAGCGGTTTTAGAAACATCAGTGAACGTGCCGTCTCCATTGTTGTGGAACAGCGCATCACCGGCACCTTTCAAGCCGCGTGGGCCGCACTGCACATCGATGCCGCGATATTTGCAATTCGGCGCTCTGCCAAAGCCCGGCAGATCGTCAAGATGAAAATCTACGTAATTCGTGACCATCAGATCGAGATAGCCATCGCCATCGTAGTCTCCGAAAGCCGCGCCGGTAGACCAGCGGCCGTCCGTGACTCCTGCTTGCTTGGTCACGTCGGTGAAAGTGCCGTCGCCATTGTTCCGGAAAAGCTTGTTTCCACCGAGACATGTCAGATACAGATCCGGCCAGCCATCATTGTTGTAATCGCCGACGGCGCCGCCCATCGCGAAACAGGGCGTGGCGAGGCCAGATTTATCCGTAACATCGGTGAATGTTCCGTCGTGATTGTTGTGATACAGCGCGCCACGAGCATTCTTTCCCTTAATCGCCATGTCGACAGTCGGCGCATTCGTAAAATAAATGTCAGGATAAGCATCGCGGTCGTAGTCGATCAGAATCACGCCGCCGCTCATGGATTCCACAACGTACTTGCTGTCGCCGGAAGAAACGTGATTGAAATGAATTCCCGTCTTGCCGGTGATGTCTGTAAACTGCGGGACGTCGCGGCCCACGCATCTCATCGCCTTGGCACCAGGCGGCGGAGGAGGCGGCTGCGGGTGCGATTCCTGCGCAATCGCCAGCTGCGCGGACAGGCACATCAACGCAAAGGCGCGCAACAAATTAGCCAAGATTTGCAATTTCAAGAGTTCACCGCGACGCACGCAGAAATGTAAATCTCATCATGGCTTTTCAATTTCAAGGCTTTCGCGCTTTTTCAGCCGATTGGCCTCAATAAGGCGCTGATATTTTGCAAGGGTGTCCGCAGCTTCGGGAATGCGACCGGCTCGGCGGTAGGCCTGGCTCAATTGAAAGAAAGCAGCATCATGGTCAGGCGTGAGCTTCGTTGCAATCTCCAGACGCTGAACAGCGCCCGAAGCATCGCCCTGCTGCAATAAGGCGCGGCCAAGCTCGAACTGCGCAGGCTCGTAATCAGGTTTTACCTGAATCACCTTTTGCAATGTCGCGACGGCCTCCGGAAGCTGGCCCTGGGCCAGGAGTGTATAACCGAGATGATATGTAGCTATCGGATCATTAGGCCGGAGTTCGAGTTCGGAGCGAAACTCAGCGGCGGCCGGCTCGAATTGACCCTGATGAAGGAGGACCAAGCCAGAATAATAGTGCGCCTCAGGAAGATGTGGATCCAGCTGTAAGGCCGTCTTCAGCTCGTTGCTGGCATTTGAATAGTCTTCTTGTTGCGCATAAGCCTGGCCGAGAAGAAAGTGCACTGACGCATTATTTGCATTTTGCAAGAGCAGCCGTCGGAAAATATCGGCGGCGCCTTCGGACTGGCGCGTGCGAACCAATGCAGTTCCCCAGGCAAACAGTAAGCCGGGATCATCAGGTGGATTTTTGAAAAATGGACGCAGCACTTCGACAGTCTGGGGATATTTCTCCTCAATAAAATAACTCAAACCGAGAAGCTGGCGCGCAAACGTATCATCGGGATGTGCAGCAAGCTGGCGTTCCAACGGGGGCACCGCATCGGAATATCGCTCTGCCCGAAAGCTCGCAAAACCCCAATTGCGATCCAGGCCGGGCAGGCTGGGATTCCACGCGGCAGCTTGCTGAAAAAATTCAGCCGCTTCGGCAAATTTCGAGTCTTTTGCGCGCATGACGCCTAGATCGTTGTAGGAGCTGGCAAGAACTTCTGCGGCGAACTCGTGATACGCATGAGAAGCCTTGGATTCTTTGGCTTGTGGAAGGCCCGGTGGCGGCTGAACGGCAGGACTTTGCGGCGCGCCTCCCTGCGCCATCGCTTCCGCGGATTTGTTTTGGTCATCGGCGCCGGACTCAAGCAGGCTGGCAATGCGATCGGAATTGCGGCTATCGCCGTCGTCAGGGCCCTTGGGCTGGTCAAAAATATGCTGGGCGTCATAGCGAAACTTGGCTTCGCGATAGCGCTGCGAATTGGCGAGCGCTTTCTGGGCTTCTTCGAGGCGGCCGAGACGGCGTAAATCCTGACCGAGCAGATAGTACGCGCGACTGACGTCGCGCGGAACTGCTTGCGGATCCGGCACCAAGCGAAGGTATTTTTCAAGAACTTCGACTGCCTGCGGGAGCCGCTTGGTCTCGGTGTACGTTTCTCCCATGTATAGATAGGCGAACGGTTCCTGAGGACGCAAACGACTGGCGTGGAGGAGCGCGACTTCGGCAGCAGGATAGTCGCGCAGAGCAACGGTGGAAATACCCAAGAGCAGCAGCGAGTTGTAGTCGTCGGGCTGGAGTTTTAGTTCCCTTTCGAATTCGAGGCGGGCTTGCGGATAGGCCTCTTCACCGCGGAATTCGAGGATAGAGTAGCCAAGCAGAGCGTGAGCACGCGGATATTTTGGATCGAGTTGAATGGCTTTGCGAAATTCGGTTATGGCGCGTTCCGGGAGATGGCTGATGGAGTACGCGCGACCAATGAGCACGTGCAGAGCGGCGGAATCTCCAATGTTGTCTTGCAGGTGCTGGAACCACCGTTGCGCGTCCGCGGTACGTTTGGCTTTCAGATAGGCAATACCAAGAAAGTAGGAAGTCTCAAAATCGTCGTCCAGTGCGACGGCGGCCTGCAGGTCGGTGATGGCAGCGGCAAAGTCTGCGCGGTATAGGTCGATTCGGCCAAGCACGTTCTGCGCACGCGCATGACGTGGATTTGCGGCGACGACGGACCGCGCAAGTTGCTGGGCCTTCTTTACGTCTCCGGCACGGAACCAAGCAATTGCAGCATCAGCCGCAATGTCGGGATTATCCGGCGCAATTTTGAGCGCTTGGTCGAGCTCGCGGACGCCTTCTTCATAGCGACCCTCGGCAACGGAGAGAGTGCCGAGCTGCCGAAGGCCGAGAGCGATGGTTTGCTTGAAGGCGCGTTCGGCTTGCGGAAAATCTCCGGCAGCGAGAGCCGATTTGGCGGATTCGTAATTATGCTTGAGGAGAGATCCGGGGTCGTCGGCGGAACGGATTGCCGGCCCGAAAAGCGCGCAAAAAGCAAAGAGCAAGGCAGCTTTCGAACAGCAATTCAAGCATCGAGGGCCACGCCGGAGTGATGTCGCTCCAGAGTACGAGCGGCCAGCAACGCGCCGGAACGAAACCTTGCCCTTACGGAAGGCAGTCTCGGAGTGGACCTTAATGGCCACCGTTTGGCGCTCCATTGGCTGGCGGCGGCAAAGCCTTGGTCTCGCGGATTCCCGCGCCTTCGATGATGGTGTAGATGGCGTCCGCAGCTACGTTTTCCAAGGTTTCTACTTTGCCGCTGGGCCAGCGAATTTCGACAGATTCCATTTTCTTCGCGGTGCCCAGGCCGAAGTGAAGGCGCAAATCGTTTTGCGAGAGATAACTTGAGCCACCATGGACCTCGCTGAACTGTTTGACTCCTGCAGCGCGAATTGTCACCCGGGCTCCGATTGCCGCGCGGTTGCTCTTGGTGCCGATAAGTCTGAACAATACGCGATGAAAACCATTCGCGGTCATATTCTTGAGAAGCGAGGGTGGCTCGCCGACGTTCAGCAGAAGAACGTCCACGTTGCCAGTGTTAAAAACGTCGCCGAAAGCGGCACCGCGACGGGATTTCATGGGCAATTCCGGGAGACCGGCCTGCTTCGCGACTTCGTCGAAAGTTCCGTCACGATTATTACGATGCATGAGCAGCGGCTCGCGAAAGCGCGGACCGGTTTCCAGAGTGTCAATCTGCGGATAAACGTGGCCGTTGGCGACCAGAATGTCGAGCCAGGTGTCGTTATCCATGTCAAAGAAGGCCGTGCCCCAACCGACGTAGGGATAGCTGGGCTGGCCGACGCCGGAGGTCCAACTGACATCGTCAAAACCCTGCGGACCCGTGTTGCGATAGAGCGAGTTGGGTTGCTCTTCAAAGTGGGTCGCAAGGAAGCTCAGGCGGCCGCTGTGGTCGTAGTCGCCCCAATCAATGCCCATGTTGCCAAGCTCCATGCCTTCGCCGCTGAGGGCCACGCCCGTGATCATCCCGACGTCGGTGAAGGTGCCGTTGTGATTGTTGTGATAGAGGTAATTTGGGACGGAGTCATTCGCCACCAGGAGGTCGGGCCAGCCATCGTCGTCGTAATCCACCCACATGACGCCGAGGCCATAGTAGCCGATGTCGTCGTGGACGCCAGCTTTGACGGAAACTTCTTCAAAAGTTCCGTCACCACGATTGTGGTAAAGGAAATCGCTTTCGCCTTCGAGGCCCCACGGTCCGCATTGCACGAGAATGCCCTTGAAGCGGCAGAATTTGTTACTTCCGAATTCCGGAAGGTTGTTCATGTCCAGATGGGAATAGCGGGAGACGAAAAGATCCACGAAACCATCGCGGTCGTAGTCGCCCCACGCCGCCCCGGTCATAAAGCCACTGCCGACGACACCGGCCTTTTCAGTGACGTCCTCGAACTTACAGTTGCCGAGGGCGTGATAAAGGGCGCTGCCCCCGAAGCCGGTCACAAATAGATCGAGCTTGCCGTCATTGTCGTAATCGGCCACAGCCACGCCCATACCCCACCCGCGCCGCGTCAAGCCCGCTTCCTTGGTGACGTCCTTGAAGGTGCCGTCAGCTTCCTGGTGATAGAGGGTAACCAGCGGGTCGCCGCCGGCGCGGTATCGCTCAACCGTTGAGCCGTTCACCAGCACGACGTCGAGACGGCCATCGTCATCGCAGTCCAAGAGTCCGACACCTCCACTGGTCGAGTCGATGACATAGTGGGCTTCGGGTGCGGCGATATGCGAAACGGTAAGGCCAAGGTCCTTGGCGACGTCTTTGAAAACTGGCACTGGCGGCAGACCGCTGCGGTCCTTCTTGGCTGGCGCGGGGAGTTTGGGCAGGGGAACGCGGGCGACGCCGGTCTGCTGGCTGGGGGCCTGCGCATATGAAGTGGCTGCCAAGAACAAGATGAACGGACAGACAAAGAGCGTGGACAGCAAACAATGCGTGCGAGTCCGATACATGTGGTTAATTGTATCCCATCGGATTTTTGCCGATCGGGAGGCCACGACGAGTTTAACGCAAGCTTTTTTGTAGCCCAAATTTGTGCCTCTATAAAAGCGAAGCGTCCCGTCAGGTGTTGACGGGACGCTTCGGAAGTTACGGTTGAACCGTTGTTAGAAGATGATCTTCAAGGCGTATTGAATCTGCCGGAATCCGTTTTCACGGACGTTTTGCGCCCTGCCGTAGCTGCTGCCGGGTGCCGGAGTGGCGGAAAGGATCTGGGTTGCGCCATGCAGAACTCCGTCCGCGTCAGGCGTCACCACGTTGCCGTTGGCGTCGCCGAACACAGGAGAGTTGAATGTAATTCTGGAGTTGTTATTCACGTCCTGGGCTACGTATTGCGGGTGATTGAACAGATTAAAGAACTCCATGCGGAACTGAAGCTTGATGCGTTCCGTGAGTTTGAAGTTCTTGTCGACACCCATATCCACGTCGCGCGACGGAGGTCCGGAACAGATTCCGACTCCCGCAGTTCCGATCTTTCCCAACTGGTAACCGTCGACGGTGAACATATCGCGATTGAGCCATGTTTTGGAGTCGGCGCCACTCGGTCGGCAGGGTACACCTGTAACACGATTCGGACGGTCCCGGTTAGTAGCGACGCCATTTCCTACACCGGCTGGATCGCCGAGTCCCTGAATAGAGACCAGCGGTGTAATCGAAGGTCCGGTGGACGCCGAGACAATCGTGCTGGCTTCCCATCCACCCAACGCGCCCCTTACAAACCCATTTGAACCCTGTAGCGCAGGCAGTTGGTAGACAAGGCTCGCCGAAAAGATGTGAGGATGGTTGAGAAGATCCGGTCCATACGTTGCGTGCCGGTCTTCTCCGTCCAGGTTATAGTTCGGGGTGTCGAGCCGCTCTGAGTCAGCGAGCAACTTGGACCAGGTGTAAGAGGCTTGGAAAGTGGTATTGCTGCGGACGCGCATATTGAAGAATGTCTGCAGCGACTGGTAGTTCGAGCTGCTGCCATGCGAGTAGTAGTTGATGGAATTGTTGCCAACCAACGCTCCATAAGGTCTGAACGACGCCAGGTAGTGACCTCCATCAATGAAACCATGCAGGTTAGGATCGGTTGGATCTTTGCTTGCCTTTGCCGAGGAATTCTCGTTCTGAACGTAGATCAACCGATCTGCTGACGGGACGAAGTTGATGTCACTTCTTTGTTCCCAGTGGTTATTCTTGTTAGCAACATAGGCGACTTCCAGCTTCGCATTTTTGAAGACCTCGCGCTGGACGGACAGATTCCATTGCCAGGCGTTGGGCATCTGGTCGGAAGTTGATTGTCCGATAGAAGGCAAGCCAAGGCCTGATGCATAGCAATTAGGATCGCAGGCTGGTAGTTGTACGCTAAACGGCTGGTCTAAGTAACGGCCATTCCCGCTTGTACTGGTAAAGCTTGGATTGAATGGTGGATTGTTGCCGGCGATTTGCAGAGGCCAGAGGCGATCACGATTGAAGAACTGGCCGAGGCCGGCGCGAATAGACCATTTCCCGCTGCCCGTTGGATCCCACGCAATTCCGAGACGGGGCGCGATCAGGTGGTTATTATTGTTCATCAGGGCACGGTTAGGGCCAGCAACGCCGCCAGTACCTGCGGGGCAGGGGTTCGCCTTAAGACCTGGCGAGTAAAGCAAACCATTACAGGGAGCGTTGCCAAGTGCTGGATCGAACGCCGCTGGGTTAAATGCCGTGTACCGGTCGTCCGACAAGTAGGGATTTCTCAGGAAAGACCAACGGAAGCCATAGTCTACCGTCAACCGCGGCGTTATCCGCCAATTGTCCGTCACATAGAATTCAACGTCATGCCAGACGTTTCTTATCTTGAAGAGGTTCTGGACTTCGCTCCACCCCATTGCCATGTTGACCAATTCCAAGTCGGCAATGCCGTACCCGGTCTGGTTTGCCAGGCCTTTAAAACCATTCAAGCCCACGGAACCGCCCAGAGTGCCAAATTCGCCATTGCCCTGTTCCGCCTTGTAATTGCGGGCGTACAGGCCGCCGATTTTGATGGTGTGCTTGCCCTTGACGTAAGAGAAGTCGTCCTGCCAAGTGTAAAGGTCCTGCTGGTTCTGCCAGGGAGCGATGCTCCAGACGCTAGGCAATCCGCAGCAGTTGATCCAAACCGGTGGGCCTTTGTCTCCATAGGTCTTCCCAGATAGCGGGAAGAACGTAGGTATGGCGTTATTGAGTTCCTGGACCAAGCCCGGGTCCGAGCCAGCGGGAGTAATAGTGATGCGATTGGCGGAATACGAGAACGTAAAATCGTTGACGGCCTTCGCGCCGATTGTTTTGCTCAATTTGCCAATGACGACTCGGCCTGGCTGGTTCCATGCTTCCGCGACTGGACCGAGGTTGTTGTCTCCCCAGAAACCGATGCTGTTCGGGCCGATGTTCCACGAATCGTTGGTGAAGCGCAGCATAGCAGTAAGAGTCTTAGTGAGATTGATATCGCCACGGACGTTCTCTTCCCGCCAATTCGTGGGCACACCAAAGGAGTGGGTAAAGTTGTTGTCTGCGCAAGGATCGGGATTTGTGGGATCTGGGTAAGCTTTAAGAATGATCTGTGCCGCAGGGCTAAGGCGGTCAACGGGAATAACGTTTGGAGTCGCGAATGGAGCTCCACCGTTCGCCGGATCCGTCAGTCCACCAGCAGGAAAACTGAACGGGTGACCCGGGCACGCTGCGAGGTCCCTGAAATCGCCACCCTTTTCGGCAACGGTCGGCACGCGATGCGTGCTGGTTGCGGCTTCGCTTTGCTTGTTCCATTCCTGAGACCAGAAGAAAAATATCTTATCTTTCTTGATGGGACCACCGATGGTATAGCCGAAGTCGTTGCGGCGAAGTTTGTTCTTTACGCATGGGGTGCCAGCCGCGAGGCAACCGGACTTGACGAAAGTGTTGAAAGTGTTCAGTGCATCGTTGCGGCCGAAATAATAGATATTGCCGTGAAAGTCATTGGTACCACGCTTGGTAATGATGCTGATCTGGCTACCAGCCGACTGGCCAAACTGTGCGCTGTAGCTGTTGCGCTCAATCTTGAATTCATCAATCGCGTCCACGGATGGGAAAACGAGGATGGTCCGGTTGGAGCCGACGTCGTTATTGTGCGCGCCGTCCACCAACCAAAGGTTCGCATCGACTGCGCCGCCGCTGATGGAAAGATCTGATCCGCCCTTTAAGCCTTTGCCTTGCGCGCTGAAGCCTTCTCCGGTAGCAACACCAGGCACCGAGAGAACCAGCTGCATGAAGTTGCGGCCATTGAGCGGCAACTCCGCCACTTGCTGGCCGTTGATCAAGCCGGAAAGTTCTCCGTTGGTAGTTTCCACCTGGATCGCAGACGCTTCGACTGTGATCTGTTCACTAACTGAGCCGACCGCCAGAGCAAAACTGAAAACGAGACTATCGGAGGCGTGCACCGCAATCCCAACTTTTTCCGAAGCTTTGAATCCCGCGTGCGTCACGCGAATTTTAAACGTGCCGAGCGGCAGATCCGGGAAATTATATACGCCGTCGCTGCCCGTGTTCGTCGTACGCGAGAAACCGGTCGACAGGTCGCTTACGGTAACTTCCGCACCAGCGACGGCGGCGCCCTGTTCGTCCGTTACTGTTCCACGAACTGAACCTTTAACGTCCTGCGCAAGCGCGGCAGGCGCACTCGAACTAAGCAGAACAACCAAGCAGACGAGGAGAACTGACGCGAAAACAGAACGCCACACTCCGACCTGTTTATTTCGATTTGAAATCATGCGCAACCCCTCGAGAACAATTTGTGCTTGCCGATGTGGCAAGAGCATTTCGAATCCCGCTCAGAAGAAAACCAAATTCGAGAGAGCAAGAAATGAGATGCGAGCTGAACGTTAACGCTACCTACCCCAGGCAGTGATATAGAGCAGCCCCTTGGACAGGTATTAGGCGGCAAGCATAAAAGGATGTCAAGAGAAAAATAACGATATTCTTAGCGGGGATAACGATATTCCAATTCATCCTATTCATTTCCATATACGCAAATCCACAGGGTGTATTAAGTCATTGTAAAGCCCGACGTTATCGCTACAGGAGGATATCCGCAATTCTGCAGATGCCTCCTGGGTGGCGCTTTTTGCGTTGACCGTGGGCTCCGCACTCGTTCCGATTCCAAAGCGTTCAGCGAAGACTTGCGATAGAATGCACGGCAAACGCATGGCCGGTTGCATGCAAATGTCTGGCAAGAATTAAGGGACTTTAGGTCGAGGCCGAGTATCTCGCCGCTGAAATGAAAAGCAAACATTTTCCGCTCAAAAAAAATAACCACGTCACGCTGAAAGCAGTCGCTCAACACCTTGGGCTCACACCGGGAACGGTGTCCGCGGTGTTGAACAATTCGGCAGCGTCCCGCTCCATTCCCGATCGTACGCGAAACCGCATCTTGCAAGCGGCGCGCGAATTGAACTACCGGCCAAACTTCATGGCTCGGTCGCTGCGTGTGCAGCGCACCTACACAATTGGCGTGATTCTCGAAGAGATTGGTGATGGCTATGGCTCAATGGTCGTCAGCGGCGTGGAAGAATATATTCGCGAAAAAAACTATTTTTTCTTGACGGTCGCCCATCGCCACGACCACGAACTGTTGCAAACCTATTCGCAAATGCTGATTGCACGCGGCGTGGAAGGTTTCATCACCGTGGATACGACGTTGCGAGATGTGCCTTCACTCCCGACGGTAGCTGTAGCCGGCCATCGCGTGCTCGAAAATGTCACCAACATTATATTGGACCATCGCCAGGCGGCGCTGCTTGGCTTGCAACACTTGAAGCAGTTTGGCCATCAACAGATCGCCTTCTTGCGCGGGCAGCCGCAGAGTGCGGACTCTGAAGTGCGCTGGAACGCAATCTGCGAAGTCGCCGAAGAGCTTGGAATTGAAATTAATCCGGAGCGAGTCGTGCAATTGCAAGGTTTGGATTCAACTCCGGAAATTGGCTACCCATTTGGGAAAGAATTGCTGGCGCGCCGGGTTCCCTTCACCGCGCTTTTCGCGTACAACGATATCTCGGCTATCGGCGCAATGCGTGCGTTCCAAGAAGCTGGTTTGCGGATTCCGGAAGATGTTTCTGTGGTCGGCTTCGACGACATCGTAAGCGCGGCTTTTTGTATCCCCAGCCTGACGACCGTTCGCCAGCCGCTTAAAAAAATGGGACGAATTGCCGCCGAGACGCTGCTGGCGCGCATCGAGGATACAGGCGAGGTTCAAAGCGAAATTGCGGTGGAGCCAGAGCTTGTCGTTCGCAAGTCTACAGCCCAGCGGTCATAAATCGATACGCATGCCACGGTAAGCTAGGGTCGTGAAGTTGCAAGCGCAGCCTTGCGCTGCTGCTGGATCAAGAAGTCCTCGTATGGTCCCTTGAAGTCTTCGATGTGTCCGTGATCGAAATGCCAAAGCCGCGTCGCAACTTCATCAATCACGTCGTGGTCGTGCGTAACAAGCAGCACCGTGCCATCGAATTTCTGCAGCGAAATGTTCAACGCGTTGATCGACTCCAAATCCAGATGGTTGGTCGGTTCGTCAAACACCAGAAAATTGGACTTCTGCAGCATCAGCCGGCAAAATAAAATGCGAGCCGTCTCGCCTCCGGAAAGAGCGCGAATTGGCTTTGTGACATCGTCACCGCTGAAGAGCATTTGCCCCAGCAGCCCGCGCAGCTCCTGCTGGCCTGCCATCGGATCCCACTGCGCCAGCCACTCGATCACCGTCATGTCATTTTCTTTTTCGAGCGTGTGTTCCTGGCCAAAATATCCAACGGCGACTTCGTGCCCCCAGCGCACCGTTCCGCCATCAACGCCAAAGTGGCGGTCCGCTTCATCGATAAATCCCGGCGCATTCCGGATCAGTGATCGAATCAGCGTAGTCTTCCCCGCCCCGTTTCGGCCAAGCAACGCGATCTTCTCTCCGCGCTCCAGGTTCGCCGAAAATCCATCGATCACTTTTAGATCGCCGTAGGATTTCCGCACCGTCTTGAATTCCAGCGGATGCCGCCCGGACGGCTTCTTCATAACAAAATTTATGTAGGGCCGAGCGATATTTGATCGCGCCAGTACAGTGGTTTGCAGCCGTTCAATCTCCTTTTTCCTCGAGGTTGCCTGCGCCGACCGCGTTCCTGCTCCGAACCGCGCAATGAAGTCCTGCAGCTGCGCAATTTTCTTCTCGCGCTGCGCATTCTCCGACTCAATCCGCGAACGCACCGAAGTCTTCGCCATCACCATGTCGTCGTATCCGCCTACGTACATCAGCACAGATTCATAATCGATGTCCGCAACATGCGTGCAAACGCTATTCAAAAAGTGCCGGTCGTGGGAAATCACAATCAGCACACCTTCATAAGAATTCAAATAGTCCTGCAGCCAGTGCACCGAGTCCAAGTCCAAATAGTTTGTCGGCTCATCCAGCAGCAGCGCCGCCGGACTGCCAAAAAGCGCCTGCGCCAGCAATACGCGCACTTTCTGTCCGCCCTGCAATTCGCCCATCTTTCGTTCGTGCAGCTCAGACGGCACATCCAGTCCATCCAGCAAAATAGCCGCGTCGGCTTCGGCGGTATAGCCGCCCTCTTCGCCAACAATTCCCTCCAACTCGCCCAGCCGCATGCCGTCCGCATCAGTAAGCTCGTCGTGTGGCTTCGCATAAAGCATTTCGCGCTCTTGCAGCACTTCCCATAACGCGGCGTGCCCCATGATCACCGTATCGATCACGCGAAAGTCGTCAAACGCGAACTGGTCCTGCCGCAACACGCCGATTTTTTTCGGCCGCGACACGTTGCCCTTGGTCGGCTCAATTTCACCGGTCAAAATTTTCATCAAGGTGGATTTGCCAGCGCCGTTTGGCCCAGTGATCGCATACCGCCGCCCGGCCATAAAAGTCGTTGTGACGTCATCAAACAGCACGCGGGCGCCATACCGCATAGATATATTATTGATAGAAATCATAGCCCTTAATTGTATCGTGGAATGCGTTCACGTTCGACCCGAACAAAACATCGGGTCGCGCGCTTTAGCGCGGACCTTCCTGATAAAGCCCTATCAAGTTTCCCGCCGGGTCGCGGAACGTCGCAATCCAGCATGCGCTTGCCGGAGAATCGGGATGCGGCGGCTCAACGATCACTCCGCCTTCGGCTGCTGCTCGATTCAATGTCGCATCAATGCTGTCCACCCAGATGTACGGCAGCAGGCCGGGTTGAGGCGAAATCTGTCGACCTGTAGTGAAGGCGCCGCTGACGTCTCCTGTCGCGTCATCGAAGCTCGGATGAGCACGGTCCCGGTGCCGAATGTTCCAACCAAACACTCTCTCGTAGAAGTCAATCGATTGGCGAACGTCGGTCGCGGGAATCTCGAGATAGCACAGTCGCGGGCGAGGTAGCAGCGCCAGTCGGCTCTTGGTCGCCGAAACTTTGGCTCCCCATTCGTCAGGACTCAGATCCTGCGCGTGTTGCGAGAAAAGCCAATGGTGGCCATCCAGGTCTTCTGCTCCATATTGCCGTTCGCCATAGCAGGTCTCGTTAAGATCCTCGACGATCTTGGCGCCAGCGGCTTTTGCTTTGTGAAAATGTGCATCCACATCGCGAATGAACACTGTCAGACTCTGCGTTGCGCAGCCAAGCTTCGCAGGGCTCGCTCCACCCGTTCGCGCCCTCTTCAGCATGATCCATGCATTGCCCAAGTGCATCTGAGCGCCGCTGATCACCTCGGGATCTCCATAGCGATAGTGTTCCGCAAAACCAAACGCCTTACTCAGCCAGTCAATCGCATCAGCGACATTCTGGTAATAAATGTGGGGCAACACAGTGTTCGTCGGCACAGAGCGATTCTCAGTCATTCGCACTACCTCCTGCTCCCACTCTTCAAACCAGCCCGACACCCAGAATCCGGAACGCCAACGCGTGCTCGCAGGGCTTCTGTTCCGGCAGCTCGATCTTCAATCCGGCGTCGTCGCGCGTCCACTTTAACTTGCCAGAGTGTCCCACGAGTTCCACATTTTCGATTTTGCCAGGGGCCTGTTTGCTATTGCTCGCCAGCGCTGCGATCACCGCCTGTTTTTCCGGCCAGCCCATGACGAACGCGTACAACGTTTCACCTTTTTTGGTGAACCTCACATCCTCAGCTGTGAAGGCGCGGCGTTTGCTCTCGTTGAAGCTGGCGTCCGCGGAAGGAGGTGTCGCCGGAACAGTCTGCCCGGAAATTTTCCACGGCCGCGTCGCATAGATCGCTTCGCTGTTCACGGTCATCCAGTCCGTGATGCCTGACAGTACCTTCAGCTCGCGGTCATCGAGCATGCCGCTGTTCGGCAGCGGAAAGTTCAGCATCAGGTTGCCGTTTTTGCTCACGATGTCCACCAGCATATCGACCGCGGTCTTCGGTGTTTTGTAAGTGACATCGCGGTTGTAGTGCCAGTCGCCGATGCATGTGTCGGTCTGCCACGGATGCGGCCAGATCTCATCCAACACGCCACGCTCGCGATCCAGCACACAGAGTCCTGCGTCCGAATCTTCGTGGTGCTTGCTGGTGTAAATCGCTTCAATCTTTCCGCCATTGTGCTTAGCGCTGACGTTGTAGTGATTCGCAAGCAAGCTCAATCCCCTATGCTGGAAAGGCAAATGGCCGTCGGAGTACAAGACGTCTGGATGAACTTGGTCCACCAGATCCTTGATGCGGTAAAACCAATGCTCCTTCCACGATTCCGGGATGCCGTCTTCGTTCCAATCGAGTTTTGCAGTGAGCAGTTTCGGATCGTCAATCTTGTGATACAGGCTTGCGTTTTTCGGATCCGTGCCGTCGTAGGGCACTCCCGCCTGAGGCCCGGATTTGTCCGCCAGGTGACTTACGGCAAACCATTTGTAGCTGATCCAAAGATGATCGCTCACACCGAATTTCAAACCATGCTCGCGCGCGGCCTTGGCCCACATTCCCACAACATCTTTCTTAATGCCCATATTCACGGCGTTCCATTCGTTGTGTTTGGAGTTCCACAAATCGAAATTGTCGTGGTGCACGCCCATGCTCATGAAGTATTTCGCGCCGGCTTTCTTGTAGAGTCCCATCAAATAATCAGGATCAAACTTCGCCCCTTTCCACAGCGGGATCAAATCCTTGTAGCCGAATTTCGAAGGATGTCCATAATGCTCGAGATGGTATTTGTACTGGCGCTGGTCTTCGATGTACATGTTGCGCGCGTACCAGTCGCCCGCTTCCACCGACGATTGCGGACCCCAATGCGCCCAGATGCCGAACTTGGCATCGCGAAACCAGTCTGGGACCTGGTACGCGGAAAGCGATTTGCTGGTCGGCTGAAACGGGCCGGACATAATTTGCGCTTGAGGCCCGGTCTGCGCGGCGAAACTCGCGCTGCCATGCAGAGCGGGAATCACTCCCGCCAGAACTCCAACTGCTTCGCGCCTCGTCATTTTCATACCGATCACTCTTTCTGTCCTTGGGAGTCTAGTTCGTGAGAACTTTTCGTTCACGCAACCAGTGTAAGAGCAGCGTGCCCCACTCGCCGACGGATAGATCCGCGAGATCGAGACCGACACCGTGTGGCGCGTTCTCGAAAATGTGAAGTTCGGCGGGGACACCCGCTTTGCGAAGCGCCAGGTAGAAGGCCACGCTGTTTTCGGGAGGCACGACGGTATCGGTGGAAGAACTGAAGAGAAATGTTGGCGGAGTTTTGGGCGTAACGTTCAATTCGCTCGATAGTTCCTTGACAAGTTCGGGCTTGGGATTTTCGCCAAGCAGATTTTTACGCGAGCCCTGATGTGTGTATTCAGCGGTGAATGAAATTACCGGATAGGCGAGAATCGCGAAATCGGGCCGGCAACCGGCGTGTTCGATGGGATCGGATGATTGCGGGTTGCCCGAATCGAAATGCGTGGCTGCAGTGGATGCCAAATGGGCGCCGGCGGAGAATCCCATCACGCCAATTTTGTCTGGCGACACGCCAAATTCCTTGGCGCGAGCGCGGACGACACGAATGGCCCGCTGAGCGTCGCCCAGCTCGACGGGGTGCTGATAGCGAGGCCCGACGCGATATTTGACGACGAATGCGACAAGGCCCATGGCGTTGAGCCAATTGGCGGGCTGGCGGCCTTCGTGGTTGGTAGCGAGATACTCGTAGCTGCCGCCCGGGAAAACGATCACGGCCGCGGTCGGATTGTGCTCCGTTGACGCGGCGTACAGGGTGATCGTTGGCCGGTCAGAATCCGCATCGCCGAGCGCGCCGGGAGCTTTGCCATCCCATAACCGCATGGTGCGAGGCTCCGCGGAGGGATCCTGGTGCTCTTGTGCGACGAGCGGAAACGCACAAAGCAGAAATGCCGCCAAATAGAATTTGTTCAATTTATGTTCTCCAAGCTCCGAGATCATTTTGAACGATACAACAGATTCGAGACCGCCGCGCGATTGGTGCATCGTCTCATTGAGAATGACTTGAGCGTCAGAAACCAGGCGCAACGATCTGCAGTCGGCCCGCGATAGCCGAGTTTGCTTTACGCAGCAGTAGTACGTTGGTTGATTGACGACTGAGGTTGTGTTCGTTAGCGTCGTAGTGAGCGCGCGCGATTGATATGGCGGTCGACGCTCAACTCCTGAATTATTTCTTGCGAGAAGGCAGGACTACTTAGTGGCGCGGCCAATCATTACACTCACAACCGACTACGGAACAAATGATCATCTGGTCGGCACGCTTAAAGGCGTGATTCTGAAAATAAATCCAGACGTAACCATCGTGGATATCACGCACGATGTCACCGCGTACGATTTGCTCGATGGCGCGCTTGCAATCGCGTCGTCATATTCCTACTTCCCTCCTCGCACGATTCACGTGGTGGTGGTGGACCCGGGAGTAGGCACGGACCGGCGGCCGCTGCTGGTGAGCGGCGAAACGCAATATTTTGTGGCGCCGGACAATGGCGTGCTTTCGCTAGTGTACGAGCGTGAAGAAAATGTTCTGGTTCGCCACGCGAATGTTGAACACTACTATTTGCATCCGGTCAGCAACACATTTCACGGTCGGGACGTGTTCGCGCCCGTCGCAGCGTGGCTATCGAAAGGGTCGCAAGCAGCTGCGATGGGGGACGAAATTACGGACTACAAGAAATTTGCGATGCCGAAACCGAAGCCGGTGGATGGCGCGGTAAAAGGCGTCGTCCTGCGCGTGGACAGCTTCGGCAACATCATCACGAATTTCCGCGCAGAAGATCTGCCCGCGGCGGCGATTGAAACCGGGACCGTGCAACTCATGCTGGGCACTCATCCGGTGAACAAGCTGGTGGACACGTTCGCGAAAGGCAAAGCAGGCGAAGCGTTTGCGTACATCGGGTCGAATGGATTCATTGAAGTTGGCATCAACCGTGGAAGCGCCGCGAGGAGTCTGGGCATCGGCCGTGGAACGCAGGTCACACTCGCGACAGCTTGATTGTTCGTAATTTCACTGGCCTCGAAAACCGCGGAACTTTATTTCGACGATTCGAGCGCGGCCATCTGCGAACGAGTGCGCGGGTCGAGCCAGTCGCGCCAGGCATCTCCGAGCAAATTAAACGCAAGAACAGCGGTCATCACAGCGAGCGCCGGGAAGATCACCATGTGCGGCGCGTCAAAGAGGTGGCCACGGGCATCGTTGAGCATCGCACCCCAACTTGGAATGGGTGCGAGAACTCCGAGCCCCAGAAAACTCAGCGTAGATTCGGCAAGAATCGCTCCGGCCATCCCGATCGTGGCTTGAATCAGGACGGGCTGAAGAATATTCGGAAGCAAATGCCTTACGATAATTCTGGAAGTAGAGGCGCCAAGCGAACGGGCAGCGAGTGCGAATTCCAGTTCCTTCACTTTGAGAACTTGTGCGCGAGCCAATCGCGCATAGCCCGCCCAACCCGTGATCACCAGCGCCAAAATTACTTTGCCGATCCCGGGGCCGAAAAACGCTGCGAATGCGATGGCGAGCAGAATTCCGGGAAAGGAAAGGAATGAATTGATCAGAAGAAGATTTACGATGCGATCGCACCATCCCCCGAAGTAACCGGCGATGGTTCCGATGGCGAGTCCGGTGAGTCCGCATCCAAAGACCACGCAGATGGAAACAGTGAGGGAGACGCGCGCACCAAAGAGGACTCTGGAAAGGATGTCGCGGCCAAGTTCGTCCGTACCCATCCAGTGAGCGATGGACGGAGCTGCGAGGCGCCCGGGAAGATTTTGCGCGAAGGGATTTGCAGGAGCGATCAGCGGAGCCAGCAGAGCAACCAAGAAGAGCAAAAGCGCTGCGGAAAAACCAATGCGGGCGAGCATGCTTTGCCGGAGAAAATCGCTGACGTTTTTGGTCATGAGATTCGCACTCGTGGATCGACAACGGAATAAATCGCATCGGTGAGCAAGTTCACCAAAACGTAGGAAAGAGAAATCACGAGGATACAACCCTGCAAAAGCGGATAATCCCGCGCCGAAATTGCCTGGACGGTTAGGCGGCCGATGCCAGGCCAGGAAAAAATAGTTTCGGTTACGATGGTTCCGGCGAGAAGGGTACCGAACTGCAAGCCGAGAATCGTGATGATAGGGATCAATGCGTTACGCAGGCCATGGCGAAAGAGTACGGCAGTCGTGCTGAGTCCTTTTGCGCGAGCGGTGCGGATGTAATCGGCGGAGAGTTCTTCGAGCATTGCGCCGCGAACCATGCGAGTGAGAATTGCCGCAAGCGCGGCACCAAGCGTTGCTGCAGGCAGGACATAGCTGCCGAGTCCATTTCTTCCCGACACAGGCAATAGACCAATTTCAATGGAGAAAAGAAGAATCAAAAGCGGACCGAGAGCGAAATTCGGAATGGCAAGTCCAAAAAGCGTGAAAACGCCGATGAGCCGATCGGGCGTTTGACCACGACGATGCGCTGCCAAGACACCCGCAGGAATGGCGATCGACGCGCAGACAAGTAAAGCCAGGAACGCCAGCTGCAACGTGGCTGGGTAACGTTCAAAGATGATTTGACGCACGGGAGCCTGAAACTTGAAGGATTGACCGAGATCGCCGCGGAAAAGTCCGAGAAGATAATGGCCGTATTGCAGACCGAGCGGCTGATCGAGGCCCAAAGAATGACGCAACTGCGCCGCCGCGCCGGGCGCTGCGCCTTCACCAAGCATCTGCTCGACAGGATCGCCGGGAACAATGTGAATCATTAAAAAGACGAGCGTGAGCACCAGCCAGAGGGCCGGCAGCGTGAGCAGAAATCGCTTGAGCAGATGGCGGAGCATCGGAAACGGAATTATGACCGGGAAACCGTGGACTTTGCGGCTTTTCGTGGCGAAGTTTCGGAGTCGTTATTCTTCTTGCCTTCAGCCGGATTAACGCGTTCCATTTTTACGCGTGCGACGCGCTTCCCGTCCATTTCCGCAATGGTGAACCGCAAATCGCCGTGCACGAAACTTTCACCTCCGCTGGGAATAAATCCTAGCTGGTCGAGAACGAAGCCGCCAACGGTGGCGTATGCCGGATCTTCGGGAATCGTGATGCCATACTGCGCTTCCAAATCACGCACGTTTAACGCGGCGTCAAATATGACGGCGCCGTCAGCCAAAGTGAGCGGTTTTTCGACGACGTCGAACTCATCGTGAATTTCGCCGACGACCTGTTCGAGAATATCTTCGAGAGTAACAAGCCCCAAGAGGCTGCCGAATTCGTCCACGACGACGGCCATGCCGGTGCGGCGAGTTCGCAACTCCTCAAGCAGCTCGCTTGCAGGCTTGGTTTCCGGCACGATCAGCACTTCGCGCAAAATGCGGCGCAGGTCAAACGGCTGCGGAAGAAGGCCTTCGGCAGTGCGGCGCTCGCGACTCTGCAAAACCCAGAGCATGTCCTTGATGTGCACAAAGCCGAGGATATGGTCGACCGTGCCGCGATAGACGGGAATTCGCGAGCGTTGCGTGGTGGCAAACGCGCGAAGAACTTCGTCGAATTCGGCTTCGATGCGGAGAATGTGCATGTCCGGGCGCGGAACCATAATTTCGCGGACCTGGACCTGGCCAAGTTCGATGGCGCTGAGGATGACTCTCTCTTCGCTTGGTGCAAGCAGACCGCGTTCGCGAGCCTGTTGAATCTGAATCTGCAACTCTTCGGTAGAGTGCGCGACACCGTGGCCTGCTTGCGTCGAAACTCCCATGGCGGTGATGATTTTGCCGGAAACGCGGTCGAGCAAGTCGATGGCCCAGCGAAAAGTGTTCAGGAACCAATGAAATGGGCGAGCAATGAGGAGCGCGACGCGTTCGGCACGTGCGAGGCTCACCGTTTTCGGGACCAGTTCGCCGATCACCACGTGCAGCGCAGTAAGGAGAATGAATGCGGCAGTGAGCGCGAGTGCGTGAGCCAGCATGGCCGAACGTGCTCCCGGAATTCCCGGCCATAAAGATTGGAAAAATTTGGCAAGAGTGGATTCGCCGAGCGCGCCGAGTGCGAGACTGGTGAGCGTGATTCCGAGCTGGACGCCCGACACGACGCGATGAAGATCCGCGACGAGACCTTCGACGATTTTGGCTCGGGCATTTCCTTTTGCGACAAGCTGACGGACGCGGGACAGACGCACGGCAACCAGCGAGAATTCGGCAGCCGCGAAAAATCCGTTGAGCAGGACGAGAATAAGCACGCCAATCAGGCGAACGACAAACATTCGGTGTGGATGCTCCTTCGCAGCCTTGACCGCGTGGCGGTCATCTTCGAATTGTAATTGTATCAGGAGAAGAACGGCACAATAGCATGTCGCGGGTACGTTGTGGGCACGCTGTGCGAATCGCGAGAGGTTCTACGTTGCACGGCCAGAATGCGTACTCTAGACTTATTGTTTACATCTTCCCGAGGAAATGATCTGCGAGTCTTGCTGCGTATTGCCGGATGGATTCTGACTGTTCTGATCGCCGTGGTTGGTGGAGCGGCGTGGTGGTTGTTCATACGACCGCTACCACAGGTCGATGGAACAGCTTCCCTGCCTGGTCTGCAGAAAGAAGTGACGGTTGAGCGCGATGTTTGGGGGATTCCGCACATTCGCGCGGGTTCGCTTGCGGACATGGCGGAAGCGCAAGGGTATGTGGTGGCGCAAGACCGGCTGTTCCAGATGGACGTGCTGCGACGAGTGGCGCGGGGACAGCTTTCGGAAGTTGTAGGACCGAAGGCGATTCCTCTAGACAAGCAATTCAGGCTCCTACGATTCGGACCGGCGGCCGAACGCGACGTTGCTCTTCTCGACGAGGAGTCGCGCAGCGCGATGGAAGCGTACGCTCGGGGCGTAAATAAGTTTATCGAGCAGCACCAGAGTAAACTGCCTGTCGAGTTCACGCTTCTAAAATACAAACCTCAACCGTGGCGGCCTGCGGATTCACTGGCAATCGCCGGATACATGTACCAAACACTGACGAATACCTGGGAAGACGAACTTGATCGGGCGCAGGTGACGGCTCGCGTTGGAGCGGATCGCGCGAAGGCGCTGTATGCGCAGGATGCGGCCCTTGATCATTTTGTGGTGGGCGATCCGGATCGTCCGGGAGATGGCTCGCAACGTTCGGGTACAAACCCTGACGACGAAGATGACGATGATGACATGGAGCAGGACTCCGTTCTGAAAGCAAGCGCCAAATCTCCGGACACGGATCATCAGGATCTGAGCCATCCCGATCTAACTTCCGCCCTGGCCCCGGCAATCGTGCAATGGGTAGGAGAATCGCGCCGCGACATTCGCCACGCGCTGGGGAGTAACAATTGGGTGGTGAGCGGCGAACACACGGCCACTGGCAAGCCACTTCTGGCGAATGATACTCATCTGGAGTTAAGCGTTCCGCCGATCTGGTATCAGATACATCTGACGTGCCCGGGATGGAATGTGAAAGGGTTCACGCTGCCTGGCGCCCCGCTGGTGGTAATCGGCCACAACGACCGGATCGCGTGGGGATTTACGAATAACGGCGCAGACGTCCAGGACCTTTATGTCGAGACGTTCAATCCTGCACAGTCTGAGGAATACAAAGGAAACGGAAAATGGCTGAAGGCGCAGATCGTGGATGAGGTTATCCACGTGAAGGGCGCTGCCGACGAGCATCTGCGCGTCGTGGTGACGCGTCACGGTCCGGTGATGAGGCAATCTGGCGACACGGGCTACGCTTTGCGCTGGACAGCGACGGAGCCCGGCGGCCTTGCGAATACTTACAACCGCCTGGGAAAAGCGCAGAACTGGAAAGAGTTTCGCGAAATTATGAAGAGCGTCTGGGGACCAGCGCAGAATGTCGTATATGCGGACGTGAACGGGAATATTGGATATGTGATGGCCGCGCGAGTGCCCATTCGAAAAAAGGGCCATGGAGAAGTTCCGGTTCCCGGCGACACAGACATTTACGAATGGAAGGGATACATCCCCTTTGAGGAATTGCCGCAGGCGTTTAATCCGGAAGATGGTTTGATCGTCACTGCAAACGCGCGAGTGGTTGGGCCGGATTACATACCGTACCTCACAGATCATTGGGAAGAGCCTTACCGGACTGCGCGGATTTGGGACCTTGTGCATGACAAACATGACTTGCGGCCTGACGATATGTTGAAGGTGCAGACTGATACTTACAGCTATCCGGATGTGTTTCTTTCAGAGCAGCTTGTGCCGGCCGCAAAAATTGCAGCGCCGAAAGATCTTCGTACGCAGAAACTGATTGGATTATCGAAGGATTGGAATGGAATCGCGGATGCGGATTCAACGGTTGTTCCTTTTCTTGAAGGCACACGGCGAGCGGCGCTGAAGCTGATTTTGCAACCGGTCCTTGGCGATGACACGGAACTCTATCAATGGCGGAGTATGGCTTTTCTGCAGCGAGTGCTGACGGAGCGACCGGCGGCGTGGCTTCCCGCGGCCTACAAAAGCTACGATGAACTACTCGTGGCGGCAGCGGATGAATCCGTGAAGAGCTTGGAAAAAAACAGCGGGAGCGCGCGCGTGGAAGATTGGCCATGGAAGCGATTTGATTCCCTGGAGATTCTGCATCCGATTGGCCGCGTGGGCTGGCTGAAAAAAATATTCAGCATCACTGGAAAGCCACAGGGCGGGACCAGCTTCAGCCCGCGGGCGGCGACGCGGCATCACGGGCCCGCGATGCGAGTGGTGGCAAGCGTTGGTGACTGGGACAATTCGCTCATGGTGATTGCTGGCGGACAGAGCGGGCAGCCTGGAAGCAGCCATTACGCGGATCAATTTCGCTATTGGTATGACGGAAAGCCCGTGGTTGCGCCATTCAGCGATGCGGCGGAAGCCGCGATTCGCAAACACACGCTAAGGCTAAAGCCGTGAAGAAAGACTGCCGAAGTACACAAATCAATTGTCTCGGTTCTTCGGCGTGCCTTAGAATGCTGTGTGGAACCACTGCTTGAGATGGCAAGTTCATCAAAACTGTGGACGAACCTATTTTCGTTTTGCGAGCGCTGCGAGAAGTGAGCGCCGCTTGAAAAGGCCGCGTGAACACGCCAGCTCCGAAAAAGCCAGAACCGCAGAAAAAGCCAGATTTCGAGCGCTCTCTTGCGCGCCTAGAAGAAGTCGTTCGCAAACTGGAAAGCCCACAACTTTCGCTGGATGAAGCGATGAAACTCTTTGAAGAGGGCGTTGAATTGTCGCGCGAATGTCAGAAGCAATTGGAAGAAGCCGAGGGCAAAGTCGAGATTCTGCTGAAGAAGGCGGACGGCAAACTGGTGGCGCAGCCGTTTGAACCTGAAGGCGAGGGCGAAGCGTGATCTGCATACTCACGCTGGCATGGCCTGCACAATACGGGACACCATCCCCCCGATGAATCTCCCGCCGTTTTTTGAAGAAGATTTGCAATTGGTGGATGCTGCGTTGCAGCAGTTGATTCCGGCGGAGGAAACCCCGCCGCAGTCGATTCACCAAGCAATGCGCTACAGCGTATTCGCGGGCGGGAAGCGAATCCGGCCCATTCTTTGTCTTGAGACCGCGCGTATCTTTGCGCAAGATGTTACGCCCGCACTGCATCCCGCTTGTGCGATCGAATTTATCCATACCTATTCGCTGATTCACGACGATTTGCCTGCTCTTGATAACGATGACTTGCGGCGCGGCAAGCCGACATGTCACAAACAATTCGGTGAGGCGATCGCGATACTGGCGGGAGATGCGCTGCTCACATTGGCGTTCGAAACGCTTGGAGCAACGCCAGTCAATACGGAACTGCGCGTAAAGATGCTTACGGAAGTTGCAACGTCGGCAGGAACGATGAACGGAATGGTCGGCGGGCAAGTCGCGGATCTGGAAGCGGAGGGCAAAACCGTAGGGCCGGAGACGCTCGAATATATTCACCGTTCGAAGACAGCCGCGTTGATTCGCGCTTCGATCACTGCGGGAGCAATTTGTGCTGGAGCGCCAGAGGAAGAGATCACGCGGCTCCGGCACTTCGGCGAAACGATTGGGTGGGCGTTTCAGGTTACGGACGATATTCTGGATGTTGAAGAGTCTTCGGCGGCGCTCGGAAAAACGGCGGGTAAGGACATTGCGCAGCAGAAGGCGACTTATCCTGCGGTTTTTGGGTTGGAACGGTCGCACGAAATCGCGAACGAACTTTCTTCAAAAGCAATTGCCGACCTGGCAAGCTATGGGGCGCGCGCCGCGCGGCTTCGCGAAATCGCGGAATTTCTGGTCCATCGCCGCACCTGATCCGACGAATCGTCCCTCTTCCCCATGACACCGCGCAAAGACCGCATTCGCCTGGACGTACTCATCTTTGAGCGCGGATTTGCAGGTTCGCGGGAAAAGGCGCAGGCCATGATTCTTGCCGGAGAAGTTCTGGTGAACGGCGCGGCGGCGGCAAAAGCGGGGCAACCGGTTGCGCGAGATGCTGTCCTTGAGATTCACAGCCGGATTCAGAAGTACGTCAGCCGGGGCGGATTCAAGTTGGAAGGAGCATTGCAGGATTTCTCAGTCGCTACGGATGGAAAGGTTTGTCTCGACCTTGGTTCGTCGAATGGCGGGTTCACGGATTGCCTGCTGCAGTACGGTGCAAGCCGCGTTTACGCAGTAGACGTCAATGTCGATCAGCTTGATTGGAAGCTGCTGCAGGATTCGCGAGTAATCCGGATCAAGAGGAATGCCCGCGAGCTCGTGCCAAAGGATTTGCCTGAAAAGGTGAGTCTGGTGGTTGCGGACGTCTCGTTCATTTCTGTCACAAAGATTCTGCCGGCGACAATTCCGCTAACTGAGCCGGGATCGGATCTCCTGATCTTGATCAAGCCGCAGTTTGAATTGCAGCGGGAAGACATCGGTCCACGTGGAATTGTTTCCGATCCGGCACTCCACCAACGGGCGATTGAATCCGTGCAAAGTGCTGCAGTGAAACTCGGGCTTAGCGCGCTTGGCGTGAAGGCGAGCCAGCTAGCGGGCGCCGAAGGTAACCAGGAGTTTTTTCTCCACGCCCGGAAAACTGTCTAAGGTAGAATCCCTGCATCCATGTCTTCCGAGTCTTTTTGCGCGATTGGAATTTTTTCGCGACCGCGCCGCGCCGACATCACCGACATCGTGCGGCCGCTGCTCGAATGGCTTTCAAAACGCGGGATTCGGGGAATCTATGACACGGAAACCGCAGCTTCGCTGCGTGACGGGACCGAAGGACGGCCGCGCGAATTGCTTGCACACGAGTCTGATTTGCTTCTGGTGCTCGGCGGCGATGGCACGTTGCTTGCGGCTGCGCGCGAAGCGGCTCCGCGCGGAATTCCAATTTTGCCAATCAATCTGGGCAGCCTTGGCTTTCTGACCAGCTTCACGTTGGGAGAGCTTTATCCGGCGCTCGAAGAAACTATTGCGGGCCATCTCACTGCAAGTGAACGCGTGATGTTGACGGCTTCATTGATTCGTGAAGGACAGGTAGTGGAATCGCAGCTCGTGCTGAACGAAGCGGTGATCACGAAGGGCGCGCTGGCTCGAATGATCGAGATCGAACTCTTGATTGATGAAGATTTTGTATGCCGCTACCGGGCTGACGGATTGATTGTCGCAACGCCGACGGGGTCAACGGCTTATTCGTTGTCAGCTGGTGGGCCTATTGTGCACCCCGCAGTGGAGTCCATCATTTTGACGCCTATTTGTCCGCATACGCTGAGCGATCGCCCGCTTGTTGTTGGCGACTGCTGTAATGTGGAAATGCGGCTGCGGGGAACCGCGGAGTCCGTGTATCTCACTCTCGACGGCCAAAAAGGCGTGTTGATGCAGTCTGAAGATCGCGTTTCGATCATTCGCGCCAAAGAACGCCTAAAACTTATTCAACCGCATCGCAAGTCTTACTACGAGATTCTGCGGAACAAATTGAAGTGGGGCGAAGCGTAACGAACAGCGACGAAAATCTTTAGATCGTGGTCCTAGGCCAGAACATCCCCGCGAAGAAGATCCTGAGCTGTTTCGCGTCTGCGGATAATTCGCGCGCGCTTACCTTCTACCAAGATTTCCGCGGGACGACATCGAGCATTATAGTTTGAAGCCAGCGACATGCCGTAGGCTCCGGCGGTCCAGATTGCCAGGACGTCGCCAGGTCTGACGTTGCCTAAAGGCCAGTTTCGCAGAAAGCAATCGCCGGTTTCGCAGACCGGACCGACAATGTCCACCATTGTGGCGCTTTGTTTCTCTTTTTTTGCGCGCGTCACGCGAGTGATTGGATGGATAGCGCCGTACAACGCCGGCCGCAGTAGGTCATTCATTCCCGCATCGACCACGACAAAATTCTTGTGACGATTTGCCTTCGTGTACTGAACGCGAGTCAACAATACACCCGCATGGGCGATGATTGTGCGGCCGGGCTCGAGCAGCAGGTGAATGCCCAGCGGCTTTACGGTACGAGCGATCATGCGCGCGTAGTCGATACGAGAAGGTGGCTTCTGGTCCGTGTAGCGCACGCCGAGGCCGCCGCCAAAATCGAGATATTTCAAGTCGATTCCCAATTCACGGAGTTCGCGAACAAAACTCGCGAGACGCGCGAGCGCTTTCTGGAAAGGTTGCAGCGCTGTAATTTGCGAGCCGATGTGCGCACTAATTCCGTGCCACCGAATCCACTTCGGATTGCGATGCTTGGTGTAGAGTTCGCGCGCGGCATTCCAGTCCAGACCAAATTTGTGTTCGTGGTGTCCTGTCGAAATATGCGGGTGGCCGCCAGCCCGGACGTCGGGGTTTACGCGGATGGAAACGCTGGGTGCCTCACAACCGAGCTTCATCTGCTTCGCTGATTCGTCGAGCAAAACGCCAAGTTCGGCTTCGGATTCGATATTGAAGAGCAACAACCCACGGCGGCCCGTGGAGCCACGGCTGCGATACCGGAGTGCCTCGCGAATTTCTTCCCGCGACTTGCCAACACCGGAGAAAACAATTTTGTCACCGGGGATACCGAGATGGCCAAGATGTTCGAGTTCGCCACCGGACACCACGTCGAATCCGCTGCCTAATTTTGCTAGATATTTGAGAATGGTGAGATTTCCGTTGGATTTCACGGCGAAACAGAGCGTGTGGCGCAGCGCCCCGAGACCTTTGTCAAGCTCGCAAAAGGCAGCTTCAATGGCGGCCTGGCTGTAAATGTAGGCCGGTGTGGAGAAAGTCTCGGCGGCATCCGCAAGCGAAACGTCTTCACAAAAGACTTCGTCACCGCGGCGTTTCTTTGAACCGCGCCATGCAAAATTCGGCGTGAATTCCGCGGGATCAACGTAGCGCAGCGGATGTATGGGTGTCCTCGGCTGCGCGCTCATCGAACTTTCAGCACCACGAGAGTGCGGTCATCTGAGAGTGGCGCGCTTTGCGCAAACCAGTCGACCTCGCGCAGGATTAAATCGGAAATTTCCGTGGCGGTTGATTCGTGATGCGTCTCGACGAGTTTTCTTAGCCGTTCGGTTCCGAAAAATTGGCCTTCGCTGTTCATGGTTTCCGCGATTCCGTCCGAATGAAAAATCACGATGTCGCCGGGGTCGAGTGTGACACCCCATTCGTCGTAGCTTGTCTCTTCAAAGATGCCCAGCGGAAATCCGGTCAGCTCGATCTTGCCGCAACGCCCGTCCTTGTATAGCAGCGGTTGGGACTGCCCAGCATTCGCCACGCGCAGTTTGCGGCGGCCCTTCTGCCAGGTTCCGAAGCATGCAGTCATGAATCGCCCCTCGACGCGGCGCTCGCCTACGAGTTGATTCATCTGGCGCAGCATTTCCGCGGGCTGCAATTTCTGCGGAGCGAGACTTCGCATGATGCCAATCGCGACAGCGCCGTAGAGCGCAGCCGCCGTGCCTTTGCCGCTGACATCGGCAAGCGCGACGCCGAGCTGTTGAGGCCCATAGCGCAAGAATTCATAAAGATCGCCACAGACTTCGCGCGCGGACAAATAGCGTGCTGCCATGTCCAGGCCATAATCTTCGCTGGGCACGGGACGAATCAGCGCGCCCTGGATGCGCTTTGCGGCTTGCAGATCACGCTCAAGTCTTGCTTCATCGCGCGCTACCTGCTCGTATAGACGAGCATTTTCGAGAGAAATGGCAAGGTTCGCGGCCAGAATCGAGAGCGTCTGCACGTGCTCTTCGTTGAAGGCATTCAGTTGGGCGCTCTCCAGGTCAAGGACGCCCACGATTTTCCCCTTGTGGAGCATAGGAATCGCCAGTTCCGAACGGGTTTCTGGATTAACCATCAAGTATCGCGGGTCCACGGAGACATCGGGCGCGAGAACCGGTTCGCGCAAAGTTGCAGCCGCGCCAACGATTCCCTCGCTGGCTGCAACACGCATTTTGCCCTGCACGCGCTGGCCATGCTTTACGTCCAGCCGATGGCGGAAGATTTTCTGTTCTTCGTCATACAACAGAATGCTGAGGATTTGATAGTCGATAACGCGCTTCACTTGCTCTGCCGCACGGCGCAATAATTCCTCAACGTCGAGGATGGAACTCATTTCCCGGCTGACTTCATTGAGGAGGAGTAGCGTCTGGGCCTGTGATCGCACTCTTTCGAACAATCGCGCGTTTTCGATGGCGACGGCCAAACGGCTCCCGAGCATGGTAAGAATGCTCTGCTGGTCGGGCGTGAAGTAGTCCGGACGATTGCTCTGAATATCCAAGACGCCGATGCACTTGCCCTGAATCATCAACGGCACAGCGAGTTCAGATTGCACACTGTCGATCGCATTGATGTATCTGGGGTCCTTGGTGACGTCGCTGACGCGAACGGAGTGGCCAGTGGTGGCTGCGGTACCTGTAATTCCGTGGCTGAGTGGGATGCGCAGATTCGCCGCGAGATCGGGCGGATAGCCGATGGCAAAGCGGTGCCTGAGCGCGGCGCCGCCCTCTTCCATTAGCAAGACACCAAAAATTTCATAGTCAATGTGCCTTTTGATGAGCGCGGCCGTGCGCGCCAGAACTTCGTCAAGATCGAGAGAAGCATTCACTTCCTCGCCGATTTCGGTAAGTGTAGCGAGCACCTCTGCAGACACTTCGCCGCCAGGCTGGACGAGTTTTAGTTCTGTGGATGATTCAGTTGGATTCATTCGCAGCTCTATTATAACAGTGCACGGGTCAAACGACGGTGGAGCGGGATGGTGCGTTGCTTAGTGATTTCCGCCGGGCAGCGACAATATTTTAACGTCCGGCAGATTGCGGTAGCGTTCCGCGTAGTCGAGCCCGTAGCCGACTACGAATTCATTGGGAATGGCAAAACCAACATAATCGGCAGTCACGTCAGTCAGGCGACGCTCCACTTTATCCAACAGGACCGCGACGCGCAGATTCTTCGGTTTGCGGTGCTGCAAAATGCGCAAAAGATAGCGCAGCGTGAGACCAGTATCCAAAATATCTTCCACTACAATGACGGTTTTACCCTCGATGCTGGAGTCGAGGTCCTTGTTGAGTTTCACCTGGCCAGAGGAACGTGAATCTTTGCCATAGCTTGATACCGCGATGAAATCAAACGTCACTTCACCGGAGATCTGACGCGCCAAATCGGCCAGAAACAAGACGGCGCCTTTCAAAACTCCTACCAGCAGAAGGGGTTCGTTCGGAAAATCCTTGCGAATCAGCTTGGCCATCTCGCGAATTCTTTTTTGGATTTTCGCGTGGGTAAGCAGGACCTTCACCCGCTCTGTGCCGGACGGAATGGGCGAATTGTTTTTGTTCGCGCGTTGCTTCTGGATGGCCATTTTCTCCTCGTGAGTCCCGCGTGACTTTATCTCAGCATGGCGGCGTCTTCAAGCGGCCATTTACGCGCTCTTATTTCGGCGTTCATGGAACGGAAACAATTTTCGCATAGACTTCTTGGCACTCGGGTGCGAAGAAAAAGAGCTGATAGCAGGAATCAGTTTTTTGAGTGTTTTTTCACTAGATTTCCACAGCTCAGTACTGTGGAAAGTCGTATCGCTGTGATAAGAATATCGAATCACAGGCACTTACCTCGGGCTGAAACAAAGTAGCCGACAGCTTTGGTTTATCCGCCCCCCACCCCGGGCGGCGATGCGGGTGGCAGTCTAATCCGAGCACTACCATTGTAAATCCTAGGAGGATTTTGCATGTTCACAGGTGGGCCCATGTTTCGTCGGATAGCTTGTGTAATTTCAGTTCTTTATCTACTGCTGATCTCACCCGGACTACGAGCCCAATCCACAACGGATGGCGCGATCGCTGGCACGGTAACGGACGCGAGCGGAGCCGCAGTGCCAAACGCGAGCGTGACAGTAACGAATAAGGGTACGAACCTGGTGCAAACGGCGTCCAGCGACGAATCGGGTTATTTTCGCGTGGCCAACCTGCAACCGGGCTCGTACACCATGAAAGTGGAAGCTCCAGGTTTGGCTCCTTTCACAGCAGAAAATGTAATTGTGCAGATTGGAAGCGTCACCGAAGTCCCGGCGAAGCTGAACGTGGCTTCAGCAGGGGCCACCGTCGTCGTCAGCGCCGAGCTTCCACAAGTCAACACCACCTCGGCAGAGTTTGCTCCAACGCTAGATCAAACGGCCATCAACAATCTGCCTATCAATAATGGCCGTTGGTCAAGTTTCGCGCTTCTCACACCCGGCGCGGTCAATGATGCCAGCGGTTTTGGGTTGATCAGTTTCCGAGGCATGAGTACGCTTCTCAACAACTCTACCGTAGACGGCGGCGACAACAACCAGGCGTTCTTTTCCGAAGAGCGTGGTCGCACGCGCATCGGGTACACCATCCCCAAGGCGGCCGTGCAGGAGTTTCAAGTAAACACTTCGAACTATTCCTCGGAATACGGTCGCGCCGCCGGGGCTGTCATCAACACCGTCACTAAGACCGGCTCGAACCAGTTCCATGGCGAGGCCTACTTTTATGATCGCGACAACGAGTGGGGCGCAGCAAATCCGTTTACGCGTCTGACGACACAAACCTCTCCGGGTGTCTTTACCTCCGCTCCGTACAAGCCCAAGGACGTTCGAAAAATTTGGGGTGGCGGCATCGGTGGTCCCATTCTGAAGGATCGGTTGTTTTTCTTCTTCGCCGTGGATCGCTATGATCGTGATTTTCCCGGAACCGCAGTTCCTGGAAGCCCGAGTGCCTTCTTCGCTGCTCCCGTACCCGACTTAACTCCCTACGGCGGCTCATGCCAGGCATTGACGACACCCGCGACAAACAATCCAAATCAGACAGCCATCAAGAACTCGAGCAGCAACGGGGCAAACGTCCTGACTGCCACGTTGGGAGCCTGCACGCTGATGTCTCGGCTCGGCAAACCTGATTACGGCAGTGCTGCACAGACATATAATGCCGGATTGAGCGGACTTCTTGCAGAGCTTGGTCCGGTACCGCGGAAAGGCCAGGCTACGATTTTTCTTCCGAAGGTCGATTGGACGATCAACAGCAAGAATCACGCTTCGTTTGAAGTCAATCGAATGCGCTGGGCATCGCCAGCGGGTATTCAGACTCAAGCGAGCAATACCTTCGGCATAGCCAGCTTCGGCAACGACTACGTTCGTGATACCTGGGGCGTCGCTAAGCTCTACACCTCGTTCACTCCATCATTGTCGAACGAAGCGCGGTTCCAATATGGGCGAGACCTTGAGTTTGAATTCGCACAGCCATCTTCTGCATACGAACAGGCCAATTTCATCACTTCGCCGCTCTTCCCCGGCTATACCAATCCGCTCGGCCTTTCTCCCGACGTGTTCATAACCAACGGCTTTGACATGGGCGTGCCGACGTTTCTGCAGCGGCCGGCGTTTCCGGATGAACGTCGCACCCAATTTGCCGACACCGTCAGCTGGAATCACGGCAGGCACAGTTTCAAATTTGGCGTGGACTATGCCCATACCCATGATTTAAGCCAGAACCTGCGCTTTCAGTACGGTTCGTTCAGCTATTCCAGCCTGGCAAATTACTTCTCTGATCTGAATGCCATAAACACCTGTACGACCTCGGGCGTGAAGGTTCCGTGCTACAGCAACTATCAGCAGGCGTTCGGACCGCTGGGTTTTGAATTCAACACGGGTGATTATGCTTTCTTCGCGGAAGACAACTGGCGGATTCTTCCTCGGTTCACCCTGAACATCGGCGTTCGCTATGAGTACGAGAAGCTGCCCGATCCGATTCTTGCTAATCCGGCAGTCCCGCAAACGCAACAGCTGCCGAGCGACCAGAACAACGTTGGCCCGCGCATCGGTTTCGCGTGGGATGTAACTGGAGACGGCAAAACGTCGGTCCGCGGCGGCTATGGCGTCTTTTTCGGCCGCATCATTAACTCCACCGTTTACAACGCACTGACCAACACGGGCATACAGGGAGGACAGTTCTCTTTCTTCTTCACTCCAACGACGCTGAACGCGCCTTCGCTGCCGCAGATCCTTTCCACGCAACCCGGCTCCCCATCCGGACTGAACATCACCTTCTTCGACAAAAACTTCCAGGCTCCTTCGGTCCAACAGACAGACCTGACGTTCGAACGCGAGATTGCACGAAACACGGTCGTCTCGGTCAGCTATCTTGGCAGTTTTGGCCGAAGCCTGCCGGACTTCGTCGATATCAACACGGGCGCTCCGACAACGACAATCAACTACACGGTCGGCGCAGGTGGCCCATTACCAGCGGGTACCTATTCGACTCCACTGTTCGCCACGATAATCACAAAACCCAGCAGCGGCACGTTGGCCAGGCGATCACGACGGCGAAAGTCGTTCGCGCAGCGCGTTCGAGATAGCTCGAAGGTGGCCGAGAGTACCTCGTCTTTTCGGGTATACTCCTCCGACCGATATGTTCTTTGAAATAACAAAAA